>Ga0116170_10004225_pt1 | contig 13199 bp, 12 predicted proteins | sample AD_JPNHW1_MetaG_FD_89797 | JGI IMG/M metagenome (GOLD analysis project Ga0116170, IMG submission 89797) | Active sludge microbial communities of municipal wastewater-treating anaerobic digesters from Japan - AD_JPNHW1_MetaG | ecosystem: Engineered > Bioreactor > Anaerobic > Digestate | place...
ACCCTGGATGATACAACCATTTATGATCACATGGTTGCTGGTACTGGCATTAATTCCTCCTCCATTCTGGCAGTGATCTGGATTACTTCCAAATATTGTACTTTTTACAGTTAATCCATTAAGTTCAATTTTTCCTGAACAACCTTCAATCGTAACAACGCTCTGATGTCGATACCCATTTATTGTTACAGGTTGTGACGGATTAGAATTCATAAGTGTCAAATCGGAAGTAAAACCAGAAATAACTAAATTCTGATAATACATACCTGGACTGATGTGAATAACCGATGATTCATTAGGAAAAGTTACTGCAAGTGAAATTGCATAACTAATAGAGTCGAAAGGACAATTTGATGTACCTGTTCCATTATAAGGCCAGGATGCATCGACATAAATATCAAGTGAATAAACAAGTGAAAGGCTGCAGAACAACAGGATTAGTAATGATACAAGGTTTTTCATTTCTCCTCCAGAAATGGTTTGTTAATCTCCCAAATGCTGTTCCCAAAATAAACAGCGTCCCTATTAATATTAGTAGAGAATTTTAGAAGATTGGTGGACAGGATTGATTTAACTATATAATAGTTAATGGATTAGAATGCTATTAAAATTGGGATTCTCAACTAATAATAACTCTTCGAGTATTGTTTCTTATATGATCTATTACGTACATATACAGTTGCTTACCAATAGGGAAGGCCGAAAAGTGAGAGGGGTTGAAGTCCAAATCTCCCTTTATGCTGGGAATCATAAAGTTCATATCGGAGATTTGAACTCCAACGGTGTTAAACTACATTTTATTTGACACAAACCAATACTTGCGAATTTTGATTTATTGAGATTCTATAACATTAAAAATTAACATATTTAGAAATATATAAAAATGAGGTGAAATTATGAAAAGCGGCGGAAACCGTTATGGAACACATCGTGTCATCGAGCCCAAGAATGTACTCCCACAACCTGCACGTGTACTGAATAACGACATGTCGGAGATTTGGGACAACGAACTTCTTCTCGATGTCATTCGTCTGAATGTGGATTCTGCATCCTTCCACCAGATCAAAACAAAGTTGGAAAAGAAGGGTGCAATTGATTTGGAAAAGGCTTTTGGCGAGCATGTCATCGATTTGACCACCCGTACGGGTAAGCATAAGAATGAGGATACAGGCTCAGGCGGTATGCTGATCGGTCGTGTGGCACAGATCGGACCAAACTTTGAAATGAAAGACCCGATCAAGGTTGGTGATGTGGTGGCTTCTTTGGTCTCACTGTCACTGACTCCCCTGAAAGTCAATAAGGTGAAGAAAGTTTATTTGGATAAAGACCAAGTCGATATCGAAGGTCAGGCTATCCTGTTCAGCAGTGGTATCTATGCCAAGCTTCCCGATGATATGGATGAGAATCTGGCTTTGTCCGTACTCGATGTTGCCGGTGCTCCTGCACAGGTCGAAAGACTGGTGAAACCCGGTGATACAGTTGTTATCATCGGTGCCAATGGAAAATCAGGTGTCCTCTGCAATGCAGTGGCAAATGAACGTGCCGGTGTGACGGGTAAGGTGATCGGTGTTGTCCGCAATCCTTCCTATATTGAAACATGCAAACTGACAGGCTGTCACGATGTCATTATTGCCGATGCAACAGATGCCATTTCAATCCAGAAGCAGGTTTCTGACCTGACGAACGGCAAGATGGCTGATATTGTCATTAATGTAGTGAATATCGAAGACACGGAAATGTCTTCCATTATGGCATGTAAGGACAGAGGAATCGTATACTTCTTCTCAATGGCAACTTCCTTTACAAAAGCTGCCTTGGGTGCAGAAGGAATAGGAGCAGATGTCGATATGCTTCTCGGAAACGGATATGCTCACCACCATGCAGTGATTTCCCTTGACCTGCTGCGTCGCAATCCTGTATTAATGAAGTTATTCAAGGAGCGTTATGTGGATTGATCCTTGCATTGATGATGCAAGAACCACATAGGAGAAACGATGAAGACCATTAAAGATATCAAGAAAGGTGTTTCTGAACATGATTGGAACGATTGGCACTGGCAGTTGCGCAATCGCATCACTGATTTTGAAACACTAAAGCAATATATTAAACTCACGGAAGAGGAAGAAAAGGTGTTTGAATCCACTGGCTTTTCCTTCCGTATGGCAATAACACCCTATTATTTAGCACTGATCGATTCAGATGATCCGTTTGATCCCATTCGCCTGCAGGCAATTCCCCGCATCATGGAAAGCCATATTGAAGTGAACGATATGAGTGATCCGCTTCATGAAGATGCAGATGCGCCTGTTCCAGGCATGACACATCGCTATCCTGATCGTGTGCTTTTACTCGTGACTGACCAATGCTCGATGTATTGTCGTCATTGCACACGACGCCGTAAAGCAGGGGAGAAGGATGCCCCCATGCCTCAGGAAAATATCGATAAGGCAATTGAGTACATTCGTCGCAACAAGGAGATCAGGGATGTCATTCTGAGTGGCGGTGATCCGCTGACCATGTCTGACCAGAGACTGGAGGATATCATCTCCAGGCTTCATGCGATAGAACATGTGGACATCATTCGTATCGGTTCCCGCGTTCCGGTTGTACTTCCACAGCGTATCACGGATGGACTTATCAGTATGCTGAAGAAATATCCGCCGATATGGTTCAATACTCATTTCAACCACCCGAGGGAACTGACACCTGAAGCCAGAACTGCTCTTGCAAAACTTGCTGATAACGGCATTGTGCTTGGCAACCAGTCTGTGTTGCTTCGCAATGTCAATGACCATGTGGATGTAATGAAGAAATTGGTTCATGACCTTGTGAAGAACAGGGTTCGTCCGTATTATATCTACCAGTGTGACCTTTCGGAAGGGATATCTCACTTCCGTACCCCCATATCAAGAGGACTGGAGATCATGGAATCGCTTCGCGGTCATACATCCGGCTTATGTATTCCCACTTTTGTCGTGGATGCACCCGGTGGTGGTGGGAAAATACCGATTCAACCGAACTATGTTGTGACCCAGACTCCGGGAAGATGGATCCTGAGGAATTATGAAGGATTCATCACTTCCTATACAGAGCCTTCCTACAAGGAACAGGTTGCCGGTGAATATCGTGACCTCGTTTCAGAGGAAAGGTCGTCCACGGAAGGCATCATGAAGCTGATACGTGGGCACCAGGTGAGTATCGGACCACAGGAGACCAAAAGAAATAAACGAAAACATTAAATCACTGAAGGTCACTGTTGATCAGTGACTGTCTTAATGAATATTGCACCGACCTGCCTTTGCGGGTCGGTATCTTTTATGTAGAAAGAAAAAAAGAAGGTTCATGTGAAAACACAGGTCGAAGAATTCATTCGGGCAACACTGGATAAGAAAAACAGGATTGTTGCTGTGATCGGTGTGTGCAAGAATGCAGGAAAGACCACCCTCATGAACTGGCTGCTCCAGCAGGCGGAAGAGGATGTGCTCGGTGTTCTCACCACAGGTAGGGATGGAGAGGATATTGACCTTGTGACGCATGAAGCGAAACCAAAGGTTGGTTTACCGGCGCATTCCATATTCTCTACTTTTGCTGAAGAAATCGAAAAGCATGCTTCAAATCTTGCAGTATTGGAAAAGCTGCCTTTGAAGGCAGGGGGAAGGAACCTCTGGCTTGCAAAGGCGAAGAAGGAACTTCGGGTCGAGATCGTTGGTCCTGCTTCTGCTGAAGCACAACTGAAACTTGCAAAACATTTGCTTTCATTGGGAGCCACGAAGGTATTCATCGATGGTTCACTTGATCGGAAAGCCATATCCCTGCAGGAAGGACTGGATGCCGTTGTGCTTGTGATCAGCCCTGCATTTGGCGATGAAATTGCAATCCTTGATGAAGTGGTACGCTTGCATGAACTCTCCACAATCAAGCAATCCAGGTTGAAATTCAAATCCGATTACATTTCCTATCGCACTTCACAGGGTACATGGAAGGAAACTGAATATAAATCGTTGCTGAGCAGGGAAAAGGAAATCTTTCAGCATCTGGATATGGAATTTGATTCCCTCTATCTTCCCTGCCCGATAACAGATAAGGGTTTTCCCATTATCAAATCCTTTCTGCAGCAGTATAAAGGAGAATTGATATTGCGGCATCCTTATTTATTGCATATTTCATTGAATCATTTGAACTGGCTGAAGAAGAACAGCCAACTAAAGGTCATCAGCCCATTCAAGTTGAAGGCTATTGCCGTAAATTCGTATGCTTCCAATGGCAAGCATTTACCGAGTGATGCATTGCGTACATTGATACGCCAAAGAATCAGCAAACTCCCGATTATTGACGTAAAGGAAATCATCTGATGAAGAATGCACTTGCACCTGACATGACGAACCAGCATATCCGTGATGGAAAGAATACTGTTACCATCAATCTTGGATTGTATACCAATGTTGTTCTGGCAGCCCTCAAGACTTTGGTGGGTATCTTCGGGCATAGTACTGCCTTGCTTGCCGATGGTGTCAATTCAATTTCGGATGTGACGTATTACATAGCGGTAAAGATATTCATGGTACAGGCGAAAAAGCCTGCAGATAAGGAACATCCTTATGGGCATCTGCAACTTGAGAGTATATCTGCACTTGTCGTTGGAGCATTCATTCTTACCACGGGTATCGCCATCTTTTGGCAATCCATCAACTCTGTATTTGACCTCCTGAGCGGTAAGGAAGCACCTCCCAATGTAGCATGGGGTGCGTTGGTCATCGCCGTGATAACGGTCATTACGAAATTCTATCTCTATTTCTACACGAACAGGATGTACAAGGAAACGATGAATCCAGCCCTGAAGGCATTGGCAAAAGACCATCTGAATGATATCCTTGCCTCCATTGGTGTGACAATAGGCATCAGTATGGCGAAAGCCGGATATACCTGGGTTGATCCCTTTGCAGGTGCAGTGGTTGCCATTTTCATTATTCGGACGGGTATTGGTATCATTGGTGATTCAACACATGATTTGATGGATGCCTTCCCGGATGATGATTTCAGACATATCATCGCAGATACTGCAAAAGAGATCGAAGGCGTCCAGGGAGTCGATGAGATTGGTATTCACAGGTATGGTCCCAACTATACCCTGAACCTGACCATCATGGTCAGAGGCGGATTGACTGTTGAAGATGGAGATGAGATCGCCGACAGGGTAGAAAAGCGTCTCTGCGAGCAATTTGGCGGTTCACTGTCACGAGTGCATATTCATTATCATCCGTACCACACGAAGGGAACAGGGGACGGGGAATAGGGAACAGGTTCTGAGAGGAAACTTTGTTGTTTTCGGTTATTAGTGTAACTCTCAAATGCGGTTGTATATATTAAGGCATTTTGAGTTTTATTGATGAAGGCTTTATTGAGCAATTTCTAAGTTTTAGTCTTAAGGGTTATTTCAGGAGTGGATCATGAACTCAATGAGATTTGTTCTTGTTTTGATTTTTCTTATTTGTAGTATTGCAATTTGTTATTCAAAAGTGCCTGATGCTGAGAATTTATGGGGCAATCCAATCTGGTTTAACCAGTCTAATTTAAATATCGTAATTCCTGAGTCATCTTCAAATTGTGGTTATTGTCTCGTTGATGGAGAATGGATAAAAGCAAATTATGGGGAAATGCAGGAAGAAACAAATGGCGGCTTTTATCTTCAAATGCTATTTAATACGCAAAGAGACATTCTCTCATTTGCAAAACACTATGATGAAAATGATCAATACATAATCAACTATCCATATACCTTATGGAAGAAATACCATAAAGATGGCTATCCGTTTTTATATGCTCTGAAAAACAACAAGTTGATTTATAGTGATATTTCAACACCTTATTCAGCGAAATATGATTCCTTAGGTTCAGTTTTCTGGGGAATTTCCAAAAAGCCAATCATATTGACTTCTCCAAGTCATATGGCAAATACTTTCCTTACAGAAAATGAAAGGAATGATGCACTATTCGTTGTAGAAGATTCTATACAAGCAAAAAAAGCCAGACCTATTGAAGGTAGTTATTCAATTAAAACACTCGAAGGATTAACAGAAACTGATTGGCACAAGAACATTACATTCTATTTAAGCGCAACTCCAAGAGTTATGGCTTCATTAATGAACTTGAAAATACCTTTTCAAGTGGTCAATCATGACTGGCAAATAGGTAAGTATCATTTTAATATAGATAGTACTTTTGTATATGCATGTTTTCCCAATCCATATCAAACAGAAAAGTACATCATGTTACAAATTGTAGGTACTTCATTCCCCCAAAAGATAGATTGGCAACAAATTGGGAGTACAAATTGGATTGATTTTGCCTTTATACAACCTGATAGGGATAATTCAAACGAAGCTTCTTTTTCTTTATTCGGACAATTCAGCAAAAATGGTAATGATTGGATATATGCAGATTCACTCGCTTATGGGCAATCACTTACATCAGCGTGTGTCGGAAGTTGTCCTATTCCATCTGTTTGTACGGACACGATGAGAGAACCAGAAAAGCTCAAATACACCAGTTTTGATGGGAAAAACATACAAAGATATCGGATAGACGCTGAAAGTCGATTTCCTCGATTAGCAGTAGCGAATAATATCGTTTACCAGACTTTTGAACACAAAGGCGATGTTTATATGGCTATTTATAAAGAAGGAAATAAACCAGTGATTGTTCCCGTTGATGTTACATCGGCGGATAGCTATGACGCTGTTCCCATATTATCTGATAATCATGTCTGGGTATTTTATTTAAAGAAGATTTTCGGTTTTTACAGACTTATTGCTAAATATCAATCTAATGGACTTTGGTCAGAAGAGATCACCATATCTGAGAAGTTACCTTGTGATGTTATCTTACCTGCAGTGACAGCCCATGGAAGCGAGATAACAGTATGTTGGACTATCTGGCAGGCAAATTGTCGCCGAATGTATCAAAGAAAAATTATTAATACTGAATTGCAACAAATTAAAAAAAGTCTCATTGTTGAGTCCAATGATTATGAAGATGCTTGGGCAAGTATTATGCAGTACGATGATAAGGGTAATCTTTGGAAATCATGGAATCAACATTATCCATATCCATTTTGTGTTGTGGCTTCCCAAAATGATGAATTGCCTGAAGTAGTCAGCACGAAGGATGAATACAGGCTATTTGGCTACCCAACTCTGACTCTTGATTCAAAAGGACAACCTTGGGTATTCTTTGAAGATGAGACTGCATTGTATTCCTTGGATCAGGATGCGAGTATTTTAGTAACGAACTACGATAAGCAGAATAATAAGTGGTCTGTACCATTCAATCTAATAAAAGATAAGAATTTTATATGCCAATCTCCAGTCAGTTGTACCGATAACAATGGAAGAATTTGGGTATTATGGTCAGAAAGATCAAACTCGAAAAATTGGCAGTTAAAATGTCGTTTCATGCAACAAGGTGAATGGTCAAATCCTATTACAATAACGACGGGAAAGTACTCATCAAGATCGCCTGAAATAGCTGTATCTGGTAATCAATTGGTCATCACCTATCATTCGAATTTAAAAGCTATGATGAAATCGGAGATTCTATTTCTGGATATTGATAAATTAATCGGGGAGTAATTTCATTCAATCGTATTGCACTGATGCTATATGCTCTTTATAGGGTAAGATACTTATTATATAACTACTGTGTTACCTCAACCCATCTTTTATCACCATCATAATGGAAGGATAATCTCCACACTTTCGGAGGGAGAAGTTCTTCCGCCAGAGCAGGCCATTCGATCACCGTAATGCTATCATCCATCATGTCCGTGATTCCCAGGTCAAGGACTTCAAACACATCTTTCAATCTGTAGAGATCAAAATGGAAGATGGGAATTCGACCGGAAAAATATTCATTCAGAATGACAAATGTCGGGCTGGTCACGGCTTCTTCCACACCCAATTCTTTGCATAGGCATTGTGTGAAGTAAGTCTTACCTGCACCCAATTCGCCGGAGAGTGCCAGAACATCCCCGGCGTTCAATTGCGGTGCAATCAATTGTGCAAGATGAACAGTATCGTGCTTTGAATTAAGCTTATATATCTGTTTCACAACTTATCATGATTTAGGACGGCATATGGACAGCGGCAGGATCATTTCTTCCATGGAAACACCGCCATGCTGGAATGTGCCGTTATATTGCTTCTGATATTGATGATATGAATTAGGATACACGAAATAATAGTCATCCTTCGCAAAGATGAAGCTATCCACGATATTCTTTGAAGGTAAACCAAATTCCTCAGGCTTCTTCAGATAGATGGCGTGCCTATCGTTGCATGTCAGGTTCTTTCCTTCCTTATATCTGACGGTGATCGTTGTATCCCTATCACCGACGACCTGTGTTGCACGATTTACTTTTATGGAACCGTGGTCTGTGGTTATGACACATATTCCACCTTGCTTGGCAATCAGCTTCAGCGTTTCATACAGGGAGGAATGCAGGAACCAGTGCTTGGTGAAAGCGCGAAGGGCTTCTTCATCCGGTATCGTTTCCTGAAGGATCATATCCCTGGAACGATGGTGAGCCAATAAATCAAGGAAGTTATATACCAGAACAATGAGCTTTTCCTTATTCCAGCTTTCCACTTTCCGGAGGACGAAATTCCCTTCCTCCATATTGAATATCTTCACATACTTGGAAACCGGGTCTACATGGTAACCAATATCCTCGATGTGCTCATCCAGCAACTGATGCTCATTCCTGTTCTTGCTGTTATCCATTTCAGAAGATTCGTTCCAGTATTCGGGGAATCTCTTTGCAATGTCGATCGGCAGCATACCACTGAAGATGGAATTGCGTGAATATGGGGTAGCGGTCGGCAGGATGGAGAAATAAAGATCGAGACTCACATCGAACATTTCCTTCAGAAATGGCTCGAGTGCGTAGTACTGATCCAATCTCATGCAATCCAAGATGATGAAATAAACAGGCACATTCTTATCGAGTTGTGGTGCCAGATATTCCGACACGACATCAAAAGAAAAGTTGGGTCTCTCATCGGTCTTCAGCCAATGCGCATAATTTCTTTCGATATAGTTCGTAAACTCAGTATTGCAGTTACGCTTTTCGAGGAAATGTGTCTGGATAAGGGCAGGATCGTTCAACTCATCGAGTTGCAGATCCCAACGGCATAATTCCTTGTATATATCCATCCAGTCCTTCCAATCGGGACTGGTGAAAAGCCTCTGATTCAACTGGGCAGAGAACTGGGAATACTGTTCCCCGATCTTGCTTTGCCTGATCTCATCTGCCTGGAATATCTTCTTGATTGCCATGATAACCTGGTTGGGATTGATCGGCTTGATCAGGTAGTCAGTGATCTGGCTGGCTATCGCCTTGTCCATCAAGCCTTCCTCTTCACTCTTGGTCACCATGATGATGGGAATGGAATTGTTGATTCGCTTGATTTCGGCGAGGGTGGTAAGACCGTCAAGACCCGGCATCATTTCATCTAAAATGACGAGGTCGAATTTCTCGTTTAAAAACATGTCTATGGCATCACCGCCATTGTTGGCAGTTGCTACGCTGTAATCACGGTCTTCCAGGAATAGAACGAAGGGTTTCAGAAATTCAATTTCATCATCCACCCATAGGATTTTCATCTGTTTCATGAAATCACCTCTTTTTCAGAATTCGGCAGGTATTCAGCCTGCTCTACGATCAGTTATCTGATAATCATGGTGAGAACAAACTTTATTGCATGCCCCCCTGTAACTGGCTTTCTTCTTCAAAGCGACGCTGTTTTTCCTTAATGATCACACGGATCTGTTCCAGATCCTGATCTTGGAAAAAGAGTGCCAGTTTGAAGTTCAGCTCTTTGACTGAACAGTTGAAGAAGGTCGTCATCTTCTCAACATATTGTTCTGCAAGAACGTCCTTCATCGTTTTATCTAATTTCTTTTCCTTCTGCCTCAGTTCCTTGACCTTATCCTTCAATTCCTGTGTGGGCAGTGATTTTGCCTGCTCCAACCAGTTTTCCTGTTCCTGGAAAGTGGCTTTCTGGATAATCGGTTTGATCATGGCGAGACGATCGACGCCTATATTCTTCACGTCATTCTCATCCACATCCAATTCTTCAATATATAACTCATAGATCCCGATGAGCTTCATTGCCATTGAATTGGTGAGCTTCAGGTCTGTCTCGATGAATTCCTTGAACGTGGGAAATCCCTTGATCTTGTATGCTTGTGATCGTTTGATCTGGGAGAATATTTCACCCAGGGCAAGAAAATGGTCTTCTATCTTTGATTTTAGATTTGCGATGGCATTGAATTTCTCTTCGGGTGTCATCGCTTCGATATTACTTTGCTGTTGTGGCATTTAGTACCTCAATGATTCTAATTATTTGGTTTTCTTATCAATTGGAAAATATATGTGTTCCTCTGCAGGGAATTTCTCGGACTTTACATCCTTGATATATTCCCCGATAGCCTTGGATATAGTTGCTGAGAGATTGGCGTATTGTTTCACGAATTTCGGAAGGAGGTCAGACATGCCCAGGATATCGTGATATACCATCACCTGTCCGTCTGTATATCTTCCAGCTCCAATACCTATTGTCGGAATGCCTACCTTTGCCGTGATTTCCTTTCCCAGGGCTTCAGGGATGCCTTCCAGCACAAGCATAAATGCTCCAGCCTTTTCCACAGCGATCGCTTGTTCGAGAATGACCTGGTATTGCTTTTCTTCCTTACCCTGTACTTTGTAGCCACCGAATACGTGAATCGATTGCGGAGTAAGTCCAAGATGAGCAACCACGGGAATCTCACAGTCCACGATTGCCTGGATGGCAAGAAGCCTGCTTTGGCTTCCACCCTCAATTTTCACAGCGTCAGCTTTTCCCTTGATAATAAGTTCAAAGGCGTTCCGTTTTGTATCTTCAAGGGAGATATGGTAGGTTTCATAAGGCATATCTGCCACGATGAATGCATTGGGTGCACCATTTCGTGCAGCAATTGTATGATTGACCATTTCCTCAAGTGAAACCTGAAGTGTATTGGGATACCCGTGAACCACCATGCCCACGCTGTCACCGACAAGCAGCAGATCAACGCCCGCAGCTTCAGCCAGCTTGGCTGATGGATAATCATATGCAGTGAGCATGACAATCTTCTCATGCTTCTGTTTCATCTTTCTGAAAGAATTGATGGTTAACGACTGAATAGGACTCTGCTTCGCGATTTTATTCACCTTCCTTCGTTGGGGCTTCGCCTTCTCCTTCCTGGGAATCTACTCTTTGGTTGTCACGGTCATCATTATCCATGAATGCCTGGTCAGAATCGAGACGTCCATCACGGTAGACAAGATTGTACATGATAGCACCATAGGCATACCAGCCATAGAATTTTCCATCCAACTTGCCATTCTTGTAATCGGCATACATCATCTTCTGTCCCTGTGAATACCAGGCATATGTCGGACCGTTCCTCAGTCCATCCCGAATATACACAACTTTCTTCAAGGCTTTGTTGTTGGGATATTTCTCAAATGCCACACCAGTGAAATCCTTTCCCTGTACCGTATAATGCTCATCATTATTCTGGAGTGAGGTAAGGGTGACCGCATTTGACGGAAGTTTATAACTATCTATGTCAAGATCGTCTTCCAGCGCATAAGCGATATATGCCGGAAGTAACAGGATAATGCTTAGTAAAGCCATCCTCAAAAGAGAATACAGTTTCATATTTTTCATGATCGAACCTCTTTTTCATTTCAATTCACACTAATAAGTTATCTGGATAGACAACCAAGTCAAGCGTCAAGTGAATTATTCAAAATATCGATGTAAAGAAGATATTTATGATTTATGAACTCCATATCTATCCCGTAGCGATTACTTCAGTAATCGTGGGAACAGGATTCATCCTGTTCATGCTTGAATGGGACGATTGAAAACGTCCCTACGATGGCTGAAGCCATCGCTACGGATATAATGAGTCGCCCCTACGGAGCTTGATGCTTCGCGAGGATGACCTTACGCTGCATTTTTCGTGTCTTGAAAGATAATAAGATTATTAGTAATTTGTTAATTAATAACGATAATTGAAGTCAATCACTCTTTCCAACAACTTATTGATTCCTTTCGTGTATTTCGTGTCTTTCGTGGTTTAAAATCCAAAAGCTACTCTTCATGGTCAACAATCCTATCCACTATTGGTACCATTCTTGCCATGAATTCAGGATACCTGTCTTCGAAAATTGCCTGTCTTGCCATACCCACCAGTTCGAGGTAGAAATGCAGGCTGTGAATGGTGGCAAGTCTCATGCCGAGGATCTCGTTCATGGTGATGAGGTGGCGGACATATGCCCTGCTGAAATTACGACAGGTGTAGCACGTGCAATCTTCATCGATGGGTCTGAAGTCGGCTTTGTATCTTGCTGATTTGATGATCATTTTGCCATGACGGGTGAAAATGCTGCCTTTGCGGGCATTGCGGGTGGGCATGACGCAATCGAACATATCCACACCGTTGCCGATGTGCGTAAGGATGTCGGCTGGAGTACCCACGCCCATCATATATCGGGGTTTGTCCTTCGGAAGGATATCATTGAGGAAATTCGTCACCTTCCACATATCTTCCTTCGGTTCACCGACTGCAAGTCCACCGATGGAATAGCCGGGGAAATCCATTTTCATGAGTTTAAGCGCACTGTGCTCCCGGAGATCAAGGAAGACTCCGCCTTGTACAATACCAAAGAGTGCCTGCCTGTTCGTGTCCTTGTGTGCTTCTCTTCCCCTGCGAGCCCAATCGAGGGTCAGGTTAAGTGACCTTTGCACATATTCCTTGGTTGCGGGGTAAGGTGGACATTCATCAAAGGACATGATGATGTCTGCTCCGATTATATTCTGGATTTCCATGACCTTTTCGGGTGTGAACATGTGGTAACTTCCATCGATGTGGGATTGGAAACGTACTCCGTCCTTGGTGATCTTCCTCAGCCCTGCCAGACTCATGACCTGGAAGCCACCGCTGTCAGTGAGGATGGGATGATGCCAGTTGATGAAATTATGAAGACCTCCTACTGCTCCCAGTACATCCAAGCCTGGGCGGAGATAGAGGTGATATGTGTTTCCGAGTATGATCTGTGCCTTGATGTCCTCCAGTTCGTGGGGACTCATGGTTTTCACGGTGGCAACAGT
>Ga0116170_10004227_pt1 | contig 13198 bp, 12 predicted proteins | sample AD_JPNHW1_MetaG_FD_89797 | JGI IMG/M metagenome (GOLD analysis project Ga0116170, IMG submission 89797) | Active sludge microbial communities of municipal wastewater-treating anaerobic digesters from Japan - AD_JPNHW1_MetaG | ecosystem: Engineered > Bioreactor > Anaerobic > Digestate | place...
ACTCCTTGTAAGATTTTGATATACAGACAGGCATGAATTTTGTAATAAATTGGATATCAGATAATTATATAGAAATTTTTGGTACGGTTGCCGGAATTGTCTATGTATTTCTCGAGATACGTCAGAACATCTGGCTATGGCCTGTCGGGATAGTCACATCTGCAGTATATATTTATATCTTCTTTACAGGCAAGCTGTATGCTGACATGAGCCTGCAGGTCTATTACCTTATTATAAGTATTGCAGGATGGTACTGGTGGGTAAAGGGAGCGTGGCGCAGAGCACAGGGCACGGGGTACAGGGGGCAGGTCGCTGCGAACAAGGCACGTGACAAATATCTGGAAGGCGCAGTACAAAATGACCAAATTGATGAAGAGCTCCCCTCCCTGGAGGATCCCTTAGCTATCGGGAGCTATCGGGAGGGGGTGGGTACGGTTGACAGGAAAACATCAGTTTTTCTTATAATGATATTTATCCTCCTCTTTTTCACAATGTGGCTTGTTCTTGACAAGATTACAGATTCCCCTGTACCCGGGTGGGATTCATTTATCACAGCTCTTTCAATTATAGCCACATGGATGCTGGCGCGGAAATTTATTGAGCACTGGTATCTTTGGCTGATAGTGAATGCAGCTGCTATGATCCTTTTCCTTTCAAGGGGATTATACCCTACAACAGCACTGTATGCCGTATATTTTATTATGTCATTTTTAGGTCTTAAAGAATGGAAGAAAACTCTGCCTCATGAAGGAGCACGGCCTCATCCCCCGGCCCCTTCTCCCGCGGGGAGAAGGGGAGACGTCTGAAGAATTGAATTAGCGTACGTAAACAAGCCCCTCTCCCCCCGGGAGAGGGGTTTGGGGTGAGGCCGTTCAATTAGAGGGATTTGGGGTGAGGCCGATCATGTAGAGGGGTTTGGGCTGATGCCAAACAACTTTAGAGCCCTCTCTGTTTTAAATTTGATTTTGTAACTTTAAATTGTAATGAATTATAATACAGTCATAGTAGCCGACGGGACCTTCCCGGTCCATGAGATTCCTCTCGGATATATCAGGAATGCTGCAAGGATTATCTGTTGCGATGGAAGTACCCGGAACCTGATTGAGTTCGGTCTGGAGCCGGATGCTATTGTGGGAGACATGGACTCGCTTGACGGCGAACTTTATTCAAAATATGCTGACAGGATACATGCTGATGACGACCAGGAAACAAACGACCTCACTAAGGCTGTTAAATGGTGCTTGAAGATGGGCTTCAGGGATATCGCAATTGTTGGTGCCACCGGCAAAAGAGAGGACCATACAATAGGAAATATTTCATTGCTTGCCGAATATTCCAGGGAAGCGGAAGTAATTATGGTAACTGATAGCGGAATATTTAAACCCTACGCCCAAAGTTCTGTAATACACTCTTTCCCAGGTCAGCAGGTGTCCATATTCTCAATTAATCCTATCGCACAAATAACATCAGAAGGTCTTAAATATCCGCTTGCCGGTAAAAGACTTGAAAACTGGTGGCAGGGGACTTTGAATGAATCTATTGGTGATAGTTTTAAGCTTCATTTTGAGGGTGGAACACTTATAATCTTTCTCAAATTCTGAGATGTTCAACTCCAATCAACCAAAATAATGAAAAAGGAGGGTGTCTTAAACTCCAAAAAAAGTAAAGAACACCCTCATCATACTTAAAACAGTTTTTCAGAATCTGTAACCCAGAGTAAATCCCAATCCTTTGTTACGAAGATCAGGCTTATCTCTGACAATGCTTTTCATTCCCATTTCATACCTTATTTCTGCTGTCAAAGCCTTATTGCCTGAAAGATTATAAATAACCCCGCCTCCAAAAACAGCTCCTGCATCAAAATCTCTTGTATTATTGCTGATATTTACCGGCTGGTCAGCTGATCCGTTGTTCATCCTTGAATGGGTCGAAGTAAGAAAACTCATATATGGACCGGCAAGAAAACTAAGGTTGAATTCCTTGTCCAGGCCTGGATCATTAATTGTAACTCTGCCGATTAATGGTAATGTAAGGTAGTTGAACTCATTCTTAAGGGTTATATTATGGTTTTCCGAATATGTTTCCGTCTTGGATCCTTTTTTCTGGTAGTTCAGTTCTGTCTGTACGGAGAAAATGCTTTTTGTTTTGTATTCAAGAATACCACCAATAATATATCCATGGTAAACATCACAGTTATTCCACAGTGTTCCGTTTTCTGCCTGGGTTACAAGATTAAGTCCGGCATGTAGTCCATATCTGAGTTGCGCATGCAACGAACCTGTTGTCAGTATCACTACTGCAGACAGGATTGTAATTTTGTTAATTATTGTTTTCATTGTTTAAGTAATTGTAAATTAATATTTTAAGTTTAAAAGTTTATGTCACTTTTCCAGCTGGATACAGCAATAAGTTCATCATTATTCGAAGTTTCATTGTTAAGTTCACTGAGCTGGTTAAGGATATCAAAGGCCTTATCGTCATCAGGTATCTGTATGGTAATGTTTACGTTGTATCCCGGCCATATTGCATTGTCAAACCTTGGAGAGCCTTTTTCACTCATTGCCATCACCTTGTCTGCTATCTGGTAATTCTTTATGTTTTTTCTGTCCAGGATATCCCTGACCATTTCCATCCTGCTTACATTACAGGTACAAAAGATGAATCTCATAATATATTGTTTTTGTGTTCGTTACGATTAAAGACTGCATAGAATACAGGAACTATTACAAGAGTTATCATCAGTGAAAAAAGCAATCCACCGATCATTGTTACCGCCATTGGACGGAACATCTCATAGCCCATACTGTTACTCAATGCCATAGGAACCATTGCAAGGATCATTGTAAGCGAAGTCATGGCCACCGGACGTAGCCTTGACCTGCCTGCTTCCATGATGGATTCATGCAGATCAAATCCTCGCTTGGTAAGCATGTTTGTGTAGTCAACAAGGATGATCCCGTTTTTAACTACAATACCCACAAGCATAATGAGGCCAATGAAAGTTGTGACGCTGAGTGTTGTTCCGGTAATCAGGAATGCTGCAATTACTCCGGTCACTGTAAAAGGCACGGCAAGCATAATAATAAAGGGATGCCTGAATGATTCGAATTGTGCAGCCATTACCATATATACCAGTATTATACCTATAATAAGCACCAGTTTTAGATCCCCGAATGATGAATCCTGATCACTTACCTGTCCTTCAAGCTTAATATTCACTCCTTCCGGGGCAACAGTTGAATTGACTATTTCACTGACTTTTTTTGTCGCATCACCAAGTGATATATTGCTAAGATCAGCACTTACCGTAACAAAGCGTTGCTGGGACTCTCTTTTAATCTCTTTTGGCCCGAATCCCGGTCGGATCTCTGCCACATCAGATAACCGGACATGTGTTCCAAGTAAAGTGGTCAGTGTTATATTACCAACTGACGCGATATCTGACCGGTAATAAGGTGAATATCTTATCATTATGTCGTAGTCCTTACTACCTTCAGATAAGCTTCCTGCTTCAGCTCCGTATATGCTCTCTCTTACCTGAAGAGCTATCATGCCTGCATTCAGTCCTGTTGCCGAGGCTTTTTTTCTGTCAATGATTACCTGATAATCTGTTTTTCCCTCATCTGATGATGACTCAACATCGATTAGTCCGGGAACCTCTTTCATCCTGACTGCTATTTCCTCTGCTTTATTTTTAAGCTGTTCGAGTTCGGCCCCGCTTATTTTGACCTCAACAGGTTTCATGTTCCCAAGCACTGCTGTTTCAAGTATGTTACCGGATGTAACATGGAACTTAACAATTTCAGGTATTAAGGCAACTTTGTCACGAAGCATGTCGCCTATTTCAGACGCTTTCCTTTGACGTTTATCAGGAAGTGTAAGATGACAGAGTACAGTTCCGGTATTTTTACCTTCAGCAAACCCAACTGTTGACATTATTCCGTCACGAGTCTGGCCTGATATTGCAGAAAGAGTGCCAGGTACCATTTCCGGGATGTTCTCCTGCATAATTTTCATTACCTCCTGTGCAACCCGGTCAGTCTCCTCTGCTCCTGTTCCTGTCTCAGTCTGGAAAACAACTATAACATCACCTGCATCAAACACAGGAAGATAATCTGATCCTATGAAACGTATCCCGATCAGCGAGACAGCAAGAAGGACAACTGATGAAGCAATTATTAGTGTTTTATGCCTCAGGGCCCTACCGAGTAATTTTTTGTAAGCATTTTCTGCTGCTACAAGGTTTCTTTCACTCAGTTCAAAAAACCGGCTTCTTCTTGTTACTGTCCCTTTCTTTTCCCTGCCCTTAAGAAGCCTTGATGCTATCATTGGTGTGAGCGACATCGCTATCACAAGGGAGGCAATCAAGGTTACAGAGGTAAGTGCAGCCAGTTGCTTGAAGAATATCCCGACAATCCCCTTCACAAAAACTAGAGGGATAAATACAACAAGAACAGTAAGAGTAGAAGCAACAACTGCAAGTCCCATTTCTCTGGTTGCAAAAATTGCTGATTCCCTTGGTCTTTCTCCCTTGGCAATATGCTGGGTAATGTTCTCCAGAACAACAATTGAGTCATCCACAACCATCCCGATCGCAATTATCAGTGACAGAAGAGAAAAGATATTAATTGTCCATCCCATGGCGTACATGAAAATAAATGCCGTGATGAGTGAAAAAGGTATTGTCAGGAAAATTATGAAGCTGCTTCTCCAGTCCCTTAGAAATGCCACTACAACAAGTATGACAAACAACAGAGCCCACCAGAGAGTATCACTAAGGCTTTTTACCGACTGGGTTATTATCTCTTCCTGTCCCAGTACTTCATTAATCTTTATATCAGCAGCAAGCTTTGGAGTAAGTTCCTTCATCTTTCTGTGAACTGCATTTACAACCTCAAGAGAGTTTTTACCCGACTGTTTCTGAATCATCAGCACTGCACCAAGCCCCCCTGTGGCTCTTGCATATTCATCTGTTTCAATGAATCCATCCTCAATATCCGCAACATCCGAAACTCTGATGAGCTTCCCAAGAAAATTGCTCACAGGTATGTCTCCAAGTTCATTTGTATTTGTAATTTCCGCAGGGATCCTTATCGAGAAATCATTTGTGCCTGTTTTAATGCTTCCTCCGGGTATGCTAATATTTTCTGCTTTCAGGATTGCAGATAGCTGAGCAATTGAAACATGATATGCATCGAGTTTAACAGGATTTACATTTATTTTAATTTCGCGCTCAGGGTGTCCTATGAAAATAACACTTCCAACACCTTCAACCATCCTTAGAGGAGATGCTATCTCATCTTCAATAATCTGTTCAAGGGAGTTATAATTTTTTTCTGCACTGATACTGAAGATAAGCACGGGCATCATCGAGCTGTTCACTTTGAAGATCACCGGTTCCCGTGCTCCGGATGGCATCTTGCTTTTTACAAGCTCCATCATATCGCGTGTGTTGTTGGTAGCCTGATTTATATCTGAGCCCCAGTCAAACTGGAGAGAAACAATCGAAACGTTCTCCCTTGATGATGAAGATATTTTTCTGAGATCCTGTACACCTGAAAGCTGAGTTTCAAGTACACGGCTGACCTGGTCTTCCACCTCGTTTGCAGAAGCTCCGGGATAAACAGTAAGAACTGTCAGAGAAGGAAGTTCCATTGCAGGCATTACATCCAGCGGCAGCATCTTAAGCGAGACAAGACCAAACAGCAGTATGGCTACGAAAACCATTGCTGTTGCAACAGGCCTGTCAACTGATATTTTCGGTAATTTCATGATTCACCTCCCTGATTATTTTATAATTACTGACATGCCATCTGATAGTTTCTCCTTTCCTGCACATACTACCTTACTGCCTTTTGTGAGACCTTCAATACCGACCCATTCCTGATCATGCCACAGCCCTGTCACTTTATGTCTGACAGCTATATTATTTTCAATTGTAAAAAGATAATATTCTGAAGTGCCGTTTTGACTTTGAAGACAACTCAAAGGGACGCTTACTGTGCTGATTGTAGGGCATTCCAGCCTTATATGGCCAAACATTCCGGGCTTGATTCTTCTGTCTTTGTTGCTTACTTCAATTTTTACTTTTGAAGTATGGGTAAGTGTAGAAAGAACCTGTTCAATCTCAGATATTTTTCCTTTGAAGACTTTTCCGGGAAAGGCATCAAACATAATCTCAGCACTCTGGTCTTTCACTATTCTGGAAAGATCTTTTTCATTGACCTCTGTTTCAACCTGAATGGGATCCAGCTTCATCAGTCTCAGAATACCTGATGTTCTGGAGTAGCCAGGTTCCAGATTAATATTGAAGAAATAGTTTTCTCCTTCATTCACCAGATATTCCACAATGGTTCCTGAGAAAGGAGCCGTTATCTCAGCATTCTTTTTCATTAGAGCTGCATGCGACAGGGCAGATTCGTAAACTGCCTTGATGTGATCATAGTCCTGCTGGGCAATGCTTCCCTTCTCATTTAGCCTGGATACTCTTTCATAGTCTTTTGTTACTGTGTTCAGTTCAGCCAGTGCCTGGGCATACAATTCACCTGACAGACTTACAAGTAAATCTCCTTTTTCTACAAAGCTTCCTTCGGGATAATAAATCTTTTCGACTCTGCCGGGAAGGGCTGCACCCAGGTTGGCTTCTTTGTCGGCAAATGCTGTTCCCGAAAGCTCAATAACAGGTTTATATTCTTTTATTGTGGCTTCGGTTACCTTAACTGACGGAATGGTTTTTCCTTCACTAATTTTGTTATCATTATTTTTATTGCAGGCCGTCATAAGTATAAGCGCTGCGGTTAATGCCAATATTCTTTTCATTGTTGATTTGTTGTTTCGTTATTTCGTTAATATTTTGCTGTTACTTTTTTCAGGTTGCTGGCTGACAATTGCTGTTCAGTTCTGGCATCAATGAGTTCAGAATAAGCTTTCTGCCAAAGTAGCTGTGCTTCAAGAAGATCTGTCGTTTTAAGTCTTCCTTCATTGAAATTGTCCCTTGTGTATTCAAGGTTGCGGGAAGCCTGTTCCAGAGATAGTTCTGCAAGCTTTGCTTTTGTTACAGATTCGTTATGACGGTATGCTGCTTGGTGGAGCTGAAGAATAAGAAGCTCTTTTGTTTCCTGAAGTTTGAGTTCTGCAGATTCCTGTTCATATTTTGCTGCATTAAGAGTATGCTTTCTGTCGCCGAAATGGAAGACAGGAATGTTAACAGCAACACCGATGTTGTAGTCAGATCCGAATTCTTCAGCGAGACCATTATACGGATTCGGATTCATAAAGGTATATCCGGCTGTTAATCCTATGTTGGGAAGGAAACGCGACTGCATTATCTTTACTCCCGATCTGGCGATCTCAACTCCGCTTCCGAGTATCTTTATTTCAGGTCTTTCATTGATTGCATCTTCATCAAATACAATTTCCTCAGTTTCATTTTCATAAGTATTAAGAGAGTCGGATAATATCAATTCTTCAGAGTATGAAAGTCCTGTCATCTGACAAAGCACCATCTTTGACATTTCTGCTCCGTTGACTGCTTTGAGTAGACTCAGATCTGCTTCACTGAGTTTCAGCTTTGCCTTCAGGAGATCGTTATCGGTGATTATCCCTTCGGCCCTGATATTTTCAAGATCAGAGACAAGTCTTACAAGCATTTCTTTGTACTTTTTTGCCAGCCTTGCTTTTTCAGTTACAGAAACAACCCTCCAGTAGGCCTCCTCAGTTGAATATTTTATTTCATCTTCTGAGAGGGAGAGATTTTGTTCGGCAGACTCCCGGGTATATCTGGCAATCCTGTTTGTTTCCCTTATCTTTCCGCCAAGATAAACCGGCTGAGTGAAACCACCGTTTATCATATAGAAGTTATCAATTCCAAATGTTGCTTTGGAAGCAGGAAGCCAGGTATATTTCTGGAAAACCGGATTACCTGCAGCATCTTTAACAACGGAACCTGTTGCAGGATTGACAACAAAGGTTGATGCTGCCACTGCAGGACTTGAAAGAAGTGCACTGCTCACCTGTCCGGTTGCCGGGTCAATGGCAGAGTATGGGATTACCGGTAAGAGCATATCCTCCTTCAACAACCTGAAATCCTTGTTAAATTAGGAATATCCTCCATTGATACTGAAGTTTGGAAGATATTGTGTGAAAGCTGATTTTCTAAGTGCATCTGCTGCTTTAACCTGCCTGCGGGCTATTTCAATTTTCTGGTTATGCTGCAGGGCAAGGGAAATGCATTCATTTACATTAAGTCTCTTCTGACTGTAGGAAGGATATGTGATGATAAGCAGAATAAATAATGTTAATTGTTTTTTCATGTTCATTTTGACTATTTGACTAAATTACTAATAGACCAAAAACGTATTATGGTCGAATATTTAACAAAAAAAATTATCGTTTAACTATACCGTAAAAAAGGAAATCTATAAGACTGGAAAGCCGGGTTTCCAGATTCCTGTGTTCTTTGTTAAGAAACAGAGGCACCTCAAGCCCTTTCATTGCAGTTACTATGGCCACAGCACTTAATTCTGCATCCTCAACAGCAAATTTGCCACTGTCAATACCATCCTGGATTATCCCGGCCACTATTCTTATTTCCTCCTTGTCGTATTTCTTCCTTATCTCCTCAATGAACTCAAGGTGACCCAGATAATCGCTTTTCAGTGCAGAGTAGAAATTAGTGAGTTTATCAAGTTTTCTCATCCTTACACGTATATACACCTTCAACTTTTCAATAGGATCTGTAATGTCTTCTGTTTTCTTTGCAAGTTCCGACTTAAGCTCTTCTGCCTCCTTTTCAACAACAGCTTTGAAGATCTCCTCTTTACTGCTGAAATAATAGTAGATTGAAGATTTACCTTTCTTTGTTGCCTGGGCTATCTCTTCCATGGTGGTCTTCTTAAAACCAAAATGGGTGAAGATACTTCTGGCAATTTCAATTATTCTTGCTCTTATTTCTTCATTTTGTGCCAACATAGGGAAATAGAAAAAATATCCGGTGCAAATGTATTACTGATAAAAATAATTTCCAAATATTTTATCGACTATTTGATATAAATGGTCGAAACGTATTGATTCAAGGTCTTTTAAATCAGCCCTTTTTATAATTCTTTACAAGGTTCATAAGCTGAACCCTGTTCCTGACATTTGTTTTTATATAAATCCTGTGCGTATGATCCTTTACAGTCTGAAGTGAAATAAAAAGCTTTTCCGAAATCTCCTTGTTGCTTAATCCGTTGCATATTTCCCTGACAATATCACTTTCTCTTGGTGACACTTCAAATTTTCTGCAGAACTCTTCAAAGCTAAGCTCAACAGCCGGATCAGGTTCGTATGCGATAATATCCATACCATATGTGATATATACCGGAAGGAATGAATTACCCAGGAAGAAGGCGGGAATGAATAACAATGCCAGATATGATTGTGCCGAAATTGAAATCAGAAGTGCGGATTGAACGAACAGAACAAGGAACATGCCTGAAGCAATCTTTTTCTTCTCCCTTACACTAATCAGATAACTTGCTTTTCCTGAAAAGAATATCTGACTTGCCGCCACACTTGTATATATAAAGTTGGCAATAAGGAAATACTGTTTGATTAAAAAAAGAGGCTTTACCTGAAGATCTTTACCTGTCAGATAACCCAGACCGATAATTACAAGTATGTTGAAAAACAGGAATGAGAAGGAAAACAGGTTATCCCTCTTTGCACCTGCAAGTAGTGATGAGAACTGAAGCAGCATCATCCAGGCAAAGACAACGAAGGGCAAACCAATCAGCAGGGCTATATCGCCTACTCTTGTAAGCAATTCCTCAGAAATCTGTGAAGAAAGCAAAGATCTTATGAGTGCCTGCCCCCAGATTCCGTAAAACCCAAAGGTGTAAATGAAAACCTGGTAGTAGAGCAGGGGGGAAAAGAGTTCGTTATCATATCTTTTCTGAAGCCTGCCGGTAAGAATAATACCTCCTGCAGCCAGTGCGACTGTGATTATGAAGATTATATAGACCAGGTATATCAGCATTCCATAAAGATATTAATTTCCCTGAAATTGAGGGAATCAATAATAAACACTACTTAAGTATTGTATGCATACTTAGGTAGGAAATTAATAAGAACACTACCATAGTATGCAGGTTGTCAGAATTAAGGCATTTACATTTGCTTCATGTTCTTCAGATAAGTTTAATTATTAAAAAAGAAAAAAATGGAAAAGAGTAATGAGTATTTTCTTAAGCCTGGTTACAGCAACAGTTTTTCAACTGGCTGGCAGGTAATGAAAGATAACTTCCTAAGATTATTTCTGGTTGTTATTGTACTGGCAATCGTGGCTGGACCTTATAAGCTTGTAAATTTCAAGTTAGATCCGTCTGATCTGCACGGAGGGCCCTGGAACTGGAACTGGGATGATGTTGATAATATGCAGCATATGCTTGGAATGGCATCAATTGGAATATTTGCCGCCTTCTTTGCCTTGCTTGCTGGGCTGTATGTCCTTCTGGTAGCACCTGTTTTCCAATACGGTGGAAAAATGATTTTTGTTCAGGCAGTACGCAGGGAAAAGCCTGACTTTGAGTACTTTGTCAAAGGATTTATGGAAAACTACCTGTCAATAGTTCTGGCAAATCTTCTCGTAGTTGCACTTGTTGTTCTGGGACTGTTCGCGATCCTTATCCCCGGAATAATAATAGCGTGCAGACTGGTATTTGTCTCCTATATAATAATGGATAAGAAGCTTGATCCCATTGAAGCTGTTGAACTTAGCTGGAAAATGACCCGCGGCCATGGCTGGAAGATCTTCTTCATGGCCTGCACTTCTTTCTTTATATTAATATTTGGAATGGTACTGTTTATTGTTGGAATATTCCCTGCTCTTATCTGGGTTTCAGGTTCATTTGCAGCGCTTTATGAATCAGTGAACCTTGAAATGTCAAAGCCGTCTGAAACAGTTACAGCCGCAGCATAAGCAATGACAAACATAGCTCCTCTGAGTAATAAAGATCTTAAATAAAAGCTGTCTAAAGATTGAAATTAAGCCGCAGAGAGCTCCAAGTTGATGCTAGGAACGCAAAGATAAAGCAGTAAGCTATTAATCTTTGCGTTCTCAGCGTATTCTCTTTGATCTCTTTGCGGTTAATTTATTCATGCTGATTAAAAAGCTTTTTATTTTTGGTATGTCTTTTGTTCCCTGAAGATAAATTCATTAATTTTATATTTCAATATTAATTCTAACCAGACATGAAAACACGGGGATTATTTTTATTATTTGCTATTCTTCTTATTATTCCGGCTACATCACCAGCCCAGGTAGGAGGCCTTCTCAAGAACAAAATGAACAAAGTTGTCAACGCAGGGGTCAAGACACTTGATAAAGAAGTTGATAACCAGATAGATACTGCTGTAAACAAGGAAGCTGAAAAGGCAAGGGTAAAAGCCGATCAGCGTGCCGAGCAGAAAAGGCTTGAAAGCAATCAGCCCTCGGCAGAGCCTTCAGAGGGAGCTGCAAAGGATGATGGTCAGCCTTCAGGACAGGGAGGCGGAGGTTTGATGGGAGCAATGTTCTCAAACAAGGTTGATATGAAATACAATGAGTCATACAGCTTTAGTTCAAGGATATACATGGTTACCGAAACCTATGATAAAAAGGAGGTCATGAAAATGGACATGTACATCTTCTACAGCGCCAATCATCCAAGCATGGGTATTGAAACAAAGTCGATCCAGAATACTGAAGGAGAAACAGTGCCGGTAATTGCTAATATGATACTTGACGGAGAGAACAAATGTTTTCTTATGCTGACCGACATGAACGGTATGAAAATGGGAATGATATCGAATGTTCCCGATGAAAATGCAGCCCCTGAAGATAAAAAGGGCAAAAAGGATAATCCTCCTGTATATACAAAAACAGGCAACACAAAGGTTATTGCCGGCTACAAGTGCGATGAGTATTCCTTTGTTGATCCCGATGATAAGTCAAAAGGCAGCGTCTGGTACACTACTGATGGGAGAATTAAGCTCGACAGGAGGGGATGGAAGAACACCGGCATGAACTCATATTACCAGAATCCCCAGTTCAACGATGGTATTATTATGGCAATGGAAGCCTTCGACGAAAAAGGCAACAAGACCATGAAGTCTGAAACTATCGAAGTGAATGAAAACTATCCTCATTCAATATCAGTGCAGGGTTATTCACTCCGCCAGATGAAACTGGGAGAGGATAAAAAGAAATAATTCAAGATATCGGTAACCTATATGAGATTCCTGGTTTGCATTCCTGCCTTCTTATTGCTTTTCAATGCAACTGACGGTCAGGGAAGCAGGATGATTGAGCAGATAAAAGCCCATAAAACAGGAACTGCAGTATGGTGGATAGGGCAGGACAGCTGGATAATAAAATCCGGAGATCTTGTCATATCCACCGACTTGTTTCTGCAGGATGAAGGCAGGATCTCTCCAAGTCCTGTTAATCCACATGAACTTGCTCCAATACTCGATATTGCCTTTATTACACATGGCCATGGTGACCACTTTGAGCCATACACAAACAAAATTCTTGCCTCTGAATCGAAATGCAGGTTTGTTCTGCCAGAAAGCTGTCTTGACGAAGCTGGGGAAATGAAAATTCCTGATAACAGGATAATTGTTGCTAAACCAAGAGTTCCTTTTGAGATTGAGGGGATAAGAGTTGAACCTCTCCGGGCGCTGCATGGCAATTCAAACTTTGCTATCTACTATGATGCCAATATGCAGGACTGCGGATATCTTTTAACGATAGCGGGTGTAAGGATACTGCAGCCTGGAGACACTTACCTGCTTGAGGACCATCTGTTCCTTAAAAAAGTTGACGTGCTCTTCTTTTCTCCGACAGAGCACAATATGTACATCGATAATTCAGTGATACTAATAAATGCCCTTGACCCGGAATATATCTTTCCACAGCACCATAGCACGGTTGCTGTTGATGAGGAAAACAGGTTCTGGGCAAAGGGTTACCCTGATGAGGTTAAGATCAGACTCTCGAATCCACTCAGGCAGAAATATCATATCCTGAAAACAGGAGAAATGATGGAGATTAAATAGCAGCCTCAGATCTTCCGGAGCTTTGCAAACCTTAGCAGCAGTTTTCTTGTACCGCTGCCGTCGAATTTTACTGATGCTGTTGTATTCGGCGCATCGCCCTCAATTGAAACAACAAGGC
>Ga0116170_10004228_pt1 | contig 13196 bp, 13 predicted proteins | sample AD_JPNHW1_MetaG_FD_89797 | JGI IMG/M metagenome (GOLD analysis project Ga0116170, IMG submission 89797) | Active sludge microbial communities of municipal wastewater-treating anaerobic digesters from Japan - AD_JPNHW1_MetaG | ecosystem: Engineered > Bioreactor > Anaerobic > Digestate | place...
CCGGTGGCTGTTGGCGCGACTTATGATCTGGTTGAGAACGGCTCGATCGTGTTCAACCTGGATGCCAGCGACGTGGACGGAGACGAGTTGAGCTTTATTGTGACGGTCCAGCCCTTGCACGGCAGCCTGGAATGCACAGGCGCGGTGTGCACCTATACGCCGATGCCCGGCTGGTACGGCGAGGACAGCCTGAGCTTTAAAGTAAACGACGGGACGCTGGATTCCAACGAAGCAGTGGTAACCCTGCGGGTGACCGCGCTGCCGCGCATCTACCTGCCCATCGCATTCAAGTAAGCTGTTTCGTTCTATCCATGAGAGGCTGACCGTAAGGTCAGCCTCTTTTTTGTGGTCTGTCATGGTGCACGAAGCGGGGAAGCTTTGCCCCCGGCGCTTTCGACCCTCCTTCGGGGGAAGGTGCCCGCAGCGGGGCTGGGGGTCTTTTCATCATTTGTCGTGGGCGGCGTGCGTTTTTCAAGCCGACACTTCGGCGGCATCGGGCCATGCATGGTGAGTATCAGGCGTACGGGCGAAGCATCTGTATTGAGCGCCCTGGAGGGAGATTGGTGCCCATTCCAGGAAACTTCGCCCCTACCGTTGACCGCCGCAGGCAAGCGGAGCACACACGAACAAGACCCTCATCAGTCTTGCTGCACTGGCCAGATTGGTCCCTACACAGTTATCGCGCACCTGTGAAAATTTACGGTTCTGTACACGAGGATAAACTATAATCAGTGCGTTCTTCATTCAAAACAGAGGAAACCCATGATAATTACCCGAGGGATTAGTAAAGTCTTCAAGATTGGCAAAAAGCAAAAGCAGGAATTTACCGCAGTAGACGGGCTGGACCTGCAGGTAAACGAAGGCGAGGTGTTCGGCTTTTTGGGCCCCAACGGCGCCGGAAAAACCACCACGGTGCGCATGCTCACCTGCCTGATACAACCCAGCGCGGGGCAGGCCAGCGTGAACGGCCTGGTTGTGGGGCGCGACGATACCCAAATCCGGCGCACGGTGGGCCTGCTGACTGAGTCACCGGGCATGTACGAACGGCTCTCAGCCGAAAAAAACCTGAGCATTTACGCCAAACTCTACGACGTGCCGGATGTGGACGCTGCCGTGAACAAGTACCTGGTGATGCTGGACTTGTGGGAGCGGCGCTTCGACCCCGTCGGCAGCTTCTCCAAGGGCATGCGCCAGAAACTGGCCGTCGCGCGCGCGCTGCTGCACGAACCCAAGGTCCTCTTTCTGGACGAACCTACCACCGGCCTGGACCCCGAAGCCGCCAAAACCGTGCGCGACTTCCTCTACGAGCTGAAAAACGAAGGCCGCACCATCTTTATGACCACCCACAACCTGGATGAAGCCGAACGCCTGTGCGACCGGGTCGGGATCTTCAAGCAGAGCCTGCTGGCGGTGGATACTCCCGAAGCGCTGCGCCAGCGGCTGTACGGGCGGAAAGTCGTCTTCCATCTGGCTGCCGTGAACCCCGAATGGGTTGGTTTGGTGGCGGGGCAGCCGGGGGTGAAGGCCGCCGAGGCGGTGGAAAACAAACTGGTGGTCAGCCTGAACGAACCTGAGCGCGAGAACCCCGCTATTGTGCGAGCCCTGGTGCAAGCCGGCGCTGATATCCGCTTTATTGGCGAGCTGCGGCACTCCCTGGAACAGGTCTACCTGGAACTGCTTCATTCTGACGCGGAAGGGAGATAACCATGAAACACATCCGCACAATAATCAACAAAGAATGGGCAGAAGTCTTTAAAAACCGCACTGTGCTCTATACCACTCTGCTCCTGCCGCTGGTGTTTGCCATCCTGCCGCTCATCATGCTCAAATCCACCGCAGGCAGCATTCCGGATATGGGGGACGCGGCAACGACCGGTCTCCCGGAAGGCTTTGTGCAAAGCTGTGAGGGTCTCAGCGGCGGCGACTGTCTGCAGGTGTATCTGGTGAGCGAATTCCTGTTCCTGTTCATGATGATGCCGGTGATTATCCCCATCAACATCGCCGCGTACAGTATTGTGGGCGAAAAGACCACGCGCAGCCTGGAGCCGCTGCTGGCGACGCCGATTACCACTGTGGAACTGCTGGCCGGCAAGTGCCTGGCGGCGGTACTGCCAGCTATCGGGGCGACATACTTCTCCATCGGAATTTTCAACCTGGGTTTAAGCCTGCTGAAAATCAGCCCGGGTGTCATCAGCTATGTCAACAGCCCTATCTGGCTGCTGGCGCTCTTGGCGCTGGGTCCGCTGTTGTCGCTTATTTCCACCTTGTTTGCCCTGTTCATCTCCTCCCGGGTCACCGACCCGCGCGTAGCGGAGCAGGTTTCCGCGGTGTTGATTGTGCCTGTGATGGGAGTTATGCTGGCGCAGATGGCGGGGGTGGTGACTTTGAACCTGACGATGATGCTGATTGCCATCGCGGCGGTGGCGGCGCTTGCCTTCGCGATGCTGCACCTTGGCAATGCGATTTTTGAGCGGGAGAATATCCTGACCCGCTGGAAGTGAGGACTGTCTATGAAAAAAACACGCATGGGTATCACGGTTCTATTGGTCTTGTGTGCTTTCCTGCTGGCACCCTTGAGCCGGGTCAGCGCGCAAACGGAACAGCCATACCGCGTCAGCTTGCGGCGGGATTTTGGCTACGGCAGCGGCATGGACATTCAGGGGCGGATGACGCTCAGCCTGAAAGGTGATGAGAGCGCCGTCAGCCGCGTAACCTTTTTGATGGACAGCCAGGAGCTGTTCAGCACGGAAAGCGCGCCGTATGCCTTCTCCTTTACCACCGACACCTATCCCTCCGGCGTACATCAGCTCTCTGCGCGCGTGGAAACGAAAGATGGGAAAACATACAGTACTGACGCGCTTACCTACAATTTCCTTTCAAAAGATGCGGCCAGCCAGAGTACACGCGATATTATCCTGCCGCTGCTCGGACTGGTTGTGGGGATTGCCTTGGTTTCCGGGCTCTTTCAGTACCTTTCTACCCGCAAGAAGCCGCAATCGGGCGCGCAGTCTTACAACGGCTTCTACGGTGGAGCGGTATGCGGGAAGTGCGGGCGCCCCTTCGCGCGCTCGCTGTTCGGGTTGAACCTGGTGGCTGGCAGGCTGGAACGCTGCCCGCACTGCGGAAAATGGAGCCTGACGCGCCGCGCCAGCCTGGCGGAACTGGAAGCCGCGGAGGCAAGCTTACGCGCCAGCGCGGCAGCCGACGAAGCAACGGCTCAGCCGCGCAGCGATTTGCAGGATATGCTGGACGACTCCAGGTATTACGACCCCAACGGGAAATAAGCCGGCTGCCTGCCGAAGCTTTCGCCTGGTAAAAACGCGCCGGGCTTGGTAGACTCTCTTCAGAGAAACAGAAAAAGGAGCTTTCGATGGGACTGAATGGAAAGAAAATCGCAATTTTGGTAGCCGAAGGCGTGGAAGACCTGGAGTACTCCGTGGTGGCCATGCGCCTGCAAGAAGAGGGTGCCGAGGTGCTTTCCGCGGGGATGGATTTGAAGCCTTTACGCGGCAAGAACGGCCTCCCGATTGTGCCCGACACGCTGATTGAATCTCTGAAGGCTGACGAGCTGTTCGCGCTGGTGCTGCCGGGCGGTTGGGCGCCGGATAAATTGCGCCGTTACGCGGTCGTGAAGGACCTGATCGCGAAGGTGCACGCGCAAGGCAAGATTATCGGCATCATCTGTCACGGCGGGCTGCTGGCAATCTCCGCAAAGATTATTACAGGCGGGCATGCCACCGGTTCTTTGGGAATCAAGGACGACCTGGAGAATGCTGGAGCGATCTGGCTGGATACGCCTGCCTTCCGCGAGGGCAACCTGGTGTGGGGGCGCGTGGTGGCGGACATCCCCGCGTTTAATAAGGAACTGGTCGCCGCGCTGCTCGAGAAGGCTTAAGCACGGAAGACATGCCAAGCGTGGTAAAATCCCAATAGAATACTATTGGGTTTGGAGGTTGCATGGAACAGCAGGTTTCTGGTTTTGCTGTCAAGAAAGGCCTGGCACAGATGCTTAAGGGCGGCGTTATCATGGATGTGGTGACGCCGGAACACGCGCGCATCGCGGAAGATGCCGGCGCGGTCGCTGTGATGGCGCTGGAACGCGTCCCGGCGGATATTCGCGCCAGCGGCGGGGTTGCCCGTATGAGCGACCCTGAGTTAATTGTGCGCATCATGGAAACGGTCAGCATTCCAGTAATGGCAAAATGCCGCATTGGTCATTTTGTGGAAGCTCAAATTTTGGAAGCGCTGGGCGTGGATTATATTGATGAGTCCGAGGTGCTTACCCCGGCAGATGAAGCCCACCATATCTACAAGCATGCGTTCAAGGTGCCTTTTGTGTGCGGCTGCCGCAACCTGGGCGAGGCGCTGCGGCGGATAGGCGAAGGCGCTGCCATGATTCGCACCAAAGGCGAAGCCGGCACCGGTGACGTGGTCGAAGCGGTGCGGCATGCCCGCCAGGTTCTGGGCGATATCCGCGCTCTGCAGGCGCTGCCCGAGGAAGAGGTGATGGCTTTCGCCAAGAACATCGGCGCGCCATATGAGCTCTGCCTGGAAGTGCGCGCGACTGGGCGCATGCCCGTCGTGAATTTTGCTGCCGGAGGGATTGCCACCCCGGCCGACGCCGCGCTGATGATGCAGCTGGGCGTGGACGGCGTGTTTGTGGGCTCCGGTATTTTTAAATCCGGCGACCCTGCCAAACGCGCAGCCGCGATTGTGAAAGCCACTACCCATTACCAGGATGCCAAGCTGCTGGCGGAAGTGAGCCGCAACCTTGGTGAACCGATGGTAGGGCGGCAAGTTTCCAGCATTCCGGAACAGGACCTGATCGCAAAGCGCGGTTGGTAATTCCCGCGGAGCGTCGCGTGAAAATTGGCGTACTCGCCTTGCAAGGCGACTTTCTTGAGCACCGCCGGAGCTTATCCAGCCTGGGCGTGGAAAGCGCGGAAGTGCGTCTGCCCGCCCAGTTGGACGGGCTGGACGGCTTGATTATCCCCGGCGGGGAATCTACCACAATCGGCAAGCTGATGGTCGCTTATGGGTTCGTGGACGCGCTGAAGCAATTTGCGCGGGAAAAAGCCATCTGGGGCACCTGCGCCGGCGCCATTCTGCTCTCGCAGGATGCCGGGCGCGACCAGGACCTGCTGCAAGTGATGGACATCCACATTGCCCGCAACGCCTTCGGGCGGCAGGTGGACTCGTTTGAAACCGAGCTGCCGGCGCCGTTCCTTTCGCCGGCTGAACCTCCTTTTCACGCGGTCTTTATTCGCGCGCCCATCATCACGCATGTGTACGGACGGGCGCGCGCGCTGATTACGCTTGCGGACGGACGCGTGGTGGCGGCCCGCCAGGGTAAATTGCTGGCGACTTCCTTCCATCCGGAACTGACCCCCGACACGCGTTTTCACCGATTTTTTCTGGAGCTGGCGCAATCACCGCACGCAGAATAGGTCCTTCTGATTTTCCCGCGCTCCTTGGCGCGAAAAAGCTGGCGCAAAGCACGGACAGCATCAGCGAGATCACGCGCGGGCATCCGCTTTCCCCCATACGCTGGCTCTCCAACCGCGGTATTACGATCAATTCGTACAGCGCGGTATGGGAACAAGCCGGCAGCCCGCGCTGTTTTGGACGGGTGTGGCACGCGGAAGGGGACGCTTTTAGCCGCCTGGACTATGTTGCCTGCCTCCGGGATGCCAGCCCTGACGACCTGACTTGCCTGTTGGAGGCCTTGGTCCGCGTCAGCGGCAGCTGGGGAGCGCGCTACCTGTTGGCGGAACTGCCTGAAAGCTCTCCCTGCCTGCCGGCTTTCCGCCGCGCGGATTTTTCGATTTGGTCCCAGGCGCGTATCTATCGGTACGAAGGCAGCTTTGGACAAAGCGAAAAGGCTGAAAATTCCTGGCGCCAATGGACTGACCAGGACGTCCGGGCAATGCAGGCGTTGCGGCAAAGCGCTGTGCCGAAACTTTACCAGACGATAGAACCGCTCTCCCGCAAGCTGACCCAGGGTCTGGCAGCTTACGACTTGCAAGGCAAGCTGCTTACTTTTGCGGACCTGGCATACGGCCCGACCGGAATCTGGCTGCAGCCCCTGCTGGATCCCGCAGCGGACCACGCTTCGCTGCTTCTCAGTCTGACGCAAGCTGTCCCCAAGCGTCTGGGAAGGCCGCTTTACTTCAGCGCACGCTCGTATCAGCCGCTGATCTCTGAAGCGCTGGAACGGCTGCCTTTTTCTTTGGAACGCGAGTTAGCCCTGATGGTGCGCCACCTGACGCTGAAGAATAAGGTTCCGGCTGTGGGTTGGCAGCCCGGATATGAGGGTGAAAAGATCGAAGGCAGCGTACCGGTGATACAGTCGCGCCAAACCAGCGTGAAATGAGCGGGCGCTCCTTGCTTCAGAATAGACGCTTTCGCACGGAACAATCCTCAGGATATTCATATACAAAAGCTTTCCTCAACAATGCGGCAAATTGAAAATCGATTAAAATCAAAATGGCACGGAGAATGCTTGGATGTATTCGCGTGCCATTCGATGCATCTGGGTAAGAAATGACGACGACTCAAAAGAAAATTACTGACGATCTGGACGCAATGCTTTCTGTGCTGCCCCCCGATATTGCCCGCGCAGTACAGTCCAGAGATAATTTTGACAACCTCCTGGAAGTCATCCTGGACCTCGGGAGGCTGCCAACTGCCCGTTTTGTGGACGAGGAAGTTCCCCTTTCCACACAGAATGTCACCCAGGCGGATATTGATTATGTCACGACCCGCATCGGGGATTTTGACGCGGACAACCGCGCTGGAATGGAACGCACCCTGCACCGCATTTCCGCCATCCGCAACCGCCGTGGAAAGATTGTGGGGCTCACCTGCCGCGTCGGTCGGGCGGTGTACGGAACGATCGACATCATCGCGGACCTGGTCAATTCCGGCCAGAGCATCCTGATCCTGGGGAAGCCGGGCGTTGGGAAGACAACCATGCTGCGCGAAGCCGCGCGGATCCTTGCGGAAACCCGGCGTGTGGTGATAGTGGATACCTCCAATGAAATTGGCGGCGACGGCGACGTGCCCCATCCCGCGGTGGGAGCTGCCCGACGTATGCAGGTGCCCAAACCCTCGCTGCAGCATGAGGTCATGATTGAAGCCGTGGAGAACCACAACCCCGAGGTCATCGTGATTGATGAAATCGGGCGTGAACTGGAAGCGCAAGCCGCGCGCACAATCGCGGAACGCGGTGTGCAGCTGATTGGCACCGCGCATGGCAACTCTCTGGAAAACTTGCTGCTGAACCCAACGCTCTCCGACCTGGTCGGTGGGATTGAGTCTGTCACGCTTTCCGATGAAGAGGCGCGCCGGCGCGGCACGCAAAAGACCGTGTTGGAACGCCGCGCTCCCCCGACCTTCACCGTTCTGGTGGAAATCCAGAGTCGCCAGCGCCTGGCTGTGCACCGCGACGTCTCCGCTTCAGTGGACGCGCAGCTGCGCGGTTATTTGGCGCCGCCCGAAGAACGCTACTGGGATGAAAAGGGTGGTATTCATATTCAGAGCGCGCCCCAGCCCGCTGTACCTACGGTTTCGCAAGCTCTCAAGCGCGGCAGCATCGAGAAAGCGCCTTTCCAACGCGGTTTGAACCAGGACCGCACCCGCGTGAATCCGGCGCCTGTTATCCCGCCCAACGCGGTGTACGAAAGCGCGCCCAGCACCAAAGCCCCGGAGATGAAAAATATCTTTGCTTTTGGCATCGCGCGCAACCGCTTGCTGCAGCGCATTCGCGGTATGGGCGTGCCTGCCCGACTGGTGCGCACGCTGGAGGAAGCGGATACCTTCGTGACCCAAAGGCGCTACTATCGCGAACGCCTCCAGCCTATTGTGCAGGCGGAAGAACAGGGTCTGCCGATTTACGTAATCAAATCCAATTCTGACAGTCAGATTGAGCAGTTCCTGGCGGACGTATTTATGGTGGCTGTACCGAACCACGCGTCCAGCCCATACATCGAAGCGCTGGAGGAAGCCGACGATGCTGTCCAGATGGTCATGAACGGCGAGAAGTATGTGGACCTGAAGCCCGCCCCGGCGGACGTCCGGCGCGAACAGCACCAGCTGGCAGAAAAAGCTGAACTGGCGTCAGAATCTTTTGGCACGGAACCCCGCCGCTTCGTGCGCATCTTCAGAGATTGAGCATGTTTATCACCCTGGAAGGACCGGAAGGCAGCGGCAAGACCAGCCAGATGAGGGAACTGGCAGCTTACCTGCAAGGCATGGGCTATGAAGTGCTCACCACGCGCGAACCGGGCGGCACCGATATCGGCGACCAAATCCGGCAGGTGCTGGTGCGCCTGGAAAATCAGGGCTTGCATCCGCGCACAGAAATCCTCCTGTTCCTGGCGGCGCGCGCCCAACTGGTCGAACAGGTCATCAAACCCGCGCTCTCGGCAGGCAAAGTGGTGCTGTGCGACCGCTACGGCGATTCCACGCTCGCGTATCAGGGCTACGGTCACGGTCTGGATTTGGCCACGCTGCGTTCCATGTTGGCTTTCGCCACGGACCAGCTAAAACCCGACCTCACGCTCCTGCTGGACCTGGACGTGGAAGCCGGCCTGCAGCGCAAACGCAAAGAAGCGGAATGGAACCGCCTGGACGCGTATGAAGTCGCGTTTCATCATCGCGTGCGTGCTGGATATCTGGAACTTAGCGCGCAGGAGCCTTCGCGTTGGCGCGTCATTGACGCGGGCGCGTCTAAAGATGCCGTTCAGCTTGCCATGCGGGAGGCTGTTTCGCGCTTCATTACCGAGAATACGAAAGAACCGCTTTCTGCCCCTGCGAACCAGGGAAACTAGCGCGGAAAGCTCAGATGAAAGGTAATCCTATGAAAAAACTATCCGGAGTAATCCTCGTACTGTTGATTGGCGCGCTGGTTTTGGGCGCTTGTAAGGTACGTGAATTCACAGCAACCCCTGAACCGACCGCGACGGCTGAGGCGACCGAAGCGCCGGTCGCGGAAGCAACGGAAGCGGCCGAGGCTACTGCGGCGCCTACTGAAGTAGTGGATACGCGCTTGTTCGATGAGAACGGCAAAATGATCTGTACCATTTATGAGGGCTTCTTCCCGGCGCTTACAGCAGAACAATCCCAGTCGCTGGAAGTCTTCCCGGAAATTTCTGACGCGGATTGGACCCGCGGGCCGGAAGACGCCACGCTTACCATCATGGAATACAGCGATTTTCAGTGTCCGGCTTGCGCTGCTTTCTATGCCGAGCTGGAAAAGCTGATGGAAAAATACCCGGACGACGTCCGCCTGGTGTTCCGCAACTTCCCTTTGGTCAGCATCCACCCCAACTCGCAGGTAGCCGCCCAGGCTGCCGAGGCTGCCGGACTGCAAGGCAAATACTGGGAGATGTACCACGATCTCTTCTCCAAACAAGGAGATTGGTCCGGGCTGGCCGCGGAAGACTTTTTAAGCTGGCTGAAAACTGAAGCGGAAACGCTGGGTTTGGACGCGGACCAGTTTGCGGCTGACCTGACCAGCGAGGCCATTGTCAACAAAGTCGCTTCTGAATTGGAATACGGTCAGAGTACCATCGGGCTCAACTCCACGCCTACTATTCTGCTGAACGGACGCCCCTGGTCTTATGACTGGAGCGCGAGCACCCTGGGGATGGTGATTGACGTGCTGAAATACGAAAAGGGCAACCTGGAAACCGAATGCCCCCCGTGGGTGATTGACCAGTCCAAGTCTTATACCGCCACCATCAAGACCGAGAAAGGCGATATCGTCATTCAACTGTTCGATGACGAAGCTCCGATCACGGTCAATTCTTTCGTGTATCTGGCGGAAAAAGGTTTCTTCGACGGCGTGACCTTCCACCGCGTATTGCACGACTTTGTGGCGCAGGCAGGCGACCCCAGCGGCACAGGTATTTCCGGCTCGGGCTATGAGTTCCGCGATGAAATTGTCAGCAGCCTGACCTACGACGAGGCAGGCATGGTCGGCATGGCAAACGCCGGGGCGAACACCAACGGCAGCCAGTTCTTCATCACCTATGTGCCCGCCACGCAGTTGACTGGCAAGTACACCCTCTTTGGCAAAGTGATTGAGGGCATGGACGTTTTGCAGAGCCTGGCCGAGCGCGACCCACAGAACAACCCGGACGCGCCTGCCGGCGATAAAATCATCAGCATCACCATTGAGGTGAAATGAGCGTTGGGCCTCAGGCTCAGCAAATGAACAGGAACGCAAAGACTGACTGGATGAGTATCCTCCAGTTAGTCTTTTCTATATTGGTCTTCTTTACTTTCCTGGGCGCGGCGGTCCTAACGGCTGCCGCTGGCAGTGCACTGACCGGAATAGCGGGTTTGGAAGGGCTGAACCCGGGCAGCCAGAGCATCACAGCCTGCGCCTTCGCGGCGCTGGCCTTGTTGAACCTGCCTTCCGCGGTCACTTCCATGAGAAGGCTGACTGGCGCCCGGCAGCATGCGCCCGCGCGAGCAGGCAGTTCGCAAAGGAAGCCCGCCCTGCCGGGTTGGCTGCCGCTGCTGCTTTTTGGCGGAGCGCTGGCCGGGATGTACTACCTGCCGGAAAGTTTGCCCCGGCGCGAGCTGCTGGTAGGTTTGCTGGCGGTACTGGGCGCGGTTCTGCCGGCGGTCTGGCTGCTGCGCGTCGGCAGCGGCAGCCTGTGGGGCAGCTTTGCCAAACGGCACGCCGGCTTGCTCAGCTTCAGCATCGGCTTCACTACGTACTTTATCCTGGTGTTGGAGATGGCAGTCATCTTCCTCCTTGGAGCGGGTGTGGGTTTGGCGGCTGCCGCAAACCCGAGCTTGATGACCAGGCTGGCTGAACTTTGGCGCGTGTATCTGACTTCCGGGGCGGACCCGGAGGCGCTGCGTGCCAGCCTGATGGAATTCGCACGCAGCCCGCTCGTGCTGGCGCTCACATTCGGCCTGGTGGCGCTGGCGCTGCCAATGCTGGAAGAAGGCTTTAAGACCCTGGGCGTCTGGCTGTTGAGCGACCGCAAAATCAGCCCGGCTGAGGGCTACGCCGCTGGTTTGTTCTGTGGGGCGGGCTTTGCCCTGGTGGAGGCATTTCTGAACAGCGCGCAGATGGCAGGCGGAAACTCAGCCGAATGGCTGGCATTTCTGCTGTTGCGCTTTGGCGGCACGCTGCTGCATTGCTTCAACGGCGGATTGATGGGCTGGGCGTTGGCAAAATCCTGGCAGGATAAGCGCCGCGGAAGGACGTTGGGCGTGTTTCTGCTGGCGCTGCTGGCGCATGCCCTGTGGAACGCAGCCGCGCTTGCGGACCTTTTCTTTGGCGCGCAAAGTGGAAGCGGAATGACCGCTTACCTGCCGATGATTTTGCTCGGGGCCGTCCTGCTGGGCTGCTTCCTGATGTTCAGCCGGCGCGTGCACCGCTCCGGCTCAGGCATACCTGCCGACAGCCCAAACGGAACATCCTTCTATTAGCCCGAACGTATTAGAATTGTGACAAGAGAGTATGCAGCGCGAAAGTATCTTTAAAATTATCCGATTTCTGGTCAAGGCGTTGGTTAACATGCGCGTTGAAGGCTATGAAAACGTGCCGGAGTCTGGCCCTTTTATCGTGGTAATCAATCATATATCCCGCCTGGACACACCGTTTCTGATGCTCTCCACCACCCGGCAGGATACCATCGGCATGGTGGGCGACAGCTACCGCAAGAATGCCTTCTTCAATTGGCTGCTGAACAAAATGGGCGTCATTTGGGTGAACCGCGAATCGTACGATTTTGCCGCCTTCCGCGAAGCGGCGGACTACCTCAAGCGCGGCTGGATTGTAGGCGTCGCTCCGGAAGGGACGCGTTCCAGGAACGGTAAATTGAAGCCCGGAAAACCCGGGGCAGCGCTGCTGGCAAAGAAAACCGGCGTGATGATGCTCCCCGCCGCGGTGACTGGCTCGGAAGAAATGGCCGACCATCTGCTGCACCTGAAGAAGATGGAAGTATGCGTGCGTTTTGGCGCCCCTTTCCGTTTTGATGAGCTTGACCCCAACGCGGATAACAAAGTCTGGCTGGAAGAAGCTACGGAAGAAATGATGTGCCGGATTGCCGCCCTGCTGCCGGAAGAACGGCGCGGCGTGTATGCCGGCCACCCGCGTGTGGCGCAGCTGTTGAGCCAAAATCAAGCGCAAGCACCTGAGGAGGAACGATTTGATTCCCATTCGTGATGAAATTAAAGCCCGGCGCGTGCCTTACGTCAATTACATTCTCATTGCCATCAATGTGGTTGTCTTTCTTTTTGAGACCATGGCCGGTCCCCGCCTGGAAGCCGTGATATCCGAGTTCGCGCTGGTGCCCACGCAAATTACGGCCGGCCTGGACCCGGGCGACATGCGTTCCATCCTGACCAGCATGTTCCTGCACGCCAGCTGGATGCATTTGCTCGGCAACATGCTCTACCTGTGGATTTTTGGTGACAACGTCGAAGACCGTATAGGCCATTTTTGGTACCTGCTCTTTTACCTGGCGGGCGGATTTGTGGCGGCTTTCGCGCATTGGGCGGTCAATCCGGCTTCCAGCATCCCGACAGTGGGAGCCAGCGGCGCCATCGCGGCGGTTTTAGGCGCGTACCTGATTTTGTATCCGCGCGCACGCGTGTACACCTTCATCCCGATTGGTTTCTTTGTCCGCTTGCAGCTGCTGCCCGCTTCGGCAGTGCTGCTGCTGTGGTTTATCCTGCAGCTTTTCAACGGCGTGCTGACGCTTGGCGCGGAGGATGTGGGCGGCACGGCTTTTTGGGCGCACATCGGCGGGTTCCTGTTTGGCGTGCTGGTAGGTTTTCTGACAAAGCCCAGGGACGTGGAAAAGCCGGCGCGGCAGTGGTCGCAAATCGGGTAGGTTTGGCGGATAGGTAGGTTGGGTGAAGCGTCAGCGCAACCCAACGGCAGGTGAGTAGGTTGGGTGGAGCGTCAGCGCAACCCAACGGCAGGTGAGTAGGTTGGGTGAAGCGCCAGCGCAACCCAACGGCAGGTGAGTAGGTTGGGTGAAGCGCCAGCGCAACCCAACGGCAGGTGAATAGGTTGGGCGGAGCGCCAGCGCAACCCAACGGCAGGTGAGTAGGTTGGGTGGAGCGTCAGCGCAACCCAACGGCAGGTGAGTAGGTTGGGTGGAGCGTCAGCGCAACCCAACGGCAGGTGAGTAGGTTGGGTGAAGCGCCAGCGCAACCCAACG
>Ga0116170_10004229_pt1 | contig 13193 bp, 14 predicted proteins | sample AD_JPNHW1_MetaG_FD_89797 | JGI IMG/M metagenome (GOLD analysis project Ga0116170, IMG submission 89797) | Active sludge microbial communities of municipal wastewater-treating anaerobic digesters from Japan - AD_JPNHW1_MetaG | ecosystem: Engineered > Bioreactor > Anaerobic > Digestate | place...
ATTTGCCGGCTTTTTGGAAAGTTTGTTTGAAGAATGGTTTTTTACCTTTTGTGGAAGTCCCGGTAATCAAAGGCAGCTGCGCTAAAAACTATAAACAACTGCGCATTCTACCCGAAGAATATGTAAGAGATATCTATGAGCTTTCTCTTTTGAACTTATCTTTGAAATATGGATTAAGTAAAAAACAAGCCAGGCAATCGGATATTTGGCAGCCGCCTTACGGCAGCGTTTTTCCTTCACCTTGCGATAAGTTAACTTATGCCAAGGGGGTATTTTTGGAGAGGGACGGCAATCTTAGCGCCTGCTGCGGAGTGGATAAGCGTTTGGGTAATATCAACGACCAGGATATCAGGCGCAAGCTTAAAAATAATTTTCTGCTTAAACGTATTCGCCTGGCCTATGAGCATTTAAAAGGCGCTTGCGGGGCTTGTGATTATAGCAGAAAATTCCAGCTTTGTTATGGCTGCCGGGGTAACGGTTATACTTACCCAGACAGCCATCAGGGGGTATTTGCTCATGACCCGATGTGTTTTGGCAAGATAGCGCACGGATTAGCGGTCAAGGGCAGTCTTAAAAAGTTTATGAGCAAACAACATATACAGAAAATATTGGAATATTTTAAGGATTAAAATGATACCGGGGATGTTTAAAATTTTTGGGTTATACCTTTCATTATCCGGCAACGGTAAACAGTTGTTCAGACGATTGTATAGAATGTTAAATGATGCCAAATCCCTCGCGCATTACCAGGGAATGATGGCCAGCATTAAAGATACAATAAGCGCCGATCGCAAAAGATGGTTTTCCTGCATTAGAGCTAGCGACGCCGGATTTTGCGAATTTATCCCGGGCTGGTATCTTGACGAATTTAAGACTAAGCCAGAGCAGCTATATTACCGGTTTTTCAAAATGGGTTCGATCCTTTTATATGAACACAGCAGTTTATTTGCCGCTTACAACATATTGTGTGATGCCCAAGCGAAAAAAAGATGCATTCTTCTGGCCTTTTTAAAACGCGTGTACGACGATTTACTTGATAATGAACATATCGATAAAGAGGTTTTATTTAACGGCTCGCTAAATAAAGAGTTGAGGGATAACCCTGACTACAGGTTGTTTTTGGAATTTAGAAAAAAAATCAGGGAAATAGCCCCTTCTTCAGAGTTTGGCAATTACTATGCGCTTCTTAAAAAAGTTAACGATGCTCAAGGCCAAGCAGCAGACAAGAGCATCTCTTATAAGATAAAAAATGGTTTTCTTTTGGATATGTATATTATGATGAATAATTTACCGCAGGAACTTATTTGCGCTTTAGATGTTACCGCTGAATTTTTCGCCTGCTTGGATGATTTCTATGACTGTAATGAAGATTTGGCCAAAGGCAAAATTACCTATATCAATCAAAGCCTAAATCCTAAAAAAGCTTTAGAGCAAAAATTTGATGAAACTTGCTTATACCTGCGGAAAAATAGTCCTAACCCGGATGCCTATCTAAAGGGGCTGGGAAATTTAATGAAGAATGTATTATTTATCCGGGAGAATAAATTAAATAAATTATCTTTATTTATCTAAATAAAGATAATTTATTAGTTTCTGAAAAAAACCGGCCCCGGTCAGGAATAGCCGAAAGAATAGAAAGGAAAGCTATGAAAATTTGCCGTTTTTGTGACAAGCCAATCGGTGACCAGGATAAGATCTGCGGGAATTGCGGCTATAACCCGCAGACCGACACGATGACTGCATCTTTTATAAAAAAGAAGAATAAAGTTGAATCGGCGATTAAAAATAACCGGGTTAGTTCCGGAGTTAAAGCTTTTGCCTATTGGTCTTTGGCGGTAATTATATTTTCGCTGGGATTTCAATACCAGCGTAAGCTCGGCGATCTGGCATGGGAATTAAAAGACATCCTTTTGGGCAAGCGGGGCAACCAGGTAAAAAAAGTTTCGGTTAAAAGCAGCCCCAGCCAATCGACCCGGCTTATTGATGTGCGTTCGTATAAAATTTCTGCGGGTAAGCCGCTGGATAAGGGCATAAAAGTGGAAGGGATATTTTATGACCCCCAAGGGAAAAGTTATGTTGTGATTAATGACCAATTAGTCTCTGAGCAGGAGAGTTTTGGCGCTATGCTGATTACGAAAATAAACAGTAATTCGGTAGAAATTATTGAAAACGGTAAAGTGCAGGTGTTGACGGTTAGTAAATAAAAAAATCGGAATAATTTTACTTCCCCGCGGGTTTGCTTTCTGGAATCGGCAGCGCGTTTTTTTATCCTAAAAAGATAGTTTTATCCTTATTTTTAAGATATACTTTAAATAGGGCAGAAGGGCGCGGCTGCTTAGCAAAAGGCTTAAGAATGGAAAAAAGATCTAAACAGGGCTTTGTTTTAGTTGAGGTGCTTCTGGCCGCCGCCATCTTGGCGTTTGCTGTATGCGGTTTATTGTTAATGTATGTTGCGGGACTGGATCTAATTAGAACTTCGAAAAATGCCAGCATTGCCACCGGCGCTGCTCAAGGGTTAATCGAGGAAATCCGCAATACCCCCTTTCCGGACATCGCCACAAATTATAACGGCCTAAAATTTACTGTCAATAATATTCCCTCAAGCAGCGGTATTGTTTATGTCGACGAGACAGACCCGGAGTTTTTATTAGTGACGATTAGCGTATGTTGGCTTCAGGGCGATAAAGTTGTGGGTGAAGATACCAATCTTAATGGCGAGCTGGATGCGGGAGAGGATACTAACGGCAATCTGATCATTGATTCAACTGTGGAGTTAGTCACGCAAGTGGCTAACCGTTAATAGATGAAAGGTTTAACGCTGATCGAGGTTTTGGTGGCTATTTTGATTTTTTCGATTGTAGCCATGGGTTTAGGCTCGGCGGTAGTTGCCGGAAAGAATGCTTTGCTGGTTAGTGATATACCGACCCAACTTCGACAAAATGTGCTATTTGCGCTTATGCCGATGGTCCGGGAATTACGCCAGACTGCTGCCTCAAAAATCAGCCTGGCAGATGGCGCATCAAGCAGCTCAATCACTTTTAAGCTGCCGTATGATATTGATGCTGATGAAGATGTGGTGGATGATATCGGTAATATAGAATGGGGCCAGGATATTGTCTATAGTGTTGATGGCGCCGGCCAGCTGATCCGTACTTCGGCAGGGACAACTTCAGTAATCGCCCCGAACATCGCCACTTTGCAGTTTAGCCGCCTGGCCGGGGAGGATGCGCTGTTACAAATTGATATTACAGTCGCCAAGGAAGATGGCCAAGGCAATTTATATCAGGATGCGGAACAGGCGACCGTAAAAATGAGGAATTAGGATGGATAGTTTTAGTAAGAAAATTTTAAACAAAAAGGGAGCGGCGCTGATTACCGTTTATATGGTTGTGGCGGTATTATTAGCTTTCGGAGGGTTTGTAGTTGATGTAAGCAATTCTCAAAATAGCGCGGCCAATACTTTTAAAAAACAGGCGCAGGCAATCGGCATTGCCGAGGCCGGTCTTGACCGGGCGTTGGTTTGGCTGCGCACTCAAGGTACCCCTCCCACAGGAACTATCGCTAGTATTAGTCAAAATCTTCCTCCTACCGGCACTCCCATCGGCAGCTATACCGTTGCTTTTACTGATCTTGGTTCGCCGGGAGGATCGGCAAGCATTAGAAGGTATCGCATACGCAGCACCGGAACGATCGGGTCAACTTCTCAGACAGTAACCAATTATCTGCAAACCGATAACTATGCCCGGTATATTTGGTTTACGGATAGTGAGAGTTATCAGGGCACGAATGTTTGGTTTTGGGATGAGGATCATTTAAATGGCCCCACCCATACTAACGGGCATTTTAATATCAAAGGGAATCCTTTATTCGAAGGAGAGGTACGTAGTGTAGATAATTATATTCGATATTACAATAATGGCAGTAATATCAACTCCTCTAGTTTAAGTAACGCTCCTTATGATGTCCCGGATTTCCGGGACACCGTTACTTTAGGTTCAGATTCAATTAATATGCCTACACAGGCTCTAAATTTGCGCGCCGCCTCTACTAACGGCGGTTTAAGGCTTACCGGCAATAGCACGGTTCTTTTAAAAGCAGACGGTACAATGAATGTGACTAATGCTGCAAAAGGATGGACTAACCGCAATATGGCTTTGCCGGCAAACGGGGCTCTGTTTGTCAGCCGGGGCAATTTAAATATTTCAGGAACCCTCAAAGGGAGATTGACGGTGGGGTCTAGCGCAGATATCAATGTTACCGGCAGCATACTTTATGCTGATGATCCGCGTGTTACCGGATCGACATCAACGGATACCCTGGGAATTATTTCCGAGGGGGATGTAATGATCAGTAAAACCGCCGGCTATGATGTGGAGATCGATGCTTCGATCATGGCTTTAAATACTTCATTTATGTTAGATGAATGGTGGACTAACGGTGCCAAAGGGACTCTTTCTGTTTTTGGCGGGATCATCCAAAAACAAAGAGGCCCGGTCGGGACTTTCAGCGGGGCAACTAAAATATCCGGTTATTCTAAGGATTATAATTATGATGTGCGCCTGTTAAGCTCTCCGCCTCCTTTTGTTCCGACTACAGATGATTATATTACGTTATCCTGGGAGAACTAGAAAGATGAATAATAAATGGTTAATTGTTTTATTTATATTGCTGTTTAGTGTTTTAGCTTTAAGTTTTTTGATTATCCGCCAAAGCCAAAAAGCCGTTGTTCTATCTGAACAAGAAATTTTAACCGTTGAGCAGACAGCCAACAGAATTCCGCCGGTTTATTCAGCTGCGGGGCGGCAGGCAAGCAGCCTGAAGCCGATAGCAGCGTTACCTGCGGGAACACGCGGGATTACTATAGTTTATTCTCCTTCAGCTGAATCGGGAGGGAAAAGTATTCCGGTTTCTAAAAGTTCGGATAAATATATTAAAAATACTACAAGCTCCAATGTTGCATCCAACGTTACAACTAAAGATAGCTTGCCGACCGGGATTACTAAAGCGGGAAAGCAACCTACTTCTAAAGAAACCCAAGAAATGAATTCTCACGGTGTAATCCTTTACTGAGTGATTCCTCGCCCGCCAAGCTTAATTCATTGACAATAAAACAGTTATGTTATAGTATGTGTAGCGACGAGAACCGGGGCGAGGATTTGCCCGTCATTAGATAATTTAAAACCAGGTATGCAAATATTAAAGTCGATTAAAGTGCAGCTGGTTATTTATTTAAGCTGTTTGGCTGTTTTTCTGGCGTTTCAAGATAAAAATAGCACATTTTTGCTGGTTACCGGGTTTGCCGTACTTTTGACATTATGCGTTGAAGCCGGCGCGTTATATTTTAGAACTAAAACCTTCAGGCTGACCTCCAGTTCGATAATTACCGGTTTGATTATTGGCTATGTGTTTTCCAGTGATCAGGAGTGGTGGAAGATTTTAGCGGCTTGCACATTAGCCATACTTTCTAAATATCTAATTGTTTTTAAGAAAAAGCATATTTTTAACCCGGCGGCTTTTGGTATTTTTCTGACCCTTATTCTGTTTGGGGCTTTTACCCAATGGAAAGGGACATATCTTTGGTATATACTTTTACCCGCGGGTATTTATTTTGCCCGAAAGTTCAGGAAGGTAAAGATAGTTATCAGCTATTTTTTAGTTGCTCTGATTTTATTTGGAATTCAGGCTATCCTGCAAAAAATCCCCTTAGGGCATATCCTAGGGTATTTTAGTTATTTTTATATTTTTGTGATGATCATTGAGCCAAAAACCTCTCCGGTTAAATCCCGTGAGCAAATTATTTTCGGTTCCGGAATCGCAGTTTTGATTTTTATACTTACCGCATACGGAGTCAGGTTTGATGTCGAGTTGTTTAGCTTGCTGGTTTTAAATATGGTTGTCCCGTTAATCCATAAGGTAACGCCTAAGGCAGGAGGTGTATAATGAAAAAGATATTATTAGGATCGGTTATTTATTTCGCATTGAGCGCGGTCGCCTATGCCCATCCTCCTTCGGATATTAAAATAACATTTGATCGCCAAACAAAAATATTGCAGGCGGTAATTATGCACGATGTAAGTAATCCGAGCAACCATTTTATCAAAAAAGTTGATGTTTCTTTGAACGGAAAAGAAATAATCGGGCAAAGCATTTCCCGTCAAGATAATTTTAATACTCAGACGGTAAGCTACCTTATCCCGGATGCTAAAGAGGCCGATGTATTTTCCGTGGAAGGTTATTGCAGCATAAGCGGTAAATTAGAAAAGCAGTTAAAATAAGGTATAAATAGTTTGGCGAGGGGGAATAAATGAATATTTTTGTAGGTAATTTATCTTTTGAAGCTAAAGAAAAAGATGTCGAAAGGGCTTTTAGTGCTTTTGGCCTGGTTACTTCTGTAGCCATTGTGATGGAGAAAAAAGGCAAGAAATCCCGGGGATTTGGGTTTGTTGAGATGCCTGATGAGCAGGAGGCATTGGCCGCAATCGCCCAATTACAAGGGCAAGAAATATTAGGCCGGCCGGTTAATGTTATGCCGGCTTTATCTAAGGAACCAAAAAATAAGCCTGTTGAATCTACCGGCAGAATAAATCGAAATTCTGCGCCGCCGGTAAATGACAACTCGCCCCAGCCGCCTGATGGCGCAAGTAATTTTCGGTATGCGCCTCCTCTCCGACGGACGGGTAAATATAAAGAAGGTAGGCGTACGCTTAGTTACTTAAGAAAACGCATGGAGGCTGGAATTACCGCGCCAGTTCCTAAACGCAGTCATAAATCCAATCCTATGCGTTGGCGCAAGAAATCCAGATGGGAAAAACCTGCCTTTGGATCTGAAGGTGAACTTAAACCTTGGCAGAGGCCGCAAACTGAATCAAATCCTTGGAAAAAACCCCGGGCTAGATCAGATTCATGGAAAAAACCCGAAGGCGAGTCTAAACCTTGGATTAAATCGGAAAGGAAGCCGTCTGGTCCCTGGAAAAAACCCGAAGGCGAGTCTAAGCCTTGGGAGAAAAGCCGGGGTGGATCTAAGCCTTGGATTAAATCGGAAAGGAAGCCGTCTGGTCCCTGGAAAAAACCCGAAGGCGAGTCTAAGCCTTGGGATAAGCATACTAGTGAAGTTAAACCTTGGCGTAAGAGCGGCGTTGACCGCCAGCCATCCAGGTTTAAAAAGCGCAGCCGATTTAGTAAATCATAACCAATGAAATTAAAGCTTAATCTTTTTCCGGTAGTTCCGGATATGGAAGAGAAGATCGCCGCCATCCTGCAAGAGGCGGTTGAGGGTCGTGCCAGCATTGTTGAAATTGCTTACGGGACAGCCGCTGATAGCGTAAAAAAACGTATCCTTAATTTTTTAAACAAAAAAGAGAACCGCCAGCTTTATTCCAGGCTTGAGAAAACCGACAAAGGCTGGGGGAGAATTTATCTGCATTTTAGGTGGAAGTAAAATATACGATGGGGAAAAATAATTTGATCGATGAATTCTATTCATTAGTCCAGGTTGATGACCGCGACGGCCACTACGCTAAAGATATCAAGGATAACGATTATTTCGGTATGCCGCTGGAGGCGATTGTTAAAGCGGAAAAAAGGTTGCATTCGGCCCATGAGCGCTGCATTGCTTATTTCTCAATGGAATATGGCCTGGCTACCAGCTGTTATAATAAATTATCCAGCCAGCTGCCGCTTAACGCCTCTAATAAGGCCCCGGAGAACGCGGTTTTTTCAAATTTCCGGGTGGCAGATTATTTTTTTGCTTTACGGCAGAATAATATTATTGATCTTCCTATTTACAGCGGCGGTTTGGGGGTTTTAGCCGGTGATACGGTAAAAACTATGGCGGATTATAAACTTCCGGTAGCCGCTATCGGGATACTTTGGGATTCCGGATATTTCAGGCAGAAATTTTGGTTTAAATACGGCCAGGCTCCCGAAAAAATCAGTTGGGATCCGGATACTTATCCCGGGCTAATTCCTTTAAAAAACAGAATTAAAGTTTCCCTTAAGTCGGAAGAGGTGTATTTAAAGTTATGGAAATATTATGTTTACAGCCATAAGCATGATGCGGTTGTGCCTTTGATACTATTGGATTCAAAAATTGAGCCTAATAGTGAAACTGCCCAGCTTTTTACGGATCAGCTTTACCGCAGCGACAATGTATTTTTAAAATTATTACAAAGAGTTATCCTGGGGTTTGGCGGGATAAATGCTTTAAATGAGTTAGGTTACCATATTGATACTTATCATCTCAATGAGGGGCATGCGGTATTTGCCTTTGTTGCCAAAGCCAGGGGGCTGAATAGCGATGAATTGCAGAAATTAAAAAGCAAATTTGTTTACACTTGCCATACTCCGGTGGAAGCCGGCCATGACCGATTCTCTGTCGATGATTTAAACCGGGTGCTTAAACGCGAAGATACCGAGATCATTGAAAAATTCGGGAAAGAACGCTCAGGCACCGCTAACCTCACTTTGCTTTCGATGAATATTTCTTCGGCGATTAATGCAGTTTCCCATAACCATCAGAAGGTAATGCACATTCAGTTTCCCAGCTATAAAGATCAAATACAGTATGTGACAAATGGCGTGCACCCGTATACCTGGATGTCGCAGTCCTTCGGTGAACTTTTCAGTAAATTCCCGGAGACTTTTCCTGATTACACCGCTAATCCAATGATCTTGTCCAGAGCCACAGAACTTAAGAAGAATACTAATTTCCGTGAGCAGTTGTGGCAGGCGCATCAATCGAACAAAACAGAATTGAGTAAATTTCTAGGAAAGTGGAAGCTGGATAAAAACCTCTTTACTATTTGCTGGGCTAGAAGAATAGCCGCGTATAAGAGGCCTAGCCTTATTTTGCACGATATCAGCAGGTTAGTGCGGATTGCTGAGGAGATCGGACCGATGCAAATTATTCTGGCCGGCAAGTCGCATCCCAACGACAATTTAGGGTTTACTTATATTAATGAAATGCTGGATAAAGTGGATAAGCTTAATGAGGATTATGACAAATTAAAGATTATTGTATTGGAAAATTACGATATTTATTTGGGTAAGCTGCTTACTTCCAGTGTGGATGTCTGGTTGAACAACCCTTTGCCGCCTTTTGAAGCTTCCGGGACCAGCGGGATGAAAGCGATCTTAAATGGTGTTCTGCAAATGAGCACGGTTGACGGCTGGGTAGCCGAAGCTACGGATAAAAAAATGGGGGTTTTCTTCGGGTATAAAAATGGCGAAGGTAATGTAGGTAATGAATCTGATTTACGCATGAATGATGATGCCGAGGAACTTTACCGCGCTTTAGAGGGGATGGTCAGCTTGTATTATAAAACTAACCAGAGCGGTAAGGCGGATGTTTCTAGCGGTTGGATAGATATGATGATAGAATGCCTGGTTGCTGCAGCGCAGTTTAATACCTATCGTATGGTCGATCAATATAAACAGCAAATCTGGAAGATTGCCTAAAAAACCATCTAGATTTATCTTTTAAATGTGATAAGATAATTACGCTTTTGCGCCCATAGCTCAACTGGATAGAGCACTAGCCTACGGAGCTGGTTGTTGCTGGTTCGACCCCAGCTGGGCGCATAATTTATATAATTAGATTACACGATAGGCAGTTCATGCTAAAAATTCAACAGTATTATATGCAGGAAGCCTTGAAAGAAGCGCAGCAGGCTTTCCAGGAAGATGAAGTCCCGGTTGGAGCAGTGATTGTTCACCAGGGCAAGATTATAGCCCGGGGCCATAATCAGGTTGAACGCCTAAAAGATCCCACCGCCCATGCTGAAATAATTGCAATTACCAGCGCCGCCAGCTATCTAGGGACAAAGTGGTTGAACCAGGCTAGCCTCTATGTTACAATTGAACCGTGCAGTATGTGCGCTGGGGCATTAGTTTTGGCACGGATCAAGAATTTATACTTTGGCGCCAGCGATCCTAAAACCGGGGCCTGTGGTTCAGTAATCAATATTGTAAATCATAAAAAACTAAATCACCGCATTAAAGTAGCCAAGGGCATGTTGCAGGTAGAATGCAGTTTGCTGCTTAAAGAGTTTTTTAAGAAAAAAAGAAAAAATTAAGAATTTTTCTACGCGTTACTTGAAAAATAATCTGTAACGTGATGGCCCGTTTCCGTATGTAGCTAAAGGAAAATTGAGGAGAGGTGGCTGAGTGGCCGAAAGCAACTCACTGCTAATGAGTTAACCTGGGCAACTGGGTTCCTGGGTTCGAATCCCAGCCTCTCCGTTAAAATTTTGCGGCAAGCAAAATTTTAACGGATGTCGCAACGAGTGTTGCGAGGCGACAAGCCGCGCAACGAGTGCGACGCCATACCTTGTAAATAATTTTGCGGCAAGCAAAATTTTAACGGATGTCGCAACGAGTGTTGCGAGGCGACAAGCAAAATTTATATTTAAATAAAACTTCTAATCAAATAAATATATTAAGAAAATGTCTTATACTGTATTTGCCTTAAAGTGGCGTCCTCAGGATTTTGAAAGTATTATCGGGCAAGATCATATTGTGGGCACCTTAAAGAATGCCATTGTAAAAGACCGCCTTGCCCATGCTTATCTTTTTGCCGGGCCAAGAGGCGTAGGCAAAACTTCAACTGCCCGCATCCTGGCCAAAGCGCTTAATTGTAAAGAAGGTCCGACTTTAAAGCCTTGTCAAAAATGTCCTTCTTGCCTGGAGATCAACCAGGGCCGTTCACTGGATGTGATCGAAATTGACGGTGCTTCCAACCGCGGTATTGATGAGATCAGGGCTTTACGCGAGAATGTAAAGTTTTCTCCCACGCATGGCAAATATAAAGTTTACATCATCGATGAGGTGCATCAGATAACTCCGGATGGTTTTAACGCTTTGCTTAAGACATTGGAGGAACCCCCGGAATTTGTGAAATTCATTTTTGCCACTACTCACCCGCAGAAAGTCATGCCGACGATCATTTCGCGTTGCCAGCGTATGGATTTTCGCAGGATCACGGTAATTGAAATTATCTCCCAGCTTGAAAAAATAATCCGCCAGGAAAAAATCGCCGTAGACAAGGAAGTGCTGGCGGCAGTAGCCCGCAGCAGCGATGGTTCATTGCGGGATGCGGAATCGGTTCTTGACCAATTAGTATCTTTTTCCAAAGAAAATATATCCTTGAAAGATGCTATTTCTGTTTTAGGCATGGTCGAGCAGGATGTCTTATTTACGCTTACCGATAAAATAATCCTAAAAGATCCCGGCGCAGCCCTGAGGCTTTTTAATGAAATTATTGATGACGGAAAAGACCCGGGGGTGTTTTTGGTTAATTTGATTGAGCATTTTCGCAACCTGATGGTAGCTAAAGTTTCCCAAGGGGAGGCGAAATTGGTGGATTTGCCGCAGGAGATTTGTGACCGTTTATTCAAGCAGAGCCAGTCGATGAGCCTGGAGGAGATTTTCACGGCTTTTAATATTTTAATCGCTACGCAGGAGATGACTAAACGCTTGGATAGCCAGCGGATACCTCTGGAGATCAGTTTAGTCCGGCTGGCGCACAGCCGTATGGATAGCCGTAATTTGGTTGCCGGCAAACCGCAAAACAATGATCCGGCGCTTCAGCACAAAATCTTTAAAGGGGATAACGGACCGGTTTCTGATAAATCGCAAGATCAAAACCATAAAGCTTGGCCGGATTCAGCCGGAGCGGTTGGACTAAAAACAGCCTCTCAGTCTCCCGAAAAAAAAGAATTGCCTCCGGAAATCCGGGGGCAGGCAGCTAAAAATGCTCCGGTTTCGCCGGTGGCCGTTCCTTTAGAAAAAGTAAAAGAGGTTTGGGGCAGCATTGTAAATAATCTATCCAAAATTAAAATGTCGGTTTCGACTTATTTAAGCGAAGGGGAACCGACCAAAATTCAGGATGATTTGATCACCGTGGCTTTTCCAAAAAGTTGTTCTCTGCATAAGGAATCTCTGGACAGAAAAGAAAATAAGGCGCTGGTTGAAAAAGCCGCCTCTGAGCTATGTAATGCCGACCTGAGGATGAATTTCATTCTAACCGCCGAGGTCAAGCAGTCTGCAGATGTCCGGAGCAACCCGTTTATTAAATCTGCCCTGGAGATGTTCGGAGGAAGGGTGGTTAAAGAGGACTAATGGCTAATTATACGGCTTCTATAGAAAAGTTAATTGAATGCTTAATCAAGCTTCCCGGAGTAGGCCGGCGCAGTGCTGAACGTATTGTCGCGCATGTCCTAGGAGCTTCTTGTGAAGAGATCAAGCTTTTGTCGGAATCTCTAAATAAAGTAAAGGAGAGCGTGCGTTCTTGCCAGATTTGTAATAATTTAAGCGAAGAAGACACTTGTAAGATTTGCCAGGATTTAAGCCGGCAAAAAGATATTGTCTGTGTCGTGGAAAAGCCCAGCGATGTTACGGCGATCGAAAAAGCGGGTAATTTTCACGGTTCTTACCATGTTCTTTTAGGTTCCATTTCTCCGCTGGAGGGGCGGGGTCCCAGTGATTTAAAAATCGACGGCCTGATCCAGAGAATAAAACAGGGCAGCCTTAAAGAAATAATTATTGCTACTGACGCAGATACGGAGGGTGAAACTACGGCGATGTATCTGACGAAATTACTTAAACCTCTGGGCGTGCATTTAAGCCGGATTGGTTTAGGAATACCCGTAGGTTCGAATCTGGAATATGCCGACGCTACTACTCTTTCTAAGTCTTTAGAATCTCGCCGCGCAATTTAATACCAATGATAAATATCACTAATCTTTCAAAAAATTACGGGTCTAAGATCCTTTTTAAAAATGTTTCCCTGAATATTAATCAGGGTGAAAAGATCGGTTTGATCGGGCCCAATGGCACCGGCAAAAGTACTTTATTTTCTTTGCTCCTGCAGGAGATCGAAGCTTCCGAAGGGGAGGTGAGGTTAAATAAAGGTGTGCATATCGGTTATCTTCCCCAAGAATCGAGCTTTATTTCCGAACGCACGGTTTTGGCGGAGTTGACTGAAGGCGATGAACGGATCCTGCGTTTCAAAAAAGAAAAAGAAGCCTTGGAAACAGCTAACTTGGCAGGGTCAGAACGTTATGGCGAGGTTCTGCATGATCTGGAGACTTTAGGTTTTTTTGAACTGGAGCATAAGGCTGAAAAAATACTTTCCGGGTTAGGATTCAAAGAAAAAGATTTTTTACGTCCGATTATACAATTAAGCGGCGGATGGC
>Ga0116170_10004232_pt1 | contig 13185 bp, 7 predicted proteins | sample AD_JPNHW1_MetaG_FD_89797 | JGI IMG/M metagenome (GOLD analysis project Ga0116170, IMG submission 89797) | Active sludge microbial communities of municipal wastewater-treating anaerobic digesters from Japan - AD_JPNHW1_MetaG | ecosystem: Engineered > Bioreactor > Anaerobic > Digestate | place...
GGGAGGTGCGGGCTGGCTGGCGGGCGGCGGGCAGGAGGGCGGGCTGCGGGCAGGCACCGAGAACGTGCCGGGACTGGCGGGGTGCGTCGCTGCGCTCGAGCGCGCGCTGGCGCTGCTGCCGCAGGAGACGGCGCGGCTGAGGGCGTTGGCGCTCCGCCTGGCTGAGGCGGCGCGGCGGCTGGACGCCTCTTGCCGCGTCAACGGCGACCCGGCCGCGGGACTGCCGGGGCTGGTCTCGCTTTCGTTCGCCGGCCTGGACGGCCACGCGCTCGCCGCAGATCTCGACCAGCAGGGCTTCGCGGTGGGCACGGGCTCGGCCTGCTCCGAAGCGAAGCCCGAGCCCTCGCGGGCGCTTCTGGCGATGGGGCTGACGGCGGCCGAGGCTTTGGGGACCGTGCGCGTGTCCATGGGTCGGCTGACGAGCGAAGAGGACGTGGACGTGCTGGCCACGGCGCTGGCGGGCGCGGTCCGGCGGCAGCGTCTGGCTTAGGTTGGGCGAGGGCGAGCGTCTCAAATCGATGGAGGGGGACCACAAATGGATGGCGATTCGGTCTATGTGGAACATGGCGCGCGGCTGGACAACCCGACGGCGGAAGCGGTGGGCGACGCGTTTGCGGCGCTGCCGCGGCGGGGGAGCCTCGCGTGCGTCTGCCGCTGGGGGCGGCGGTTGGACGTGCTGGCGGCGCTGGAGGCGTGCGGGGCTTTCGCCGTCCGGCTCGAGCCGTGCGACGGCTTCGCGGCGGCGCGCATCACTGCGCTCAAGGGCAAGTCCGGGCCGTGTTACGATACCGGGCGTCGCGCGGCGTATCGCGGCTCTGCGGCGGCGGTGCTGGACGACGACCGGCATCTGATTGTCGGCGAGATCCGCGTCTGCGAGAAGACCGGCGGCATCTACGCGCTGGAGCCGTACGGCGGCGCGATCGCCGTGACGGCGGCCGATCCGGCGCTGCTGGCGCGGCTGGAGACGGATCCGGTGCCGTTCGACTGCAACACGTTCGATGCGGACAGCCGGCGGCTGGCGCAGGGGCTGGAAAAGGCCAACGTTCAGCATTCGGCGAGTACCGTGGCGGTGGTTTATCCGGGGCCGTTCCGGGCGCTGGTGCTGACGGACGGCACGGTGGTGCGGCGCGGCTTGGCGTCGCTCGTGCCGGAGGCTGCGGCCGCGCGGAACGGGCTGCTGCGGCTACCTCCGGAGCGCGCGGGGGAGGCGCGGCCCTGCGAGAGATACGCGGCGGCCTGCCGTGCGCGCGGCGCGGCGTTCATCTTTGAGCCTCTGACATCGGTCAGCTGCCCGGGCGAAAGCCCGTCGCCTGCCCAAGTCCAGGGCGGGGCGTTTCCGCAGGCCGCACTGCTCGACGCCCGCGCGCTCGACGCGCTGCGCGCCGCGCCCCGCGATTTCAAGCGCCGACTGTTGCAGCTCATTGAGGCGCGCGAGCCGTACCTCGTGCTGACGGGTAGCGATCCGGACGTGCCGGGCGGGTGCTGTCCGAGCACGCAGGTCGGGGTGGCCAACCGCCTGGTGGCGGCGTGCGCGCTGCAGGCCTATGCGCCGCCCGCGCCGCCGGACGCCTGCACGGCGACCTTCTACGCGTTCTGCGGGGAGATCGGCGCACGCGGGGCCGGATCCCCCGAGTTCCGCCTGTGCGAGCCGGTTCGGGCGCTGGTTGCGGTGGCGCTGCGGGACGAGCGGGGGGAGGGGCTGAAGCGCGCTCTACGCGTGGGGCTGCTCGCGGTACTGGGGGCCTCGCTGGGGTTCTCCGCCTGGCGGGCACTTGAGCCCGAGGCGTTTCAGCGGGGGACGCGGCTGTGCGCGGCGTGCGCGGCGGCGGCGAGGGCGTCGCACCGGCTGGCGGAGAAGGAAGGGGCAGGCGTCGCGAAGGCGGTTGCGCTCGGCGCGGTGGCGGCGGTGCAGCCCTGCGCGCTGGCGCTCTTCGCGGGGGCGCTGGCGACGGCTTGGAAAAACGGCGCGGGCGCGAGGACGAACGCCGTGAGGGGCGGCGTGGTGGCGGCGGGCGCGGCGCTCTCCAATGCGGCGCTGGCCGTCGCATTGGCGTGGGGCCTAGCCCGCGTGTCCGGCGGCCTCGCTGAACGCGTGCAGGCGGTGCGGGGCCCGCTCATGGTTCTGGCCGGGCTGCCGCTGACGGGGCTGTTCCGGACGCCGGTGCGCCGTTCGGCCGGCGGGGCCCGGTTCGGCGGGCTGTGCGGCCTGTTTCTGCTCGGCGCGGGGGCCGGGGTGCTGTGGTGTCCGGTCGGCGCCGGCCTCTTCGCGGGCGCCTTGCTTCCCGCGGCGTTGCCAGGCGGCACGGCGGCGCGCGCCGCGCTGTGTTACGGCGCCGGGTATGCGTTGCCCCTTTTCGTCGTCTGCGCCGTTTGGGCCGCGGGGATGAGTCTGGAACGTCTGCGTTTTTTCGGGAGGTGTGTCAGCGTTGCGGCCGGTTTTGGGCTCGTCATCGCCGGTGCCGTGTCGGCGCTGGCGGGCTTCTGATGCCCTCGGCGAAGACGGCTGACCGCTGACCCGGTTTTTCGTCTTCTTCCGCATTCATCCTCGGTACGATCGCGATCGAAACTTTCCGGGACCCGTTGGTTTGCGATTGTCTGCGGACGCGCGACCAAGGATAATGCTCCTTTCAATTCAGGTGGCCTTTTGCCGCAAAGTCAGAATCAGCGCTTGGCAGCGGCGCGATCGTTCGGCACGGCCATGAGGTGTGCATTGAAGGGTTGGAACGCGCGACGAGGAAGAAGCGATGGATTTGATAGACCCCTACAGTCCCTGTCCCTGCGGCAGCGGCAAGAAGTACAAGTTTTGTTGCCTTCAGAAACAGCGCGAAAGGACGGCGCGGGAGAACCGCCCGTCGTTCTGGACGGTGTCTGCGGGCGAACAGACCGAGATCGAGGGTGCTGACGCGTTGGTTGTCGAAGACGCCCACGAGGGATTCCGTCTCTGCGACAAGGGGTTGCGGCTGATGGCTGAGGGCAAATTCGAGAATGCGATCCCGCTCTTTCGCGAGTCCATCGCGGCGTCGCCGATCATCTATACGGCGGCCAACAATCTGGCGCTCTGCCTCTTCGTCACGGGCAACCTCGAAGAGGCCATCCGCGTGCAAAGCGAGAGCCGGTCGGCTTCACCGTTCCCCAATCCTTTCGGGCTGGCGAATCTGGCGACCTTTCATTTTGCCGCCGGGGATGAGGCCGGCGCGCAATGCGACCTCGATGAAATGATGCGCGTGACACTGCCCAGCGTGGATGCCTGCGTGAAGGTCTGCGAGACACTGGCTCGCTTCGGGCGGCATCAGGCGATTCTCGACGCCGCCGACAAAAGCGGCTATGCCAGCGATCCGAACGTTTGCTTTTTTACGGGGGTTGCGGCCGCGAATCTGGGGGACCGCCGGCGGGCGGAACAGGATCTGCGCCGGGTGACGCTCGGCCATCACAAGGCGGACATGACCCGCCGCTATTTGCGGTGTCTGCGCGACGGGACTTCGCCTCACACCGTCCGGGGCGACTGGCCGTACCTGTTGCCTTACGAGGTCTGCCCGAAGGCGGTGATCGAGGCTGAACTCAAGCGAGACGAGGCGTCCTGGGCCAGCCGCCGCATCATGGTGGACGTTTGCGAGGTGGTGCTGAACGAGTCGGCCGACAAGCCGGATAACGGCATTAACGTGTTGGCGTGCGCCAAACATCCGGAAGCCACCGCGCTGTTGTGGCTGATCGCCAAGGGCACCTTCGGGCCGGACAGCCTCCGCATCGCGGCGCTACAGTGCCTGCAAGAGCGCGGGGCGCTGGACCCGAATCAGAGAATCGAAATCTTTTTGGATGGCGAGCGGCGCGGCACAGTCTTGACGGGGCTTCGTCTCAACCCCGAATTCCGTTTCGGGGAACAGCTCCCGAAGGCGCTGGAAAAGCTCTATGAGAAGGCCGTGATGGCGGGAGCCGCGAAACGTCCGGACTGGGCGGCTATCGGTGCGACTTGCCTGAAAATCGCGAAAGCGGCACCGGATTACTTCCCCGCGCGCTACAATTACGCGGTGAGCCTCCTGTACCGGAATCGCATGGTCGAGGCGGAGCGCATCCTGCGAGAATTGGTGGCGGGGCAGCCGGACTATCTTTTCGCGCACGCCACGCTTCTGCAACTTCTTTGCATGGACGGCCGCCTGAAAGAAGCCGAGGCCTTTCTCAAAGCCACCGCGTTGCCCAAGGAGACGCATCCAGATGCGATGACCACGTGGCCGGTGGCACAGACCCTTTATCATGAGGCGGTGAAAGACTTCAAGAAGGCCCGTGACTGCATCCGCTCGGCCCATGAGATCTCGCCCGAAAAACCGAACGTGAAGAGGCTGTGGGAGGAGTCCAAGGAGTGGGAGCCCTGACGCCGGGACCAACCGGTGCCGCAGCCGGGCCGGCGAGGAGGAAGACGATGCTCGAATCCGATTGGAAAACGATCTCCGAGATGATGCCGACGCTGAGGGAGCGCTATCTGGCCGAACAGAACGCGCGGCTGGCCCGCATGCTGACCGAGACCGGCAGGAGTGAGACCGAGCGGTTCTGGGACACCCTGGCGGAAATGAAGCGGCAGTCCAAAAACTTGCGGGACTGCCTGAACGACTATTCACGCTCCAACATGTGGCTGCACATGCGGGCGATGGTCAACGTCGGCATGCTGCGGAAGGCGGATCTCGTTGTGTTCAGCGGCGAATTGCAAAAGGAATTGGCCGATTCGTTGCCGCCATGCGTCCGCGTGGAAAAGACGGGCTATGTGCGTGACGATGTCTGCTAACAGGCTGCGGTGATGGCGAAGCCGAACGTGCCGGCCGCCGATTGTCAGCATCGCTTCGCCCTCCGTCACGATTACGGTTGCGTCGCTCTTTTCTCCTTGGTGTGGCGCGGCGCCGCCGCGGACGACAAGCGTCCTCCGCGCGGCGGCCGTTCCGTCAGCCCTGAAAGGCGGGCTGCCAGCGAGAGCCCGTTTCATGGCGCGCTTCTTCCGGTGCGCATGGGCTCTGGCGGCGTTTCTTTGCGTTCGCGCCGCGATTCGGCGAGGCTGTAGATCGCCGGGAGGACGAGCAGCGTCAGCGCCAGCGATGACGCCAGCCCGCCAAGGATCACGGCCGCCAGTGGCCGCTGGATCTCCGATCCGCTGCCCGTGGCATAGATCATGGGCAGTAGGCCCAGCACGGAGGTCAGCGTGGTCATCGTGAGCGGACGCAGGCGCAACTCGCAGCCTTTGCGCACGGCCTCCTCAGCCGAGAGCCCCTGTTGCCGGAGCTGGCTGAAAAAGGCCACGAGCAACACGCCGTTGCCCACGGCCGTCCCGAACAGCACGATGAAACCGATCGCGGTGGAGACACTCAGGTTGATTTTGAGCGCGGCCATCGTCAAGACGCCCCCCACCAGCGCGAAGGGCAGATTGGCGAGCACCATGGCGGCGTTCCGCACGGAATTGAGGGCCGAGAAGAGCATCAGGAAGATGAGGAGGATCGAGACCGGCACGACGACCGTGAGCCGCTGCATGGCGCGCTGCTGGTTCTCGAACTGGCCGCCGTATTCGAGGAAGTATCCGGCGGGCAGCGAGCCGACGATCGGCTGGAGCGCGCGCCGGGTTTCGGCCACGAAGCTGCCCATGTCGCGCCCGCGGATGTTGCATTCGACCACCACGCGGCGCATGCCTTTTTCGCGGCTGACCTGCGCGGGGCTCTCCGTCTCCCGGATCGCCGCCAGACGCGACAGGGGAATGCGCGAACCGTCGGGCGCGGGCACCAGCAGTCGGCTCAGAGCTTCGATGTCGCAGCGGTCTTTCTCGGGGTAGCGTACGAGCACGGCGAAACGCATCTGTCCTTCAACCATCGTGGTCGCCACCTTGCCGCCCACGGCGGTCTCGATCAATTCGTTGATGTCCGCGAGGTCGATCTTGTAGCGCGCGATGGCCTGACGGTCCGCGACGATCTCGATCTGCGCCGCGCCGGATATCTGCTCGACCTTCACGTCCTCGGCGCCGCGAACGCCGCCGAGCGCCGAGGCGATTTTGTCGGCCTGCGGTTTGAGCACGGTCAGGTCGGGCCCGAACACCTTGACGGCGAGGTCGCTCTTGACGCCGGAGATCAGTTCGTTGACGCGCAGGGCGATGGGCTGCGAGAACGAGAGGCGCACGCCGGGGATGACCGCCAGTTCCTGCTGCATGGCTTTGATCAGCTGCTCTTTGGTGCGGCCGGTGGTCCACGCCTTCTCCGGATGCAACATGATGACCAGGTCGTTCTGCTCCGGCCCCATGGGGTCCTCGGAGATTTCGGCCCGGCCGGTTTTCGTCACCACCGTTTCGACCTCGGGGAATTTCAGGAGGCGCTTCTCCATCTCGGTGCCGACGGCGACCGAGCCATCCAGCGAGGCGGAGGGCAGCCGCACGCAGTTGATGGCGAGCGACCCCTCGTCGAGCTGCGGCAGAAACTCGGTTCCCAACCGGGGAACGATGAACATCGTGGCGACGAACAACGTGAGCGCGGCCAAGATGGTCGTCCATTTGAAGCGCATCACGGCGCCGAGCACGGGCAGATAGACGGCCTTGATGGCGCGGAGGCAGAGGTTGTCGCGGGTCGTCGTGTGCCCTTTCAGAAAAAGGGAGCAGAGGACCGGCGTGATCGTGAGCGCGACCAGCAAGGAACCCGCCATGGCGAAACACATGGTGAGCGCCAGCGGTTTGAACATTTTGCCTTCCATCTGCTCCAGCGTGAAGAGCGGCAGCAGCACGACCACGATGATCAAGATGGCGAAAAGGATCGGACGCGCCACTTCCGCGATGGCCTCGTACACGACCGTGCGTTTGGGGATGTTCTCGCCCGCCCGTTCGGAAAGGTGCCGGGCGATATTCTCCGTGACGACGACGGAGGCGTCGACCACCATGCCCAGCGCCAGCGCAAGGCCGCCCAGACTCATCAGATTCGCGGTCACGCCTTGCCAGCCCATCAGGACGAAGGCGATGAAGGCGGTGAACGGCAGCGCGAGCGCCACGATGATGGCACCGGTGAAGTTGCCCAGGAGCAGGAAGAGAACGAGCACCACGAAGATGCCGCCCTCAAGGAGCGCATCGGTGACCGTTTTCACGCAGGCTTGAATCAGCGACGTGCGGTCGTAGAACGGTTTGATGGAGACGTCTTTGGGCAGGCAGGCTTGGATTGCCGGAATGGCCTTCTTGACGCTGTCCACGACGATTTTGGAGTTCGCGCCGCGCAGCATGATCACCATGCCCGCGACGGTCTCGCCTTTGCCGTCCTGCGTGACCGCGCCTTGCCGCGTCTGGGGGCCGACCGCCACGTCGGCCACGTCTTTCAAGTAAACGGGGGTGCCGTCCTTGGCGTGTAGCACGACGTTCTCGATATCGGCCATGCTCGCGAACAGGCCGACGCCGCGCACGTACGCCTGTTCCCAGTCCCGGGTGAGGAAACTGCCGCCGGCGTTGGCGTTGTTCCGTTCCAGCCCGGCGAGGATGGTCGATAGAGTGAGGTTGTATTTCAGCAGCCGCGCGGGGTCGACCGAGACCTGGTACTGTTTAACGAAACCGCCGAAACTGTTGACCTCGTTGACGCCCGCGATCGCGCGGAGCTGCGGCGAGATCAGCCAATCTTGGATCGTGCGCAATTCCATCGGCGAGCGGGTCGGGCTCTCCAGCGTGTACTGGTAGATTTCGCCGAGCCCCGTGCTGATGGGGCCCATTTCCGGCTCGACGCCGGGGGGCAGTTCCTCTTTCGCGTACTGGAGCCGTTCGAAGACCAGTTGCCGCGCGAAGTAGGTGTCGACGTCGTCCTCGAAGACGGCGATGACCTGAGAGAATCCGGCTTTCGACATGGAGCGGATCTGCCGGACTTTGGGCAACCCTTGAAGCGAACGTTCCACGGGAAAGGTCACGCGCTGTTCGACGTCTACCGAGGCGAGGCCCGGCGCTTCGGTCAGCACCATGACCTGCACGTTGGTCACATCGGGGAAGGCGTCGATGGGCAACAGCCGCCATGCGATCACGCCCGCGACGGAGAGCGCGAGCGTGGCCATGGACACCAGAAGGCGTTGCGACAAAACAAATTTGATCAGCGTATTCAACATGAGGCGTCCTCCTTAGTCCGCGCACCCCGCGCCCATTTTGGCCCGCAGCACGTCCGACTTGCAGACGAACGCGCCTTCGGCAACAATCTTTTCCCCTTCGGGGAGACCGCTGAGGATCTCGACGCTGTCGGCGAAGACGCGCCCCGTCTTCACGTCGGTCCGCAGCACGAATCCGTCGCGGATCTTGCGGAAGACGAACGATGCGCCTTCGTCCGTCATCACCGCGGACTTGGGCACCGCAAGCACCCGCTCGCCCGTTTCGAACACGACGGTCGACGCGCAGAACATGCCGGGCCGCAGCAGACCGTCCGGATTCTTCAGCGTTGCGCGGACTTTGACCGTCCGGTCACCCTCGTCCACCGAGGCGCCGATGAGGTCGAGCGCACCTTCGAAGACGGCGCCGGGGAACGCGGATGTCGCGATCCGCACGCGCGCCGGGCGTTTCTTCGTTTCCTCAAGAAGCCTCGCGAGATCGCGCTCGTAGAGGCTCATCCACACCCAGACCGCCGAAAGGTCGGCGATCGTCATCAGGTCGCGGCCCGCCTCCACGACTTCGCCCGGCGTGAGACGCCGCTCGATCACGGTGCCGGCCAGCGGCGCACGGACGGGCACCGTGCCGACGCTGCCGGCTCGTGCGTCCGAAGCGAGATCCGCGATCGTGGCCGCGTCTAAGCCCATCACCGCCAGTTCGTTTGCGGCGGCTTCGAGTTCGATGCGGTATTCGTCGTACTTCATCTGGGCGTCGATGCGGTCGCTCTCGGGGCTGATTTTCTTTTCGGCCAGCGCCCGTTCGCGCTCGAGGTTCTTCAACGCCAAGGCGGCCAGCGCCCTGTTTTTGCGGTATGCGCCGATGGCGCGGCTGAGTTCGGGGCTTTCGATCTCGAACAGAACGTCGCCTTTTTTCACGCGCGATCCCAGGTCGGTCCGGACCGCGCAGACGATGCCGGGCACGCGCGGCGCGATGTGCGCCAGCGCGTTCGCGTTCAGGGCGATCTCGCCGCTCAAGGGCAGAAGGATCTGGGCCGTGTGTCGGCCGACCGGCTCGATTCTGATCAGGCCGTTCGTCTGTCCTTCCGTGCGGATCAGCGAGGCATCGAGTTTCACGAGCCCAAGTTCGTAGCGGCACTCGTCGCAGGTGTGCTGCGGAACCTTGTGTTCGCACTGGACGGCGAACAATCTGTCGACGGTTTGGGGAATCGCGGCGTGTCCGTGCGCGGCGCCCTCTTCCGCAAAAAGCGGGGAGAGCGTCAACGTGGCGGCGGCCAGGAAGCAAACGATTTTCGTTGTCATGGTTCTCTCTTTCGGTTTATCGATGGCAAGGTTTTTCGGAAGAAGCGCCGGTCAGCCAGACGAGTTCGATAAAGACGGACTGGCGTTCGGTCGCGGTGTCGATGAGGCCGGAGCGGATATCGACGAGGGCGCGGCGGGCTTCGAGGACGTCGAGATAGGCCGCTTTGCCCTGCCGGTGGGCCTCCTGCACGCGTGCGAGCGAGCGCTCGGCCAGCGGCAGAACGGTCTTGCGTTGCTGTTCGGCTTGAGCGGACAGCGCGTTCAGGCGCGCGTAAAGACGACGGATGCGGCCCTCGTTCCGCAGACGCGCCGCGTCGGCTTCCAGCCGGGCGGCCTCCGCGTCGGCTTCGGCCGCCCGTACGCCGTCGAGATTCCGCGTGAAGAGCGGCAGCTCGACGCCGATGCCGGCGACGAAACCGAAGTCGCGGTCCTCTTGGAAGCGACGCCCGCCGATGCTCGCCTCCGCGTTCGGAATGCGCGCGGCGCGTTCGACGCCGATGCGCGCTTCGTAGGCGCGGATCCGCGCCTCGTCGGCCAAGCGCGCCGGTTGGGCCGCCGCACCTGCGAGCAGGTCATCGAGCGGCGGGAGCGTCGGGGACGATTCGTCGAAAGGCCCCGACACCGCGTCGAACGATGGTTCGGTTTCGCCCCAGCAGAGGGCGAGGTCGCGGACGGCTTCGCGCTGCGCGGTCTTGCGCGCCGCGCAGTCGATCTGCGCTTTCGCGGTTTCGGCGCGGGCGCGGTCCGTTTCCAGAACCGTTGTCTTGCCCGCCTGTTCGCGGGCTTCGGCCACGACCTCGGTCTCGCGGGCGAGGGCCAGGGCCTCTTCGGCGAGGCGGACTTTCTCCTGGGCGGCCTGCACGGCCAGCGCCCCTTGACGCGTTTCGGCCAGCACCGCGCGCAGGCGCGCCTCCTGGTCGGCGCGGCTGACGGCGGTTTCCGCCTCGGCGGCCGCCGTCCGGAGACGGCGTTTGCCTCCCAACTCGAGCTCCTGGGAAAACGCGACCGTGGTCTCCGAGGCGTCGACGCCTCGGGCGGCGCCGGTGCCTGCCACGTTTTCGAGCTCGGTTTCCAGGCGGGGATTGGGCGGACGGTCCGCCTGCCGCGCCCGGCGGCTGGCGGCTTCGATCCGGTACGTCCCGGGTTTCAGGTCCGGGTTCCGTTCCGCGGCGCGCCGGAGGCACTCCGCCACGGTGAGGGTGCGCGGCGGTTCGGAATCTTCGGCCCGGGCCGAGAACGCGCACAAGACGATGAGACAAGGGCACACGCGTGCCCAATAGGGATGATACGACGACATGGACAACCTTCCGACTAGAGTTGCTGAAGCGAAGCGAACAGAGCGGGATCGGACGCGTGAAGCGAGCGCCGACAATGACAGAACTAACTGTTCGCGAGCGGAGGTCGGAAGATATCGGCCGTAAGGGACGTGCTGTGCGGCGGCACATACTCGGGAAGGCGCGATGCTGTTCCCGGAGGCGCGCACAGATCGGATGGGGTCGCCGGCTCAAGCGCGGGGTGATCGGCGCATAGACAGACCGCCGTTGACGAAGCTTGTCCCGTCGCCTCATGGTCGCAGTGGCAGACCGCCGCATGTGAACACATCAGCAACCAGGCCGCCGCGAGTGCGATCAGTACCGCGCTTTTTAGACTATGCCAAACGCCCCTCATCAATTTGCGCGAACTATCGCATATTCCGTTCCGATTGTCAATTGAAGCGGTAGACGATTCTGCCCGGCGACGCAGGCACGGTTATCAGTCGGCATTGGCGTGGGAGGTCGCGCAGAACGGAGGCTAGGCCTTGACCTCTTCGCGGATCATGACGAGGAGCATTTTGAAACGCTTTTCCGCCTGAACGGCGTGCGGCACGTGGGCGGGCATGATCATCATTTCGCCGGCTTTGACTTTCGCCGGCTTGCCGCCGATTGTCAGCGTCGCTTCGCCCTCCATCACGATTACGGTTGCGTCGTACGGCGATACGTGTTCGCTGAGCCCTTGGCCCTGATCGAACGAAAAGAGCGTCAGCGAACCTGCTTTTTTGTCGAGCAGAGTCTTGCTGATCACCGCATCGTCCGAGTAATCGATCGATGCCGCGAGTCCGATCACCTGTCCGCGTTTGTCTGTCGTTGTCATGGTGAGCCCTCCCGTCTTGCCGAATGCTACTATACAGGAGCAGGCGAACGGAGAGCCAGAACGATTTGTCTCCATCAGCCGAGGACAATCAGGTCGCAAATCTGCCGCAAAACGGGGGATCCCGCTTTTTTGGGTTTGTTCTCGCGCCTTGGTCCTGAGATAAGGGCACAACGCAAACCAGCGCGAAAGGACGGCGCGGGAGAGCCGTCTGTCGTTCTGCATGGCGTCTTCGGGCGAAAAGACCGAGATCGAGGGTTTCAACGCGGTGTTTGTGGGGGGACGCCCAGGAGGAATTCCGTCCCTGCGACGTTTGCGGTCGCGTGAGTGTCAGTGTGAGCGCGGCCGTGAGAGCTGGGCGATGACGTCGAAGCGCGTGACGACGCCGTGCGGCCGTCGGCCGCGCGCGACGACGATGGCCGGCGCGCCGGCGAAGAGCAGCCGGTAGGCCTCGGACAGGTCGGCGGTCTCGTCGAGGGTGGGCAGCGGCGCACCCATCACCGCGCGGATCTCCTGCACGTCCGGCTGGATGCCGTCGTGCAGCGCCTTCATGACGGAGGACTCGTTCAGACTGCCGATGACCACGCCGTTCTCAATCACCGGGATCTGCGAAATCTGGTGGGCGGCGATCAGGTCGATCGCCTGGCTCACTTTGTCGTGCGGGCTGACCGAAATCAGAGAGGGCAGGGCGCGTCTTTGGGCGAGCAGCGAACCGACCGGCACGTCGGGCGTATGCGCATCCTCCCAGAAGCCGGACTCGCGCATCCAAGCGTCCGAATAGAGCTTGGTGATGTAGTTGCGTCCGGTGTCGGGAAGCAGAACCACGATGCGCTTGGGCTCGCTCAACCGACGCGCGTAAACCAGCGCGGCGTGGAGCGCGGTGCCGGAGGAGCCGCCGGCCAGGATGCCCTCTTCGCGGGCGAGGCGGCGGGCGGTGTTGAACGAATCCTTATCGCTGACGCGAACCATCTCGTCCACGACCTGCCGGTTGAAGGTTTTGGGAATGAAGTCCTCGCCGATGCCTTCGACCTTGTAGGGGCGGGGCGTGTCTCCGGAAAGGATGGAACCTTCGGGGTCGGCGCCGACCACGGTGATGGCGGGGTTCTGCTCTTTGAGATATTTTCCGATGCCGGAGATCGTGCCGCAGGTTCCCATGCCCGCGACGAAAACGTCGATCTCGCCGTCGGCGTCGTTCCAGATCTCGGGCCCGGTGGAGAGGTAGTGGGCGAGCGGGTTGTCGGGGTTGTCGAACTGCGCGGGGCGGAATGCACCTGGTATCTCGCGGGCCAGGCGTGCGGCGACGTTGTTGTAGGCTTCGGGTGAATCGGGCGGAACGGAGGAAGGCGTGATAACCACCTCCGCACCGTAGGCGCGGAGCAGGCCGATCTTCTCGCCGCTCATTTTGTCGGGCAGCACGACGATCAGCTTGTAGCCTTTGACGGCGGCAGCTTGGGCGAGTCCCGCGCCGGTGTTGCCGGCCGTGCCCTCCACGATGGTGCCGCCGGGCTTGAGGAGCCCGGCGCGTTCGGCGGCTTCGATCATGTAGCGGGCGGGGCGATCCTTGACGCTGCCGCCGGGATTCAGTGCTTCGACTTTGACGTCGACGGTCGAGGCGAGCCCGGCGGTGAGTTTGTGGAGACGCACGAGCGGCGTGTGGCCGATGGCGTCGAGGATCGTGTTGCA
>Ga0116170_10004233_pt1 | contig 13184 bp, 12 predicted proteins | sample AD_JPNHW1_MetaG_FD_89797 | JGI IMG/M metagenome (GOLD analysis project Ga0116170, IMG submission 89797) | Active sludge microbial communities of municipal wastewater-treating anaerobic digesters from Japan - AD_JPNHW1_MetaG | ecosystem: Engineered > Bioreactor > Anaerobic > Digestate | place...
GCGGCATCGACGCCTTTAACGCGCTCAAGGCTGATGAAAAACGGAAGCTAAGCCTGGAGGACGTGCTGGCTTACAGCCAGACGACGCACGCGGCCCTGAAAGACATGCTGGCTTCTTTCCCCGCGGAAGCGTATAAGACCAACGCGCGGTTCGTGCGGAGGGTGCGGGCGGATACGGTGGACCATTACCCCGAGCACGCGCAATCCATCCTGGCCTGGCGCCAAGGCAGAAAAGAGGGGTAAGTTGGACAGCCGGCCGAAAACACAGGCAAGCCCACGCGGGGAGGTGGACGCGTACATCGCGGGATTCCCAGCCGAGAAGCAGACGATTTTGAACGCCGTGAGAGCGGTCATCTGCGAGACGGCGGCAGAGGCGGAAGAGAGACTCTCCTATGGGATGCCTGGCTACTACTGGCATGGCCCGGTGGCGTATTTTGCCATGGCGAAGAATCATTTGGGCTTTTATCCAACGCCAGCGGCCATCGAGCACTTTGGGCAGGAATTAGCTGGCTATAAGACGAGCAAAGGCGCGGTGCAATTCCCACTGGGGCAGCCCGTGCCGATGGACCTTATCCGGCGGATGGTGCGATTCAAGCTGGCCGAAAATGCGAACCAAGGCCAGGCGCACCGTGGGGAGTAGTTGAGAAATTTACCATAGACTCGCGAACGGGTAAAATAGCCATCATTGCCAGAACATGGCAACAGAAAACAATGTATTGACAGACTGACAGAGGTTGGAAAACACATGGAAAAAAAGGTACCTGTCACCGGGATTACCATCACCATCCTGATACTACTGGCCATTTTGTGCCTGTGCGCGTGCCTGGTGCTCATCACCGGCGGGGCATGGCTCGGGTTGAATGTTTACCAAACCCAGGCCACGGAAGTGACCATTCCGAACATCATCAACACAGCCACACCGGAAGTGATAAACACGCTGGAACCGCTGACCCAAACGGAAGAGAAAGACGTGGAGGAGACTCTACGCACGCTGAACGGGACGACCGTGCCTGTGAATGACCCGGTGGAACTGGCGCAACGCCTGGGCGGAAAAAGCGACGTGCCCAAGACGCTGCCGGACACAAACGCGCCCTATTCGGTTGGCGATGAAAAGAATTTTTGGGTGAGCAACACGGACACCAACGAAAACTTCCAGGTGGCGGCGACGTTGCGTTACGTGGGCGACAACATCTATTTTTGGATTGAGGACGGGGTCGACTACAGCGAACGGGACCTGACCACCCTGGCGGACACCTTTGACCAGAAAATCATCCCGACCGATCGGGAGTTCTTTGGCTCGGAGTGGAACCCGGGCGTGGACAACGACCCACGCTTTTACGTGCTTTACGCGGGCGGATTGGGGTCGTCCATCGCGGGATACTTCTCGTCCGCGGATGAGGTGCATCCGGAAGCCCACCCCTACTCGAACGCGCATGAGATGTTCCTGATGAATTCGGACACAGTGGGTTTGAATGAAGACTACATCTTTGGCACGATGGCGCACGAATTCCAGCACATGATCCACTGGTACCAGGACAAGAACGAAGAGACCTGGGTGAACGAGGGCTTTTCGATGCTGGCGGAGCATGTGAACGGGTATGACGCCGGGGGTTTTGATTATGACTACATGGCCAACCCGGACATGCAACTGAACGACTGGGGGGACACGCCAGGGCAAAACAGCGCGCACTATGGGGCGAGCTACCTTTTCTTTGTCTACTTCCTGGACCGATTTGGCGAGGACGCCACCAAGGCGCTGGTGCATCAGCCGGAAAATGGCTTTGTGAGCATGGAAAAAGTGGCGGAGGAGCTGAACCTGGTGAACCCAGAGACGGGAAAAACTTATACTGGCGATGAAATTTTCGCGGACTGGTCCGTGGCGAATTTCATCCAGGACGCGGGCGTGGCGGATGGCCAGTATGGCTACAAGAGCTATAACCCGTATTCAATGAGCACCACGCAAACGTTCAGCAGCTGCCCGGCGAAGGTTGCGAGGAGCGTGTATCAATATGGCGTGCATTACATGGAATTCGAATGCCAAGGCACGCATTCCATCACCTTCCAGGGTGCCGAAGCGGTCAAACTGCTCCCCTTCGCGGACCCAAGCTCCGGGGATTATTTCTTCTGGTCCAATATGGGTGATGAATCAAACCCGACGCTGAGCCAAACCTTTGACCTGACGGGCGTCAGCGGGCCGGTGAGCCTCGCCTTTAAGACCTGGTACGATTTGGAGACCGATTATGATTATGTTTTCATCTCGGCCACGATGGACGGGGAAAATTGGGATATCCTGAACTCGAAAACTTGCACCACGGACAACCCTTCAGGGAACAGCTTCGGCTGCGGATGGAACGGGGAATCAGACGGATGGATGGACGAGCAGGTTGACTTGAGCGCGTACGCGGGGCAAAAGGTGACGGTGCAATTCGATTACGTAACCGACGCGGCGGTGAACGGGAAAGGGTTCGCTCTCGATGACATCCACATTGACGCCATCGGTTACGCCAGCGATTTTGAGCAGGACGCGGGCGGCTGGAACGCGCTGGGGTTCGCGCGGGTGCAGAACCGCCTGCCACAGACTTACTCGCTGCGGCTTATCCGCATCGGCAAGCAGACGAGCGTTTCGACCATCACGCTGGACAGCAACAACCACGCAGAAATCCCATTCACCATTGGTGAGGGCGTGGACCGGGTTGTTTTAGTGATTTCGGGAACCACCCCATTCACACGGGAAAAAGCCAGCTACCAGTTGAACATCCAATAGGGAAAAAACAAAAGAACCGGAGGTTAGCCTCCGGTTCTTTTGTGTGGTATTTTGCTAGACGCTGGCGACCGCGTCGGTTAGCGTGTCGTAGGTGGAAAAATATGGCAGGATTCCAATCAATTCCATGGAATCGCGCACGTTTTCGCAGAGGGCGACCATAATCAGGTCATTTCTGCCGGATTTCTTGAGTTCTTTTTGAACACGGATAATTGACCACCAACCCGCACTGCTGACAAAATCGATATCAGCCATGTCGAGAATGATGGCTTTGGCTTTGGGGACAAGCTCCATCAATACTTTTTCAACGTCCGGGGCGGAAGCGCTGTCAATTCGTCCGCTGCCTTTTACAACGGTACACCGTTTGTATTCTGTCCTGGTTAAATCCATGGCTGACCTTTCTCGTTAAATCGGGTAAGTAAATAAATTATACAACAATAAATATGGTTTGTTTACCTTGTGGCAGGTTACCTGGTGGCAGATACGGCCGGCTCATGTATAATACCGCTCTATGCGTTACCATATTTGGACTGAAGGCTGCCAGATGAACGTGGCAGATTCCGACCGGTTGAGCCGGTCGCTTGAAAACCTGGGCTACAGCCGCGCGGCAGGTGCCGAAGACGCGGATGTTATCATCCTGAACACCTGCGTGGTGCGGCAGAGCGCTGAAGACAAAGCGCTGGGAAGATTGAACTCCCTGCGCCCGCTTAAGCAAGCCAAGCCAGAGCTGGTCATCAACCTGATGGGTTGCCTGGTTGGCGTGCATGGCAACCAGGTGATGCAGAAGAGATTCCCGTGGGTCGATGTGTTTTCGGGCCCCTCAGACCCACAACCCTTGTTGGAATTTTTAGGCGAGGCAGCAGATTGCGAGCAGGCCAAAGCCTGGCGGGAGCAAATTGACCAGGTCTTGGACGAGGAATTCGGGGTACTAAGCCCCACCCAGGGTCCGCGCGTTTCGGAAAACCTGCCCATCGTGTTGGGCTGTTCGCACGCGTGCGCTTACTGCGTCATCCCGCACCGAAGAGGCCGGGAACGCAGCCGGGACGCGGAGAAAATCCTGCATGAAGCGACCGCGATGACTGAACGGGGAGCGCGCGAAGTGGTGCTGCTGGGGCAAATTGTGGACCGCTACGGGCTGGACCTGCCCGGGAGCCCGCTGTTACCTGAGTTGCTGGCCCAGCTGGCGCAAATCCCGGCGCTGAAGCGCATCCGGTTTTTGACCTCGCACCCCAACTGGATGACAGACGCATTGCTGAAGGAAGTGGCGCGGCAGGAAAAGGTGATGCCACACATTGAAGTGCCCATCCAGGCCGGCGATGACAATGTTTTGCTGGCCATGCGTCGCGGGTATACCAACGCCCAGTACCGGGAGCTGGTCGGCCGGATCCGGGAGCTCATCCCGGGCGTGTCGATTGGGACCGATATCATTGTCGGTTTCCCGGGGGAAAGCGAGCAGGCGTTTATGAAAACATACGACCTGCTGCAGGATTTAAAGCTGGATGTGGCCCACCTGGCACGTTATTCACCCCGGCCAAACACGTACTCAGCCAGGTTCCTGGAGGATGACATCCCGGCGGTTGAAAAAATGCGGCGGTTCAGGGCGCTTGAGGACCTGCAAGAGCAAATCGTGGGGGAACTGAATAAAGCATTTTTGGGGCAGAATGTGCCAGTGTTGTTTGAAGGCAAATCCAAAAAACGCTGGTACGGGCGAACGCCGACCAACCGCCTGGCCTTCGTGGATAGCCAGGAAGACCTGTTGGGGCAACTGCGGACGGTGCGGGTGAACTGGACAGGGCCGTGGTCGCTGATTGGCGAGCTCGTTCCCGCCTGATTTCCAACTTAATCCAAAGCTTTATCCGGATACGCGCACAAGTCCAGGACCGGGCATTGGGCACAGCGAGGCTTGCGCGCCTGGCAAATTTCACGACCCAGCTTTATCAGATTGAGATGCAAACGGCCGTATTCGAGCGGGTCGGCGCAGGCCTCGAGATAGAGGTGCGTTTTTTCGACATCCATCTTTTGGGGACGCAGTCCAATGCGGCCTGAGACGCGGTAGACATGGGTATCCACAGGAAAGGCCGGCATTCCTAGCGAAAAAACCATGACAATGGCGGCGGTTTTTGGGCCGACCCCCTTGAGATTGACCAGCCAATCGCGGGCTTCTTCCACCGTCAGGTCCTTGAGCCAGGCGAGACTGATTTCACCGCGGGCTTCGGTGATAGCCTGGAGGGCGGCCTGGATGCGGGGACCTTTCTGGTTGGCTAGGCCGGCTACGCGGATGGTTTGAATTAGCTCATTGGTGTTCGCGTCGCGCACCTGTTCCCAGGACGGGTAGCGGGCTTTGAGCGCGCGGAAGGCGATATCGCGATTGGTGTCGTTTGTGTTTTGAGAAAGATAGGTGCACACGAGCTCATCAACGGGGTCCTGGTTAGCCGCCCATTCAGAGGCGCCGAATGCGTCCAAGAGGCGCTGGCTGACCAGGCTCATCAGCTGGCGGTGGTGTTCCGACACCTGGATCGGTTCCGCGGACATCAGGCCCGGTTCCAATTGACATACTGGGGACGAGCGAGGCGAATTGTGCCAATTTCCAGGCCGCGCCAGTTGCGCAGGATGGGGTCGCTGAACGGCGCGAAGTCCGCGCTTTCAAGCACGTCGCGCAGGCCCAGGGATTTGAGCAGTGCGGAGACAAGGCTATGCGTGGCACGACGGTTGGGGTCCCCATCGCTTATCTTGAAGGCTACCCCGAGGGCGGGGGAACCCGGACCCAAGGCACCAGGGAGCAGGCCAATCATTTGGAAGCCTTCAGCCCCGCCTTTGACGATGCCACGCCCCCGCAAGGCGTGCATGAGGACGGTGTCGAGCCGGCCAGGACCGGAGACCATGACGGGGTTGGCCATCATGGCCGTGGTGATTTGGTGGCAAGCCCGTGCGCGGCCGGGAGGGAGCGCGGCGGGGTCGCACAGGCGTGCGGTGGCGAGGGCAAAGGCACGCAAGGAAAGGGCATAAACAGGCGCGCTGCAACCATCGGTGCCGAAGAGCAAGGCCTGGGGCGGGAGATCCGCCATTTCGGCCATGGTGGTGAGGATGCGTTGCTGGACAGGATGAGCGCGGTCGAGGTAAGTCTCCAACGGAGCCCCCAGCCGCACAGCCTGGGCGAGCATGCCGCTGTGCTTACCGGAGCAGTTATGACGATAGGGTGTGGGCTGCTCACCCCGCGCGCGCATCGCGTCAGCGGTGTCGCGGTCCATGGGCCAATGAGTGCCGCATTGGAGGTCGGATTCGTGCAGGCCGGCTTTTTGATGGATGGACTGGAGGACGCGCAAGTGGTCCTCGGTACCGGCATGCGACGCGCACATGATGGCCAATTCTTCGGAGGTGAGGTTGAATTGCTCCACCCCACCCTCTTCGACAAAGGGAAGCACCTGGAAAGGCTTCATGGAACTGCGCGGGAAGGTGAACAGGTTTGGGTCGCCCGCGGAAGCCAACACGTGGCCTGAGACGTCCACGATGGCCATTGCCCCGAAGTGCACACACTCGACAACACCACCGCGGGTCAATTCGACCAACGGCTCATATTGACTCATGATTTCCATGTATATCCTCTTGTCTACTTGATATTGGTTTCGAACCAGGTGGTGAGGCCCCATTGCAAGCGGTTCAGGTAGAGCTCCTGATCCAGCGGGGAAACCTGGTAAAGATTCATGATTTCGGGGATGAGCGCGAGATACTCTTCCAAGGTGGTTTTTTTACGGACAAGGGGTGAAAGCAAATCCTGAATAGCGACAAGTTTGCGCGCCATTTCCTGGACCTGAGCCTGCGTGACGAGCCCGCTGCGCGAGGAAATGATTTGATAGCCACGGAAGGCGCGGGACGCGAGAAGGTCCAGCTCTTCGAGCCAGAGCGGAAGATTGGCATAGGCCAGGAAGGGAGGCTGGTCAACCAGGACAGTGTCGCCGACAAAAATCACTTTTTCCTTGGGGATGTGAACCCAAATGCCGGCTGAATTGGCACCAAAATGGTGCTCGAGCTGGACGCTGACGCTGGCCAGGTGCAAGTTCATGGTGTCTGAAAACCAGATTTCCGGGTTATTCCAGCGGGGCGTGGAGGAGGTGGCATCGGTACCATCGGAAGCGGCCTGGGCGTCTTCAGGGGGACGCTGGGGAGACTGGCGCGATTTGGTAGGGGCCGGCGGGTTCATTTGTGAGATGAGGGCGCAATCACAGCCCTTGGAGGTAAGAATCCTATCGAAATTGGTATCCAAAAGGACGAGAAACTTGGCATCACCCATAATCATTTTCGCGGTCGCGCCGCGCCAGGAACGCACGTCATCCATCCTGACGGGAGGATCAACCAGGATGGAGCCCTCAGGGGTGCGGATGACACCGGTCACCAGCCCGATGGCATTGTGGTCGATGTAGATGTTATGTGTAATCTCCTGCATGGCCTTTCCTTTACCTCAATCTGCACTCATTATAGCGATTGCGCGGTCAATTTCAAGGGAGGGGTTGTGATGACCCCCGCGCGGCGCACAAGGGGGGCGTGTTGGACGCAGCCCTGGCGTTGAGTTGAAGGTTGAAGTAGGGCGAGGGGTCCAAAGTATTTTTGATGTTCAGTTCATTCAGATAATGGCCCGTGCCGTCATCCCGGACGATGGAGAGATGCAGGTGGACACCGACGGGGTTGGAGGGGTCGCCTGAGTAGTTGCCCTGATAGCCCAGAAGGTCGCCGGCCTTGACGGGTGTTTCAGAGGTGCCGGGGGGAAAATGGGTGTCAATCAGCGACGTGCCAGCAGGATCGGCCAGGTGGGTGAGGTAAATCCAAACCTGGCGGTCCGGCTGGAGAGGGTCCTGGGGGACGCGGATGATGAGGCTGGACTTCCAGCCTGGTTCACGGGTGAGGAAGCCATTATAAGGCGCGTAAACGGGGGTGACACCCGGCTGGGTGCCGCCGAAGATATCGATACCCTGGTGGGGGTGGAATAGTTTGAAGGAATCCTGCCAGAGGTAGCCGATGTAGCCTTCGGTGGGGATGAGAAAAGGCGCGTCGGCACAGCGAGACAGGGCCTGGACTTCCCAGTCCTTGTGGCTGGAGGGGTCACGGAGGTAGGCGTAAACGTCGGTGTTGCGCCCGCCGAGGTAGGTGCGCAGGACAAGCGCCAGCAAGACCAGGGCGGCCCCGCCAGCCAGGAGCGCGCCCAGCCAAAAGAGTTTCTTTTTCATCGTATGTTCCAAGGTCCATCATCGTTCCCGGGCATGAGGTGTGAACTGCCCAGGGCAGGAAAAGAATGGTGCCATTATATAAAAAGATAACAGGTTTAGCCAACCCTTTGGTTTTGGTAGTACAAACACTTGAATCCATCGAGGCAATCGCTATAATCAAATTAATAAATGGAACATTTACGGATGTTTCAGCGTCCTTTCACAAGATAAATGTTGATTAGGCAGTTTTCTGAAGAACATGAAGGAGTGAAATGAAAAAGACAGGTGTTTTGTTGGTTTTGCTAGCCCTTGTGCTGGCTCTTCCTTTGGGTACCGGCATCAAGCCAGTGGAAGCCGCGTATCCGAGTTTCACAATCGATGAAGTTGTTAAGGGTGTGTCTGTGACCCTGTTGACCAAGGATTTCCCCGCGAATGTGGAGTTCGTGGCCCGGATGGGTGAATATAACACCAAGGCCATTGGCGGGATTGAAATCTCCAAGTTCACCTCAGGTGAGGGTGGCAGTTTCAAAGTGACGCTGCAAATCCCAGGTGCTCTCAAGGAACGCGCGATGATTTCCGTGCGGCTTGATAGCACCTCTGGTGGATACTATTATTACAACTGGTTCTGGAATGACCCGGTGAACGGCACCTGGCCGGACACCAAGCCAGCCCCCCAACCCGTGCCAGCACCCATCATCCCCACTTTTAGCATCAAGGCTGTAGACCCTGGCAAGACGGTCACCATTGTGACCTCCAACTTCCCGAAGGGTGTGGATTTTGTGGCCAAGATGGGCAAGATGTGGACGCGCGGCATCAACGGGACCGAGGTTGGCAAACTGAACAGTGGCGAAGGCGGCAGTTTTGAAGCGACCTTTGACATCCCGGCTGACCTGAAGGATTATCAGCAGGTTGCCATCCGGCTGGACGGCGCAGGTGGTTACTACGCGTACAACTGGTTCTGGAATGTGGCTGATGGCGTCATCGTGACACCGGAACCCCCAGCGCCAAGCCCCGCCCCAGTGGTTTACCCTAGCTTTAGCATCGCGGCGGTTGAACGGGACAAGACCGTGACCGTGAAGGGTATTAACTTCCCCAAGGACACTGATTTCACGGTGCTGATGGGCAAGATGTGGACGATGGGAATCAATGGTATCGAAGTGGCGACATTCAATTCTGGTGAGGGCGGTAGCTTTACAGCCACCTTCAACATCCCGGCCGAGCTGGCAGGTTTGAACCAGATTTCAATCCGCCTGCAGAGTGCCACGGTATACGCTTACAACTGGTTCTGGAACTTCAACGCTTCAGAGTAAGCTGAGTAAGCGACCGATAGAAACGGATTGGCCCGGTTGGGTCAATCCGTTTATTTTTGAGCAAATTTTTTAAGATTCAAGGCTATTTGAGGTGGCATGAGCGCGGCAGGGATTGTGATATCATAGCTGCTGGAAGTGAGAAATGAACAACAAGATTACCGTCATTGAAGGCCCAACGCCTGAATTTGAAAAGCTGGAGGAAGTAAATGTCCCCGGCACCGTGCATGCCTGGCTGAATGGCATTTTGGAAGGGCCGTACCTTTATGACCTGGCCCATACGACCGTGCGAACGTTTGACGGCCAAAAGCTGCTCGACCGGTGCCACAACGCCTGGAACCAGAAACAACCCATGTTCCTGGAGTACAAGGACATGGCTGGGTTGAAGGTTGAGGCGCAAATTGTGGCCGCGCGAGCCGACGAGGTGGAAGAAGGCGATGTTTTGCACCTGTGGGTGCGATGGTCCGAGGAAGAGGAACCGGATTTCCCGGATGAGGATACATCCCTGGACGCCGATTGGGGCGACGAGGACATTCCCTTCTAGTTTATTTGATTGGATAGACTCAAAAAGGCTGGCAAATGCCAGCCTTTTTTGATGCCCCAGGAGGGAATTGAACCCCCAACCTAGGCGTTAGGAGTGCCTTGCTCTGTCCATTTGAGCTACTGGAGCGCGCGGAAAATTATATCACTAAGGGAGATAGTCCCAGGGGTTGACCGGGGTGCCGGCGTAGCGAATCTCAAAGTGGAGATGGGCACCGGTGGAGTTGCCGGTGGTACCGGCAGCGCCGATGACACTACCCTGAAAGATGTTTTGGCCGCAACTGACGCCCAGGCTCTCGAGATGCTCGTACCAGGTTTGGTAGCCATTGCCGTGGTCAATGACGACCAGGTTGCCGTAGCCACCGTTCATCCAGCCGGCGTAAACGACCGTGCCACTATCGGCGGCAAAGAGGGCTGAGCCGGCACCGGCACCGAGGTCGATTCCGTTGTGACCGGGACCAAAGTCGTTGCCTGTGAGGTAGTGTACGGCGGATGGCCAGACAAAGAAGCCATTGCCGAAGAGGCCGACGTTGGTGGCGCAGGCGCCGGGGCCGGAGAAGGAGCTTATCGTGTTGCCACTGGCATCCACGCCCACCACGGAGGGGCTAAAGACAATCAGCTCGCGTGCGCCGTTGGGAACCATCACCTGGGTGCCGGGCTGTACCGATGGATTGGCAAGGTCAATATTGTTGCCGATGAAAAGGAGGATATCCTGCACGGTGGCGCCGTACTTGGAGGCGACGGTGGCGAAGGTATCACTGGAGCGCCATTTGTGGTAGATGCCGGTGACCGGCGGAATGGTGAGTTCCATGCCCGTCATGAGGTTATCGGCCTGGTCGTACAGGACGTCGTAATTGGCAAAGTAGATGGATTCAATCGAGACGCCGTTATCGTTCGCAATTTTCCAGACCGAGTCGCCAGATTGGACGATGTAGGTGTAGGGGCCTGTGCGCAAGTTTTTATTGAGCTCGGTGTGGGTAGCCACCGCGCGGGTGAGCACCTTTGGAACGCCACCCGGCGTGAAGGCCGGCATGGCAGCGGCGACATCCGGGGCGGGTGTTTCAGGAAGCGTGGTGATGACCACTGGGGAGGAAGCGCGGTTTTCGGAGACAGCCCGGGCAATTTTGGGCTGCCACACGAGGAACGATAGCAAACCAGCGGAAAGAATAACCGTAAGAATCCACGCAGCGAGCGTGGGGAATAGTTTTTTACCTTGAGTTGACATCACGCGCTTATTTTATGACATTCCTGACAGTTCGCCAAACCCAAGGCTTACATATCCGTCAGGGCGTCGAGGAATTCCGCGTTGGTCTTGGTTTTTTCCATGCGCTGCAAGATAGCTTCGGTGGCAACCGCGGTATCCATGCCAGCACCCTGGGGCGGGTTGGAAATCATTTGCAGGTACATGCGGCGCATCAGCCAGACACGCTGCAGGGTTTCCTGCCCCAGCAGTAATTCTTCGCGGCGGGTGGAGGAGCGTTCGATATCGATGGCGGGGAAGATGCGGCGTTCCTGCAGGCGGCGGGAAAGGTGCAGTTCCATGTTGCCGGTGCCTTTGAACTCTTCATAGACGACGTCATCAAGGCGGGAGCCGGTATCGACCATGGCAGTGGCAATGATGGTGAGGCTGCCGCCGTTTTCGAGGTTGCGGGCAGCGCCGAAGAAGCGCTTGGGCGGGTAGAGGGCGGAGGGGTCCATGCCGCCTGAAAGGGTGCGGCCGGAGGGGTTTACAACCATGTTGTAGGCACGCGCGAGGCGGGTGAGGGAATCCATGAGGATGACGACATCGAGGCCGTTTTCAACCAGGCGCTTAGCGCGGTCCAGGGAGATTTCAGCCATGCGCACATGGGCGCTGGTGGGCTCATCGAAAGTGCTGGCGACCACTTCCGCTTCCACGGAACGGTCCATGTCGGTCACCTCTTCAGGGCGCTCGCCGATAAGGGACATAATCTGGCGGACCTTGGGATGGTTGATGCTGATGGCATTGGCGATGTCTTTGAGAATAGTGGTCTTGCCGGCTTTGGGGGGCGAGACGAGCATGGCACGCTGGCCACCACCGATGGGAGCGACCATGTTAATCATGCGGGTGGAGAGGTTATGGGGGTCATGTTCCAGGTTCAGGAGGAAGTCCGGAAAGATGGGGGTGAGGGATTCAAACTTGACGCGCTTGCGGGCTTCGTCTGGAGCAAGGCCGTTGATGGATTCGACCTTGAGCAGGCCAAAATGCCGCTCGGATTCGCGTGGGGGGCGCACATGACCGATGACGAGGTCGCCAGAGCGGAGGTCGTAACGGCGCAGCTGGGCCTGGGAGACGTAGACATCTTCAGGGCCGACGCGGTAGTTGGCGCGCAGGAAGCCGATGCCTTCGTTCATGATTTCCAGCACCCCGCCGCGCATCTCAATGCCTTCGGCCTCGGCCAGGGTCTGGGCGATTTTGACAATCAGGCCCTCGCGCTTCATGCGATTGGGTTGAGGGACGTTGAGGTCGGTGGCGATTTTTTTCAGGTCTTTGATTGATTTGTCTTCGAGTTCAAATATATCCATGGTTGCTCACTATCTGCGTGATTGATTTCACGCCGCCCAAACTAAAGCGCAAAAACCCACCTTGTCCGATGGCAATAAGAAAAGCTTTTTGCATTTTGACAAATAATTCATGATTTGGATGGGAATTTACCCGAAAAAGCAGGGTGCTATTCTGTTGTAAATAATTGGTGATTGTTTCCTTATGAATTTTGGTGAATTATACCAGTAATCCCCGATGACGCAAGTGTACAGGTTTTTTTGTATCAACAACAGACCATAGGAGGTCAATTATCTGGAAATGCCGTTCGACTTGAAAGGACAGAGCTGGTTTCTTGCGAAACCAGCTCTGTGACACAACAACTGGCTTACCTGAAGATAACAGGTAAGAACACGGGTTTGATGGTGGAAAGGATCAGGACATCAGCTGAAGCCGATTCCGTCAAGGACCCAAACTGATCGTTGCCATGGGCGGCAATATTGGTTAAAACGCCTGCAGGAGCATCTTCATTGACGGTTACCTGGAAGGTTATCACAGTCGGAGGGGCAGGCAGGAGGGCCCAATCAAAGCAGATGGCCATACCATTGCTTAGTTCTGATAACGCCGCGTCGTTGTAAGCGAACTTGACACCTTGGGTTCCACCGGCGTTCTCGATACCAATAGTACCAATATCCTTAGGGCCAAGGATGTTGTCATAAGCGACAATTACCTCGAACTCTCCAGCAGTGTCATCCACAGCCTTTTGAATGAACATTTCCATGTCATATGACTGTGTCGGCTGGCCTTTGACCTGGAGATCATCCCACTCAATAATGTGGCCGGTCGGGATCCCGCCTGTTGTGAGATTAGCTAAGCTTA
>Ga0116170_10004234_pt1 | contig 13182 bp, 15 predicted proteins | sample AD_JPNHW1_MetaG_FD_89797 | JGI IMG/M metagenome (GOLD analysis project Ga0116170, IMG submission 89797) | Active sludge microbial communities of municipal wastewater-treating anaerobic digesters from Japan - AD_JPNHW1_MetaG | ecosystem: Engineered > Bioreactor > Anaerobic > Digestate | place...
CACCGTCTGCCGCGACTCAGCTTTTGCGATACGCCTTAACGGTCTCTTCGATCAGCGTCGAGAGCAGTCCCTTGAGTTCGTCGTCCATCGCGGGCTTGGCCTTAAAGCGCGCCGTGTAGGCCTGTCCGTTCTCGCTGTTGTCGATCGCGTCGTACAGCGCCCGCATCGCATCGCCCAAGCGAAGATCCGGCACCTTCACAAATGCTTTCTGCGTGCCGGCGAAAAGCACGGCCACCTGCTTGTGCACGGCCACCGGCTTGTTGGGCAACTGGCGCAGAACGAACATCAGAGAGTGCCCGACGGCCAACTGTTCAAGGGTGTTCGCGTCAAGGTCCGACGAGAAGCGCATAAAGGCTTCGAGTTCGCGGTACTGGGCCAGAAGCACGCGCAGAGGACCAGCCGTCTGCTTCATGGCCTTGACCTGTGCATCGCCGCCGACGCGGGAAACCGAAACGCCGGGGTTGATGGCCGGGCGCTGTCCTTCGTGGAACATGCCGGCTTCCAAGAAGATCTGTCCGTCCGTGATGGAGATCACATTGGTCGGGATGTACGCGGAAATATCGTTCGCCTGCGTCTCGACGATCGGCAACGCCGTGAGGCTGCCGCCGCCCTTTGCGGCAGACATCTTCGCGGCACGTTCGAGCAGACGGCTGTGTAGATAGAAAATATCGCCGGGGAACGCTTCGCGTCCCGGCGGACGGCGCAGCAGCAGCGACATTTGACGATAGGCCTGCGCATGCTTGGTGAGATCATCGTAGATCACAAGCGAGTGAGCGCCGCGGTCGCGCCAGTACTCCGCCATTGCGCAGCCGGTATAAGGCGCCAGATATTGCAACGGGGCCGGCTCCGAGGCGTTTGCCAAGATAATGGTGGTATACGACATGGCGCCGTATTCGGTCAGCAACTTGTGCAGAGCCGCGACGGTCGAAAGTTTCTGTCCGACGGCCACATAGAAGCAGTGAACACCGGTGTCGGCCTGATTGAGGATCGTGTCAATCGCGAGCGTGGTTTTGCCGGTCTTGCGGTCGCCGATGATCAATTCGCGCTGTCCGCGCCCGATGGGCGTCAGGGCGTCGATCGCCAAAATGCCGGTCTGGAGCGGCTCGCATACGTTCTGGCGCTCGATGATAGAAGGCGCGAAACCCTCGACCGGCATGAACTCGTCGGAATCGATGGGTCCGTTGCCATCCAGGGGCCGGCCCAGGGCGTCCACAACGCGGCCGGCCAACGCTTGGCCGACCGGAACAGAGACTACGCGGCCCGTGCGACGGAACTGATCGCCTTCGCGAACGCGCGTCACATCGTCAAGAATCGCGATGCCGACCGAGTCCTCTTCCAGGTTAAGCGCCAGTCCGGCAATGCCGTCTTCCGTCTCAACCAGCTCGTTGTACATGACTTTGCTGAGTCCGTCGACGCGGGCAATTCCGTCGCCCACGCTCAGCACCGTTCCAAATTCGGCGATGTCCACCGCGCGGTCAGACATCTGCATCTGGCGGCGCAGCAGGGCGGAAATCTCATCGGGTTTCAATTGAATGTTCATAGGCTTTCCTGGGATAACTTAACTTGCGGCCTCTTCGAGATGCATCGGTTTGCTCAAACCATACCTCATACGGGTAATCCGTCCCGCGAGGCTTGCGTCCACCCGTTTGTCGTTGATAAAGATGCGCACTCCGGCGATCAGCTTCGGATCGACTGCGACGGTCAGTTTCATGACGGGGCCATGGGCTTCCGCGACGATCTGACGGACGTGTGAAATTTCTTCCTGCTGCGGCTCGCACGCGAACCACGCATGCACGTTGCTGCAGTTTTGCGCACGGTCTGCGAAGGCTTGGAACAGGCGCGTGATGAGGGGAATAAGGCGCAGATGGTCCCACTGCGCCAGAGTCTTCAGCAGATGGATAACGCCCGGCGTAAAGGTGTTTCCCCAGAGCTGATCGACAATTCGCGCGTGATTGCGGGGATCGCCGGGAAGGTGCGACTGACAAAAACTGCGCAATTCCTTTGATCCCAGCCACTGCTTCTCCAGTGCGAGCACGTCTTGCGTCACGCTTTCAAGTTCTTTGCGCTGCACGGCCGAGCCAAACAGCGCGCGAGCATAGGCACGAGCATAGACGCCTTCGCCGATCATATTCTAACCTCTTTGAGCATGTCGGCCTGATAGACGCGCTTCTGTTCGTCCGTCAGTTTCTGACGCAACAGGTTCTCAATGGTCTCGCCGAGATGCATCGCGGCATCGAGGCGAACCGCCTCGATCGCCTTGCGCTGTTCGGCTGCGACGGCCCGCTCCGCCTCTTCGAGCCTACGCTGGGCTACGAGTTTTGCGTCGCGGTCTGCCCGGGCAACCGACGCCTCGGCTTCACGCGCGGCCCGCTCGGCCATCGTGCGGCTTTCTTCGGCGGCCTTCTCGATCATCTCGCGGCTGCGGATCTGAGACGCAAACACCTCTTTGCGGGCGCTCTCCGCGCCATCCAACGCGTCGCTGATCGATTTCTCGCGGTTCGCGACCGCGTGCAGAATCGGCTTCCAGAGCAATTTGTGCAGACAGAACGCCGCAACACCGAACACGATCCACGTCAACAGGATCATCGTGTCCGACACTTGCATCACATCCGTCGGCAACTTCTGGATCGGTGCGGGCACACCCTGCACAGACTCGGTATGCGCCGTTGCTTCGACTTCCGGCATGAAGCTCTCCTCCTGGCGAAACACCCACTAGCGACATCGGCTATCGGGCCGATGTCACTTCAAAATCATACAGAGAACCAAAGCAAAAAGCGCCGTGCCTTCGATGAACGCCACGCCGACGAGCATCATGGTCTGAAGCTTCTTCTCAAGTTCGGGCTGCCGAGCCATGCTCTGCAGTCCCGCCGCCCACAACAGGCCGATACCAACGCCAGCACCGACGATCGTGAGGCCTGCGCCAAGCGCCTGCGTACTCTCTGCCAAAGGAACCATCATCTCTCACCTCTTTTTCCCGGACACTTGTGCGACCTAACCAGAGCTCCACACCCCGGTTCTTCGCTCACCCGTGTTCGGGATTAATCATCATGTTCATAAAGATTGCCGACAGCAGGGTAAAGACATACGCCTGCAAAAACGCCATAAAGAGTTCAAAGAAATACATCGCGCCCGCCATGATCAGCGAAGGGAAGGCCGCCCAGCCGAAAACGACGGTCATGCCGATCATCGAGTAAATCACCATGTGGCCGGCCATCATGTTGGCGAAAAGACGGATGCACAGGGCGAAAACGCGGGAGACAAAACTGAGCACTTCCATCACGGCCATGGGGCCCTTGAGCGCCCCCGGAAGGCCCCCGGGCACGAAGGCGGCCTTCAGCCCGTGCAGCCCGTGCAGCTTGATGACCATGCTGAGCGACAGCACCATAAAGATGGCCGCCAGAGCGGCCGTCACATTGACATTGCCCGTGGCCGTGCTGAACAGGGGAAAGAGCCCCAAAATATTGGCCGTTAAGATGAAGATGAAGAGCGTACAGAAAAACGAGACGAAGCGCTTGCCCTCTTTCTCTCCGAAATTCTCGTACACAATGTGGTTGCGGATGAAAAGGACATAGGCTTCCATCACGGAGGTGAACCCGCGCGGAATCGGGCTGCGGCCATACGAAGACCGAACGATCACGCCAATGGCCAGCAGAAGCAAAAGCACCACGCCCAGCATAACGACGTCGTAGCGAAACCAGTCAAGCGCATTGACGTGGAGATAAGGCAGGTTCCACACGTCCGTGGCACCGGCGTGATGCATCACGTGGTGGTTGAGGAAACTTAGGAGGGCGTCCAGTTTATCGGTGGTCATTGCGTGCCTGATCTTGCGACCTGAAACTCGCTCTTGGCGTCCGCTTTATCCGTTGACTATCGGCAGAAGAACCTGCCAAAACATTTTGAGCCCAAACAAAGCGAAAGCACCAAAATCATTATGCCGATCTATTTTATCGGAGTGCGGCGAAGGCGTCAACTCACTTTTATAAGTTTTTATCTCATCATCTTATAGGGGTAGATTTTCGAGGCTTTATGCGGATCTGGCGCCGGCCTTTTATTCGCCGCACGACTCCGCTTTTGTTGCGAATGCTTGTGGATATTAAAAGAACTGGCGCGGCACGCCCCCGAAGACGGCCAACGCCAGTTTGAGCGACGCGCTTCCAAAAACGCGCACCGCATCGCCGACAAGAAACTACTGCGCCTGCAAAGGAATCACGGGGCGCGCAGTCGGATCTTTGTGGCTCACGAAGCTCTTGCGGTACTGCGCATAGGCGTCGCGCATCGCCACATAAGGATCGATCGAGGCGTTCTTGAACTTCTCGTAGTCGCCTTCGCGAAGCGAGGTGGCGTTGATCGTGTCGCCCGCCTTGACGCCGATGTCCCAGTAAATATCGGGCAACACGTAGGTAAGCGGATCGAGAAACAGATCGCCTGCATAGCCGACGGTGTCGCGCACGTTCGAAGGCCCCAAGAAGGGCCAGACAAAATAGATGGAGGTCCCGCATCCGTACCGTCCTAAAGTTTGGCCGAGATCCGCTTCCTGCCGTTCGATGTTCCACCAATCGCGCGCCGGATCACCGAAGCCCAAAACGCCGACAGTGGAGTTGACGACGCAGCGCTCGAGTTCTGTCCACGCGCCTTTGAATTCGCCCTGAAGCGCACTGTTGACCAATCGCACCGGCGTGCGGATGTTGGAAAAGATGTTCTTAATGCCGACCCGCAACGGCTGAGGAACGATGAACGCGTATCCCTTTGAAACCGGCTTCAAGGCCCAGAAATACAGCTTGTCGTTGAAATGGTAGAACGCGCGGTTGACCGGCTCAATCGGGTCCGAAACCGTGACGGCCTGCGCCCCCGCCGTGCCGGAGGAATCCCCAATGCCCGGAAGATCGGCATCCTCCGTGGCGTTGGTTCCGGCGACAGCCACCAGAACAGAGAGATTGTTGGTTCCAGCTGCGACGGGCTCCGCGGCCCAGCCGGAAACGCCGAAGCCCGCAAACAGCAAGATAAACACGAAAAAGCGAGAAAGACTGTTCATGGCAGATCACCCGTTAGTTCTTGGTCGTTTTGGCGCTGGCCACAACGATCTTTGCTTTAATCTTTTCGATTAAGTCGCCGTAGGTCGATGTGTCGAGAATGGAGCCTATTTGGCTGCGGTAGTTGTTGACCAGACTCACGCCCTCGATGTTGACATCGTAGACGAACCACGATGTCCCTTTTTTTAGGACCCGGTAGCTGACGGGAATGTCGGTGCCCCGAAGGGTCACAATCGTTACCTCGACCACTCCGTAAGCGCCGTCCACCTTGTCACCTTTATACACAATTTTTTCACCCGAGTAGCCTTCGACTTGAGCAAGATAAGTCTTCTCGACCAGCTCGCCGAAGAGGCCCGAAAATTCCGCACGCTGGGCTTCGGACAATTCACGCCAGTGCTTTCCAATGGCGCTACGGGCCATGGCGGACCAGTTAAAGCGCTCATCAATCGCAGCCTTCATCTGTTTTTGCCGCTCGTTTTCTTTGTCGGCGCCCTTGAGATCTGGAGACTGCACAATGGCGAGAATCTTCTCTGTGGTTTGCTTAATTTGATCCGAAGGATCTCCCGCTTTCACAAAAAGAGGCAAGCCCAGGGCCAGAAAAAAAAGGATTAAAGAAGAATGGGAGAGACGGTGAATCATCATGGTTGTATCCTCGTTCAGGGGTGTCCGTGGCTATACCACGTGCATCTCAAGCGCTTCCGACGGTTTGATTCTTGTGACGATGGCGGTCGTGCGTTATCAATTTGAATAACTATATTCTTTTGAGACCGCATAGTCAATCGATCAGCCCGCAGCCACGGGCTCGAGGGTGGCTGAGACCCAAAGAGCGCACGGGGTCAGGCCTTTGCAACGAGCAGACCATCGGCCAACTCGATCACACGGTCGCACAGCGCAGCGGTCTCGGGCGAATGGGTCACCATGACAAGCGCCAGCTCGCGCGTGCGGGAAAGACCGAACAGCAGCTCCATGATTTGGGTGCCGGTTCCGCGGTCAAGATTTCCAGTCGGCTCATCTGCAAGGATGAGCGCAGGCTCATTGATTAACGCGCGCGCCAGTGCCACGCGCTGCTGCTCGCCGCCCGAGAGCTCCAGCGGCATATGCGTTGCCCGGTCGGCAAGGCCCACCTGCTCCAGCAGCGTCAATGCGCGCTGACGCATCTGTGAACGGGTAATCTTCAAGACGCCGGTCATGGCAGGAAGCATCACGTTTTCGGTGACGTCCATTTCGGGAAGCAGGTGGTATGACTGAAAGACGAAACCGATTTTCGCGGCACGCACCGAGGTCCGCACGCGCTGCGACACATCGTAGAGCGACTGCCCCGCAACACAGACCTGTCCCGCCTCTGGCCGATCCAAGCCGCCCAGAACATGCAGAAGCGTGCTCTTCCCCGCGCCACTGCGCCCCACAATTGCCACGCGTTCGCCCTTGGCCACGCACATCGATGCGCCTTTCAGCACCTCCACGCGCTTGTGGGGCAACATATAGGTTTTGTGCAAATCGGTCGCTTCGAGCATAACATCCTCTTGAAATCGCGTGGGTGGCCGTGGGCCGCCCCTACTCCTTGCGCAGCGCGGTGACGGGGTCCATGCGGGCCGCGCGCCAAGCGGGCAAGAAACTCGCAAAGGTGCAGAAAACAATCACCGAAGCCGCGACCACCACGACCTCGCTAGGAATCACTCGCCAAGGAATTTGCGCAAGCCCGTAAATGTCTTTTGGGAAGACCTCGACGCCGAGGCGGGACAACACCACCACAAGACCCTGCAAGTTCTCAAGCACCAGCATCGCGGCCCCGATTCCCAGCAGCGTGCCCACCAGGCACTGGATCCAACCGTGCAAAACAAAGGCAACCATCACCTGCCACGAGGAAAAGCCCAGGGCCTTGAGCAAGCCAACTTCATCGGTCTTCTGAACAGTCAGCACAATCAGCGTATTCATGACGCAGAAGATCGCAACGACCGTGATAAACATGAGAAGAATCACCATCATATTTTTCTCCACCGCCAAAGCGTTGAAGAGCTGGCTGTCGATCTCCTGCCATGTGCGAACGGAGTAGAAAGGGACCAGCATGCGGACATCGTTCACGATCTTCTTAAACTTTGCCTGATTTTGCGGATCGTCGACTTTGAGGTGGATGGAATAGACGCCGGATTTCATGCCCATCAGGTCGCGCGCGACCGCAATGGACGTGATCACGAAACCCGAATCGAAATCGCGTTGCCCGGAATCGTAGATGCCGGTAATCTTCAGGCGCTCCGGAAGGTAGATTTCATTCTTCGAGACAAGGTTCATCGGCGAGTAGACCAATATGTCGTCGCCCACCATCACGCCCAATTCATCGGCCAGATCGACTCCCAGAACTGCAGAATCGCCTTCGACGTTGAACGTGCCCGCCGCCAGATGATCGAGTTTCATCACGCGCTTGGCGCGCTGTGGGTCGGTGCCGATAATCATCGGCGCCACCACGCGACGACGGTGCTCGACCAGCACGCGCGTCTCTAACCCCGGCGAGGCCGCCACCACGCCCGGAACCATCTCCAGCCGCGTGCAAACCGCCTGTTCGTTCTCGATCACTCCGCCGCTGGAGGGCGACACCGTGATGTGCGGCTTGAAATCGAGAATCTTTTCGCGCCACATATCTCCGAAGCCCGTCATCACGGCACGGACAATGATGATAATCGCCACGCCCAGAATCACGCCAATCACAGAGACCAGCGTCACCACCGACGCGACCGAGCGTTTCGGCTTAAGATATTTCAAAGCAAGAAACAGAGAGAACGGCATAAGAGTCTCGGCTTGATAAAAAAAGAAGAGACGATTCGTCGAACCGTCCCTACTTTAAAAATAAAAACGCTTCAGCTGACGAATTACAGATTGCCCGTATCGATCTTGATATCGCCCTTTGTCTCGTTTCCGGCTTCCAGCGCAGCGCTTTCATCCGTCACGGCCTTGGCGGTGTTGTAAGTGGGCAAATAGCGGTAATAAACCATGAGTTGGAGGGACGCAAGACACGTGTCCATGATCGGGCGGTCTGTGAACGTGTCGCCGTTCTCCCACCAACCGATGTCTTGAGGTTTGCCATCCGCATCGACGTAACCGGACTCGGTTTTGGCCGTGACTTTTTGGTTCTTGGTATAAAGCGGCCACATGGCCTTATTCCAGTTCTCCCAGCGTTTTCCACCCACGTGGAATTTGCACTGCGTCGCATAGTAACAATAGTACTGAAGCGCGGTACCCAACGAACTCTTCGCATCGAACGAAGGCGCCCAGTTATCCATCAGATCCAGCGATTTCTTTACGTCGCCTTCGCCGGAGGCACCCAGATACTGCAAGCAGAGCGTACCAACGGCGGTAAGGCCACCCTGTCCCGGCCCGACATACCCAAAGCCACCGTTGGGATTCGCATTCTTCTCAAACCCCTTCACAGCCAACTTGAGCGCTTTTTCGAGCGCCGCATGATCGGGATAGACATCCGCCATTTTCGCGGCTTTGAGCGCCTGTACGCACCACCCCATATACGAGGTGTCGTCGCGATACTTGCCATCCAACGCCGAAGGCTTCTCATCCTTGCCCGGCTTATGCACATTGGGGTCCATGCGATACGTCCATCCGCCGGTCGGATGCTGTCCTTTAAGGATCGGCAGAATCGCCTTTTCGGCAGCCACCTTGACGTTCGGATTCAGCGTCATGCCGTAGGCTTCGCAGAGCGCATAGGTCGCGATGGGATGCGCGTATTCATTTCCGTCTACACCGTTAAAATGTCCATCCGCCTTCTGGCTCTTAATGAGAAACTCGATGCCCTTCTGAATGGTCGGCCCAAACTCCTTTGAGTCGCTGGGCGTCTCGCCATGGGCAAGATAGGTCAGAACAACCAACCCGGTCATGGCCACTTTCTGCGCCTTCCAAGAACCATCGGCCTGCTGATTTTTCTTCAGGTAGCGCAGTGCGCGCACAACGGCCGCTTCAGTCAGCGCACTGCCGCCACTGTTGCTGCCAAAACCGCCAGCACCGCCTCTGCCGTGAACACTGCCTTTTGCCCCGGGCGAACGACTGGCGTAGACGCCTTTCATTTTAATCGGGCTTTTGATCTGGGCCACGGTATCCATGGCAGCTGGCTGCGGACTAAAAGGGGCGCTGGGGCCCGAGACAGAAGCCTGGTTGACGGAGCTCGCCATGGTTGACATGGACGGCACTTCGGCCATATCGGTCACTTCGGGCTTGATGGTCTCATCGGGCGGCGGCGGCTCGACGGGCTCGGGCTCCTTGACCGCATCGTCTTGCTTAAGCGTGTCGGCGGCTTTTGTCGCCTCAATCGTAACCGGAACAGCGTCCATTTCCCGAACGACCTGTTCGGGCATGGCCATCAGAATCAAAACCATCAAGAGCGGCAGACTCACACCGCAGACAGGCGACCAAATGCGGCGGCGAACTTCTTGCAGGGCGTACCGGTACTCACCGGAGTTCTTGGGCTTGCGCAACCCCGCTTGCACATCCTCAATCCACTCGCGCCACGTCATCTCGCCGAGCAACTCCTTCAGCGTCGGCTGGTGGGCATGTGCCACGTTGGGCAAACCCTCCTCCGCTGACGTTTCCGGCGTTCCCTGTTTTGCTTCGTTCATAGCGGTTATATCCTCATCCAACGCGTCCGCGCTGGGTCGCGCAAGTCGCGGCGGTCACTCGCGCGAAATCGACCTACAGACTGAAAATGGAAATCTTGGTCAGTTTGTTCTTGGCACACAAATCGAGCACACTCACCAAGCCGGCTTGCGTGGAGTCGCCGGTGCACTTGATGATGATCATGCTGCCCTTATCGATGCCCGCGATCTTATCCAGTTTATGGTCCAGTTCGCTCAGTTCCATCGGCCGTTTTCCCAATGCATAGCCTTCTTTGTAGACCATGATCTCAAGCATGGGTGGCGGTTCTTCTTCCTGCTTCGTGATGACCTTCTCAGCCTGCGGGCGAAAGACATCAAGATTGGCGAACACGTCGACCGGCTTGACCGTGATGACGAAGAAATTGAGCAACTGGAATGCCACATCGATCATGGCGGTAAGATTCAACTCGCCTGCCTGCCACTCCGAATGTCTTCTTTTGCGCGCCACGTCGATACCTCCGTTGGCCTACTGGCCTTTTTCCTTGAAGGCCGCAATACTGACTTGCATGATGCCGGCGGCTGTACACGTATCCATGGCTTTGCGAACCATGGCATGTGTTGCGCGTCCGTCTGCACGAATGACCACCGGGACCTGCGCGGGTCGGCTGTCCGCGATCGCCTTGCGCATGACGGCGTACAATTCGCTGTCGCTCAAGGGCGACCGCCCCACAGTCAAACGGCCGCGATGGTTGATCTCGATCTCGACCTGAAGCGGGTTCTTGCCCTCTTCCACCTTGGCATGCGGAGCCGTAGCCAAGTGAATCGAAGCATCGCGCGACGAGTCCTGCATGCTAGACGTGCACACAAAGAAGATGATGATCTGAAAGATCACATCGATCATGGCGATGAGCTGGCCACCCAGCTGGATTTCGTCTTGTTTACGCATCGTCTCGCTCCTGCGACCGGACTTGCCGGCCGCAACACATCAATCCTCGACCACTTCCACGTTGCGCAGGCTCTTGATGATGTCGAGTGTGAGCGCTTCCATGCCCAGAATGATCTTGGTGGCCTTATTCTTGAAATAGAAGAAATAGATTCCGGCCGGCACGGCAGTGCCCAGACCGACGGCCGTAGCCCACAGACCATGAGAAATGTTCAAGGCCAACATCGATTGCTGCGCGGCACCGGCTTGGGTCGTACCGAGGGTACCGAACGCCATGATCATGCCTTGCACCGTACCGATCAGTCCAAGCATAGGCGTGGTGTTCGAAATAACGCTCAGGTAGGTCACGCGAGAGAGCAGTTTCTCGCTCTCGATATCCGCCGCGACGCCGACGGAGTCCTGGATAACCTCAAAGCCTTCCTCAACGTTGTTGAAGCCGGCGAGCAAAATCTTCGACAAAGGCCCGGGGTTTTGCTTGCAGTTCTCCATGGCTTTGACCAGATCGCCCTGCCCGATCGCTGTGCGAACGTTCTCGACCAGCACAGTCGGAGCAATCTGTTTCTCACGGATACTGATGTAGGAGTCGGCAACGAGAGCCACGCAGATGATCAAACAGACGAGCAGCGATGCCCAGATCACTACGCCGAACCAACCCGCACGGAAAATAATCTCTACCAAACCGCCCGATTTGTGCGCTTTGGCTTGTGCAGGTTCACCGACAAGTGTACCCGCATCCGAGGCTGCTGCCCCAGCCGCAGCAGTTACGGCGGCCGCAGCGGGCTTAGCGCCGGCCTCCTGTGCACGCAACATCTGCCATGGCACGACCATGGATACGATCGCCACAGCCAGACTCAGAAGCAAGGCTCTCCGCATTTTCATGTCTCCAAACTCCCCGCCCGGCGCCAGAGGTTTCTTACCGCTGGGATAAACGACCGGAACGAATATGGCAAAAGATAGCAAACAGGGACGCGATACGTCCACTAGAAAAAATAGAAAAAAGCGCTTGCGAGTTCCCTCACGAGGTCTGCTATAGTTAAAAAGATCATGAAATTAAAGTGTCCCTACTGCGGAACCATTTTTGCCAAGATGGCAACCCCTGTTTGCCCCGGATGCGGGCGTACGCTTCGCATGCTGTGGGAGTCGGACCTAAAGAATCCAAAGGCACGCGCCACCTTCCGCGTCAGCCAAGGCCGTCGTCCTGAACCGCCACCGCGGCATCGCCGAGACGCCGCGGCGACACCGCCCAAGCCGCACGCCATGATGCTCCCTTTCCTTTTGCTCAGCTACCGCTCGCGCATTTTTTTATGGACGCTGGTCCTGTCGACGGTGATCGTCGGCAGGCTCCTTTTCATCCATGTGGACGACGTCAAAGTCATGCTGAGCGACGAAGCGATAAAAGAGGCGCGCAGCAAGAAAGAGTTGCTGGCTTTGCGCACCGGCCTGGAGTGGTTCCGTGCGCACTGTAAACGTTACCCGACCGACGCAGAAGGGTTGCGGGCGCTGGTGCGCAATCCCGGCGTCCCCGGCTGGCACGGCTACTATGTGGACCAACTGACGTCCGACCCCTGGGGGCACCCCTATCGCTACTGCAGCACCAATGACACGGTTCGTCTATGGGGTGCCGGAGTGGACGGCCGCGATGGCACTGCCGACGATATTGCCAGCCCGGCTCCGGACTGGCATGCGCTCATGGAGCGGGTTAACGTGCGCGACCTACCGCATTGGGCGGGTTCGAACGCGGCTCCTGCAGCGGTTACTTCCCGCCCTTAACCTGTGCGGCCCACTCGCTACTGCCGAATTCCGTCAGCAGTTGCTTGCGCATCATCTCGGCGCGCGAGGCCTGATTGATCTGATCGAACGCCTTAGACGCCTTGTAAAGCGCCTCAGGTTGAGCCGAGCGGACCGTACGATAGAGCGTAATCACGCGCAAGTAGCCATCCTTGAGCGCACCTTTGAAATCGTTCTTGGCAGCCAAGGTGTCGCCCCGCATAATCAAAGCGAACGCCGTAGCTTCAAGACCACCGGTCTTAATCGCCTGATCGAGCAAACCTTCAAGTTTAGCGGTGCGGTCAGACTTCAGCAAGGCCTGCCAGTAGAGCGGTGCCATTTCCCCGGCATAGGCGGCCTCGGGCTTCGCTGCGATCACTTTTTCGCAGGCGCGCAAGGCGCTGGCGGTGTCACCGCTCTTGAGATAGGCATCCGTCAGGGCGCGGGTCGCGGGCTCGTCCCATTGCAACATAACATAATCCTGCGCAATGCGATCCAGCACGGGAATCGCCTGCTGCGGCCGGCCTTCTCTCACGGCTTTGACGGCATCGGCATATCCGGCTGGCTCAGGGATAGACATCTCTTTGATCTGCGCCGGCGGCAACTCCAGATCGACCTTGTTCGCCGAAATAATATAGACGTGCGCCGAAGCCTTCCACTTGATGACGCCGTTGAAGGGCTTCCCGTCCTGGGTAACAAGCGATCCCGTCACATCAATCGCTTGTGCGGCTCCAACCGCCAAGAAAAGGACCGCCGTCGCGCAGGTCCGGAGAAGGTTCGTAAGAATGCCGATGGTTGTCATCGTCGTTGCTCCTTTAAATTTATACATGGGCCCGCCGTCAGGCAGGCA
>Ga0116170_10004235_pt1 | contig 13181 bp, 10 predicted proteins | sample AD_JPNHW1_MetaG_FD_89797 | JGI IMG/M metagenome (GOLD analysis project Ga0116170, IMG submission 89797) | Active sludge microbial communities of municipal wastewater-treating anaerobic digesters from Japan - AD_JPNHW1_MetaG | ecosystem: Engineered > Bioreactor > Anaerobic > Digestate | place...
AGAACAGAAAAAGCTTGTGGTTTACCCGGATATGTAGGCGCTTATCTTGGTCCCAAGGCAAAGAAATTTGTTTTAGGAACAACTCTTTTAACGTTTTCTATTTCCTTATTAATTCTTTTGCTTCTGGCTACGCAATTTTTAACCATTCTTTTATCTCAATTGGGAATCAATTTAGCTGGCCCATGGATTTTTACCATCCTGTGGTTAGTTATTTCCTTCATTACTCTTTATGACTCCCGCTTAGCAGTAAAAGCTAATTTTATTTGTTCTTTTATCCTAGTAGCAATTTTTATTTTCATTGCACTAAAAAGTTTACCGGCTATTCATTTTGAGAATCTGGTTTCCGCGCATTGGTTAGGATTCCTTTTACCCTATGGTGCCATCTTCTACTCGTTAAATGGTTTGGCGGCAGTGCCGGAATCTTTGCAAACAGCTAGAATAAATAAATTACCTAAAAAAAATTACAAGCAGATAATCATTTGGGGTACGCTTATTCCCGTTGTTATTTACGCTTTATTTATTTTAAGCGTAGTGGGAGTGAGTGGTTTAAAGACGACGGATACTGCTATTAACGGCTTAGTAGGCGCTTTAGGCACTCCCATTGTTATTATTGGCGCCGCCCTGGGTTTACTGGCGGTAGCAACTTCCTATGTCACCTTTGGGATGTATCTGAAGCATCTTTTTGTGAATGACCTAAAGTTTACTAGAGTGATTGCGCAAGCTCTTATCCTTCTCGCTCCCTTTATTTTGTATTTTACCGGTTTAACTAGTTTTCTTCAGGCCATTAGTTTTATGGGGGCACTTCTCGGCGGGGCAGAAGGCATTTTAGTTCTTATTACTGCCTATAAAGCTAAAGGGATGAAAGGTAACCGCGAGCCAGAGTATACTGTTCCCTTGCCTAAGTGGTTCTTAATTGTGTTAATTTTGGCTTTAGCCGGTGGCGCCATTATGGAGATTGCGCATATACTTGGTAGCGTGGTAGGCTAAGGGCAACTTTAATATCCCAGCGTGTTCCTAGGGTTTTGCTTTGCATCGTACGAGAACACCTTATGATTGTTTAAGGAGAATACCGAAAGATTGTCTCGCCCCTATATTTTAATGGATAGAATGCGGCCCCCCGAAGGCTGCGATGGAAGTTCAACTCTTCCTGGGGGCACCATAATAACATTCCTAGGTAGACCAGGGCGAAAGCGGCCTTATGGGCTTAAAAACACGAGAACTTGCAAAATTATATTTATGGCGCAACCAAAGTCAAAATTATTTTCTCAGGATCTGGCTTTTAATAAAAAGGCTACTTTTGACTATCAGGTTTTAGATGCCTTAGAAGCTGGCATGGTTTTAACCGGTGGAGAAACGAAGTCAGCGAAATTAGGGCATATCCATTTGAATGGAGCCTTTGTGGTACCGCATGGCCAAGAGCTATTCTTGGTAAACTGTTTGATTGAGCCTTATCAGTCCAAGGAAACGTTAAAAGAGACTAAAACTCGTAGTATTAAATTGCTTCTCAAACGAAAAGAAATAGACTATTTAACTTCTAAAATAAAGGCTAGTGGCTTGACTTTGATACCCCTGAAAGTGTATAATAAGCGCGGTCTCGTGAAGGTAGAAATCGCTCTTGCTAAGGGCAAAAAGGCTTATGACAAGAGAGAAACTATCAAGAAACGTGATGATTTAGCGCGTATCCACCGAGGGGAGGATTAACTTGGGGATGTCGGGCTTCGATAAGAAATGTTTCTGACGATAAACGAATCGAGGATGCCAAATTACCTCGTTAATCATTCTGGCAAACAACAATTGTCAATACTTTGGTTCCTGCCTACGCTTTTGCGTAAGCTCACCTGCGACAAGGGGTAAGAAGTTGATCTCTAATAGATTTTTTACCTTTTAACTTTAGGGCATTTGAAAACTAGGACTACCAGAATTCAAATGAAGCTAGGTAGTAAAAAGATGGCGCTTTAGCTCGGTTTAAGACCATCTTTAAGCAACCGAGATATATTCGTAGTTTTATCGTGAGGAAGTTTTTTAGACGCGAGTTCAACTCTCGCCATCTCCACCCTTGTTTCAACCAGAGTGGGTTATACCTAATTTCCATTAGGTTTTTCGCTTTATTTTATTAAATTATTATCTTGTTTAAACCAAATAATTTTAATCCTCCTGAAACAGTTAGGCTCATCGGCATTGATGACAAGCAAATTGCGGTAATGAGTTATTCAGAAGCTCAGAAAAAAGCTGAAGCGGAAGGCTATGATTTAATAGAAGTGTCTAGCAAAGCTGTGCCGCCTATATATAAATTAGGTGATTATGGCAAGTTCCTTTATCAGAAAGCTAAGGAGTTAAAAAAACAGCAGGCAAAACAGAAGAGTGATGAGCCCAAAACCATAAAGATTAGCTTTATGGAAGGGGTCCACGATATGGAAATAAAAGCTAAAAAAGCTGCAGAGTTTCTGGCTGAAAATAGGAAAGTAGATTTGCTTATGATTCTTAGGGCGAGAGAGAAAGCTCACAAAGATATAGCTGGCCAGAAGTTCGAGAACTTTTTGAAAATGATTCCTGGGGGCTATCAAATAATCTCAGAAATGAAAAGTACGCCAGGCGGATTCTTTATAACTATTAAAAAACCTTAATCTAATAATATGCAAAGCAGTTTATCAAAACGTTTTAAAATAACTGGCGGGAAAAAGATTCTTATGCGCAGCAGCAAAATAGGTCATAATCGTTTGGCTAAAAATGGGAAAAAGATTAGAACGATGAGAAAGACAAAAGAAGCTAATCCTACGTATGCTAAATTTATTAATAAAAGTTATTTAAGATAGAATATGACAAGAGTAAAACGCGGTGTCCAAGCCAATAAGGCAAAAAAGAAGATTATTAAAGCCGCTAAAGGTTATCGCTGGAGAAGAAAGAGCACTTATCGTGCCGCTAAGGAGGCCTTTATGCACGCCCAGACTCATGCCTATACCAGCAGGAAATTAGTTAAGAGGACTAAAAGGGCTGAGTGGCAGATTCAAATTAATGCCTTCTGTCGAGAGAATGGTCTAACTTACAGCCAGTTTATCCATCAGCTGAAAGAACAGAATGTTATCTTGAACCGTAAAGTGCTAGCGGAATTGGCCCAAGAAGAACCTAAACTGTTAGAAGCTATTATCAAAGAAGTGGCCGCTACCAAGTAATTTTATTCCCATGGAACACCCTACCTCTCGGCAGGGTGTTTCTGTTTTAAGACTCTGAGTTTTGCCCAATAGTCCTTTTTTTGGTATATTCAACTCATGAAAGAAACAGTCACAAAATACTTAAGCGGTCTAATCATAAGGACTGTCAACGATTTTGAAAAAAATAAGTCGTTTTCCCACAAGGAAATCCTTTTTAAGGTAGATAAAAATAGCTTGGAGGATTATGGCGATTACAACACCAATATTGCTTATATTTTAGCTAAAGAATTGAGACAAGCGCCCCTAGAAGTAGCCGAAGAGCTTTTACCTTATTTTGAATCGGCTAAGAAGAAATATGATATTAATGGTTGGGTGGAAACAATAAAGGTTTCTCGCCCTGGTTTTATTAATTTTACTTTAAGCCGCAAATTTATTTTTTACTTACAGAATAGTTTGTATACTCAACCAAATAACTTTTGGCAAGCTGGTTTTAGTAAGAGTGTTCTGGATGAAATTGGACATAAAGTGCAAATTGAATTCATTTCCGCTAACCCTACAGGAGAATTGACTGTGGGAAACGGACGAGGAGGGTTCTTAGGATTAGCCATTGCTAATATTTTGCAATTGGCGGGCAGCAAGGTTACCAAAGAATATTATGTAAATGATATTGGCCATCAAATAGAAAAACTAGGCGCGAGTATTATTCTGGCACAAGGCAAGGACTTATCGTCTTATCCAACTGAAATTAAGCCAGAAGAATGCTACCAAGGAGCGTTTTTAAAAGAAATCTCAGAAAAAATAGAGGTAAAAACTAAGGATACGCTTTTGGATATTGGCAATAAAGCTAGCCAGCTTATTCTCAAAAAAATCCAAGAAACTGTAACCAAAAAATTTAAAATTCATTATGACAAATGGACCAAAGAAAGTGATTTGATTAAAAATGGTTATCTCAAAAAAACCAGAGCCTGGCTTAAAAAGAGCAACCTTACTTACGAAAAAGACAACTTGACTTGGTTAAAAACAACAGCTTTTGGTGATAGTGAGGATAGAGTAATAGATAGGCCTCATGAACCTGGTTTTGAGGGCGCGGGGACATATTTTTTATCAGATATTGCGTACCATCTCTATAAATTTCAAAAAGGCGGTTACGACAGAGTGATAGATATTTGGGGAGCAGACCACTATACGCACATGCAAAAAATGCTCATGGTGGTCGAACAAATGCGTAACGATAAAATGATAAAGCCCCAACAAAGACTAGAGATTATTTTGGTTCAGCTGGTCATGCTAATGAGCGGAGGAGCTGAGGTAAAAATGTCTAAACGTTCAGGGAACGCTTACACCATAGAAGACCTTATAGACGAGGTTGGCTATGACGTTTCTGCTTTTTATTTTTTAGAAAAACCGCCGAATACTCATTTCAATTTTGATATTGATAAAGCAAAAGAGCATTCCATGGAGAATCCAGTCTATTATGTAGAATACGCGGTGGTTAGGGTGAAAAGCCTACTAAATAAATACGGGCAGAGATTGGGCAAGTTGCAATGGGAAGTCTTAATAGAAAAAGAAGAAATGGCCTTGGCCAAGAAATTGGGAGAATATCCGGATATTTTAAAGGAAGTGGCTTTAAACTTAGAAATTAATCACCTGATTACTTACCTGAAGGAATTAGCTGCTCTCTATCATAATTTTTATAACAATTGTCAGATTTTAACTGCTAATAAACCGCTAGCGTCTAGCCGCTTGGCATTAAGCCTTAACACCTCAAAGGTTTTAACCCATGGATTAAGCCTACTGGGCATAAGCGTTCCAGAAAAAATGTAATTTACAGAAACCCCATTCAGAGGAAGGGGGCCGCTCAGACGCAATCAGATATTTTTTTATTTGAAACTTTCTCTCTTGCGGCTGTATATTTGCGCTATTGCTTTATAATCAACTTTAAGAACTTTATAAATTTTATGAACTCTTCGCTTTCGGAAACAGCAGAAAATAAAGATGAAAGTCGCTCAATCTTCCCTTCGCAAGAAGAAGCTGTTTTAACTTACTGGAAAACCAATCAAATTTTTAAGAGAACATTGGCGCAGAATAAAAATGGGAAACCTTTTGTTTTTTTTGAGGGTCCGCCCACAGCGAATGGCAAACCGGGCTTACACCATGTAGAAGCGAGGGCGTTTAAGGATTTAATCTGTCGCTTTAAAACAATGGAAGGCTACCGTGTCAATCGTAAAGCCGGTTGGGATACTCATGGTTTGCCAGTTGAGCTTGAGGTGGAAAAACAATTGGGTTTTACCAATAAGACTGATATAGAAAAATATGGGATTGCCGCTTTCAATGCCAAAGCCAAAGAATCCGTTTGGAAGTATTTGGATGATTGGCAAAAACTAACAGAAAGAATGGGGTACTTCGTTGATATGGAGCATCCCTATATTACTTACGAGCTGCCATATATGGAATCAGAATGGTGGATTCTTAAGCGTATCTACGAAAAAGGACTGATGTATCACGGTTATAAAATTGGTCCTTATTGTCCTCGTTGTGGCACCACCCTTTCGAGCCATGAGTTAGCGCAAGGCTATCAGACTGTACATGACCCTTCTATTTTTATAAAGTTTTATTTAAAAGATTTTCCTCAAACAAAAATAAAAAATAAAACAGCTTTGCTAGTTTGGACCACTACTCCCTGGACGCTTCCAGCCAATTTAGCCGTGGCCGTCGGAGAGAATTTAGAATATAACGAATGGTTAGTGAATGGAGAAGTGCTCATTAGTTTGCACGACTTGCCCCCGACCGATGTCTCTCAAGCAGAAAAGCCTAAATTGGTAGGAAAAATTATGGGCAAAGAATTAGTAGGATTACATTATGAGCCGCTATATCCTTTGGCTGGGGTTGACACTAATAAGGTCTATACAGTCTTAGCTGGTAATTTTATTTCTGAGGCAGATGGTACTGGACTGGTTCATATCGCCCCTTCTTATGGCGAAGATGATTTTAAACTGGGGAACAAACATGGATTGCCTATTATTGTTAATTTAGATGGAGAAGGAAAGTTTAAAGAAACTCCAAAAGATTTGCCAAATATCCTTGGTAAATTCTTTAAGGAGGCAGACCCTATCATTCTTAAAGACCTGAAGGAAAAGGGTTTGGTTTATACCGGTAATTTGGGTGGGACAGTACATGAATATCCCTTCTGCTGGCGTTGCCATACTCCGCTTATCTACAGAACTAATGAAAGTTGGTTTATTGATATGCCTCGGAAGAAGAAGGAGCTTCTTGCCAATAATCAAAAAATTAATTGGCTTCCAGCTTCTTATAAAACTGGTAGGTTTGGAGGCTGGTTGAGAGAGGTAAGAGATTGGAATCTATCCAGAAGCCGTTATTGGGGGACACCATTACCTATTTGGCAATGTGAAAATTGTCATAAAGAAATAGCCATTGGTTCTTTAGAAGAAATATCTCAACTCAACCAAGAACAGGCCAGTATTACTTTGATGAGGCACGGAGAAGCGGCTAATAATGTAAAACATTATTTTAGTAACTACCCTGAAATCCAAGTGGCTCACCTAACTCCTAAGGGGGAATCGGAAGTAAGGGCGGTGGCAAAAAAATTCAGTCAGCAAAAAAATAAAATTGACGTCATTATTTCCTCTGACCTAGAGAGGGCCAAAGAAACAGCTGAAATTTTAGCCGAAGTTTTGCAAGTGCCTGTAATTTTTAATACCAATTTTAGAGAAATTAATGTGGGCAATTTTAATGGTCAGCCTATTAAAGCGAAACTTTGCCCAGAACTGCAAAAAAATAATGCTGAGAGAGACTTTACAGCCAATGGTGGCGAGAATTATGCGCAGCTGCAAGCGAGGATGATTAAAGGGCTAAAAGAAAGTCTCGCCCAGTATCCTCAAAAAAATATCCTGATTATTTCCCATGAATCTCCTTTAATGGCTTTGTTGGATACCCAAAAACAAAGAGTCAAGCAAATTAAAAATGCTGCAACGGTTAAGTTAAATTGGGCTCATTTACCAATGAACGAAAGGGGAGAATGTGATTTGCACCGTCCTTATGTTGATGAAATAAAACTCTGCTGTCCTAAATGCAAAGGGAACATGAAGAGGGTTCCCGACCTTATTGATGTTTGGTTTGATTCTGGGTCTATGCCTTTTGCGCAGTGGCATTATCCTTTTGAAAATAAAGAATTAATTGATAAGAAAAAGAGTTTTCCGGCCGATTATATTTGCGAAGCCGCAGACCAAACCAGAGGATGGTTTTATACCCTGCTAGCTATTTCTACCCTATTAGACAAAGGGCCTGCTTATAAAAATGTGGTGTCTGTGGGTTTTGTCTTGGACAATAAGGGCGAAAAAATGTCCAAAACTAAAGGCAATATAGTTGACCCCTGGAATTTATTCCATAACTACGGCGCTGACGCAGTGCGTTGGTATTTCTTCAGAGTGAACGCACCGGATGAATCTAAACTGTTTTCTGAAAAAGATATGTTGCAATATTTCCGTAGGTTTATTATGCCCCTATGGAATGTCTACCTTTTTGCAGAAATGTATAAATCTGACAAGGGAAATCGTTTACCCAAGCGCCCTGTAGCTAAAAGGCTATTAGACCAATGGATTATGATTCGTCTAGACGAAGTTTCTGCTACTGTCAAAAAATTATTAGATGCTTACAAGATTAATGAAGCTAGCAAGGAATTAGAAAATTTTGTCGACGACCTTTCTCGTTGGTACTTGCGCCGTTCGCGAATAGTTTTTCAAAGGCCTGCTTCAAAAAAAGAATTACAGGCAAGCGAAAATGTCTTGAATTATGTTTTGGGGGAGATGGCTAAAATCATTGCACCCTTTACGCCTTTCATGGCGGAAACATTATGGCAAAAATTGGGCGGGCAAAAAATCTCTAAAAGTATTCACCTGTGCAGCTGGCCCAAAGAGCAAAAGCTTACGGTCCAAGGCAAAAGTCTTCTCAGTCAAATGGCTACTATTAGAGATTTGGCTAGTTTGGGCTTACAGATAAGGCAAACCTCTGGAATCAAAGTCCGCCAGCCGTTGGGCATAATGGAGGTATCTACGGCGACAGCTAAGAATATTAAAGGTAAAGAGTTTTGGGAGATATTGAAAGATGAATTAAATATTAAAGAAATAAAGACTGTTACGCACTTTAGCGCGTCCAATGGGTTTAAAGAAAGCAGTCTTAATAAATTGAATATCAATTTAGATACCACTATCACGCCCGAGCTCTACAAAGAAGGATTGATGAAAGACCTTACGAGAGGTATTCAAGATTTACGACAAAAAGCCGGCCTCAAACCAGGAGATATAATTGAATTAAGTTTAACGACGCAAAATCCTGATATCCATAATATTCTACGAGAGAATGCTGCATGGATAGGAGAAACTGTCAAAGCGCGGAAATTAATTTTTTCTGCTTTGACTAAAGCCCTTGCCTCTTCGGAAATAGAAATGGGAGAAACAATCGTAGTGGCCTCTCTTATAAAAATTTAAAATAAACTAATAGAAAACCCCATGCCGTACAGCATGGGGTTTTAGTTAGGATTCGACTACAATTGGCAAGACCATTGGACGCCGCTGTGTTTTTCTAAAAAGAAAAGTGCCCAGACCTTCCCTAATATTATTACGAATATAAGTGGCATTAACGCGAGGGTCTTTGACATTACCCAAACTAGTTTTAATAATTTGAATCGTTTTTTCCTTGGCTTCTTTGAGCAAGTCTTGCGATTCTTTCATATAAACAAATCCTCTGGAAACAATTTCTGGCTCAGATACCAGCGCGCCATTTTTGCCCAAGACGGCAATAACCACAAAGATACCGTCTTGAGAGATAGTGTTTCTATCGCGCAAGACTACTTCACCGACATCGCCTACCCCTAAACCATCAATCATAACGTAATTAGCGGGAACGAATTTTTCTGTTAAAGTCATGCCTGCTTTAGTGAGTTCAACAATTTGGCCGTTGGAAGGAATAGCTATATTTTCCTCGGGGATACCAATGTCCATAGCCAGATTAGCGTTGGAGCGGCGCATAGAATAATGACCATGAATAGGCAATAGATATTTAGGGTGAGTCAAGCTCATCATTAATTTTAAATCTTCCTGTTGGGCATGCCCACTAGCGTGAATATCTAACATTTTGTAATGGAACACAGTCGCCCCTTGTTTTAAAAGAGTATCTTTGAGGTTTTGGACTGCTAATTCGTTGCCAGGAACGATAGAGGAAGAAAAGATGACTGTGTCTCCTTTTTCTATGTGTAGTAATTTGTGTTCGCGATTAGCCACCTTCATTAAAGTAGCGTTATCTTCTCCTTGCGCGCCAGTGCATAAAATGGCTACCTCTTGTGAAGGCAGATGCAGGGCTTCGGCTAAAGGAATGATAGTGCCTTTTTTGGATTTGAGATAGCCTAATTTTTCAGAGACTTCCACATTAAATTTCATGGAATAGCCTTCAATAGCGACTTTTCTTCCCAGTTTTTCGCAGATAATGATGGCTTCCTGTAAACGGCTAATAAGAGAGGAGAAGGTAGCTAAGATAATCCTGCCCTTGGCGTTAGCAAAGAGGACTTCTAAGTTATCCATAATCACGTTTTCGGACATCGAGTAGCCAGGAACTTCGGCATTAGTAGAATCAATCAGGAGCATATCTACTCCACCATCAGCAAGACGAACGATGTGATTAAGGTCTGCGGGCTTATCACCGATAGGCTGCAAATCAAATTTGAAGTCTCCTGTTAAAATAAGCGAACCGACAGGCGTTTTTACAAAAAGGCCAAAAGCATCGGGAATATTGTGATTGACATGAAAAGGCTGGATTACGAAGGGGCCTAAATTAATGTTTTCATCGCTGTCGGGATTTACTAGGCGAATGTCTAGCTTTTTCTCTTTGGGAAAATCTTCTTGTCTCCTGGCAATAATAGCTCTGGTTAGAGGCGCCGTATAAATAACTGGATAACCTAATTTATCTATAAGGTAGGGGATAGCTCCTAAGTGATCGTAGTGTCCATGGGTAATAAACGCGCCCAAAATTTTCTTCTCTGGATTATTGGTTAGATATTCAATATTAGGCACAATGAAATCTATGCCAGGCATAGTTTCGTCAGGGAAGCGAAGACCGATATCTACTATAATAATTTGATTTTGGTATTCTAAGAGAAGCATATTGCGGCCCACTTCTTCAAATCCGCCTAGAGCCATAATTTTTAGCACCTCATTATTTTTGGGCGCAATCGCTGAAGACGTAGTCGGCGTAGCCATAGCAATAGGCTGGCTGGGGCTCATGATTTTAACTTTTGGCACAGAATCATTATTCTCCGCCCCTCTTTTGGGATTTCTGGGCGGGTAGTGCTTATAGTTTGGTCGGCGAGAATGAAAATTTCCTCGAGACTGATTTTTTGATGTTTCCATATACATATAATAATATATCTCGTTTCTTTAAGAGGAAACGGATTTTAAATTAAAAAATAAAAAATAAAGAGAACGGCATTTGTCTACTTAAATAAAAAATAGGTGCCGTCGGCCGGACTCGAACCGGCAAGGCCAGTGGCCACAGCGTTCTGAACGCTGCGCGTATACCAATTCCGCCACGACGGCATGATGGGCTGCTATACTTTAGCGGCCCAGGCGAACATGCATATACCAATCGGAAACGTTATTGTAGCGGTCAGCTAAATAATTGCCAGTGGTAAGTGTGTTGCCAGCAATACTGGGAGAAAGCGCGTAAAATTGCAAGGGGTTGCCGAGGGTAAAACAGGGACTATTTTCCAAAAGAATATTTTGCAGTTCTATTAAATCATCTTGGCGTTTGGCTCTATCGTCAATAAGCTGAATTTCCTCTAAAAGGGCGTCCACAGTTTTATTGCTAAAATTACTTAGGTTAAGGCTGCCGCCCGTATGCCAAAAATTATAAGGATCTGGTTCTTGGCCATAGAACTCGCCAAAAAGCAGGGCATCATATTTTTTATTGGGAATAATATCATTTTCCAAATCGTCCAGAGAGACTACTTGCAAAGTGGTGGGAATACCGATTCTGTCCCAATCGGTTTTAATGGCATTGGCAGCTGCTTTTAATTCTGGCAAATCGGCGACGGTTAAAGTGAGAGAAACAGGTTCGTATTTAGTAGGTTGTTTTTTTTGTTTAATAATTCTTTCCCAAACGGAAGAACTATTAAAGTTGAAGGTTTCAGCTAAAAGCTCATGACTTTTAGTGGGATTATAAGTGAGGTCTACCGAGGGCGAGGTGTTATAACCGAGAAAACTTTGGCTAATAAGGTTGTTAGCTGGCAGCAAGCTGCCGCCAAAAATTGTTTGATTGATAGCCTCTCTATTGATGGCTAGATTCAAGGCCAGACGAGTATCGGCGGCGCTTAGTAAAGCATTATTGCTTTTAAGATTATAAAAAACAGAATAATAACGCGGCAACTCAATACTCTTCAAATAGGCTTCTCGATTTTTAAATAATGGTTTTAAATCATAAGGAACATTGGCTAAGGAAGAAATCTCTTTCTTCTGAAAAGCATCCTTAAGCTCGTTGTAATTTTTATAAAAATGATAAGTAATAAAACTAATGTTCGGTAACTTTTCGAAATAATGGTCGTTAGCCCTTAAGTCATAGGTGATGATATTCCCGAGTTTATCTTTCACTAGCTTGGAAAAAACATAAGGTCCAGTGCCGACTGGTTGTAAACTGTATTTAGCCAAGGCGATATTTTTGACATTAATCTGTCCCCAAATATGAGCTGGAACAATTTTCATTGTTAAATTATCCTTGAAGCCCACATAGGGCTCGTTTAAATGAAAGACGACTACATTATCATTCATTTTCTCTACGACTACCCCTAACCAATTGGCGCGCCAAGGACTGTTGTAATCAGGGTCTTGGATAGATTCAATAGTGAAGATAACGTCATCGGCAGTAAAATCAGCGCCATCTTGCCACAAGACATTCTTGTTTAAAATCACTGTATAAGTTTTACCGTCATCACTCACATTATAGCTTTGCGCTAAAGATGGTTTTAATTCTCCCTGATTATCATAAGTGAATAAGCCGTTATAGATGAGAGCTTCCAATTCGCTATCGGCTTCATTAGCCTGAGTGAGTATGGGGTTAAGGATAAAAGGCTGCCCAACAATTCCGACTGTCATCTGCCCGCCAACGGCAGGATAAGTTTTGAGATATTTTTTAGACAGGCTAATGGTTAAGAATATAGCTGCTAGTAAGGTAGTAATAGTAAGCAACAGCAAAACCGCTTTTTCCTTTAAAGAAAAAAGCCGCCAATATTTTTTAGAAAAGGCTGACATAACGATAAAATTTAGTAACTATAAAACACTGCTTATTTTATTTTAAGTAAGGCCAGGCAGAGACCCACAAAAATGAGGCCGATAATAATAGTAGCCGTAAAAATCCATTTTTCTGCGCCACGACGAGTAGTGAGAAAACTATTTTGACCGCCAAAGGTTTCGCTTAAACCAGATTCGCCCTGTTGCAGGATAACTAAAATTATAAGAATCACTCCTAAAACTATAAGGGCAATTTTGATAAGAGAGATAATAGACATAACTAATTTTGTTTATTAATTGTAGCCAAGGAGTTGGCAATACCTAGCACTAAAGACGAAATAAGCAAACTGCTAAATCCATGTGCAAGAGTAAGCTCTGGCGCGAAAGCCATAGCTACTTTTAAAAGGATAAGGTTTAAAATTATGGCAAATAAGCCAAAAGTAATCCAAATTAAGGGCTTAGTAACAAATGACAAGAGGGGCTTGAGGAAAAGATTTATCAACCCGATAATGGCGCTAAGCTTTACTAATGTAACTAAATCTCCCCGAAATGTCAAGATGCCAAAATATTTTAAGGCCAAAATGGCAGCCGTGTTTAAAACAATCTGGAGGAGAATCCTTTGGATCCAAGTCTTCATAGTGTCTTTATTGGTTATTATTACGCTTTAAGATGGGCAAAAGGCTTTGACCATTCATTTCCGGCGGCTTAGGTATGCCCATAATCTCTAAAATAGTAGGGGCAA
>Ga0116170_10004237_pt1 | contig 13179 bp, 10 predicted proteins | sample AD_JPNHW1_MetaG_FD_89797 | JGI IMG/M metagenome (GOLD analysis project Ga0116170, IMG submission 89797) | Active sludge microbial communities of municipal wastewater-treating anaerobic digesters from Japan - AD_JPNHW1_MetaG | ecosystem: Engineered > Bioreactor > Anaerobic > Digestate | place...
GAATGATGTAGGGCAACGGATCGAGCACGCTCTCTTTCATCGTTTCGCGCGGACCTAAATACCCGCCGCCCTTTCGGACGCCATTGGGGTTTGGTTCGGCGTTTTCGTAGTCGACCAACGCTTGCCGGGCGATGTTACCGCTTGTGTCGCGGTTCCAGTAGGCGATAAGCCGGCCCGTCTCGTCGTACCCGTCGGCCGTCCTTCCCGCGTATAGTCGGTCGTTTGGATCGACGGCGTTCGGTTCCCATGCGGTGTACGTACCAAGGAAGGTCGTGTTGTCCATAAGAACTTGGAGTAGCATTCTATTGATCAAGACGCGTAAATCGGCGGTTTTAGCTCCCCCGCCGTCGCTTTCTAATTTTAGGGTCTCAAAGGATCGGGCAAGGGTCCTCGCCGTATCGAGGTTAACCTGAAGCGCGCTTTGGATGATGCTTGCCTGCTGGCCGGAGAGAAAGAGCAAAGAATCCTTTGCCTGTTGGTCGACGAGCGTGGATACGCTTTGCGAAACATAATTTTGCGAATTCTGCGTGCTGTTTAGCCCATACCCGACGAGGGCAAGCGCAGATACGGCAAGAAAAGCCCCCGCGACCAAACAAATCTTAACCTGTATCGACTTAATCTGCATGTTGCACTCTCCCTCATGGTTAAAGTATTGGAAAGAGCGACGCAACTGTCAAATTCGCGTCGGGTTATTACCTTGAGCGGCGAAGTTTTGTTGACTACGGGATCGTCCGGTCCTACAATGACGAAATGACTAACGCACGGTTTCGAGTAATCCGCCTCGCCGCCCTGTCGGCGACCCTGTTCCTTTGTTCCCTGCCCGTATTCTCCCAAAATGGCGGCACGGCAGCCGATCAAAAACCCGGCTTTCTCCGCGCGGAGGGAACATCGATCGTGGACGGAACCGGTGACGAGTTCTGGATCCGGGGAATCGCGTTCGGGAACGACGTTTGGTCGCGACCATCGACGCCGCCTGAGGCGCATCACTCCCAAGAGGACTACGCTCGAATCAAGTCGCTCGGGTTTAACTCCGTTCGATTTTACCTGAACTATCAGCTTTTCGAGGACGACGCGCAACCCTTTATTTACAAGGAATCCGGCTTTGAGTGGATCGACCGGAACGTCGAGTGGGCGCGCGAACGGGGAATCTACCTCATACTTAACATGCACGTGCCCCAGGGCGGATTCCAGTCCAACGCGGAGACGATCGCCCTGTGGAAGGATAAGAGACTGCAGAAGCGCTTTCTTGCCCTATGGACGGAAATCGCCCGCAGGTACTCAGGCGAACCGCAGATAGCGGGCTACAGCATCCTGAACGAACCGGGCGTTCACGGCGGGATCAAAAAATGGGAGACGTTCGCGAACGAGACCGTTAAGGCCATCCGTTCCGTAGACGCGAACCATATAATCATCGTCGAGCGTATGCAATGCGAGGTGAAGGCGATCGGAAACGTCTCGTATGAGGAGAACGCGAACGGTCTCTTAAATTTTCCTATCATAGACGACGATAACGTTATGTACGAATTCCATTTCTATGAGCCGTTCCCGGTTACCCACCAGGGAGCCGAATGGCTGCCTTCCCTGCGAGATACCTATTGTTCCTATCCGGGTGAGTTCTCGGACTGGGACGGAACGCGCAAGTCGGGGAACAGGGATTTCATCGAGCGGAGGATCTCCCGTTTTTGCGAGGTCGCCAAACGCCTGGGACGTCCTTTGTACCTTGGCGAGTTCGGCGCGATCAGGCGTTCGTTCGAGGGCGGACGAGGGGGCGAAACCTGGGTGCGCGACGTGATCGACGTGTGTAGGTCGAAGGGGATTAACCTGAATTATCACACGTATCACGAGGTCCCGTTCGGGCTCTATTACAACGACGCAGGATCGCTTCCCTCTCTCAGAAACGACGTCCTCGCGGAGACGTTCTCTGAAGCGCTCGCGGAAGCGCTCTCCGAAGTGTCGCGTTAGGGGAATAACGGCCTACTTAAATACCCTTCGCCGTTTTACGCGCGTCGTACCAGGCGTATAGGACGAAGAAGAGCACCGCCGGGATCAGCGCGATGGCCACGGGATGGCCCGCGAATAGCTCGGCAATCCAGCCTCGGAAGAGCTGTCCTCCGTCGAGAAAGCTCGTAAACTCCTGCCCGCCCGCCACGGGATAGTTAGCGCGGGCGGCCATCTCCGTCAGCGTTGGCGCGAGGGCGGTGGCGAGGTAGAGGTTCCCGACCACAACCGGAATCCCGATAATCACGCTGTGCACGATGTTCCCGCGCGTCGCGGCGCAGATGATGGACATCGGCACCATAAGGTTAGTCAGATCCCCGAGCGGGATAAAGCGCACGCCGGGAAGCACGAAGGCAAGACCGATGGAAATCGGGATCATGATCACGGCGCTCATGATGGTCGCGGGAACCCCGAAGAGAACGGCGACGTCGAGCCCAATGTAGGTCGTGCCACGGCCGGGGAGCCGCTTCTCAAGAAAGGCCTTCATCCCCTCGCTGACCGGCAGTAGGGCCGAACCGAGGACTCCCCCCATGATCGGCAGGATGAAGATGACCGCGGCGAACCCGAAGGCGAGCTCGAGCGTTCCCTTGATGTCATACCCGCCGCCGAGGGCAAGGCCCCCGCCGAGAAGAAAGCCAAGGATCATCGGCTCTCCGACTATTCCGAGCTTTGCCTTGATATGCTCCGGGTCGGCGCGCACGTCCTTAATAAAGGGAATCGCGGAAAGGATTCGTACGCCGAAACGGGCAAGCGGAAAATGCGTGATGGCCGAAAGGTGCGGGACGCAGATTGCCTCCATGCCAGAATACTCGGCGATCATCGGCGCGCTCCATTCGGCGAGCTTGAGCGTCAGCACAAAGCAGACAAGCGAAACGCCCGTCGCCACAAGGTAGTTATCGGTGAAGAAGTACACGAGTGACGCGATGAAGATCACGTGCCAAAAGTTCCAGATGTCGATGTCGACCGTCTTCGTTAACTTAAAAAAAAGCATCAGCATATTTACGATCAGGAATCCGATGAGTAAAACCGGCGCGAGGCTAAAGCTCCAGGTAATCGCCGCGAGCGGGGGCCAGCCCACGTCCAAGACGTTCAGGCTTAGGCCCGAGCGCGCGATCAGCGCCTCCGTTACCGGCTTGATAAGCGCGACGAAGAAATCGAACGTCATGAAGATGCCGATGAACGCGATCCCCAACTGGAGCGCGGATTTGACCGCGGCCGACCATTTTATACCGAACGCCAGGGACACGATCAGGATGATGACCGGCAGCATGACGTAGGGTTTAAAGGACAGAAAATACGAAAGTCCCCCCGACAGAAGCGATGTAATACGATCCATACGTTTCCTCCCATCCACAAGTATAGGCCAAACTTCGTGGGAATGACGCCGCGCGTGCGGCTAGCGACGCCTATTTCTTAAAGAGACTCATATGCCTGCCGACGAAAGGATTGGCTGGCTCCTTGCCGCATTTCTTGCAGGAAAGGATAGCATCACTTACGCCATAAATCATCGGTGACGTTTCTCTTCGTTTCGGGTGTTGTATAGCGTATCTGATAACTAGTGGGATCATTGATTAAGGTTATGTCGGGTGCTATGATAATGATGGAAAAACCAATTACCTTCAGGAGAAATAGATGATTTTAGGGTTTGCGCGCAGTTGGGGAAGGGGCATTTTGTTCACCGTCGGTTTCGCGCTCATGGCAACCGCCGCATTCGCCTCCGAAACGGAGTTTTCCGGGAAACGCTACGCGGTTCTTGTTGGAGTGAACGAGTACGCCGACGCGTCGATCGTCAAGCTTACGACCCCTCGGAACGACGTAACCGAGGTCGGTAAGCGGCTCGAGCGTTCCGGTTGGACCAAGGTGTTCGTCCTGAAGGACGATCTCGATTACCGCAATCAGGATTTTCCCTCAAGAACGAATATCGAGAATCGCCTAAATCTTCTCGCCGATCTCGTAAAGCCGGAAGACACCATATTTTTCTTTTTCAGCGGCCATGGCGTGAGCGACGCTAACGGCGCAACGATCCTTCCCGTCGACGCGTCCATCTCCCGCCTCGACGCGACGGGCATTCCAGTTTCATCAATCTTAAACGCCTTTAACTCTCGCGGGCTCCGGAAGGTCGTGCTCGCGATAGACGCCTGCCGCGAAAGCGTTTCCACGACCAAAGGCCTGTCGGTGGTCGGCATCAATGACGGCTCGGCCGCGACCACCGCCGCGCTGACCCTGTACGCGACGAAGTCCGGCTGGTATAGCTACGAGGACGCAAATGGCAGAAACGGCGTTTTTACCCGTTTCCTGCTTGAGGGACTCGACGGTAAGGCGGACGGCACGGGCGGTTTAGCCGACGGTTCCGTTACCTTTCAGGAACTCGCTTCCTGGCTGCCGGAGGCCACCGCCTCCTATGCCCTGGATCAGGGTATCCGCCAGCAGGCGATCGCCTCGCGCGGGTCGGGCGACGCCGCCGCCCTGGAGATTCCCGTGGCGCTCATTTCCGACGACGATGCCCCGAGGGGTAGGACCTCGTCGCGGGAAATAGCCAGGCAGAAAGCGATCGAGGCAAGGCAAGACGCGATAGCGAAAAAGCAGGCGGCCTCGGAGGCTAAGCGCGAAGCCGCGGAGCAGAAAGCGGCCGAGGAAAAGCCCGTCGCGAAAAAACCCGCCGAGCGCGATAAGTCCCCTTTCTTCTTTCCTGTGCAAATCAGTTTCGTAACGCCGCTTCAGCTTATGCCAAGGAGCGTTCCGATTTACGGCGTCGCCCTAGGCGCGATATACACTCAAAACTACGTTGTCGGCGGCGTTCAGGCCGCGCCGATCGCGAGGGCCGATTCCGTAATCGGTCTACAGGCCGGCGTCCTGTGCTTTGCGGACACGATGGGCGGAATTCAGGCGGGCGGTATCTTTACCCACGCTAATGCCTTGACAGGCGCGCAGTTCGGCTGCATCAATACGGCCGGCTCGGTTAAGGGTATTCAGGTCGGCGTCGTAAACGTCGCGGATACCATGAAGGGCATTCAATTCGGCGTCGTTAATATAATCCGAGAGTCGGGCTATATGGGCAAATTCATGATAGGTCTCAACGCGAGATTTTAAGGATGGCGATATGATCAAAAAATACTGCGCGGCGCTCGCGCTCGCGCTTACGCTCGTTTCGGCCCAGGCCGAAAAGCCCTTTTGGTGGGACAATCCCCATCGCGACGATCAGGACGCCATGTATGAGCGGGGAAAGGCGGAGGGCGCGAAGACGGAGCAGGACGCCACCCAAGCCGCGGTTAACGCCGCGAAGGAAATGCTCGTCGAGCGAATAGGGATAGGCGCCGCGCTGCGCGACGCGGGAATATCCCCGTCGCCCGAGTTCGCGATCGTCAATTTCGAGACCGTCAACGCAAAGACCGAGCGAGTCGGAAAGAGATGGACGGCCTGGGTACTCGTTAAATACCCGCAATCCGAGAAGAAGAAGATTCTCGACCGGTGGAACGCCTCCATCGCGTCGATCGAGGAACTCAAGAAACACGAAAATCGTATTCCGACGCAATTCGGCCTGAGCCTCAAGACGGCCGATGGGCTTTCCGCCTATCGCTCGGGCGATTCCCTGTCGTTCACCGTGACCGCGGATAAAGACTGCTATCTGATGCTCCTGGACCATCAAAGCGACGGCACGACCGTGCTTCTTTTCCCCAATCGGTATCAGTCCGAGGGAATGGTGAAAAAGGGACAGCCCGTCACTATACCGCTACCTTCCGATCCCGCGTTCCGCTTCATAGTCGGCGCGCCCTTCGGGGACGACCGTATCGAGGCGATCGCCTCGACCGTCAAGAGTTCCCTGTATGGGAAATTCGCCGATATGATCCTCGCGATGCCCGCGAATCAGGACGTGGCCGTCACTACGCGGGGCATCTTCGTCGCGGGCCTTGGGGACGCGATAGCCAATGACGGAGACGGCGATATCCTCTGGAGTCGCGCGGAGATTAACCTTTCGACCTTCGCGAAATGACTTAGTCGCTTTACTTTCACCGCGTGAATCGCGACATTATAGTCATGACGTATGATGTTGTTATCCTCGGAAAGGGACCCGCCGGAATGTCCGCCGCCATCTATCTCGCGCGCGGCGGCCATTCGGTGCTCGCGATAGGCAAGGATTCGGGCTCGCTGGAGCGGGCAGAGACAATCGAAAATTACTATGGCTTTCCGGAACCGATAACCGGCGCCGAACTCGCGGCCCTTGGCGTACGCCAGGCCGAGCGGTTCGGCGTCGCGATTCTCGACGAGGAAGTTACCGGGCTCGAGATGACCGAGCTTGACCATGGCATCGGTTTCGCGGCGCACACCCCAACTGGGGAATACAAAGCCCGAACGGTGCTCCTCGCGACGGGCAAGCGGCGTACCGCCCTCAAGGTTCCCGGTTTCGAGGAGTTTCGCGGCAGTGGGATTAGCTTCTGCGCGACGTGCGATGGGTTTTTCTATAAGGGAAAAAAAGTCGCCGTGATCGGCGCGGGCGATTACGCGGCGAGCGAGCTCGCGGACCTTCTGCCGTTCACAAGCGATATAACGCTTTTTACCAATGGGCAACCGATCGCGTCGAGCCGCTTCCCCGAAGGGTTGCACGTGATTGATGCGGCGATTTCCGCGTTTGAGGGTGGCGATCGCCTTTCGGCCATCGCCACAGTGGACGGCGAGCGCCACTCGATCGATGGTGCGTTCATCGCGCTCGGGACCGCCGGCGCCACCGACTTCGCCGCGAAGATCGGCATCGAGACCGCGGGTTCGGATATCGTCGTCAACGAGTCCTTCATGACGAACGTTCCTGGCGTATTCGCCGCCGGCGACTGCGTCGGCGGTTTCTATCAGGTCGCGAAAGCCGTGTCGGACGGCGCCATCGCCGCGAAGGCGATGGGTTCTTTCCTTAAGGGCGGGGAGTAAGTAACTTAGCTTCATCGCGATCCTTTGAATGGGGTCGTATCGACAGCGTGAATTGCGGAGGGCGAGCTTTGCCTGGAATGTTGAGTTTGGTATGGATAATCGCTTATAGCGTCGTGTTCGTGAATTGCCTTTGTTACCTTCTCTGGTGGAAAAAGACAGGGTCCAAGGCCCTTCTTTCGTACTTTCTTCTTCTGGCGAACATGATCCTGCTCACTTTATTCATCGTGTCATTCATTCTCCCGACTCGCGAGCCCTCGCATGCGCAAATCTTCGTCTTCTTCAACGTGATCGCCTGTTATCTCTTCACCATACCGAATTTCATATCCGCCTCGCAGGGACGGGATTCAAGGGCGATCGATCGCGCTATACTCGGGATCTTCGCGTTCAGCATTCTTCTCGTAAATATCCTCGTCGCACGCGGCTCTCTGTTCGCCGTATACGCGATTTTCGCGGCGTCTCCGATTCTATATCTTGCCATTTTTAGGCTGTTTTTTCGGAACGTGGCAGTCGCTACCGACAAGGACGATTTGCGTATTCGCGCGGGTCTTTCTCGGATTGGCCTCTTGAACTGGCTAATCATCGTCGTTTTTTGCGCGATCGCGTTCGCGGCAAACGCGCTTTCGGAGGGAAAGCACGATGCGGTCTCAGTCGTATTCGCGCTGATGACGATCGCGTATCAGGTCCCGGGAATGCTGCTTTTTAATACTCTCAGGCGCCGAGAAGTCCGCGTTGATATCGATGCGAGCCTTTCTCTCCTTTCCAAGCGGGAGCGCGAGATCGCGGAAAAACTATGCGCGGGACGTACCTACGCGGAGATCGCGGATGAGCTGTTCATCTCGCTTTCCGCCGTTAAGAAGCATTGTTATAGCATCTACAAAAAACTCGGAGTTCGGAATAACCGCGAGTTGATGCTGCTCGCAATGCCTAAAATCCCTTAAAAACCGGCAAAACGGGCAAAAAGTATACTTTTTCTTACTTACGTTTTACCCCAAAGTGGTCTATGTTTTTCTTCGGCACTGATGCCAGGAGAAAAATGTGAAAATCTTGAAGTTCGTTCTTTGCGCGATTATCGCTCTTGCCGTAGCACCACTATTCGCCGATGAAGCCTTTTGCGTCTCCGGGGGAGCCCTCCAGAATCATGTCGGAAAAGACGGGAACCAGATCGGCGGATTCGGGGAATTCGGGTTTAGGCTTTATTCAAAAGGGTCTTTTTTCGTGTGGGATCACCTGACGCTCAGGGGGTACTCTTTCGGCGCCGATGGGAAGGACTATGGCGCATTTACCCTTTCCGATAAATTGATCATCGGCGGCAACTCGCGAAATGGTCCGTTCAGGACCTATGGTTTTATCGAGGGCGGCGCGGGCATAGGCCTTGGCGGCGTCGCGCCTTCGGTCGCGCCGCTTTTTAGCTGCGCTGGTGGCGGCGGGATCGACGTACTGTACGACGTTTGCTCGAGCTTTTTTATCGAGTTTGGCGGGCAGGGATTCTTCGCCCCGGCGCTCGGAGTCCCCGCGCTCGGCGGCATGATCCTTGAACTCGGCTGGCGCGGTTTTTTTTAAATCGACCGCGCTCAACCTTCTGGTTTTCGCATAGTCGTTACGCCCCGTTAAGCTCGTCGATAATCTCCCTCAGTATTCGTTCCCCGTCGAGCCCGTGATACAGTTCAATGGTTCGAATCGGCATCTCGCGTTCCATGATGTCGAACATGAGCGCCTCGCTCGTGCCCGGGGTCGCGAACGATTGGTACACGGGGTCAAGTAATGAACGGATTTTACGGATCGCGGCCTCGCTCGCGCCTGATTCGATCATGTCGCCGAGCGTGTCGTTTCGCGTCCATGTTCGCTTCGCCCGCGGCGAACCCGCGAGCGTGACGGTACCGACGAGCCTGATATCCCTGCTTGAGGATCCAACGCGGATTTCCGCCCTGCCCGGGGTGGTCCTCCACCCCGCGTTCGTTTCGTCGTACCAGGCAAATGCCCTCCCGTCCAGCTCGATCGTAATCTTGCGCGACTCTCCCGGCTCGAGCCCAACCTTCGCGAATCCCTTTAGTTCCTGCGGCGGTCCATAGACTTCACTTCTTGGCGGGCATGCGTAAACCTGCACGGTTTCCTTACCGAATCGCGCTCCGGCGTTACGAATTGTCAAAGAGACCATAATCTGCGTTCCGTCCGCCACGATTCCCTGCGGAAGCGAAAGGTCTGAATACTCAAACGTCGTGTACGAAAGACCGTGCCCGAACGTGAAAAGAACGTGCATCCTGGCGGAATCGTAATGGCGGTACCCGACGAAGATGCCCTCGCGATATTCCGATCGTGCGCGGTTGCCGGGGAAGAAGCCCCATCCGGGGGTATCCTCTGCCTTGATCGGGAACGTCTCGGCAAGCTTTCCCGAGGGATTTTCCCTTCCCGAAAGAACGAGCGCCAAAGCATGCCCTCCCGCCTGACCGTTCAGGTACGCCTCGAGTATCGCGCTCGCGCGCGGAAGCCAGGGCATGGAAACGGGTGAGCCGTTACTGAGTATTACTACGATGTTCTTCTGGGATTCCGCAACGGCCTCTATGAGCGCCACGTGCGCAGGCGGAAGCGAAAGATCCTTTCTGTCGAATCCCTCCGTTTCTCCGGTGGGAGTAAGACCCACGCAAAGAATCGCGACGTCGGCGTCGCGAGCGAACGCCTTCGCCTCCTGTATCAACTCCGGCGCAAGCGCATCGCTATCGACGCGGTAGCCGGGGCAGTACGTCATCGCCGGGTACAGCGACGCGAGCGATTCCTTGAGGCATTCCGTTTTGGTCGGGCAAATGCAGGAACTGCCGCCTCCCTGAAAGCGCGGCGATACGGCATACTCGCCGATCAAGGCTACTCGTTTCCCCTCGGGAATCGGCAAGACTCCGTCGTTTTTTAAAAGGACGGTTCCCTCTATCGCGGCCTCGAGCGCCAGTCGGTGATGCTCGCCGAAATCGACTGTATCCGAATTATGCTCGACGCCGAGAACCTTCTCGGTATTTTCGTACAGGTGGAGCATACGCGATACCGCGCGGTCGACGAGCGCCTCGTCCAGTGAGCCGTCTCGCACCGCCTGAACGATTTTCGCGTCGTTGAACCCGCCGCTGCCCGGCATTTCAAGGTCGAGGCCAGCCTTAAGCCCCGCCACGCGATCGTCTACCGCTACCATGTCGGATATGGCAACGCCCTCGTATCCCCATTCGTCGCGGAGTATTTTACCGAGCAGCCATTCGTTTTGCGTGCAATAAACGCCGTTCAGGCGGTTATAGGCCGCCATCACGGCGGCGGGCGCCGCTTTCGCGATCGCGCGCTCGAAGGCCGCGAGGTAGATCTCGCGCATCGCGCGCTCGTCCACCCTGACGTCGACCACGAAGCGGTGAGACTCCTGGTTGTGCGCTGCGAAATGCTTAAGCGTCGCGCCGACTCCCGTCGACTGTACGCCCCGCGCGTACGCCTCGGCTAACGCTCCGGTAAGGTAGGGATCTTCCGAATAGTATTCGAAGTTTCTGCCGCAAAGGGGCGTTCGTTTAATGTTGATCGCAGGGGCGAGAAGGAGTGCTACCTTCTCCTTGCGCGCCTCAAGCCCTATCGCCCTCGCGACCTTCGCGAGTAGCTCGGGGTTCCACGTGGCGCCGAGCGCCGAGCCCGTGGGGAAGGCCGTGGCGGGGACGCTTTGGTTCATTTGAACCCGTTCGTCCGACGCGGTTTGCTTTCGGAGTCCGTGCGGACCATCAGTCATCGTAAACGGCTCGATGCCGAGCCGCTCAATTCCTTTCACGTTCATAAAACCGGCGCCGGAAAGAAGCGAGGCCTTTTCCTCGAGCGTCATCTCGCGGATCAAGCCCTCGATCCCGGATTCGTTCTTTTTCATATTGCGCCTCCGGGATTAAGTATCGTTCCCGGGAGGCGATGCGGTCAAAGCGCGCGGCGCGCGATTTTACCGCGCGTCTACGCCTTCGCGGCGTGTTTCTCGCGCATCGCGAGCTTATTTGCCTTGCCGACGGATGTCTTTTCGATCGCGTCGACGAACTTGACGCGGAGGAGGATCGCCTCGCGCGCCAGGCGTCCCCTGTCTATGAAGCTTTTTACGTGTTCCATGATGCGGTGCTCGGAGACGCTTTCGTGGCCTTCTTTGCGCACGACGCACGCAAGCGGGATCTCCCCCCATTTCTCGTCATGGCTCCCGACTACCGCGTTCTCCGCGACCGCGGGATGGCTCGCGACGATGTCCTCGATCTCGAGGGAAGAGAGCCATTCTCCCCCGACCTTGATGACGTCCTTGAGGCGGTCGGTGATGCGGACCGAGCCGCGCGCGTCGACGCACGCGACGTCCTGGGTATGGAGCCACCCGCCGGCCCACAGGCGCTCGGAATTCGCGTTGTCCTTCCAGTAGCTTTGCGTGAGCCAGGGCGTGCGGAGCGTAATCTCGCCGGTCGTGCGGTCGTCGCGGGGTACCTCGTTGCCATGGCTGTCGATGACGCGGATATGCGCGAGGCCGACGGGGTTGCCGGTCCGCGATCGGAGCGCGACCTGATCCTCGGACGAGCGCTCAAGGTCGCTTTCCGTGATTCGCGCGATGGCGACGACCGGGCAGGTCTCGCTCATGCCGTACCCCGCGAATACGTTGATGCCGCGAGCCATGGCCTCGGCGCACAGGGCCTTCGGTAAGGCGGCCCCGCCGATGATCACCTTCCAGCGCGAGTAGTCCACGTCGGCGGAACTCGGGTCCTTAAGGAGCATCGCGAGGATCGTCGGCACGCAATGCGAAAACGTGATTCCCTCTTTGGCGATCAGCGCGTTAAGCGAGCCGGGGGCGTACTTGCCGGGATACACCTGCTTGACGCCAAGGAAGGTCGCGATGTACGGGATACCCCAGGCGTGCACGTGGAACATCGGGGTGATCGGCATGTACGCGTCGCCCGAGTGGAAGTTAGGGCCGCCCGAGATCGACGCGAGGCTCGCCGTGTTGCTAACCGTGTGGAGCACGAGCTGCCGGTGCGAGAAGAATACCCCCTTGGGAAGTCCCGTCGTCCCCGTCGTGTAGAATATCGTAGCGCGCTCGTTTTCGTCAAAGTCCGGAAATTCGGCCATAGGCTCGCTCGCGGCGAGCAGCGATTCGTATTCGCCGATGAACGCGAAGTTCGCCGGTGTCGGCGCCGCGGGATCGTCCGTCATAAGCACGAAGTCGCACGCCGAATGTATGCGGCTCTTTATCGCGTCGAGCGTGGGAAGGAAATCCGAGTGCGCGAGCACGAGCTTGTCCTCCGCGTGGTCCATCGTGTAGATGAGCTGCTCGCTCGAGAGCCTGATATTTATGGTATGGAGAACGGCCCCGATCATCGGGATAGCGAAGTAACATTCCAGGTATCGGTTGGAGTCCCAGTCCATCACGGCGACGGTGTCGCCTTTTTTTATGCCGAGGGAGCGAAGCGCCGTCGCGAGCCGCCCGATACGCTCGTGAAGCTGTCGGTATGTATAGCGAACGGTGCCTTTGTAGACGATCTCCTGCTCGGGATCGTAGGCGGCTGGCGCCTTAAGCAGGTTTTTGATCAAGAGCGGGTATTGATATGCTTCGCATGACGCTTCAAGAGCTTTATCCATATTTAATTCTCCCTAATGAATTACAAATAGACAATTACCGTGAAAGTGTCAAGTAAACGACGACACAAGAAACATAAAAAGGTTGCAAAATAATGAAAAAAGATCAACTTGACCATTGAATCTGATAACGGTATCTTTATTAAGTCCACGCGATAACTAGGAGATTTAATGAGGATATCAACCAGAGGGAAATATTCGCTTGAAGCATTACTCTATCTGGCATTGCTTCCGGAGGGCTCATTCGCGAGCACCCGAACTATCTCCGAAAATACCGGGATATCCGACGGCTATCTCGAACAGTTATTCATCCCCTTAAAAAAGTCGGGGATCATTCGCGGGATTCGCGGGGCGCAGGGCGGCTATTTGCCCGGACGTCCGATGCAAGAGATTACCGTCGGCGATATCCTTCGCGCGGTGGAGGGATCCCTTGAGCCCGTCGCGTGCCTTTCGACCGGGACGTGCCCCTCGGAGGCCAAGTGCATCACGCGCCATACGTGGTCTCGCCTCTATCGGGAGATATCGGATTTCGTGGACTCCATGAGCCTCGCTGATTTGGTAAAGTCTTACGATTCAATGGACGCCGGGGGGTTCGCGATATGAAAATCTCGACGCGAGGGCGTTACGGCATAAGGCTTTTGATCGATCTCGCCGAGCACGCGA
>Ga0116170_10004239_pt1 | contig 13175 bp, 13 predicted proteins | sample AD_JPNHW1_MetaG_FD_89797 | JGI IMG/M metagenome (GOLD analysis project Ga0116170, IMG submission 89797) | Active sludge microbial communities of municipal wastewater-treating anaerobic digesters from Japan - AD_JPNHW1_MetaG | ecosystem: Engineered > Bioreactor > Anaerobic > Digestate | place...
AGCAGAGCGCCAAGATCAAGGCCGCCGACCAGCTCGCCCGCGAAGGGACCACCGCTGGACTGGAGGAGCGACTGCGCCAGGCCGGCATCACGCCGGGAGCGAGTTCCGCCCAGGACGTCCTGGCCAGGTTCCGCAAGCCCGCGGGCTGATCGGATCCCGCATCGAAGGGCGGCCTCGGAATCACGAGGTCGCCCTTTTTCGTTTCCTCCAAACGGGATGCGATCCCTTCGGGTCGGTCCACTTGGAACTATCCTTTTTTGGGCCGTACAGCCCCACTCCACCTCGGAAGGCTTCCACACCCATGTTCGGAAATCTTTTCGGAAACAGACAAAACGAGCCGCGCCCGCGACATCCAGGATTGCCCACTCCGCTGAATCTCAGGCCGGGAGGCATGGTCCAGTTCGACGCGATCCTGTCGCGAGTCCTGGGGCAGACGGGCAAGTACACCCTGGAGTTTCCGGAGCCCGGCAAGATGCACCGCATCCAAAGCCAGGGCGAGTGCGACCTGGGACAAGGCGCCAAGCTTTCGCGATTCTACCTGCAGGACGACTACTGGCTCCAGGTGAAGTGGACCGGAGGAACCGCTGACGCGGACATCGTTCCCGACGAGGTCCATCTGTTCGGGTTCGGCGACGTGTTCACTCCCGCCAACCAGCAGGAATTCGAGGACTTCGCGGCAGGATTCGGACTCGCCACCTTCAGCTACGACGACAAGACCTGGGATCGGGTCTGGTCGCCGGGCAGTCGCAAGGCCGCGGCGGCGGAATACCCGGAGAGGGTGTATCCGGCGGACGATGCCGCCTACGGCGCCCAGCACCAGGACATGCTGTATTCCAGGGAGATTCCCGGAGGCCGGGAGGAGTTTCTCCTGGTCTCCATTGAGACCGGCGACAACGGCGATGTCAACGTGGTCCACAGCGTGGGCATCCCGCTGAACATCTCCGACTTCCAAGCCACCTGAGCCGGGCCACCGGCACGACTTCCATCGCTCCAACCATCAAGGAAGGCTCCTTCATGCATCCCGCAACTCTTCTGGCCACGGTTCCCCAGTTCCTGGCCTATCTGGGCTCCGCCTTGGCGCTGACCGCGCTGTACGTGGCCATCTACGTCACTGTGACTCCCCATGCGGAATTCCGCCTGATCCGGTCGGGCAACCTGTCTGCATCCATCGCCTTCGGCGGCAGCATCCTGGGGTTCGTGCTCCCGCTGGGCTCCACCATCGCCCACTCGGTGTCGATCGTCGATCTGGGTGTTTGGGGACTCATCGCGTTGGTGATCCAGATCCTGGCCTTCTTCCTGATGCGGCTGGTGATTCCCGGGCTTTCCGGGGACATCGAGGCCGACAAGCGCGGTCCGGCCCTCTTCGCTGCCGTCGTGTTCCTGGCGGTGGGCATCATCAACGCTTCCTGCCTGACCTGGTGACCCCCATGAAGCGCAGCCGCGTCCTCAAGCTGTCACTTCTCGGCACCGCTCCCCTGGCCCTGGTCGCTTGCGGTTCCAAGGATCGCGATCTCACCTACGAGTCCGTCCAGGACTGTATCGAAGAGGGGAAGGTGACCCCCAAGGCCTGCTCCACCGCCTTCGATGAATCGTTCAAGGTCCACTACCGCCAGGCTCCCCGCTTCTACTCCGAAGGCTCGTGCCTGACGGAATACGGCAACTGCCTGCGCTACCAGGAAAACGGCACCAGCTTCTGGATCCCCGCCTTGGGAGGATTCCTCGCCGGTCGCTACGTGCACAGCTACGGAAACACCCGTCGGCCGTACATCATCACCCACGGAGACTACGGGTACCGCCCCCTGTACCGCAGCCGGGACGACTGGGATCGCGGTACCTGGAGCACCTGGGGTGGGGGATCGGGTTCCGGTGGATCGCTGACCACACGTACTTACGGAAGCAGCCGGTCCTCCTGGGGGACTGGATCATCGAGCAGTGGAAGCAGCAGCCGGATCAGCACCTCGTCGGTTTCGCGCGGGGGCTTCGGAGGCTCTTCCAGCGCCCGCGGCGGGTGGGGCGGAAGCTGAGGCGAGTCGATTCGCCGGCCCGCCACGACTGGCGGGAAACGGCACGCGATTGCGGGTTCCAGTTCCACACCATCGAGGGCGACCTCTACTGGGACGAATCCGTGCGGTACGAGTTCTCCCTCGAGGAGATCGAACGCGACCTGGAAGAGCCCACCCAGGAACTCCATGGCATGTGCATGGATCTGGTGGACCTCCTGGTGCGGACACCGGAGCGGTTGGCGATGCTGGGGATTCCCCGGTCCCAATGGGATTTCGTCTGCGATTCCTGGAAACGGGGAGACCCCCATCTGTACGGCCGCATGGACTTCTCCTACGACGGGAACGGTCCAGCCAAGCTGCTGGAGCTCAACTACGACACGCCCACCTCGCTCTACGAGGCATCGTTCTTCCAATGGGTGTGGATGGAGCAGATGCGCGATCGGGGCGATCTCCCCGATGGCGTGGACCAGTACAACCGCATCCACGAGGATCTGCTGGAGGTGCTGGCCCACTTGCGTGCCTTGGCAGGCGTAGCCCGCCCGGACGAGCCCGCCTTCGTGTTCACCGCCGTGGCGGAATCCGACGAGGACCGGGGGACCACCCAGTACCTGCAGGATCTGGCCAGCCAGTCCGGATTTCCCACGCGCTTCGTGGACATCTTCGACATCGGAGTGGATGCGGAAGGGCGGCTCACCGACACTTCCGATGAAGTCATCCAGAGGATCTTCAAGCTCTATCCGTGGGAGTGGCTTTTCGCCGAGGAGTTTTCCAAGCACCTGGCCACCACGCCCACGGCCTGGCTGGAACCGCCGTGGAAGGCGATCCTCTCCAACAAAGGCGTGCTTCCGCTTCTGTGGGAGCGACATCCCGGTCATCCCAATCTCCTGGAGGCCCACTTCGAGGAGGCGCCCGACCACGCCTTGCCCGCGGGCTGGGTCCGCAAGCCAGTCCATTCCCGCGAGGGTTCCAACGTCCGCATCCGTCCTGTGCGGGGAGCCGAGATCGTGGTGGACGGGCCCTACGGCGATGGACCTGCCGTGCGCCAGGCCTACCACCCCTTGCCCAATTTCGATGGGCGCTACGCTCTGGTGGGCAGTTGGGTGATCGGCGACCGGGCATCGGGGATCGGGATGCGGGAAGACTCCACCTTGATCACGCGGGACACGTCCCGCTTCGTGCCGCACGTGATCCTCTGACGCCGCCAAGGTGTATATTCGTTCCCATGAACACGGTCCTGGCCGCCCACCTCCGAATTATCGCCTCCCATAAGGGAGGGGTGCGCTAGCCACGACTTTTTGCAAGCCAAGGCCCGCTCCCGGTTCCGGGGTGCGGGCCTTTTTCGTATGGAGGGGCGTTTCCCGAGATCGGGGAGCGCGGTCCCACCATCGAGGATACCATGGACATCAAGCTTTTCGATACCACCCTCCGCGACGGGAACCAGGCCCGAGGCCTCTCGTTCTCCCTGGAGGACAAGCTCGCCATCGCCAAGCTGCTGGATGCCTTCGGGATCCATTACATCGAAGGCGGATGGCCCAATCCCACCAACCAGCTGGACGTGGACTTCTTCCGCCGTGCGCGGGAGATGGAATGGTCCCATGCGCGCATCGCCTGCTTCGGATCCACGCGTCGACCTGGCAAGTCCGCATCCGACGATCCCGGCCTGAAACACCTCCTGGACGCCGGGTCCCCGGTGGTGACCATCTTCGGGAAGTCGTGGGATCTGCACGTGGACCATGTCCTTCGCGTGGACCGCGGAGAGAACCTCGCGATGATCCGCGATACCTGCCAGCACCTGAAGAAGGCTGGGCGCGAGGTGGTTTACGATGCCGAGCATTTCTTCGACGGATTCAAGGCCAACCCCGAATACGCGGTATCCACGCTGCGCGCGGCGGCCGAGGGGGGCGCGGATTGGCTGGTGCTGTGCGAGACCAACGGGGGGATGGCCCTTCCCTGGGAGCTTGAGGAAGCCGTCCGCGAGGTCGCCCGCGAACTACCCGGAATCCGTCTGGGAATCCACGCCCACAACGACACGGGGGCGGCGGTGGCAAACTCGCTGGCCGCGGTGAGGGCCGGTGCGCTGCAGGTCCAGGGGACCATCAACGGAATCGGCGAACGCTGCGGCAACGCCAACTTGATCACCATCCTGGCGAACCTCCAGCTGAAGATGGGTCATACGGTGGTGCCGGATCTTTCGGGGCTGCGCGGGCTTTCGCTCGCGGTGTGGGACATCGCGAACCTCTCGCCGGACATCCGCGCTCCCTACGTGGGGGATGCGGCGTTCGCCCACAAGGGCGGCATGCACATCGATGGCGTGGTGAAGGTGGCGCGTTCCTTCGAGCACGTGGACCCTTCGGTGGTCGGAAACGAACGCGAACTCATCGTCTCCGACCAGGGCGGAGGGGCGTTGATCGTCTCGCGTCTGGTGGAGCTGGTTCCCGAACTGGACAAGAAGGATCCTCGGGTTTCGGAGATCCTCGCCGAAGTCAAGGACCTGGAAAGCGCGGGGTGGCACTTCGAGGTCGCCGAGGCTTCGTTCCATCTGCTGGCGGCCAAGCGCTTGGGCCTGTTCCATGCTCCCTTCCAGGTGAACCACTACCGGGTCACCGAGGAGATGGGTGCCGTGGACACGGAAGCCACCGTCCGCGTGGTGGTCGGATCCGAGACGGCCCATACCGCCGCCTTCGGGGAAGGCCCTGTGGGCGCGCTGGATGCGGCCCTTCGCAAGGCGGTGGTGCGGTTCTTCCCCGAGCTGTCCACGGTCCGCCTCACCGATTACAAGGTTCGCGTCCTGGAAGGGGCCAGCGGAACGGGGTCGCGCGTGCGGGTGTGGGTGGAAAGCACCGATGGCACCCGGACCTGGGCCACCACGGGAGTGAGTGCCAACATCATCGAGGCTTCCTGGCTCGCCCTGGTGGACAGCCTGCTGTACGCCCTGTTCCGGCGCCGCCCGAAGGGAAGCTGAGCCTTCCCGGTACGCCATCCCGGCTCCGCATCCGGGATGGATGCCATTGCGTGACGGAAAATGTCTTCAGGCCGCGCCCTGGTCTTCGTCCTCTTCCACTTCGGTGTGGACCTGCGGCGAGGCCAGGAAGCGGTCGATCGCGTCGAAGGTGGCCTGGTTCCCGTCCTGATGGTAGGTGGAAACCTTCTCCTGGAACCGTTCGAGGTCGTACAGGAAGGACTTCACGTGGTCGGCGTGGAAGGTCTCGTGGCGACGGCCGTAGCCCATGCGCTCCACCTGGGCGCCGTTGAGGAACTGCTCGAACTGTCCGCCGATGGGAAACGACAGGATGGGTTTGTGCAGGTACACGGCTTCCGAGATGAGGCTGTACCCGCCGTTGGTGATCACGCCCTTGGCGCTGGCCAGGTCTTCGATGAAGCCGTCCTCGGAGAACTTCTTGAGTTGGACGTTGCCGTGGTCCTCGTCGCGGTTGAATCCGTACACCAGGAACTTCTCGCGCCACACCGACTGGAGCCCCGGGACGATGTCGTCCTGGGACGAGGAGGTCTGGTAGACCAGGATGTGGTCCTTGCGGCTCTCCCTGGCCGCGAGGATCTTGTCGCGGAGGATGGGGGTGATGATCTCCGTGTTCTTCTTGGTCGGGGTCGCCTCGAAGAACGCGCTCACCAGATACCGGTCGCAGTAGGGCACCTTGGCCTTGATGATGCCCTTGGCCAGCAGGTAGCTGTCGTGTTCGGAATCGGGAATGGCCACATCCATGCGGCAGCGGTTGATCACCTGCATGTTGTCCACCGAGACCAGCGGGAGGCCGTGGACCTTGGCGAAGTAGTAGGTGAACGATTCGAAGTCGGAAATGACCACTTCGGGTTGGAAGTCGCGGTTGACCTTGCCGAACTGTTCGATGTTGGTCTTCAGGCTTTCCGGGGCCGATTTCAGGAGGAGCTTGAACGATCCCCACTTCGAAACGGTGCCTTGGTCGTACTTGAGATGGAAGCCTTCGATCTTGAAGGTGCGACCGGGAAAGGCTTGTTCCAGGAAGGTGTGGGCGCGGTCCGAGGTGGCGATCCGCACGTCGTGTCCACGCTCCAGAAGATGCTGGACAACCACTTTCGAGCGGGTCGCGTGTCCCATGCCTTCGCTGGGCACGCCGTAAAGGATCCTCATCTTGGGCTCTCCGTGGGAAGTAGGGTGGGGAGGTCGATGCAAACGTAGTCCCTGGTGGGAGGGGAAGGACGGCGGTGCGCGGAACGAGTAGGTTGTTGCACAATGTCCGCCACTCGTCTCGTCGTGTTTTCCCTGGTGATCCTCTCCCTGTCGACCCTGCTCCATGCCCAGGTCGCCTCGCGCTGGATTTCCCTCCTGCGTCCGTCCGGTTCCGTCCTTTGGGGGGTGCGGATCGCGTTCTCGATCCTGTTCTTGACCATCCCCGCCAGCTTCGTGCTGGTCCGGACGGGACGCACGGGGTGGGCGGCGGAAATCGTCTCCCTGGTGGGATACCTGTGGATGGGAGCCTTGTTCCTCCTGTGGGTTGGTACGATTTCGGGGACCGTATCGGGCTGGATCCTGCGCGGGATCGCGCGGTGGGGAGGATGGGACGCCGGTCCGTGGGTCCATTCCGTCCACTGGGGTTTCCAGATCCTGGCATTGGCCGGAGTGGTGGCCGCCGTGGTCGGCGGCAGATCGAGTCCACGGATCCAAGAAGTGCAGGTATCCGTGCCGGGGCTGCCCAGGTCCTTCGATGGATACCGGATCGCGCACGTCTCCGACACGCACTTCAGCCATCTGCGTGGACGTCGACATGCGCAGCACCTGGTGGATGCGCTCGATCGCGCCGATGCCGATCTGGTGGTGCACACGGGGGATCTCGCCGACGGCACCGTGGAAGCCTTGCGGGATGCCGTGGCTCCCCTGGCCGAGATCCGGTCGCGGGACGGCAAGTTGTTCGTCCGGGGCAACCACGAAGCCTATTCCGGCATCGCTTCCTGGACCGCCGAGGTTCGCCGTCTGGGTTGGGACGTTTTGGTGAACGAACATCGCGTCCTGGCGCGCGGGGAAGATTCGCTCCACGTGGCGGGCATCACGGATTCCCACGAAGCCGGAGCACCCGGAGGGGTGGCCCCGGATCCAGCCAAGGCCCTGGAGGGCGTTCCCCGGGGGGCGGCGGTGATCCTTTTGGCCCACCAGCCGCGCCAGGCATTGGCGGCCCGGGGGATGGGGGTGGGATTGATGCTGTCGGGCCACACGCACGGTGGGCAGATCTGGCCCTTCCACCATCTGGTCCCGCTGCAGCAGCCCATGTTGGCTGGATTGGGGCGGTTGGCAGACGTGCAGACCTTCGTCAGTCGCGGCGCGGGCACGTGGGGACCACCCTTGCGTCTGTTCGCCCGCTCGGAGATTCCCGTGCTGGTGCTTAGGAGCCTTTGACTTTCCACCCATTTCCCTATCCGAGGCACCCATGCTTCTGACCCTGTCCCTGCTGAAAGGTCTCGCCATGAGTGGAGTTCTCCACGAAGTCCCACTGGAATCGATCGTCCAACGCTCCCAAGCGATCTATGTGGCGCGTCCCACTTCCCGAAAGGGGTTCCGGAAAGTGGAGGGAATGGCCGAGCCGTGCACCGTGCCTTGGACGGAATACCAGGTGGAGGAGGTGATCCGCGGCGAAGGCTCGGTGGCCAAGGGAAGCCTGATCCAGGTGGAGCCCGCCGATGCGCGATTCAACTGCAGCGTGGCCAAGGACATGAATTCGCCGGTTCACCCCATCCTGATCGTCGACCGCTACATCCCTCTGGATCCGCAAGGTCTGGTGGATCCAGCCAAGGAGCGAGTGATCTTCCTGGCCACGTCCAACGGGTCGGAAATGGTCGAAGCCGTCGGCGGTGGGGTGGACGGGTTGGCTGCCCTGGAGCGGATCCGCAACGTCGTCGCCCAGTCAGCGAAGACCAATTCCACGGGAGGAACCAAGAGCGTTCCTCACCCCTGAGCATCCGGGACGGGCTCCCGTGTGCTAAGGTGTCCAGGCCACCACAGGTCGTGGCTCAGCCTGCGGCGAAGAGATTCCCTTCACCAGACTCGCGGCGAAGGAGCCACCACCACCCCAAGCCGCAGGCGGCCAGGAGTCCGATCCTGGCCACATCGCTCTGCAGCTGGAGGGCGGCGATGCATCCGACCACCACCAAGGCGCCGAATCGCAGGGAGCTGCGAAGATAGGGGCCTTGCCAGATCCTTCCCAGGCTGTGCCTGCGGAGCAGGAACTGGCTGATCGCGCCTTGCGCCAGTAGGGATGCGCTCAAGGCGAGGACGCCTCCCATGGCTCCCCACACGGGAATGAACGCGACATTGCAGACCACGTTCACGAAGAGTCCGGAAGCCTGGACGATGAGCCATTCCTTGCTTCTTCCGAGGCCTTGGAGCATGATGCCGCTGAGGTCGCCGCGGAGGTTCAGGTAGGTCGCCAAGGCGAAGACCACCAGCGGAGCGTAGCTCTCGGCGTATTGGGGGTGCATTCCCCGAAGCAATGGCTTGCCGCCCAGGACCACCACCAGCATCGCCAGGCTCAGGAGCTTCCCCACCATCCAGGCCGATTGGTTCAGTCGGTCCAGGAGGGCCGGAGTCAGTGTCCTCGATCCATCCCTCGAAAAGTCGGACAGCAGGATGCCATCGAAGCTCTGGCGGATCGATTGCAGACTCCTGCCCACCATCACCACCAAGTTGTAGACCTCGATGGCCCGCACGTCGGAGAGTGCGCCCAGAAGCATCAGGTCCACCCGGGCGGTCACCCCGGTGAACAGATCCGAGCCCATCAGCGCGAAGGAATAGGACGTCAGACGCTTGGAAGGAAGCCGAGGGCGGAGGTCCCTCCAGCCGAACCTGTGCAGGAACTGGAAGGAGCCTGCCGCCAAGAGGAAACTGGACAGGGTTCCCGCGAAGAACCAGAAGGGGAGTCCCGGGCCGTGGGCGAAGTGCGACACGACGGCGCCACCGAACACCACGAGGGGTAGAAGGATGTTCTTTCCCACGATCCGCGCGAGGAGTTGCCCTTTGTTGAGGTTGGCCTGATAGAAGATGTCGGCCAGGGCCAGGCAGGGGATGGATCCGGCGATGAGCCAGATGTCGGTGATCCCCAGGTTGGCTCCGTGGATGTTGCCGTTGGTCCACAACGACGACGCGACCATCGCCACCACCCCGATACCGGATGCCAAGAGCACCGACCAGAGAGACGCCCCCAGGTCCTTGCGGTATTCTTCAGGACGGGATTGCCCGGACCACCAGACGATCCCTCGGTCCATCCCCAGCATGGCCAAGCGATAGAACAAGTACGCCAGGGATTCCGCAAGCTTGAACGAACCCCACTGGCCACCGGCGTAGAGACTTGTGCAAGCCAGCACGAGAAGTGGTTCCACGGGTCTCAGGAGATTGTCCAGCAGGACCATCCTCATGGCCCATTGGGGCTTTCTCTCCGCCTGATCCGTCATGAAAGATTGAAGTTATGACTTTTCGACCAGAAAAGCAAATTGGTCGAAAACTTCATCTGGGTGGCCGAGGTTCCCAGGAAAAGGCTCATGGAGCCAGACCGCATTCCAAGGTCCGGATGGCGATCGCGAAGGATGCTTCGGCGGTCTCGTCGGCTTCGCCCAGGATGTACTCCTGCTCGATTCCGCGCAAGGCCATCAGGAAGAATCCCGCCACCGCTTCGATCTCCGTTTCGCCCAGCGGACGCAGGGAGCCGTCGCGCACTCCGACGCGCAGAAGATCCGCCACCATGGGAACCTCGCGTTCGCGGGAGATGCGTGATTTGTCCAGGATCAAGGCGTAGCTCCCGGAAGCCCCCCCTTGAATTTCCTTGCGCAGGTGGCGGATCATCGGGAGGCGGCGCCTGATCTCCTGGTGGTAGCGAAGAAGGTAGGCGGAGATCTTGGACTTGCCGGTGACTTCCTTGGCCACGGCGCGTTGGAGTTCCTGGCGGATCGCATCGACCTCCCTGCCGACGGCGGCCGCGAGGAGGGCTTCCTTGTCCGGGAAGTAGTAGTTGAGGAAGCTTTTCTTCTTTCCCAGGCAGCGGGCGATGTCGTCGAGGGTGATCTTCGAAAACCCGAGCTTTTCCACCAGCCGCAACGTCTCCGACAGGATGGCGCAACGCGTCCGGTCTTCACGGATGTTGGGTCTTGGAATGCTGGAAGCGAAGGTTAGCGTCGTCACTGTGATCCTGAATCACCCAAATTACGTTCTGAAGAGCCGTCCGGCTGGCGATTGAACGTCGACGACGATGTCGGGGGCGGGCGATCGGCGTATCTTTTCCCCCGTCGCGAACCCGGGGTTCCATCCCCGGTTCGGCTCCGAAAGGGAATGGTGCATGTCAGAGCGTCGCAACGGGCTTCTCGCCATCGGCATCGCGGGTGGAATCGCCCTGGATCAGGTTTCCAAGATCCTGGTGGAACGGTGGATGCTCCCTACCGACCTCTACACCTTCCTCGGGGGCAGCTTCCGGGTCCAGATGGTCCGCAATCGCGGTGCGTTCCTGAGTTTGGGTTCCACCCTGCCGGAACACTTGCGCCAGACGCTCCTGATCTGGGGCGTCGGTCTGTTCCTGTTGGGGCTCACCATCTGGATCTTCCGGTCCAAGACGGCGACGTCCACGTCCCGCTGGTGCATGGCGGCGGTGGCATCGGGAGGGATCGCCAATCTGATCGATCGGATCCGGTTCGACGGCGGGGTACTGGATTTCCTGAACGTGGGGATCGGCGGCTTGCGTACCGGGATCTTCAACGTCGCGGACATCTACATCACTTTCGCCGTACTCTGGCTTCTGGTCGATTCCTTCCGCGGCAGGAAGACTCAGGGCTGAGGCTTGAAGCCGGGCTCCACGGGGAGTCCCTGGGCCCAACGATCGAGCATCAGCAAAAGATCCTCGCGACGGAAGGGTTTGGTGATCAGGTCGTTCATGCCCGCCTCCAGGCACAGCGTGCGCGCGCCCGGGGCGACGTCGGCGGTCAGGGCCACGATCGGTGTGCGGGCGGAGAATCGTTTGCGGGGATCGCTGGAATCCTGCCACGCGCGGAGGCGCTTGACCACCGCGCAGCCATCCATCTGAGGCATGTGGAGGTCCATCAGGACCAATCGGAACGCTTCCGTTTCCAGAAGTCGCAGGGCTTCCATCCCGTTTTCCGCCACGCTGGGAACGCATCCGATCTTCTCGAGCATCGATTGGGCGACCTTCCTGTTGGTGCGGTCGTCGTCCACCACCAGGACCCTGGCTCCCACCGGCAGCGGTAGGCCTTCGATGGTGGACTCCCCAGGCCTGGGAGGTGTGTCGGTGGCGGGAAGTTCGATCTCGAAGGCGAATTTGGTGCCGACGTCCGGTGTGCTCGCCACGGAAATCCGGCCGCCCATGGCTTCCACAAGTCCCTGGGCGATGGACAGGCCCAGACCGGTGCCACCGAACCGCCTGGTTGTGCTGGATTCGGCCTGGGAGAATCTCTGGAACAACCTCTGGATGGACTTGTCGTCCATGCCGATGCCCGTGTCGGAAATCTCGAAGCGGATGCGCCCTTCTCCGAGCGTCGAAGGGAAAACCTGGACCTGGACCTCGCCGCGTTCGGTGAACTTGATGGCGTTGGAGACCAGGTTCATCAGGATCTGCCGAAGGCGCAGGGCGTCGCCCACCACCAGATGCGGGAGGGACGGGTCCACCCAGAATTCGAGTTGCAGCCTCTTCTCGCGCGATCGGGGCTCGAACACGCGGCGGACCGCCGATAGAGTTCGACGCAGGTCCAGCGGGAGCCGCTCCAGCTCGATCTTGCCGGATTCGATCTTGGAATGGTCCAGGATGTCCTGGAGGACCGCCGCCAGATGGCTTCCCGACTCCAGGATGGTCTCCACCAGATCCGTCTGTTCAGGGTCCAGTGCGGATTCCCTGAGGATCTGGGCGGGGACCAGCACGCCGTTGAGGGGGGTGCGGATCTCGTGGCTCATGGTGGCCAGGAATTCCGATTTGGCTAGCGAGGCTTCTTCGGCTTCCTGGGCGCGGATGGACGCATGGGCCACTCGGCTCCGCCAGGCGCGGAAGACCAGGAAAATCTGGAGGATTCCCCAGACGATCCAGACCGCTTGCAGGCCGGCCAGGAATTTCACCGGAGCGATCCTCGTACCCACCAGGTGGACGTCGGAGACCTCCAGGAAGCCCGTGTCGGAATTCGACGGGATGTCGGGGCTCACGAATTGGATTTCCCGAACGTCGTCGAGCTTGGGTTTCTGGTCGGCGGGCCCCAGCTCATGGGAGGCGATGAACCAGGAGGGCAGGCGAAGGATGTCCCAGTCCAGCGACTGTTCCGACCAGATCGAGTCGGGCCGGAACTGGAGTTCGTGGGGAACCACCAGCAGGGTCCCGTTGCAGGGGCGTGCAGCCATCACGAACAGCCGCATGGGAGGAGTGCCACGACTGCTTTGCTGGCGTGCGCGCAGACGGATGCCCTGGAATTGCGAGAAGTCCCGCAAGTCTTCCGGGATGAGGTTTCCCAGACGGAATCCACCGCCCGCCCAGGGAAACGAGAAGCCCGGGTGGAGGGCGTAGGAGAAGCGGTAGACGTCTCCTCTTCGCTCCGCGTAGGAGAGCGAACGTCCTCCGTCCGAGGAGTCGGAGATCGCCCTCATGGACAGGTACGGATGGAGGTCCACTTCCCGATGGTTGAGGAACCGCATGTAGACGACCACCAGCAGGGTGAGTCCCACCAGCGCCGCCAGGGAAAGGGAGGTCCAACCGGCTTCCGGAAGCGAGCTCCACAGACGTGCAGTCCATCGCGGAGCGACCCCCCCGCTCGTTCTGGTCGAATCGTGCGACACGTTTGATTGTCGCATTGCCCTGGCCGCGTCGGCAATGCGACGCGTCACGTCAGACCTTGAGGTCGACCGCGCTTTCCGACAAGGCTTCGGCTTCGGCCAGGAGGATGGGTTCGACTTCGTCCTTCAGGAAGCGCTTCACCAGGCTGGGCGCACGTCCCACGTAGAGCTTGGGATCCAGGACGGATTCCAACTGCTGTCGGGTAAGCCCGAAGGCGGGATCCGCGGCCAGACGGTCCAAGAGGTCGTTTGGCTTGCCTTCCTGCTTCACCACCGCGCCTGCGGCCATGCTGTGGCGCCGGATGAGTTCGTGGAGTTCCTGGCGGTCGCCGCCCTTCTTGACCGCTTGCATCAGGATGTTCTCGGTGGCCATGAAG
>Ga0116170_10004243_pt1 | contig 13168 bp, 9 predicted proteins | sample AD_JPNHW1_MetaG_FD_89797 | JGI IMG/M metagenome (GOLD analysis project Ga0116170, IMG submission 89797) | Active sludge microbial communities of municipal wastewater-treating anaerobic digesters from Japan - AD_JPNHW1_MetaG | ecosystem: Engineered > Bioreactor > Anaerobic > Digestate | place...
CAGTACCGCGATCACCTGCACACACTGACGCTCTCGGGCATCCTCCTCTTCCCGGAGGAGCTGTTCGAGATGTACGAGACGCTGTCACTGCGATTCTACCGGCGTGGCCCTGAGGCCTTCGGCCTCTATACCCACTACCTGTACGAGAAGATCTTCGGCGAGGCGTTCGTGCGCCGGGTGACCCGCGACGGCCTTGAGCCGATGCGTGTGCGGTTCGAGGAGCGGTTTGGAAGCCAGATCCACTCCCTCATCCGCCTCACCGAGGCGCAGGATCCGCACTTCGCGGCAGTGGCGGAGCGGCTGCCGGAGTACCGAGCGGTGGCCGCGCCAGCCTTGATCATGCCGGGCGAACAAGACCGTGCGATCCCCGTGTGGCAGCAGCGCAAGCTCATGGACGTCTTCCCCAACGCCCGCTGGCTGCCCATCCCGGAGTGCGGCCACGTCGCGTACATCGAGCAGCCCGAGCGGTTCTTCGGCAACCTGCTGGCGTTCATGCGTGCCTAGACCGTGGAGTTCGCAGCCGGGTAAGAGTACGGCCCCGATTCTCGGCTTGAGCCTTCCCGGTGCCGACGGTGATCCGTCGCAGGGCCGTTGGCCGTTGATGGCCTTGCGCAGACACGCTGCAGGTTGTGGGTCGCGCCGGTGCCGGCCGGCCTCCTTGGCGTGACCTGGACCGGCCGGACGTGAGGTGTCGTGGGTGGTGGGCCGACGGACCCGCACAGCCCGACGGCGAGCACTCGGACGAGGGAACCTGCAACTGGGTGAGAGAGCGTGCCCGACAGAAGACGGGCGACCTCCGGGAGGTCGCCCGTCCATCGCCAACATCGAGTGAAGTGGCCTAGGCCTTGGAGAAGGTGTGGCAGTTGGAGCAGTCGAGCTTCTTGTCGCGAACGTGCTTGTCGTGAAGTGATTCGAAGCCGGGCATCGACTCACGCTCGTGGCAGCTCTCGCACAGCGCCTTGCCGTTGCGCGTCGTCCGGGGCGTGTAGCCGAGGGACGCCCAGTCGAGTCGGTTCTGGTCGTGGCAAGAGGCGCACTGCAGCGCCTGGCTCGACGGTGCCACTTCGTGATAGATCCCCAAGTAGCGCTCGGTCTCGGCAAAGGTGTGGCCGGAATACGGCCAACCGACGGCCGCCGCACCCTGGACAATGGCCTGGTCGATGTCGCCCGACTGGAAGAAGACGCCGATCTTGAGGGGCAGCAAGCGGCCCGAGGTTGGGTCCTGGGGCTGGCGTCCCAGGTGGTGCTTGACCGGGATGATTCTCGCGCCCGTGTCCTGGACGCTCCCGATGGGTCCGGCCATCAGGACCTTGCCGTTGGCCTGCGGTACCGCCGGCGTCCCGAACTCGTAGAACTCGGACGTGCCGTTGAAGAATCTGTACTCGGGCTGCACGTGAGACGCCTTGAGCATGTGCGGCTCGTAGAGCTTGGTGAGGGGATCAAGGTCGCCCGGCAGGCTCCAGTCGCGCACCATGTCGGTGGCGGCGACCTTCGCGAACTCCGGCACGTGGCAGGTGTTGCACGCAACGCGGGCGGTATGCCGGTTGAGCTGGCTGTCGTCGTGCGGCTGAGTGGGGTGGCAGTTGGTGCAGGCCACGGTGTCGGAAAGGTCGCGCTCCCGCATGTCAACACCGCGGCCACCGATGCGGTGTCCGGCGGTGGAGTGGCAGTCCAGACACTCGAGGCCGGCGCCCCCGGCTGATCTGGGAGCCATGTGGACGTCAAAGGCTGCGGTCGGGTTGCGGTGGGCTTCCTCGATGTCGCCGCGCTTGTAGTTGTCGCCACCGCCCGCCTTCGTGTGGCAGTTCAGGCAGGTGGCCTTGGAGGGGAGGTGGATATCCACCGCAGCCTGGAGAATCGACACGCCCATCTTGGCCTCGTCGGGAACGAAGCGCCACGCACCGTTCACGCTTGCCACGGTGCGCTTGTATTGCGGGGCGTGGCAGATGAGGCAATCGATGTTTTCGAGCTGCGCCTGCGTGGCATCGGGGGTGGGCTTGAGCCCGAGGCCGGTGTGGCAGCGAGCGCACCCGCCGTCGACCTGCACGCCGTCAGTGTTGGTCAACTTGCCGATCCAGTTGATGTCCGGGTAGATGCAGAAGTCATTGATGCCGCCAAGTTTTCCGGCAAGTGGCGTGGACAGGCCGCGAGCCTCGCTGGCGTCGCCGAGCCACTGGTAGTGGACGGAGCCGTGCATGTCCTGGGCCTCCGAGAGGTGGCAGCCCAGGCAGGTCCTGGTGCCTTCGAAGCTTGCGAACCGCCCGGCGTGAGAGCCAACCACCAGGTCGCCGTCTTTCACCCTGACCGACATCGAGGCGGTCTTGGTGACGCTGCCCGCGGTGAAAGATGCGCCCAGGACGAAGGTCTGATCGCCCGTCACCTCGGTGGTGGTGACCACCCCGGCGATGACCGAGACGAAGCCGACGGCCTCGGTCCAGCTCGCAGCACCGCTGACATCGCGACTGGTGCCGTCCCCGAAGGTGGCAGTCGCGGTGAAGGCGGCCGTGCTGTTCTCCTCGACCTCGGTGGGACCGTTAACCGTGAGGCCAGTGAGTGCCGCCACCCCGTCGCAGGACGCAGGCGCGCCGTCCACGGAGCGCTCGACCTTGGTCGAGGTGCCGGCGACCTGAGCGCGGATGCGGCAGGGGACCGGCTGCGGGTTGGCGATCCTGGTTCGCCACTTGCCTTCGCCATCAGAGGTTACGGTGGTCAGGACTGTGCCGTTGACGGCACGGCTGAGGGTGACCCTGGATCGGGACGGTGCCGTGCCGGAGGCCTCGAGCGTGCGACTTCCGGCGCTGTAGGAGGCCTTCTCGATGCTCAGCCGGATGGAGCGATCGAGAGACCGGCGAGGCTCCGAGGCGCCGGCCGCGGTGGCCGCGACCACAAGTGCCGCCAGTACGGAGATGCGGACCGCTCTGTGTAGGTGCATGTCTGTCCCCCCTCCCTGCTCGGCATGGTTGTTGGGGGGGGCCGACCGGGATCTATCCATGAGGATATAGCGCAATAGGTGATGACTCGGTGACCAGCCTCACATCGCGGCTCTGAGGAACGCGCATTCCGTCGCCCCCTCGTGTCACCCCATGTCGCGCCGCGCGGACGCGCCAGAGCGCTCGACGGCCCCGCCACGAGCCGCCCACCTGCACTCCATTGACCTGGGAGAGCCAGCACCACCGGCGCCAAGCACCACGAGCCGCTCTCGGGCGCCAGCGGTGTGGGCTATCCGACACGACGCATGGAATGGTCGCCGGCCCACCTTCACCGTGACGGTCACGAGCGGACGATGGTCAGGTGGTGGGGTGTCGCGGGCAGGCGAGACGCTCGCGGGTCTCGGCGATCGACATCGGCTCCTTGCCTAGCAAGCGGCCGAGTCGCACGACCCGCTCGACCAGTGCCTGGTTGGTCGCGAGTGTCTTGCACTCGTCCAGGTAGAGGTTGTCCTCGAGGCCGACGCGCACCCCGTTGCCGAAGAGGATTCCCAGGGCGTTCGCCCTGAGCTGGTCGCGGCCAATGCCTGCCCCGCACCAGAAGACGCTTCCAGGCAAATGGCTCTGGAGCACGCCCAGGTCGAGCGGCGTCGCACCGGCGCTCGCCACGTTGCCGAGCAAGAGGTTGACGCAGAACGGTGGCCGCAGCAGACCCTCGTCGGCGAGCCGGGTCGTGGCGCGGGCCATTCCGAGGTCGAAGACCTCGATCTCCGGCTTGATCCCCCGGTCGTTCATGACCTCGGCCAGAGCGCGGATGGTGGGCAGCGAGTTCAGGGTCGAGTCGCGCAGGAAGTTGATGGAGCCCATGGTCAGGCTGGCCATGTCCGGTTTCGGATTGCACGCCAGGCAGGCGAGGCGCTTGTCGAGGTCACCGATGCGGCGGCCACTCGTGGACACCGAGATGATGACGTCTGGAGTCTGCTCGCGAATGGCCTCCAGGATGGCCTGATAGCGCTCCGACCGCCAGTCAGGCGCTCCGTTGTCGTCACGTGCGTGGACGTGCACGATCGAGGCACCGAGCTCCACGCAGGCCTTCACGTCACGCGCGATCTCGCGTGGGGTCATCGGCACGTGAGGGCTCATCTCGCGGGTCGGCACCATCCCGGTCAAGCAGACGTTGATGATGAAGCCGTCAGCCATCGGTGCTCCCTTGTTTGGCCCCGGCAGGGCCGCCGGGAGCCATGGATCTCGATTCCTTGTCGCCGACCATCGCGGCGCTCCCCATGACAACGGTCATGGCGCCGCCCCGGATGTGTCGGGCGACGGCCACCTTCCAGGCGGCCCGGGGCTCCCCGCCTCGGACACCGCGTCCTGACTGGTCGGCCGTCCAACTGGCCTCGCTCACGCTGAGTCCTCGCAAAGCCTGGCAGGGGCGAACAGACGAGCACCCGGCCCGGCTTGCGACATTCTACAGTCACGACCTCAGGAACGGCGGCCGGGCTTGGACGGGCCGGCCTGGCGTGCGCGAGCCATCGAGGTGGCTCGGGCTGTGCCAAGGGTGACCTCGAAGAGCGAGCCGCCACCTTCGCGAGGGAGGCAAGCCACCGTGCCGCCGTGGCGCTCCGCAATGCGGCGCACGAGGTAGAGGCCGAGGCCGACGCCGCCGTCGCGGCCCTCGGCGTGGCCGGCCGGACGGTAGAACGGCTCGAAGATGCGCTCGCGTTCACTGTCCGGGATGCCCGGGCCACGGTCGGCGACCCACAGCCGCGCGCCCGCAGGTGCCGCCTCGACGCCAGCCTCAACGCTGCCGCCGGCGTGGAGGCCGGCGTTCTCGAAGAGGTTCCGGACGAGCACGCGCAATAGTCGGCGGTCGCCCGGAATCGTCACGGCATGTGTCTCGACGCTGGTCCCGGTCCGTGCGGCTTCTTCGGACAGGAGCGCTCCGAGGTCCACTGGTTCCTCGACCGGGATGCCCTCCTGGACCTCGAGCCGCCCGGCCAGGAGGAGCTCCTCGACCAGGGAGTTGAGCTCGGTCACCTCGGTGACCGCCTCGTCCAGCCGTGGTTTGGCGGACGCCGGGTTGTCGCGGGAGAGCTCGAGGGCCATGCGCAGACGCGCGAGCGGGGAACGCAGCTCGTGGGAGGCCGAGGCCAGGACCCGGCGCTGCGCCTCGACGAGGCGCTGCAGGCGCCCCGCAGTGAGGTTGAAGCTCTCGGCCAGGCTGGCGAGCTCATCGTCACCGTCCATCCGCACCCGGGACGAGAGGTCGCCCTCGCCGAGCCGGCGCACGCCGGCCTCCAGCGTTTCCAGTCGCCTGGCGATCCGGCGCGCCACGGGGAAGCTGGCCAGTGCAAGGACGGCCGCCAGGGCGATCACCGAGAGGATGAACCCGAGCGGGCGAGGAATGCGGTGCGGCTGCAAGACGAGCGTGCGGCCGTCGGGAAGGGGAACAGCGAGCACCGGGCCAGTCCGCGAAGGGAGCCAGTACGAGCTGGAGGCGCCGGGGGTGGGCGAGGGCAGGTCGGCGGTGGTGAACGCCAGACGCCGCCCGTCCGCGCTCCACAGGGCCGCGGCGACCCTTCGTTCCTCGGCAAGGCGCTCGAGCACGGCCTGCTGCACAGCCGGCGCGGCGGCCGCCGGGGCGAGCTCACCGATCATCGACCGCGCCCGGCCTGTCAGGTGCCCGGTTACGCCGGTGTGGAAGACCTCGCTGAGCAGGAGGTGGCCGGCGAGAGTGCTCAGCCCGATCGCCGCCAGGACGAAGCCCAGCATCGACAGGAAGATGCGGTGAAAGAGCCGGTGTCGAAACGGCCCCGCGGGAGCACGATCGATCGTGTGGCGCTCGGCGCCGGGTCTCACTCGCTCCCGTCCTTTCTGGCGGTTCCGGATGGGCGGTGGCACTCCCGACTCTGGACTCTCGACTCTCGACTTCCATCGAGGTCATCCCCGGGCAGGTGGACGAGCTGGTAGCCGGCGCCCCGGACCGTGACAAGGCGGTGGGGGTGGTGAGGGTCCTCCTCGATCGCCGCACGAATGCGTGACACGTGCACGTCGATGGAGCGGTCGAAGCTCTCGCCGGGGTCGCTGCGCAGCCGTTCGAGGATGGCGTCCCGGGAGAGCACGCGCCCGGCGTGGCGGGCGAGCAGGTGGAGGATGTCGAACTGGTACCCGGTGAGGGGCCGCGCCTCGCCGCCGATGCGTACCTGGCGCGCGGCGGGGTCGATCTCCAACCGGCCGAAGTGCAGCACTCCCGGTGCCGCGGAGGTGGCGGTGCGGCGCCTGCGAATGATCGCCCGCAGCCGGGCCAGCAGCTCTCTGGGGTCGAACGGTTTCGGGAGGTAGTCGTCCGCCCCCAGCTCCAACCCCACCACCCGATCCTCGGGGTCGCCACGGGCGGTGAGCATGAGGATCGGCACGTCGGAGCCGGCGCGCAGGCGCCGGCACACCTCGAATCCGTCGAGGTCCGGGAGCATGACGTCGAGCACCACGGCGTCGTAGGGTCGGCGGCCCAGCTCGGACAGCCCGCGTGCGGCATCGCCGGCCACGTCCGCATCGAGGCCGCGTGGACGCAGGTACTCGACCAGCATCCCGGCCAGCTTGCGGTCGTCGTCGATGATCAGCACCCGCTCGGGCACGGTGAGGTCTCCTGGTGGCCGGGAGACGGCGCCCCGAGGGACGCCGCTCCCGGTCGTGCCCATCCTACTCGAAGTGCTGCCGGTGCTTTTCGGCCAGCGCCTGGCGCTGGGCCGGCGTCAGCACCTCGGCCATGTCGGCGATGGCCTTGACGAGCTCCTTCGAACCGAGGTCGGCGCGCCGGAGAATCTGCACGCGAGCTGCCTCGAGCGCCGCACGGTCCACCGTGGCGCCGGAAAGCGCCGCGGCAACCTGGTCGTGCATCTCCTTGTGGAACGCCTCGTGGGCCTGGTGCGCAGCGAACAGGGTGTCGAGGGTGGCGAGGATCTGCGCCTCCTGGGCCTCGGTGGCGTCGACGGCCTTGAGCTCCCGGTGGAGTCGGAACTCCACGAACTCGCGGACGTGGGCGCCCGTGCCGAAGCCGTGCCCGAATCCGGGGCCGAGGGTCGCCGGGCCGACGCCGGTCGCCCAGGCGAGGCCGCCGATGCCTCCCAGGACCAGGGCGAGGCCGGCGACGACCAACACGGGGCGCCGCCAGCGGCGGGTGGGACGGGTTGCGGTGACGTTGTCTTCCATGTTCGTTCCCCTTTTCGGCGCGGCCATACGTCGCGCCCATGTCCTCCAAGGTGGCGGCCTTCCGTTGCCGCTTTCTTGCCGGTGTGTGTAGAAGTGTGAAGCGCGGTAGGATGCCGCCACTGAGGAGACCGGCACAATGACCGAGACGCGAAGTGAGACCGCGGTGACGAGATCGGCCTGGCGTGCCTGGCTGCGTCGCCTGGCGATGGCGGCCCTGGCGGTACTGTCGGCCCAAGCAACGGTGGAGACGGTGCTGAAGCCGCCGCTGGTGGGTGTGGAGGTCGGCCTCGCGGTGTTCGGTTACCTGGTGGTGGCCGTTGCCATTGCCGCCCTTGCCGGGTTCGATGCCGTCAGTCGCTGTCAACCCTGGCGGCGCTGGGTTACGCTCTCACTCCTGTTTCCGTTCGCCGTGCCGTTCGTGCTCCTCTGCGTCCGCGTGCCCTGCATCGGTGGCGTCCCTGCTCCGCTCCTGGTGAACGAGTTTGGCGCCATGTTCGACGAGCTGGTGCGGGCCGAGACCCGACGCCGCATCGACCAGAATCTCCCGCTGGTGGGGATGGCCATTGCCGAGGTCGCAGTGGCCGGCGCCCGGAGCGTGGTCATGGCTCAGCACCGCCTCTCTCCGGCCGAAGGGGAACAGGTCGCCACCCTCTACGCCCGGACGCGGGGATAGCCCCGGCTCATCGACAGCGGTTGCGTGCCAGTTTGGAGAGGGCGCACCCGGCGCTGTGGCTACGTTCCGGGGACACGCCGTTCGGTCGCGAGTGTCCGAGCCCGTTGGAGGTTGTGGAGGGTGGCGGCGTTCGAGGGGTCGAGGCGGAGCGCCTGCTCGAACTCGCTGACGGCCCCGGCGAGCTGGCCCAGGCTGGCGAGGGCCGCGCCGAGGTTGTTGTGGGCCATTACGTTGTCGGGCTGGGCCCGCAGCACCTCCCGGAACTCGTCGCTGGCTTCCCCGATCCTGCCTTCCGATGCCAGCGCCATGCCCAGGTTCTGGTGCGCCTCCGCATAGTCGGGCCTGATGCGCACCGCCTCGCGGTACTCCGCGATGGCCCCGGCGAGATGGCCCTGGGAGGCCAGTGCGGTCCCGAGGTTGTGGTGGGCCTCGGCGTAGTCGGGCCTCAGGCGAAGCGCCTCCCGATACCGACCGACGGCCTCGTCGAGCGCTCCCTCGGCCGCCAGCGCAGTGCCGAGGTTGTAGAGCGCCTCGGCGTAATTGGGCTTGAGGCGCAGCGCCTCCCGAAGGTGAGGGATCGCCTCCTTCCGGTTCCCGCCTGAAACGAGAGCCGCAGCGAGGTTGTTGTGCGTCTCGGCGAAATCGGGTGTGGAGCGGATGGCCTCGCGGTACTCGCGGACTGCCTCGTCAATCCGGCCTTCCGAAACGAGCGCCAGCCCCAGGTTGTTGTGCGCCGCGGCGGAGTCGGGCGCGTCTCGCAGGGCCGCCTCGTACTGCGCGATCGCTTCACCTGACTTTCCCTGGGACACCAGGGCGGTGCCCAGGTTGGTGCGTGCCTCGGTGTAGCCGGGCCTCAGGCGAAGCGCTTCCCGGTACTCGCCAACCGCCTCGTCGGTCTTACCAACCCCCGCCAGGGCCGCACCCAGGTTGTTGTGCGTCTCGGCGTGAGTGGGCCAGATGCGCAGCGCCTCGCGGTAGTGCGGGATCGCCTCCGCGGCGTGCCCTGCCCTCACCAGGGCAACCCCAATGTTGTCGTGAGCCTCGGCATAGTCGGGCCTGATGCGCAGTGCGTCCTGATAGGAGCGGATCGCCTCGGTCAGGTTCCCCTCACGAGCCAGCGCCACGCCCAGGTTGTTCATCGCCAGCCAGGCGCCGGGGTTGTGCGCGATGGTGTCCTGGCAGCGCAGCTTTTCGCTCTGGAAGATCCGGGTGTGCTGCCAGGTGCGAGCGACGAGCCCGAGGAGCAGCACGGCCGCGGCAGCGTTCCTGGCGAGCACCGGCACCCGGTGGCGGGACCTCTCGGCAATCCCCGTCATGGTGGCGGCGAAGAGGGCGATGAGCGCCGGGGCCGCGTGGTACTGGAAGTGGTCTGCCACGAACGAGTAGAGGTGGTAGGAAACCTCGAAGAGGCCGATCGTTGGCGACACGATGACAACGAAGCAGCCCGCCGCGACGACCGGGCCACGCCCGATCCTTCCCCGCAAGCTCCACAAAGCAAGGAGGGCCGCGGCGGCGGCGACTGGAGCGACGAGCTGCCATGACGCCCCGGAGGCGACCTCCCAGCGTGGATAGATGCTGACCAGCGTCGATGGCCACACGAGCTTGCCAACGTAGAACCAAAGCGCCCGCCCGGCCACCAGCACCCGTTCGGAGAACGGCATCTGCCATGCGGCACCACTGGCGCCGCTGAAGACCCGCTCGGCGTGCATCGTCACCAGGCCCATGGCGAGGCTCATCGCGAGCATCGGGGCGACCGCCGTCACGTCGGTCCCGACCAGCCTTCCGCGACGCCACCAGATGATCAGGAGGATGACGAGCGGTAGGGCAACGAGCGCCGGCTTGGTGAGCAGACTCGCCGCGAAGAGCAGCAGCGCCAAAGCATGGAATCGCCAGCGGCGCCAGCACTCCGGACCGGCCACGGTGTCGGCCGGGTCGAAATGGAAGAACGCCAGCAGGCAGAGGAGGCCCAAGACCAGCGACTGCACGTTCTTGAGCTCGCTCACCCAGGTGACCGACTCCACGCACACCGGGTGCACGGCGAAGACCGCCGCGGCGAGCCACCTGCCCGGCACGGCCAGGCGGCCGAGGAAGATCCACAACAGTATCGCGCCGAGGCCGTGCAGGGCGATGTTGACGAGGTGGTATCCGAGCGGGTTGGTCCCCCACAGGTGGTATTGCACCCAGAACGACGTGAAGACAAGGGGGTAGTACTGCACCGTCGAGCCCGGCCGGGCCCAGATGTCAACCAGGCCAGCCGCATCGTGAAGGTGCGGGTTGGCGGTGACGTAGACGTCGTCGTCCCAGACAAACCCGGCCGAAAGCGCCGGGACGTAGGCCGCACAGGTGAGCGCGAGGATCAACCCGGCAGGCAATAGCCATTCGCGTCGCCACGGGGACCTGGCCGGGGATGGGGGTTTCTTCTTCAACCGGCCCGAGGATAGGGATGCCAGGGGCGATGTCAAGGCGCGCCGAGGGTGGGGGAACCGGGCTCGGCCCGGCCGCCAGTCGCTTCGCCTCACCAGAGCGGTGGTTCGTCACCGAACCTCCGGCCCGGCCCGGCCGGGTCGCGTAGCAGGGAATGGAGGAAGGCGGGAGCGGACCCGGGGGAGGCGCTGAGATGGCGAGGGCCCCTGTCGACTGGTTGAATCGCCGGGAAGCCGTTCCGGCCATTGAGCCGCATAGATCTCACCGCTCGATGCTCCTGGCCGTACTTTGCTTGCTCTGGGGCACTGGAGGGACGGCCCTTGGAAGCAACGACCCCTGGGAGAGCGTCGGCGACGAGCGGCCCGCCTTGGGCGCACGAGCCGGAGCCAGGCTGGTCCAGGATGCCCGAGAAGCCGGGACCAGGCCGGCGATGCCGCTCGAGGTTCCCAGACTCGATTCCGGCGTGCGTCCGCGCATCGCCGGCGCTCTCTCGCTACGCGAGCGTCATGCCCTGGCCCGCTCCTACTCCCTCGCTGTCGAGCGGGTCGTCTCGCAGCCAGCGTGCCGCAGCCTGTTCGCGCGGCTCGGCACCGACGGCGCGGCGATGCTCGCGAGGACCTACTACCTGCGCGCCGGGGTGGAGGGGAAGGAAGCATGTGCCGGTGGCACGGTGGCCTTCACGCACGTCCGGGACCACCGCTGCTGGATCTGCCCCGGGTTCTCCAACCTGTCCGACAGCGCCGCAGCCATGATCCTCGTCCACGAGGCGCTCCACCTGGCAGGGATGCGCGAGGAGCCGGATGGCAAGGGCGCCCTCAGCTCCTTCGGCATCAGCCGGCTGGTCGCCCGGAGCTGCGCGTCCTCGTGAGCCTGGCCGTGCGGTGCAGACAGAAAGAGGGGCCGCCCGGAGGCAGCCCCTCGATCTCACGACAGGGATGCGCGGCTAGAACGTGAGCTTGACGCCCAGGCGGATGGTGCGGGGAGCCTGGTAGGCAAGCGGCTTCATGAAGGTCGGGTTCAGCATGCCTTCCCAGACCGGCTTGCCGGTATCCGGGTCGATCTCGGAGAAGGCGTTCTTCATGTAGGTGTCGAAGTTGTAGGGGACGACGTGGCGGAAGTAGTAGTCGTAGCTGCAGTCGCCGCCGTTCTGCTCGATGGCGGTGCAGAGGTCTTCGTTCCACTTGGCGTTGTCGACCTGGGTCACCTTCTTCTCGTCGAAGAGGTTGGAGACGTTGAGGTTGACCTCGAGGTTGAGCTTCCTTCCCCCGAAGGTGCCGATCTTGAACGGGTGCGCAATGAAGAGGTCGGTCTGGGTGATGCTGTCCAGGCGACCCAGGTTGTTGCGCCCGTACGGGAAGAAGTTGACGCCGTTGAGCTGCTCGTCCTGGCTGACCGGCGAGCCCGTGCGCCAGGAGGTGTTGACGCCGACGCTGGTGCCGAAGTTGAAGCGGTAGAGGCCCGACAGACGGATGTCGTTCGGGCGGTCGGTGTTGAGCACGCCCTTGGCGAGCTTGCCCTTCGAGTTGTAGCCGTAGACGAGTCCGTCGAAGTAGCGGGCGACGTTGGGGTCGGTGCGGCCGAACTCGTCGGAGCTCGCGAGGCCGGAGTAGTTGCCGGTCAGCTCGCTGTAGGTGTAGGTGGCGCGCAACGACCAGTTGTCGGCGAAGCGGCGGGTGTAGGACAGCTCGACGGCCTGGTAGTCACGATAGGCCTTGGCCTGGGGCGGGACGACGCCCTTGACGTAGTCCTTGACGACGAGACCCTTGCCAGGGTTGCCGGTGGTGTAGACCTCTTCGCAGCTCGTCGGGGACGAGCAGACGAGGTAGCCGATGTCCTCGATGGTGTTGAGGAGCTTCTTGTTGACGTAGTGCAGGCCGACGACGCCGGTCGACAGTACCTGGTAGTCCACGCCAAGCTGGTACTCGAGGTTCTCCATCGGCTTGAGGTTGGGGTCGATGTTCTCGCGCGGGTCCGTGGGGGCGCGAAGGTCGCGCCGCACCGGGACGCCGAGGTTCGGGCAGGGGTTGTCGGCCATGGTGTTGTTGGCTTTGTGGCAGCCGGTGGCGAGGCTCGCCCAGTCCAGGGTGTTGATCGGGTACAGGTAGGCGATCCACTTGTCGGCGCCGAAGGAGCCGCGTGGCATCTCGAGCTTGGTGATGTCGTAGTAGTTGCCGTAGCTGCCGAAGACCTTGAGCTTGGCATCGCCCAGCACGTCCCACGCAAAGCCCAGGCGCGGGGCGATCTTGTCCTTGAAGTCGAAAGAGATGGCGTTCTTCGGAAGTGTGGGGTCCCGCTTCGCGCCGTAGTTGGGGACCCGCTCCTGCTCGGTGCGGACGCCGTAGTTGACGGTGAGGTTCTTCCCAATCACCCAGCTATCCTGGAGGAAGAGTGACCAGTTGGTGGACTCGGCGGCGCCATCGGTGCGGAAGTCCCGCACGTGGAGGGAACCGTACTCGCCGATCACGCCGGCGCCGAAGCGATCGGACAGGCCCCAGCGGATTTCGAACAGGTTCCCGGCCTCGCCGATGTTCACCTTGTTCTTGATGAGCTCGTACTGCACGCCGAGCTTGACCTCGTGGCTGCCGAGCCCCTCGAGGAACACGGTCGAGTCGAGCCCCGCGGAGTACCGCTGCCACTTGTCCATCTGGGCGTCCTGGAACGACGCGTTCGGGACCGAGGACCAGCCCGCCGGGTGGTAGCGCGGATCGGTGGTCGCGACCGGGATCGTGCCGTTGCGGAAGAAGAACCGGGTGTCGGGGAAGTTGCCGCTCGCCTTGGTGTCATCCAGCCAGTAGCCGACGCGCGCGCTGGCCAGGAAGTTGCTCCCCGCCACGTAGTCGGCGTACAGCCTGGACGTCCTGAGCCGGGAGGACCTTCTCGGTCTTCGACGGCCCGTAGTTGAGCGCGAACTTGTAGAAGAACGAGGAGCCGATGC
>Ga0116170_10004245_pt1 | contig 13162 bp, 11 predicted proteins | sample AD_JPNHW1_MetaG_FD_89797 | JGI IMG/M metagenome (GOLD analysis project Ga0116170, IMG submission 89797) | Active sludge microbial communities of municipal wastewater-treating anaerobic digesters from Japan - AD_JPNHW1_MetaG | ecosystem: Engineered > Bioreactor > Anaerobic > Digestate | place...
ATTTGGCAACATGCGCCTGACCGATTCGCGTTCCATGTCTAGAAATTTGTCTTCGTCGCCGTAGCGCTCATACCACTTGTCAAGGCAGAGCAGAATCTGCTCGCTATCTGTTTCTTTTAGCAGAACTACCTCAGCGTTGTTTTCGCGCTGGAATTTGTTCAGCAGGTTTCGGCGTTTGGCAAACTTGCTGCCGTTAAGGTCTGCGAGTTCTTCGCGCAGATAAAGATAATCGAAATAGTCGCGATGCTCTTCGCTTCGTTGCGGAGGCATTTCAGCAATAATCGCATCGGCAAGACTGCCGGGAACATATCGCAGCACCCGTTCTTCAGAAAAATCTTTTTCGGCATGGTGCAGCAGCTTTTCGACTGCCGGTTTAAGCGGCCCGGTGCCAAATGGCCCGAGAAAAATATGTCCACCCTGCTTGCCCTCTACATCGAGAACCAGGCGCTCACCAATTCTGCTGATGCGGGCCGGCCGGTGATAAAACCAGCCGGTGAGATAATAATGTGAATAGTCGGCGGATCTGATTTCCTGGGCGGTCAAGGCGTCTTTAATTATCTGGCGATGATCGCCAGTGATTTCTGTCTGTTGTGGGAATTCTGGAATATTATTCATAGTGGCACTAAGTTACCATATTCAGGTGTTTTTATCACTTTTATTGAGTTACTGGCACTCTAGAATGAAAAATTTCTGCGCTTGACCGGTAGAGTCCGAGGCAGTATTATCAAAGCTATGATTGCAAGCCTGTTTACGCCCTTCCGGCTGAAAAACCGCGAGTTTAAAAATCGCGTTATCGCCGCGCCACCGCCAAGTTTGCTCGCTGGTGCCGATGGTACAGTTCAGCCGCCAATGTTGACTTACTACCACAACCTGGCCGATACCGATGCGGGCATGGTCATTGTCGAGGCTGCGGCTATTTCACGCGAAGCCTGCTCATGGCCTGACCAGCTTGGCATGTTTTCGGGCAGTATGGTCAGCGGGCTTTCGCGGCTGGTCGAAAGAATACGCAGTCGGGGTGCGGTTCCGGTTGCGCAGCTCTTTCATGGTGGTATCAATGCAATACCTGTTAATACCGTTGTTTTTGGGCCGTCAGGCATTCAACACCGCAAAATCAGCGGCAAAATTCTTGAGATCAAAAAAGAAAAATTTGTTCAGCTCGCCAACGACTACGCCGAAGCGGCGCGCATCGCCTGGGATGCCGGTTTTTCAGGCATCGAAATTCAGGCGGCCGATGGCAGTCTGCCACAGCAGTTCATGTCGCCACTCAGCAATCAGCGAACCGATGACTATGCCTTTGCCAAGGCTGGTGGAATACTGTTTTTGCAACAGATGGTCAGAGCTGTGAAGAGGGTAGTGCCTGACCTGATGCTGCTCGTCAGCATGTCGATGCGTGATCTGATTCCGGCTGGCGGGGGGCTGCATTCGGCAATACAATCGGCCCTGACGCTCAAAAACGAAGGCGTAGACATCTTTCACGTTACCGCGGGCCTGAAATTCGGCAATCCATTGCTTCTGCACCCTGCTCAGGGCAAAGAAGCCCCCGATGCCCCCTTTGCCGAAGACACTCATATTTTTAAGAACGAAACTGGCTGTCTGACCGTGCTTTCTGGCAAGGTCAGCACACCAGAAATCGCTATCAGCCGCATGAAAAAGGGCACTGCCGACTTTGTCGCGCTGGGCCGCACTCTGAACCGCGAACCATTCTGGCTTGGCGGCCAACTTGACAGCGGCCTGCTGCAATGGCAGAAATGCTTGCGCTGCCCGATCTGCCAGGCAGCAGCGCAGGGTTGCCCTGACCGCACCGGTCTGAACCGCTGGCAACTCGCCACCGCACCGAAATCATAACAGGAGAAATACTGTGAAAAAATATCTACTGGTTACCTTATTGTTAAACTTGCTGATCTCAGCCTCGGTTGATGCTCAGGGCCTACTAGGCCTCTTCGGGGGCGGTGAAACCAAAAAAGCCATACGGGTTGAATTCATCGAAGGCGACAATGATGCCGACGAAGAGATTCTGCTGATTCGCATCAATGGCGTTATTCAGGAACGCGAAGAAGATGACTCTATTCCGTTTAAGGCTGGTAAAGACCCGATGGAAAGCCTGAAAAAGGATCTTGAAGCCGCTCGCAAACGCAAAGCCATCAAGGCAGTTCTCGTTGAAATAAACTCACCAGGCGGAGAAGTCACAGCCAGCGACATCATGTATCATCAGATCAAAAAAATGCGCGATGAGACCGATAAGCCGGTCGTGGCGATCATCGGTTCAATGGGCGCTTCGGGTGCTTATTACGTTGCCTGTGCCGCTGACCGCATTCTCGCCCACCCCACCTCGATTGTTGGCAGCATTGGCGTGCTGATGCAGGCCATGAACATTCAGCAACTCGCTGAAAAACTAGGCTTAAAAGCCGTCACCCTGAAATCTGACAAAACGCCGATGAAAGACGTTCTTTCGCCCTTTAAGGAAATGACCGAAGCAGAGCGCACCATGCTCCTGCAGATAATCAATGGCGTCTACGACCGCTTTATCGATATTGTGGCCGGCAGTCGCAAACTTGAGCGTGATGCGGTAATTAAACTTGCTGACGGTGGTATTTATACTGCTTCCAGGGCCAAGGAAGCCGGGCTGATTGACGAGATCGGCTACCGCGAAGATGCTATGGCTGAAGCCTGCAAGCTGGCCAAAATAGAGTCTGCAGCTCTGGTAAAGCGTGTAACCAAAAAGGGGTTTGCCGAGTTATGGTCAGACATGAGCCAGATGAATTCAGGCCTGCCCGCACTGCTCAGCGAGATAAAAACTCTCCTGAATTACGGTGCAACACCGATATTGATGTATAAATGATAGCAAAAAAGGCCCGGCAGCATGGTTGCCGGGCCTTTTTATTAACAGCTGTTTAAAGATTGGCGTGGTTGGCGATCAGGTAGTTTTTAACATAATCGTCAATCGCCTGTTCGAGGGTGAGAATAGGTTTATCGTAACCGCTCAGGCGCAACCGGGTAATGTCGCCACGGGTAAAATACTGGTATTGATTGCGTATTGATTCGGGCATATCGACATAACTGATGTTGGCCGGCAGAGCCATGGCGGCAAACGTTGCTTTAACAAGATCGTTCCAGCTGCGGGTCTGGCCGGTAGCGATATTGAACAAACCACCGTCGTTGCGGTTGATAAAGTGCAGGGTCATATCAACGACGTCTTTGACGTAGATAAAGTCTCTGAGCTGTTCGCCGTCTTTATAATCAGGCCGATGCGACTTGAAGAGCTGAACCTGGCCGGTGGCCCTGATCTGTTCGAATGATTTGAGTATGAAGCTGCGCATTGAGCCTTTGTGATACTCATTCGGGCCGAAAACGTTGAAGAACTTGAGGCCGACCATGTGGCTGAATAAGCCTTGGCGTTTCATCCAGAGGTCGAACATCTGTTTCGAATAGCCGGACATATTCAGGGGCCGCAGCTTTTCGATATCGGTGCAATCGTCAATGAAACCCTGTTCGCCGTCGCCATAGGTCGCGGCGCTGCTGGCATAGATGAATCGGCTGCGATTTTCTTCGGCCCAGGTAGCCAGTGCCTTGCTGAATTCGTAATTATTTTTGGCCAGATAGGAAGCGTCGGTTTCGGTAGTGCTAGAACAAGCGCCCAGATGCAGAATCACATCGAACTTCTGCTCGGCGAAGGCTCCTCTTGCAAGATGACCGAGGAGATCATTTTTTTCGCAGTAATCTGAGAATCGCAGATTTTTCAGATTTTTCCATTTTTCGCTGCCGCCAAGATGGTCAACGATCAAAATATCATCGATGCCACGCTGATTAAGGCCCCATACAAGCGCCGAACCAATAAAACCGGCTCCGCCGGTAACCATTACTTTCATAAATACCTCGGATTCAAATAATCATATTAACAGCCCGTTTTGAGAGTCGGGCTTCGGTTATATAAGAGCGCATTGAGGATTTCTCACCGATTCGACGGCTGGCCGATCTTTGAAACATGCAATGAGCTTTTGTATAGGACAGTTTTGCATCAGTGCGAGAGTTTGTCAATAGCAGCAGGGGCAAGATGTGCTGGTTAGAACAGATATTTTACGAGTTTGAGAATGCCCTGGCTCCAGGGAACGCGGTGTGATATGCCGGAAGCGCTGGCGAAACTGGCTTTGTTGGCCATATACCATTCATAATTTCGAATGAGCGCCTGTTTATTAGAGTATTTAGGAGCAAAGCCAAGTTTTTTAACCGCCTTGTCGATTGAAACAAACGATTCCTGGCAGGCTGTTTCGTAAACCCATTTGTAGAGGGGCGAAAGCTTCAGTTTTTCGAGCAGGCGCAGAATTGCAATCGCCGGCCCGGCCGGAAAAGAGACAACCCGTTTTTTAAAACCGGCGTGGTCGAGAACTGCCTGAAAATCATCGCGAAAGGTGCCGTATTCGCGGGCGCCGACGTTAAAAGTATCGTTAACGATCTTTTCGTCGCTGGTCAGGCAGGTATAGATTGCGTCACAAAGGTCTTCGACATCGAGATACTGATAAAGATTGCGGCCCTTGCCGAGAATGGGAAACCCGTGGCCCTCGCTGGCCCATTCGTAGAGCATTGCAAACACGCCAAGGCGCTCGGGGCCGACGAACGACTTCGGCCTGATGATCGGCACGCACATTCCCCGGTCGCGAAAGGCCAGGCAGACTTTTTCGGCTTCGATTTTGGCTTCGCCATAGGGGCCAACCCCAATCAACCGATCGTTTTCGAAAAGCGGGTGGTGGTCAGGAACGCCATAAACCGCCGTCGAAGATATGTGCACGAACCTGCGGATACCGGCCTTTTCGGCCTGTTCGATCACGGTGCGGCTGCCCTCGATATCGGTAGAATAGATGTCTTCAGGCTTGTAGAGCGGCAAGGCGGCGGCGCAGTGCACCACAGCATCGCAGCCAGCCAGAGCCATGGCAACCTCGTCAGGCCGACGAATATCGCCCTTAACAACAGTTATACGGTCGCTTTCGGGGTAATCAAAATCAGCGATATCGAGCGAAACGACTTCGCACTTATGCGCCAGCAGGTGCCGCACGAGATTTATACCCAAAAAACCGGCGCCGCCGGTAATCATTACTTTCATAATAACCTCTGCAATCTTGTTAATCTCGCCGCCGATACTACCAATTTTGCCGGCTTTTTTCAATACAAGTGTTTCCTGGAAACGCTTTGTTTTTGAAAGACACCTTGTGTCATGGATTGGACACGCAAGCCGTTATAGCAAGAAAAAACGAAGCGTTCCCGGTTCTTATGAACAGGAAATTTGGGAAGGAATGGCAATTAATGAACAAGTTTGCGTAAGTGTGATTGGCAAGAACATTGATTTGATTTATCATAAACGTCAATATGAGTTCTTTTTTGTTTTGAAAGTTGTGTTAGTCGGCTCGCCGATAAAGCCACTCTTTTTCAGGGAGTAAAAAGAATAGCACACAAACATTCAGATTTTTTTGCAAAAACTTTCAGGATTCAATCTAATTGCACCAGAAACGATAATTAGTAAATGAACACCTGCTCAGGCCAAGTTCCGGAGAAATCACTCAATGAATATTCAGATAATTAAGTTGTTTAAAGAATTGATCCCTCCTGCATTACTAAACCTCAAAAGAAGATTGCTCGTTCGCCGGGGGATTTTTTTCAACGGTCCATTTCCTTCATGGAAGGCAGCAGCGGATGAGTCAGGAAGCTATGATCAGGAAATCATTCTACAGAAAGTTCGCTCAGCAGCACTGATGGTAAAGCAGGGAAAAGCTGCCTTTGAGCGTGACGCAACACCTTTTCAACAATACAACTTCGAATGGCCGGTTCTATCAAACCTTATGTGGTCAGCCGCCAGGGAAAAGGGTTCTCTCAGAGTTCTTGATTTTGGTGGATCACTTGGCAGCAGTTACTTTCAGAATCTTCCCTTCCTTAAACATCTTCCAGAAATCAGATGGGGCGTCGTCGAACAACCACATTACGTTAAGTGCGGTCAAACTGAAATTCAGAACGATAATCTTCTGTTTTTTAACGATATCGAATCATGCTCAAAATCGATAAAACCCGATGTCATTCTTCTGGGCAGTGTTATTCAGTTTCTTCCAGAACCCTATGCCGCCCTGCAACAGCTAATTGAATCCGGCGCATCAACTTTCATTTTTGACAGGACTTATTTTTCCGCAGAAAATCAGGACGCGATTTATGTTCAGATCAATCCTGTCTGCATTTATCCAGCTGACTACCCCTGCTGGCTGCTGAATGAAAGAAAAATCAGCGAGTTTTTTGACCAAAACAAATTCTTTTCGGTCAGCAGCTTTGCTAATGGGGAATTTCCAGCCCTGGAATGTTTTGGTGCAAGTCTTAAGGGATGGGTGTTTTCCAGGCTTCTTCGTCCTTAAATTCGTTTTAGACTCCTTTGACAGAGTCTTTATTGTTATGCTAATCTGGCTGTGAATATTAGGAAAATTACTGTTTGTCAGCACTTGAGAAGGTGGCCCGTTCATTTTGCATTCTATCAAACTGATCGATGCTCTTAATTTTTTGAAAAAAGTCTATAATCGAGAACAGCACACTCCTGGCTGCATCGGTATTTTCATCAATCCGTTTTATTTCGCAAGAAAAGGCCTGGCAGAAAATCTCGCCGAATTATGCACCAGTTTGAATGGAAAAATTCTTGATATCGGTTGCGGTCAGAAGCCATATAAAAAATACTGCCAAGTCTCTGAATACATTGGGCTTGAACTTGATACGCCAGAGAATCGTCAGAGTAAGAAAGCCGATTTCTTTTATGATGGCAAAACCATGCCTTTCCAATCTTCAGAGTTTGATGGAATCATGTTAAATCAGGTTCTGGAACACGTTTTCAATCCTGGCGAATTTTTAGTTGAAACAAACCGTATATTAAAAATAAATGGTTTCATTCTGCTTACCGTTCCATTCGTGTGGGATGAACATGAGCAACCGCAAGACTTTGCACGCTATACCTACTATGGTTTAAAGCATCTGCTCAACAAAAACGGCTTTGAAATAATCAAACACCGCCGAACTAATGATGGCCCGGAACTGATATGTCAGTTGATCAATGCGAGCACCTACAAAATTTTCGAAAGTTCGAGCACCCTTAAGAACCTGCTGGCAGCAATTATTTTTATGGCGCCATTCAATCTACTCGGCTTGCTTGCGTCCTGGCTTCTTCCCCGCAATAAAGACCTTTATCTCGACAATATAATTCTTGCGAAAAAAACGAAAAATGTATAACTATTGCACGCTTTTCAACAGCAGCTACCTGACTCGCGGCGTAGCGATGTATGAATCACTTTTATCAACCGGAGCAGACTTTCATCTTTACATCTTTGCCTTTGACAACCAGTGCGCCAATGTTTTAAAAGCCCTGAAGCTTAAGAAGATTACGGTTGTAACCCTTTCAGAATTTGAAGATGAGGCTCTGCTTAAGGTAAAAAAAGATCGCACTGCCGGGGAATACTGCTGGACTTGTACGCCCTCTATCATCGATTATTCAATCAGAACGTTCAATTTAGAAAATTGCACTTACCTTGATGCCGATCTTTACTTTTACTCTGACCCGGCCGTTCTGATAGAAGAAATGGGGACAAATTCGGTTCTGATAACCGAACATCGATATCTGCCTGAATATGATTGTACAAAAAATGCAGGAATTTATTGTGTGCAGTTTGTCACCTTCAAAAATGACGCGCATGGCATGAAAACCCTGCTATGGTGGAAAAATGCCTGCCTCGACTGGTGCTATGCGCGATGCGAAAACGGAAAATTCGGCGATCAGAAATACCTGGATGACTGGCCGGAACGGTTTGATGGCATTCATGTTCTGCAACATCCCGGGGGCGGAGTTGCGCCCTGGAACCTAATGCGATATGATCTTGATTCAAAAGCCTTCAGTCTCGTTTTTTACCATTTCCAGGATTTGAAGTTCCTCACTCATGAAAAGATTGAACTTGGCCGCTATAAATTCCGGAAAACTGACATAAAGAGGCTCTATAAGCCATACATTCGTCATTTGGAAAGTATTGCCGACAAACTAGAGCCCATTGGCAATGGTTTTGACTATCATGGCACTCAGAAACCAGCAAAAAGTCTTTTAATTCTTTATCGGGACTTTAAAAGATGGTTAGAAGGCAGTTATAATGTCTACAAAAAATCTGAACTATTAAGTGAATAAAATGGCTGAAATCATTAATCTCCCAGCTTTTACCAATAACACCGGCAGTTTAACCGTAATCGAGAAAGTGCTGCCTTTTGCCATCAAAAGGGTTTACTACATTTACAACGCTAACGGAAAGCGTGGCGGACACCGGCACAAGAAAAATATTCAAGCACTGATTTGCTTGAATGGAAGTTGCGAAATATTTGTGAATAACGGCCAGAGCCAAAAAACCTTTCTACTCGATGCACCGCAAAAATGCCTGATTCTTGAAACCCGCGACTGGCACACAATGGATAAATTCACCAGCGGTTCGATCCTCCTGGTATGTGCTTCCGAATACTACGACGTTGAAGACTACATCGACGAGGAATACTGATGATCGAGTATGAAAACCTCCGCAAGGCGAACGAAGCGTTTTTTGCTGAATATCAAGCTGGCTTCTCGGAATTCTTGAACAGTGGCTGGTATGTTCTTGGGCAAGGTGTTTCGCGCTTTGAAAAAGAATTTGCCGAGTATTGTGGCTGCCAGCATTGCGTCGGAGTAGCCTCAGGTCTCGATGCCCTTGTTCTCGCCCTGGATGCCATGGCCTTTCCCGCCGGGAGTGAAATCATCGTCCCCTCCAACACCTACATCGCCACGATTCTTGCAATTGTCAGAAACGGCCTGAAGCCGATACTGGTCGAACCAGACATTGCCACATATAACATTGACCCTGCCAAAATCGAGGAAAAAATAACCCCTGCCACCAGAGCCATCATGGTGGTTCATCTATACGGCAAGTGCTGCGAAATGGGTTCAATTATGCAGATTGCGAGGGCCCACAATCTTTGCCTAATTGAAGACACGGCACAGGCTCATGGAGCATCTTTCAAAGGCAAATTGGCCGGTTCTTTCGGAATTGGCTGCTTCAGCTTTTATCCCACCAAGAACCTTGGAGCTCTCGGTGATGCAGGAGCCATAACCACCAATGACAGTAATTTGAATGCAAAATTCAAAGCACTGCGCAACTACGGATCTTCAGTAAAGTATTACAACGATTGCATTGGTTATAACTCAAGGCTTGATGAATTCCAGGCATTCGTTTTATCCGTAAAACTCAAGCATCTGGAAAAGATCAACGCGCATAAACGAGCTTTGGCAAAACTTTACTTTGAGAATCTTGATGCCAGATTCATAAAGCCAGCACAGCACCCCGATTTTTTTGATGTTTTCCATATCTTCAACATTAGAACCACTAACCGTGACGAATTAAAAGAATACCTTTTAAAAAAGGGTATCAAAACAGAAGTTCATTATCCCTTGCCGCCTCATAAACAGAAAGCAATGCAGGGAATTCTCACCGGCGACTACCCGATCTCCGAAGAAATCCACAAAACAACATTGAGCTTGCCCATTTCTTATTTCCATACCAGCGAAGATATTCTTGAAGTCTGCGAAGTCATAAACCTGTGGCAGCGATGAATAAAACCTTACCTGCCGGTAGAAGTCTTGAAAAATCCAGTTTAATAACTTCCATCCCGGAGATAGGCGAACTGCCTTAATTGAACTGCCGCCGAAAGGAAATAGATTTGAAAGTCCTGCTGATACACCCGCCCTGGTTGCGTTTTTTTGGTTCCTGCCTGGCGGCTCCACCAATCGCCCTAAACTACATCGCATCTTCAGTGCGGAAAAATCTGCCTGAAATCAGCATCGAAGTCTATAACGCCGACTATGCGCAGGGCCTGGTGCCCTCGATGGCAAACGACCTTTTCACTTCCGGGCATGCAACATATCGCCGCCGACTGTTTGATCTCGAAGACCCGATCTGGAACGACATCAAAAATGTTATCTCAGCAGCGAAACCCGAGGTAATTGGCATCAGTTCGATGACCGCGACCTTTCCTGCAGCTTGCCAGCTGACAAAAGTTGCCAGACAGATATGCCCGGGCGCAAAAATAGTGCTCGGCGGCCGCCATCCATCAGCACTTCCCGAGTTGAGTCTGCAACAATCTGGTGCTGACTACGTCGTCATCGGCGATGGTGAAGAAACCTTCTGTGAACTGCTGCAGAACCTCGAACGGCCGCAGAATGTGGCTGGCATCGCCTTCAAACGGCACGAAAAAATGGTTTGCCAGACCGGCCAGCGCCAGAAGCAGCAGAACATCGATGATTTTCCCCTGCCGCTCTTTGAATCAAAACTCTCACACTATGGCTTTGAAGACGGCAAGGCCGGTGACATTTTCACCTGGTCGCTGCTGACCGCCCGAGGTTGCCCGTTTCAATGCGTCTACTGCGCCACTGACCACCAGGTTAGGTTTCGCAGCATTGAAAACGTTATGGGCGAGATCAGAACTGTTAAAGAACGCTACGGCATCAGCCACTTCTGCTTTGAAGACGACACTTTTTCGCTGAAGCGCGACCGCATGGAACAAATGTGCCATGCCCTGGCAGCTGAAAAGGTCAAATGGACCTGCGTCACCCGGGTCGATACTCTCGACGAGAATCTGGTCAGATTGATGAAAGAGAGCGGCTGCACCCAGGTTTACATCGGCATCGAAACGGGCTCGCCAAAAACGCTTAAGGCAATTCGAAAAAAACTCGAAATTTCGCAGGTCGAAAACGCTCTGACGCTGTTCAAAAAGTTTGATCTGATGGTGATGGGTTTCTTCATCATAGGCTTCCCCTGGGAAACCGCCGCCGACATGCAGAAAACCATCGACCTGATCAGGCGGCTGCCGCTGAATTCTTTTCAACTGAACATTGCTACCCCGCTGCCGGGCACCACTCTGTTCAACGATCTGGTGGCCGCCGGCAAGCTCAACCCGGATACCATCGACTGGAGCGAACTGCATCAGGGAAGCCTGCACATGAATTTCTCAGCGATCCCGCAACCCGCCTGGGAAAGAATGCTGATGCATTTTCAACGGCAAGCTCTCAGAATTCTCAAGAAAAGATTCTTTAAGGTTATGTTAAAACGCTTTATTAACGAGCCTTTTACCATCTTTCGCAAGGTCGCCAGTCGGTTAGCAGCCAACCCCAGGCTTCTGGCCTGGTTTATTGCCGGCCGGCAGGGCAATAGCCATGACTGAACCGGCACTCGACCTGACCATTGTTGTTCCAACCCTCAACGTCAAAAAGACGATCAGAAACACTCTTGAATCGCTTGCGCCACTTCGCGAGGCAGGTGCCAGAATAATTATCTCTGACAGTTATTCAGATGATGGCACTCTCGAGGCAGCCGCCGGGCTTTACGACGGCAGAATCGACGTTGCCAGGGGTAACATGTATGTTGCCATCAATGCTGGTATCGAGGCCGCGACCACCAGATGGGTCTGCTATCTCAATGCCGATGATATCGTTTTTGCCGACGTCATGCTTGATGCGCTGGCAAAAGTCGATGAAAACGTTGAATTGATCTATGGCGACATCGACTTTATTGATTTTTTCGGTCGTTTCCTCCATGGCTACGCCTTTCCGGGGCCAAGGCATATAATTCCCTTGGCAGCTTCACATATCTGTGCGATTTCACCAATCGGCACTCTCTATAAAAAATCCCTGTGGGAACGTCTGCATGGCTTTGACACCAGTTACCGCTATTCTGCAGACTTCGACTTTCTGCTGCGGGCATTTATGTCGGGCGCCCGGGTGCATAAAATCAAACAACCCACCATCGGCGCTTTTCGCCTGCACGGCCGCCAGCTGAGCCAGAACGCCGGCCGCCCCGGGCTGAACGAAAACTACCAGATCGTTGCGAAGCTGGGGCTGAAGGTGCCTTTTTATAGACGTATGACCAGCATAATACGATTCAAGGCCGGAAATTTCTTGGAATTTCTCATCAGAATTCTTCGCCACCGCCGTCTTTCAGGCACCTCTGGCTTTTCTGAATGCATCGCCCCACCCGATTACCAGAAATAATACTTTCAAAATTCCACCCGCTGCAGGCAACAGCACCCAGAAATTGCAATAAACCAGAAACCTGCCAGATTACTTTGATCTCCTTAAAATGGGTAGTCTGGAAATTTCGTTGAGATAGTTTTTGGAGGGTGCCTGGAAGTCTCAGGAAGGCGTGAATGCTGTGGTTCAACATCTGAAAAAGCCCCAGGATTTTTGTCGGCTGCAAGTATAGCTTGCCAGATGTGAATTTATCTGTTATGATAATGCAACATTAATGAATCCGTAGTTTTCGGATCATCGATGCAAAGGGCGGTTTTTTTCCGGCGGATTAACCTGACCCCTTCGCTCAGCCGGCATAATCGGTTTAGAGCCTCGCCTCCCACCGAACAAGAAATGGACACATTTTTAATGGCCACTCACTTTAGACATTCCACTATTCCCACAACTCGTGAAACAACTCACAATCAGCAGAACACCAATGAAAATACTGCCGGTCAGACCGAAAGAGAACCCCGTCAGACTACCACTCATAATCATCTGCACACCATCAATACCACCCGGAAAGTTGAACTCAATACGCAACCAATGCACAACACCCAGAACACCACTACCGAACCCGTGAACACCACGATTACAGGCACTAATTCAGTTTTTGCTACCCTGCACCCCGATCTTCAGAAGGGTATAACCCGCAACGGTTTTACCACTCCGACTCCGATTCAGCAGAAAGCCATTCCAGCAGCCATCCAGGGCAGAGATATCCTGGCCAGCTCGCAGACCGGCAGCGGCAAAACAGCCGCCTTCCTGCTGCCCATAATGCATCGCATTATCACCAGCCGCGAAAATGAAAAAAGAGCCACCGGCCGGATCACCCCCCGAACCAGAGCGCTCATTCTCACCCCAACCCGCGAACTGGCCGCCCAGATTTGTCAGCATTTCAATGACCTGGCAACCTGCACAGACCTCAGTTGCGCCGCCATTTTCGGTGGTGTCAGCATGCTGCCCCAGGAAACCGCCCTCAGAAGTGGCGTTGACATCCTGGTATGCTGCCCCGGCCGTCTGCTCGACCACATGACCAGACCCTATGCCAAACTTCCCCACCTTGAATATCTCGTTCTC
>Ga0116170_10004246_pt1 | contig 13159 bp, 8 predicted proteins | sample AD_JPNHW1_MetaG_FD_89797 | JGI IMG/M metagenome (GOLD analysis project Ga0116170, IMG submission 89797) | Active sludge microbial communities of municipal wastewater-treating anaerobic digesters from Japan - AD_JPNHW1_MetaG | ecosystem: Engineered > Bioreactor > Anaerobic > Digestate | place...
CCAAAACTCTTTCAATTAATCTGGCTTTCTGATAAATATACCGAGACGGATATACGACTGATCGAGTCAATCCGCATTTCAGAGGAATTGCCATGGTATGAGAAATGCCTCGCAGTGAGTGCATTGACGCTGAGCCTGCTCAATTGTTTTGACAAGGAAAAATTCCTGATGCTGTTCAGGTTCTACGAGCTAAGGCAGCACGAAGTCTGGCAAAGAGCGCTAACAGCCATTGTAATCGCCATTTTCTATTACAACAAGCGGATTGACCTTTACCCTGTGATAGGTGAGAAGATTGCTGAGCACATGGAAAATGAACAATTCTATGAGGATGTGCGCCAGGTGTTGATAGCATTATTCAAAGCACTTGAAACAGAAAAGGTTACGAAGAAGTTCCAGCAGGAAATAAGCCCTGACATACAAAAGATCGAAGAGAAAATCCGCGAAAAGATTGACCTTGACAATATCCTTGAGAGTGATTTTATTGAAGATAAGAATCCTGACTGGGAGATGCTCTTTGAAGATTCGCCGGGTTTACTCGACAAAATTGAGAAAATGTCGAATATGCAGATGGACGGCGTCGACCTTTTTATGGGAACATTTGCGATGTTGAAACACTTCGATTTCTTCAGGGATATATCTAACTGGTTCAGGCCTTTTTATAAAGAAAATGAGTCGGCAAGAAATGCTGTAATTTCTGAAGGTGAAAAAGCTGAAGCCTTCCTCGAAGGAATGGAGAATTCCTTTTATATGTGCAACTCCGACAAATATTCGTTCTGCTTCAATATTAGCCATTTGCCTGCAAACCAGCGAAATGGAATAATTAATCTCTTCAATATGGAGGCCGAAAGCCTTCGGGAGCTGAAACAGGAAGAGGATTTGCTGGCAAGCCCCAGGCGTGATGTATATGTGTTTAATCAGTACATCCAAGACCTCTACCGTTTTTACAAACTACACCCTTTTCGTGCCGATTTCAGGGACATCTTTGCGCTCGACTGGGACATTGAAGGTTCAGTCTTATTCGGGATAATAAGCAAAAGCAAACCACTAGTGAAAGACCTGGCTGAATTCCTTTTCGAAAAAGAGCGTTATACCGGGGCAATTCCTCTGTTGCAATACCTTTGTTCACAGCCTGAGCCATCGGGTGACCTTATTGGCAAACTTGCATACAGTTATCAGCGTACCGGTGATTTTGAGAACGCACTGGAATACTATCGACAGAGTGAGCTTTTTGACATCAACAGGTTGTGGAGCGTAAGAAAGATCATCTTCTGTTTGAGGCAGTCAGGAAAATTTGATGAAGCGCTTAACTGGTGCAATGAAGCGCTGGCTATTGATCCCGATGACGTATATATTAACACCATGGCCGGCAACTGCCTTTTCGACCTGAAGAGATTTCCCGAAGCGCTTGAGCATTATTTCAAGGTTGAGTTCCTGGCACCTGGTAACAAGAAGATTTTGAGGCCAATAGCATGGTGTTCCCTGGTAAGCGGCAAGATGGACATTGCAGGGAACTATCTCAGGAATATTCTTGAACTGGAACCCACCGCCAGTGATTTTATCAATGCAGGTCACGTAGAATTTTGCCGCTCCTCGAAACCCAAAGCAATCGAGTATTATACGAAAGCGCTGAATCAGCCCGGCATGAACATGACAAGATTTGCCCGGGTACTCAGGGCAGATGCACCAATACTGGAGGCAAACGGTGTCAAAGCTGAGGAAATTACCTTATTGCTTGATTACCTCAGGTACTTGTTATAAAAAAAGCAGGACCAAGCCTGCTTTCTTCCGATATTTTTTTCTGATTACCTGACAACCTGCAGCTTTTTTACATACCATTGATTACCGGTTTGTACTGATACAAAGTATAATCCGGAAGCTAATCCTCCCGGTAATTTAACTGCGCAGCTTTCAGGATTTCCGTTGTAAACAATTTTACCACGGCTGTCGGTAACACGGAGACTGCGGATTGTGGTCGCTGAAACCACTGTGGCCACACCGTCAGTCACCGGATTTGGATATATTCTGAGCAATTCTTCCTCTTTTTCAGGAATACCGACATTGGGTGAGCAAACAACATAGCCATTCCATCCCGGTCCCGCGATTGTAGCATTTGATTTGAAAAGTACTGTGAGCGCGCCACTTGCATTGGTAGCCGTAATTGATTCAGGAATGCTGTTGCCGCAATAATATCCCAGCACCGGGTCAACTGTGCTGGTTCCGTCGTAAACGGTCAGCCTGTCGTTTTCACAGCCGGCGCTTTGTTCGATATCAAATCCCAGGAAATAAATGGTCATTTTCTTATCAGCCAATCCCGGAACAAAAGTAATGGCTGTCAGTTCGTTGTTGGAGTAATTCCCGTTTTCGCCGCCGGTATCAAAATAATTGCCGTGACAGGTCGTGAAATAGTAATTTCCCTGAATGTAGGCAGGCGCTACATTGATATAGTTTTGAACTATTACCGAATCTGAAGTGTTTTGGCGGGTAATTCTGAGCTTGACATCAAATGAACCATATTCATTATAGCTAACCTGGGGATTTTTATCTGTGGAAACAGCGGGGTCACCGCCTTCAAATTCCCAGTGCCAGCAGGTGGGTGAGCCTACAGAATGATCGGTGAACTGCACAGTCTCACCGGGATTGGGCGTCGTTTTGTCAGCAGTAAACGATGGGATAAGTGAACCGTCGAAAAGCTGGACATCGAGAGTATATTTCTGATGGTCTGCGATTTGGACCTGGATGGTTTTCGGAATGTATCCCGAAGCCGAGAAGGTCACATTATAAGTCCCCGTTTTCAGCAGCCTGTGATAATCTCCCACAGCCGGATCAGTGTAAACATGAGAGGAGTCCTTGTCGAAACTGGCAATGAAAATCTTAGCTGACAAAGGCGCTCCTGTTACCGAATCGGTTACAATGCCATGGAGGCCGTAAAGGCTTTCGTTCAGGAAGTTTAGAAGAGAACGGTAGTTATAATTCCAATGCGCTTCAAGCAAACTGGCGGGCAGAAGTTTCGTGTCGGATATCTCCATGGTAACTTCACGGCAGTGATGGAAGTAATTCATATAATCCTGCCGGCCTCCGCTGATTGTGTACCATGCATAACCGTTGGTAATGCCGTTATCATACTCATTCATATAGTTGCCCGGAGCGTGCAGGTGAACTGTATCTGCATATTCTCTGCAGACATAAATCCACCAGTTATTATCGGCAGCCAGTTTGGCCCAGGTGTCCCATGGATAATTCAGCACTTCGGTACCGCCATGAAAATTTGCAGACTGAACAAAATGATGCTGGGAGGCGAAGTTCATAAATGCCACAGTTTCAGGTTGCCAGGCATTGCCATCAGGGTGCTGTCCATCTTCAGGGTCAGGGTAATTTCGGTTCAGGTCAACGTTGTTGGCATTGTAGCGGACGGCACCGTTCACACTGGTGTTTCCTCCATGATAGGTCCCGTCAGGGTTTGCCAGAGGATTGATAACAATCTCCATGCTGTTCACAAGATCGGTTACCCGGTCATCAATACCGTAGTTGGTCAGCAGGTAGTCAATCAGGTGAAGCATGAGGATATAACCCGTAGTTTCGTCGCCATGGATTGAGGATGTATAGAGGAATTCAGGCTCATTTTCCTGTACGTCAGGATTATCAGTGATCTTAATGGCCAGTAACTTCCTGCCGCTTGCAAGTGTTCCGATGGTAATGAGGCGGGCAATATCCGGATGATCGGTAACAAACTGGCTCATAATGTTTTCGTAATTCGGATAGGTAGGATAATAATTCCAGCTTAAAGGCTGATCCGATGATGAACTCATGTCAACCTGAGCCAGTAAAGAAGGCGGGGTAAGAACCTCTATTTCGTAACCAAGTAACAGGAATTCAGTCAATTCTCTATAGTTTGCATAAGCGTAAACAGTATTGCCTTTTACATTGTCGATTGAGACGATACGGGTAATTTTTTCAATTTCGGTTGCCTGTTTGATGTCGAAGCGGAAATAAACTTCACCACGATCCTTAATCGTGTTGTATGCATGATTTACAGCCTCATTATTATTTTGTGCACTGACATTCAGGACAATAGTGATTGTGATCCAGAGAGAAAGGATGAGTTTTTTCATTTGTAAATTGAAAGATTTCAGATTGAGAGCTGGCCGACTGATTCGAATTCCTGTGCCAGTGCAGAGAGTGTATTGTATAGGTTCTTTTCAACTTTGACCAATGGAAGTCTCAGATTATTCGAGATGATGCCTTTGATTTCGAGCACAGCTTTTATTCCGCTGGGATTCCCATCGGCAAACAGGGCTTTGATAATGTCGGTCATCCTGTAATGGATTTCCCGCATCTTTTTTAAGTCGCCTTTGAGGCCGAAATTTACAAGATCAGAAACCTCTTTGGGAAAGGCATTTGCAGCTACTGATATCAGCCCGTCGGCACCCATTGCCATGAACGGGGCAGTGAGCAGGTCATCGCCTGAAATGACAAGGAAATCTTTTGGCTTGCGCCGGATTATATCCATTACCTGCTCAATGTTTCCCGATGCTTCCTTGATGCCGATGATGTTGTCGAATTCGTTGGCAAGGTCAAGTGTGGTTTCCGCCTTCATGTTTACACTGGTGCGGCCCGGCACATTGTACATCACAATTGGCAGCGGACTAACAGCGGCCAGGTTTTTAAAATGAAGGTACAATCCACGCTGCTGAGGTTTGTTGTAATACGGTGTTACTGAAAGAATTGCGTCGTATCCGTCAAATGGCATTGTACGCAACTGGTTCATCATTTCCTGCGTGTTGTTACCACCGACACCTATCATCAATGGTACACGCTGGTTAACAGTATCAATGACGAAATCAGATACTGCATGCTTTTCTTCCTTGGTGAGCGTTGCGGTCTCAGCTGTAGTCCCCTGAACCACAAGGTAATTGACACCTCCTTTTATCGTGTGTTCAATCAGTTTTTCGAGTGCACTGAAATCAATGGTTCCCTGTTTGTGAAAAGGAGTGACAAGGGCTACTCCGGTACCTTTGAATTTGGAATTCATGCTGGTTCGTTGTTATTGAACATTATCAGGTAATGCATGATCTGGTCCATAAATTCTCTGAGCGATGTTTCGGGTGTAGTGTGAATCATCATATCAAAGAATTCCTGGTGGGTATCATCGAAACGGCCGATTTTCAGGGCAGCGTTTGAAAGAGCGGCAAGGTATAGCAGCGGGAAATGCTCACTGAGACTCAGATCAATGAGAATGTCGAATTTCTCGGCCAGAAAATCTGGAACGAAAGTTTTTTCAGGCTTTCCATACCAGTTCAAATCCTTGGGAATGAGTATGTCCTGCGAAAGCTTGGGTATGAAGTAATGCGGCTGGATTTTAATATCGGTATAACAGGCAACTCTGACTTTAAGATTGGTTTCGCTCAGTATTTTAATGAACTCCTCAACCTGTTTGTAGGTGTCCTCATCAGGCAGGTAATAGAGTAAGGCAATGGTATGTGCTTCCTCAAGATTGGCTGACTTTCTTTCACGCAAGAGGTTCTGATGTTCCTGAATAAGGTTTCGTCGGGCAAGCTTTTTACGTATGTTATCAATTAATCCCAATATCGTACGGTTTGAAGTTTGCGAAATTAACAATTATTAATCGCTTTTATTCCTAAAAGGTATTATAAATCATCCATGATTCCTGATGTTGTTGATCAGGTGGCGTTTTTTCAAAGCCTATTCCGGAGATATCAACTGATAGTGGGTTATTTCCCCGATATACATGCGGTGATAATCTTTTTTTGGGTAATTCGAATCGATTGAAGAATCGAGGAAGTGTGCAGGGTCGATGTCGGTGGAGTAAATCTTTCGGCAGTCGAACGAAAGGTATGCTTGTTCAAATATAACGCCTCCCGAGGGTGATGCCACGGGAATGAGCCCGGTAGCAGCAATTTTGTCGGTATCGCGGCCGGACCGGCTGCCGCAGAACTGCAGGATTTTGCGGTACTTCTCTTCGAAGAAAGTGAGCGTAAACACATCAGCGCTTTCCATGAAGTGGTATGTATGCCGTGTTGGCCTGACAAAAACAAAGGCAACAGGTTTGTTCCAGAGAATGCCAAAACCGCCCCAGCTTGCAGTCATTGTGTTGAATGACTGTAAATTGCCTGCAGTTATAAGCATCCATTCGTCATCGAGCATCGAAAAGACACTCTTTTCAAGTTTCCTGAGTTCGTCTAAGGTGGGTGATAATTTAGCTGTCATTGCTTCAGTTTTTTCTTACTTTTTTAAGGGTGAGCAGGTTTAAAGGGTTGCATGTCAGCCCCTTGATGTCTTTTTGAGTGAACCTGAGGGCCTGGTCATAATAAAGGATGATTACCGGGGCCTGTTGCATTACCAGGTTATCCATTTTCATGTAGATCAGTCCGCGCAACGAATCGTTTTTTTCCAGTGCTGCCGCTATGTAAAGCCTGTCATACTCGCGGCTGGCGAAATGAGTGTAGTTTGGTCCTTTGGGACAGAAGTTCTGTGAAAGAAAAAGCGAGAGATAGTTCTCAGGATCAGGATAATCGGCGATCCACGATCCCCTGAAAAAGTTCACTTTCGACTGGGCGATCATATCCCTGAGTGTTCCGGGCGGAGTTACATCAATTTTTATTTCAAAACCGGCTTCATTGAGCTGACTTTGTATGTATTTGCATAGGTCGAGATAGGAGGCATTGGTTGTGATTGTGATAGCGGGTAAGCCTTTTCCGGCAGGGTAACCTGCCTCAGCCAGCAGCTGCTTAACTTTCTCAGGATCATAATCATAACCAGAGATTGCAGCATTGTCAAACCAAGGCAGTCCGGGTGGAACCATGCCTGCAGTGCCGGGTATGCCGATATTGTTTCTCAGGTATCGCATCATCTTCCTGCGGTCGAAACCATAACTCAGTGCCTGTCTTATCCTTACATCCTTCAACGGATTGTTTTTTACCCCGGGGAGACTTGTATCCACCAGTATTCCAAGGTATTCAGTATTAAGGTAAGGGCCTGTGAGGAGTGATATCCTGTTGATATATTTCGGGCTGAGCTTGCCTTCGCGGGTAAGCATTTCATCTTTGTAACCGGCATCGATCCCCGACATGAAATCGAGGTTGCCTTTGACGAACTCAAGAAAAGCAGCCTGCTTATCGGCAATAAAAGTTACTGCGACAGCATCAAGGTATGGCAGACGCTCATTACCTTCCTTTTCAAAATAGGCCGGGTTCTTCACGAGCACAAGTTTCACTCCTTCTTTCCACATCCTGAACATGAAAGGCCCTGTGCCAACCGGGTTTCGACGAAAGTCAGTTCCATAGAAACTAATTGCTTCGTGAGCCACCACTGAACAGTACTGGTTGCTGAGCAATCCGGCGAAAGGAGGGAAGGGAGCCGTTAAGGTGATTTGAAACGTAGTGTCGTCAGGTGCTTTAAAAGCGGGTATTCCATTTTGTCTTTTAACCTGCGAAAAAACCCATGCCCCCGGTGACGCAACTTCCGGATCGGCTAATCTTCTGAAACTGTAAACAAAATCTGATGCAATAACTTTTCGGCCTTTTCCGCCGGGAAAAACAGGCGAGTCATGAAACCTGACATCGCTTCTGAGATAAAAAATGTATGTGAGACCATCGTCGGATATCTTCCATTCTTTTGCGATACATGGTTCTACCTTTAAATTGTCATCCAGTTGCACAAGACCGTTAAACAGCTGGTTTACAGCCCATATATTTGCCTGGTTACTGCAAAACGCGGGATCGAGCGAGGTGATGCCTGCCGATTCGTTATACCTGAATACCGTTTTTACTGCGTCCTTGTCAGCATGTTGCCGGCATGATATCAGCAGCATGGGTAAAAGCAACAATAGAGCACACTTATAAGGCATTGGGTATTGTCTGGTTTGATTTTCAAAAATAGTGTTTATAGTTTTCGTTGCTGATCATGGTGTTTATTTTACTTTTGCCAAAAATAGATACCAGCATGAAACACTTGTTTACCCTCGCATTGTTTTGCAGTTTGATGTACGTTGTTCAGGCACAGGATGCCAGAGAAATGACAGGCGCATGGTCCTGCTCACAGCGCAAAATGCAGATGAAAAGCCTGCCTGACCTGAAAATGTTTTCACCGAATGCTCCGGTTCATAGTTTCGATGTGCTGAATTATAAGCTCGATCTCGACATCTACAGCTGTTACCTTCCGCCTTATCCTAAAAGTTTTGCAGGCAGTGTTATTGTCACCTTTAGGGCTGATTCAGTGATCGATCATATTATTCTGAATGCAGTAAAAACCTCTCTTACCATAGACTCGGTGAGTTTAAGCGGTGTTTCTTTCACCCATAATTCAAACCTGCTCAATATTACGCTCGACAGAACGTACAATCCGGGTGAGGAAACCGATGTTAAGATATATTACAAGCACAAAAACATCAGTGATGGTGCTTTTTATGTCAACACAGGTTTTGTTTTTACCGACTGTGAGCCTGAAGGCGCCCGCAAATGGTTCCCCTGTTACGACAAACCATCTGATAAAGCCACGACCGATGTTACAACAAAAGTTCCTTTAAATGTTAAACTGGCATCAAACGGCCGCCTGCAGGATTCAATTGTGAATGGCGATACACTTGTTTTTCACTGGATAAGCCGCGATCCCGTTGCTACTTACCTTACAATTCTCACATCCAAGGTCAACTATAATCTGGATGTAATTCAGTGGATTAATCCCAATACAGGGGAAATCACACCCTTGCGATTCTATTACAATCAGGGTGAGAACCCTGACGGAATGGAAGCTATTTTTCCCGGAATGGTGACGTTCTACTCGCAGGAATTTGGCGATCATCCATTTGAGAAAAACGGTTTCGCCACGTTAAACAGTGATTTTGCCTGGGGAGGCATGGAAAATCAAACACTTACAAGCCTTTGCCCCAATTGCTGGAGCGAATCTCTTTTAGCTCATGAATTTGCACACCAATGGTTTGGCGATATGATCACTTGCGCCACCTGGGCAGATATCTGGCTTAACGAAGGCTTTGCCACCTGGACCGAAGCCCACTGGACCGAATTTACAGATGGTTATACCGCCTATAAGAATGAGATTAAAAACAATGCCGATTACTACCTGCTTGTGAACAACAACTGGCCAATCTCAGACCCTGACTGGGCCATCAACACACCTTCGGTCGATATTCTTTTCGATTACGCTGTAACTTATATGAAGGGCAGTTGTGTGCTTTACCAGCTTCGCAATGTGATGGGCGACACGGCGTTTTTTACCGGGTTAAAAGCCTATGCTTCTGATACTGTTAACTTTAAGTACAAATCGGCAACCATCCGCGATTTTAAAGACAAGATGGAGGAGGTATCCGGACAAGAACTTGATTATTTCTTCGATGAATGGATATTTACCGGCGGCCACCCTACGTATCAGAATGTCTATAGTATTGAGCCGAATGGCGACGGATGGAGAGTTTATTTCACCTTCAGGCAGACAACCAATGCTACATACTGGCAAATGCCGGTTCAGTTACGGATACGTTTTCAGGACAACTCCGACACCATCGTGAATGTCTTCAATTCTTTTAATGGACAGATATTTACGTTTGATTTTACCGGGCGAAAACCAACCACTGTTTTCTTTGATCCGAACACGCAAATTGTTTTAAAGAAAGGAACAACAATCGTTTCGACCGATGAGCATGTAGCAGCAGGTTCGGGCAACATGATAACAGGTATTGTTCCGAATCCCGTAAAAGATGTAGCTGATATTACCTATGACCTGCAAAAAACAGGCGAAGTGAAACTCATAGTTTATAACATAACCGGCAGCAGGGTTTTAGCTATCAGCCAGGGACTGCAGGCAGCTGGCAGCCATTCGTTTACAATGGATGTATCGGCGCTAAAACCAGGCGTTTATAACTGTGTCCTGCAAACCAATGATGCAGTGAACTCGGCTAAAATGATTGTTGCGAAATAGCGATTCTATAATCCGGGATCGCTTTATTCCTTTTTCAGGTTAAGCGGATGGTCCACCTTTTCTTTCAGGAGTGCAAGGTCAATTACTTCAAACATTTCTGAGATGTAATGGAAGGTTAGTCCCTTGATATAGATAGGATTGATCTCTTCAATATCCTTGCGGTTGTCGGTTGACAGTATAATGTCACTGATTCTTGCCCGTTTTGCTGCCAGTATCTTTTCTTTGATACCGCCAACCGGCAGCACCCGTCCGCGTAAGGTTATCTCTCCGGTCATCGCGATTCTGCTCCTTACTTTCCGTTGTGTGAAGGCAGATGCTAAGGCTGCAAACATCGTGATACCGGCTGAAGGACCATCTTTTGGAGTGGCGCCCTCGGGAACATGAATATGCACATTCCACTTCTCAAAAATACCGGGATCGATGTTCAGCAGGTTTGAGTGGGATTTAAGGTATTCATAAGCCAGTGTGGCCGATTCTTTCATCACATCACCCAGGTTTCCTGTGAGTGTGAGTGCGCCTTTGCCGGCACTAAGGCTTACTTCAATATAAAGTATCTCTCCTCCTGTTGCTGTCCAGGCAAGGCCGGTAACCACGCCTGCAATGTTTGCAACAATGCTTTTGTCCCGCTGGAAAATGGGTGATCCGAGAATTCTTACCAGGTCTTCGGGTTCCACCGTAGCCGGTATAGCCTCGTTCATGGCAATATATTTCGCCCTGTTGCGGATCACCTTAGCAATTGTTTTTTCAAGGCTTCTTACCCCTGATTCGCGGGTGTAATCTTCAATGAGTTTGTGAAGAGTTTGTTTACCGAACGATACCTGTTTGGCTGATAATCCGTGTTCAGTCAACTGTTTGGGAATGAGATGCCTTTTGGCGATTTCGGTTTTCTCCTCGAGCAGGTAGCCGCTCAGGTCGAGTACTTCCATGCGGTCGCGAAGGGCAGGGTGGATGGTGCTCATGGTATTGGCGGTGGCTATGAACATAACCCGCGAAAGGTCGTATTCCACCTCCATGAAGTTATCGTAGAATGCCAGGTTCTGTTCAGGATCAAGCACTTCGAGCAAAGCAGCCGACGGGTCGCCGTTTACTGTCATACCGGCCACTTTGTCGATTTCGTCCAGCACAAAAACCGGATTCGATGATTTTGCCTTCCTTATGCTCTGGATAATTCTTCCGGGCATGGCACCAATGTATGTGCGGCGATGGCCACGTATTTCGGCTTCGTCGTGAAGCCCGCCCAATGAAATCCTTATGTAATTTCTGCCCAATGCTTTGGCTATGCTCTTACCCAGTGAGGTTTTGCCTACACCCGGAGGGCCGACAAGGCACAAAATGGGCGATTTCATATCGTTTTTCAGCTTGAGGACTGCCAGGTACTCTATGATACGCTCCTTGATTTTTTCCATGCCGAAATGATCACGGTCAAGAATGCGCTGCGCATTTTTAAGGTCAAAATTGTCAGTCGTTACATCATCCCAGGGCAGGTCAGTCATTACTTCGAGGTAATTCATCTGAATGGAATACTCCATGGCTGCCGGGTTCATGCGGCTTAGTTTGGCGATCTCTTTTTCAAATACCTGCGCCACAGTTGCAGGCCAGTGCTTGCCTGCGGCCTTCGACTTCAGTTCATTGATCTGCTGCTCGTGGGGGTTGTTTCCCAGTTCCTCCTGGATAAGCCTGAGCTGCTGATTAAGGAGATAATCGCGCTGCTGCTTATCCATATCAATCTTTACCTTGTTCTGTATCTGGTTTTTAAGCTCGAGCATCTGCAATTCCCTGGTGAGAAGCGCAAGTACCGTGTTGGCCTGTTCGCTGAACTCGGGGATTGTGAGCAGTTTTTGCTTTTCGGTAAGTTCCACTGAAAGGTTGGAAGCTACAAAGTTTACCAGGAAAACCGGGCTTTCAATATTTTTAATGGCAAAACCAGCTTCTGAAGGCAGGTTGGGCGATTGCTGCACAATTTGTGTCGCAATATCCTTGATGGAGGCCATGAGTGCATCAAATGCCTTATCCTTTTTCTTTCTGTTTTCAGGAAATCCAAATGGCTTAACTGTTGCCTTGAAATATGGTTCGATCTGAAGGAGTTCACCGAGTTCAAACCGCTTTTTACCCTGCATGATAACCGTCGTGCTGCCGTCGGGCATCTGCAGTATCTTGATGATATAAGCAACTGTTCCTATTTTGTGCAAATCATCGAATGCAGGATCTTCAACTTCAGGATCTTTTTGCGCTACAACGCCAACAATCCTTTCGCCTTTGTAATGCTCTTTTATCAGTTTTATCGACTTGTCGCGCCCGACTGTGATGGGAATAACCACGCCGGGGAAAAGCACCGTATTTCGTAATGGTAAGATGGGTAAAGAGTCGGGGACCTTTTCGGCATTGATAAGCTCTTCATCCTCAGCTGATAACAGGGGGATGAATTCGGTTTCGTCTTCCAGGAGATTCGACAAAAAGAGAGGATATTCTTTATTTACTTTCATTGCAGATTTATGACAGTATGTCAGTTATATGAGTTTAGTTGAGGCTGAGCCTACAGGTCAATTATTATGCCAGACAGGCACTTTAAATAACAAGTTGTTTCTCAATAAGTTTTCTGATGTAAAAGTAACAACTAAAATGAATGTTATTTGCGACAATAAATTGAAAAAGGCCGTACGCCGGAGCGGACAGCCTTTTCAAATTCTTGCAGTTACCTTATTTGTTCTGGTTGCGAAGCTGCTGGTATTTTTCGTATTTCTGGCGGAACTTATCAACACGTCCTGCTGTGTCAACCAGCTTGATCTTACCGGTATAGAAAGGATGCGATGTGTTCGATATTTCAAGTTTTACCAAAGGATACTCTTTACCGTCTTCCCATTTGATGGTTTCTTTGGTTGCAACGGTCGACCGGGTCATGAAAGCGTAATCGTTCGAGATGTCTTTAAAAACTACCAGCCGGTATTCTTTGGGATGAATGTCTTTTCTCATGGCAATGAAGGCTTTATTTAAGAGGGTGCAAAATTAGTAATAATTTCAATACATACAAACACTGAAGAAGAATTATTTAACATGTTTTTGTTCATAATCTGAGAGACTGCCTGGAAATTCTTCATGAAAGAATACAGGAGTCAGGAGTCAGAATCCAGAATGTTTTTCGAGATACAGGTTGTATCTTTAACTATTCTGACTCCTGGATGCCGGATTCAATTTGTAATAATTTATGAGA
>Ga0116170_10004252_pt1 | contig 13144 bp, 11 predicted proteins | sample AD_JPNHW1_MetaG_FD_89797 | JGI IMG/M metagenome (GOLD analysis project Ga0116170, IMG submission 89797) | Active sludge microbial communities of municipal wastewater-treating anaerobic digesters from Japan - AD_JPNHW1_MetaG | ecosystem: Engineered > Bioreactor > Anaerobic > Digestate | place...
CAGCGGTGTGGAACAGACCGCTGCAGCGGTGCAGGTGACCCTCAAAGCCTGGCAGAGCGGCGCGGTTACGGTCCTGGAGGTTTGGCACGATGGCCCCGGCGAGACCGATCCAGGCCGGCGGGAGCGGCTGACGACGGAACTCGGATTCTCCGAGCTGATACGCACGCTGCGGGAGCGCTACGGGGAGGGCGTAGCGTTCGACATTACGGAGAATGAGCCCATGGGCGAATGCCTGCGCATCCGGCTGCGCCGCGGCGGCGCGGCTGGCTAGGAAGGCGGATATCTTCTGAGAAAGAGTGGCGTGAAGGTTGCGCATCCGGCTGCGCCGCAGCCTTCCAGCGGGGTGATCGCCGCGGTGACCTTGCCGGCGGGGCCCGCTCCAAACAGCTTTCCGCAACCGGGGCCGCCAGCCGGTACTACTGGAAAGCAACCAGAGATCGTACCTCCATTGAACGCACCGATTGGATCAACAGCAAAGTAAAAGAGTGATGAAAAAAGCGCTTTTCGCCACACATCTCCTCCTCTTCATGGCCGGGTGGATCTTTTCCGCCGCCGCAGCCCAGCCGCGGCCCCTTCGCCTCAGTTTGGTCCCGCTCGCCAATGCCTCCGCAGAACCGGCGGCGATCGACCGTTTCAATCAGACCATGAATGCCGCACTCGCCTGGCTGCCCCGGCAGCCCGGGGTGGAGCTGGTGCCGGCGGACACGGTGACGGCCCTCCTCGACGGGGCGGTCACCCCCGAATTCCCCGATCAATATGAACCCTTCAGTCTGGCGCGCGCCAATCTCGGCCTCCGTCTCGATGCCCTGCTCTTTTGCCGCCTGGAACGGCGGGCGGGCCGCACGGTCATCGCCGCGCAAGTGATGGAATTCCCCTCCGGCGTCCTCGCCGCTGAAAACGAGCAGCCGGTGCCGGCGGACAGCCTCACCCCGGAGGCGCCGCTCCTCGCTCCGCTGCTCGAGCGTTTCGCCGCGCGGGATTCCCTGACCGGCCATGCCTTCCGCACTTCGGAGCAGGGCCTGGTGCTGCTGACCGGGGAGCTAGGCGACGAGGCCTATGTGACGGCCTGCCAGGCGTTTTTTGCCGGACTACGCTTCGACGAAAGCCAGCGCCCGCTGCGCGTCAAGATTCTCCCCGCAACCCGGGTGCTGCCGCCGCAGCAAGAGCTTTGCGGCGTGGCCCGGGACCTGCTGGCGGAAACCGGCGCCGCCTGGTTGTTTGAGCTCTCCCCGGCCCCCGCTGGTGCGCGGGTGCGCTTCGCCCCGGCCCTGCTGCCGCTGCCGCAGCGCCCGGTCACCGAATGGACCCTGCCGGTTTATCCCCGGCTCGATGAGCTCGCCTGCATCGAGCTCACCGCCGACACGACAGCGGCACGGATGATCGATGCCGCCCTGCTCGAAGCGCCGGAGCATCCCCTCGCCGCCGCGCCGGAGCCGCTCTGGCAACAGAGCCCGACCCTGGCCTTTCGCGCCGCCTTTCGCCTGCACGAGTCGCTTGCGGGCGCCGGCAGCAGCCGCGCCGCTGCATTGACCAGTGAATGCGAGACGCTCTATCGCCTGGCCGCGGCCGGCGCCGCGACCAAGCCCCTGCAGGCCTGGGCCGGCCTCCATCTCGGCACCGTATTGACCCGGGAGCAAAAAAGCAGCGAGGACATTGCCGCCTTGCTCGAGGCGGAGACCCTTTTTGGCCCGATGGCCGATCCCTCGGGATTGATCCTGAGCCGCCGCGATCTCGCCGCCGCCTATAGCGAGCGCAAGGAGTGGCAGCAGGCGCGGCAGACCCTCAACCGGCTGCTCAATATTCCGCCCGACAGCCTGACCCAGGCCTTTACCTGGCAGCAGGTCGCTCAGCTCTATGAGAAGGAAGGGCGCATCGGCGAGGCGGTTCAGGCCTATCACCGCACGGCCCAGGTGAATCTGGCGATCAAACGTCCCTACGAAGCCGCGATGGTCTATCAGCGCCTCGGCCAGCTCATGCGCGAGAGCGGGGATCTGGAGCGTTCTGTCGCTTATCTCGATACCTTTCTGACCCAGGCCAGCGCCCTGGCCAGCGAGCCGGCTCTGGCGCGCGCCCATTTTCAGATGGGCTTGACCCGGCTGGCGCGCAGCGAGCGTGAACGCGCCCTGAACCATTTTCTCAAGGCCGGCGATTACCTCGAGATGCTCGGCGACCGCAGCGGGCTGGCCCGCGCCGACCTCAATATCGGCGCCATCTACTGGCAGCTCGGCGATACCCTCAAGGCGCGGCAGCGCTATTTCTCGGTCATCAACCAGGCCGCAGCCGACGGGGATTCGGTCATGGTGCTGATGAGCGCGGTCAACCTCGCCGACATCCATCTCACCCAGAAAAATTATACCCAGGCGCAGGCCTTTTTCGACCGCGCCCTGGCGATCGCCCAGCGCGCCCGGGACTCGCGCGAGCAGGCCAAGATCACCTACGCCAAAGGCCTCGCCTACCTCAAGGAGGGACGGCTGCGGGCGGGCTACGCCCAGATCAAGGAGGCGATGGTCCTCGGCGGCGGCACCGTCAATGGAGACGCCGAGAAGGAAAAGGCCTTTCTGCAAAAACTCTCCCTCTTGATCGGCGACATCGAAACCCTGCGCGGCACCCCGCCGCCGCGCTACTAACCTCGGCCTGTCCTGGTGGCCGCCCGCCGCCATATCCCCGAAACCCTCCGCGCCCTCACCGCGCGCGTCGATCGGGCTGTGCGCGAGTATCACATGCTCGAGCCGGGCGATCGCCTGCTGGTAGCCGTCTCCGGGGGCGCCGACTCGATGTCCCTGCTGCACCTGCTCGCGCAGCGCCTCACCCTCTATGCCCCCGGATCGAGCCTGCGCGCGGTCTATGTCGATATGGGCTTCGGCGGTGCGGAGGAGGAGCGCTGCCGGATCATGCACGACTGGTGGCGGCAGCTCGGTGTCAGCGGCCGCATCCTCCGTACCACCATCGGTCCGCTCGCCCACAGCGCGGCCAACCACGAAAACCCCTGCTTTCTCTGCTCCCGGATTCGCCGCAAACAGATCTTTGCCGCGGCCGAGCTTTTTGGCTGCAACAAGATCGCTTTCGGCCACCACAAGGACGATCTCGTCGAAACCCTGCTCCTCAACATGCTCTTCAACCGTGAGATCAGCACCAGTCCGCCCGTCCTCTCGATCCAGGAGGGACGCTACCGCCTTATCCGCCCGCTGCTCTATGTCGAGGAGGCGATGGTCAAGGCCTACGCGGCGGAGGCCGGAGCGCCGGTCTTCCGCCAGGAGTGCCCGAGCGACGGCTCCTCCAGCCGGCAGGAGGTCAAGGAGTGGCTCCAGGCCCTGGAGGCGGCGCACCCCGGCACGCGGGAGAACCTGTTTCAGTCGATGAAACGCGTCAAGCCCGACTATCTGCTGTGAGGAGCGGCGCGCCCCGGCCGGTGCGGCTTCGGGTGGCGGCGACCGGAGCGTCCCCTGCTCGCGACCGCCGGCTCGCGGCTGTGACCTGGTCGCCGGAAGCAAACTGGTGATCCGTGACACGTCCCCTGCTCGCGACCGCCGGCTCGCGGCTGTGACCTGGTCGCCGGAAGCAAACTTGTGATCCGTGACACGTCCCCTGCTCGCGACCGCCGGCTCGCGGCTGTGACCCTCCAGCTTCACCCTTGCAATTCCCGTGAAAAATACGTAATTTGAAGCGCCGGTTCAGGGACCGGCCCCGTGGCTGGTTCTCGCCATCTCCCATTCATTCCATGAAGGAAAACGCTGCACATGCGGCTCAAGCAGAGCTATCCCTTTGACTGGCAGGGATTGGAGGATTTTTCCTACGATTTCGATGCCGCGGGCGTGCCCCGGGTCGACTATGGTGCGGAGGGCTTGCGCTACAATCCCATCACCATTGCCCAGTACGGGCTCTTCAGCCTGCAGCGTTTCGCGGAGGAGGCCAGGGACGCTGACCGCGCCCGTGCCTTGAGCTGCGCCGTGTGGCTGGCGGCCAATGCCCGGCCCGCCGGATGCGGTTCTCTCGCCTGGATTTACGATTTCAGCCTGCCTTTTTACGGGCCCGACGCGCCCTGGATTTCGGCGATGGCCCAGGGCGAGGCGGTGTCGCTGCTGGTGCGCTGCCATGTGCTCGAGCAGCGCAGCGATTTTCTCGATATCGCGCGTTCCGCCATCCGCCTTCTCGACCTTCCCGTCGCGGAGGGGGGGACGCTCGGCCGGCTTCCCGGTGGTGACCCCTGGTTTGAAGAGTATCCGACCGAGCCGGCCTCGCATGTGTTCAACGGCCATCTCTTTGCCCTCCTCGGCGCGGCGGACTGGGCCGACCATTCCGATCTGCCCGAAGCCTGGCAGCGTTACGAACGCGGCCTGGCCAGCATCGAGCGGAACTGGCGCCTCTGGGACCGCGGCTTCTGGACCCGCTACGATCTGCATCCGACCAACCGGCTGGCCTCGCGCATGTACCAGCGGGTCCATGTGCGGCTGATGCGCCTGCTGGCGGAACGCACCGGCAGGCCGCTCTTTTTCCAGGTGGCGCGGCGCTGGCGGAACATGCTCTACGACCCCTGGTCCAATCTCGCCTGGCTTGCGCTCAAATCGGGGGAGAAGATCCGGCTGCGCGGAGGCCTGCGTTGAACAAGGTGCTAATGCTGGCCTATTATTTTCCGCCGCTCGGCATGGGCGGGACGCAGCGCCCGGCCAAATTCGCCCGTTACCTGCCGGAATCGGGCTGGCAGCCGGTGGTGCTGAGCGTCAAACCCATTGCCTATTGGGCGGAGGATCCCTCGCTTCTCGATGAGCTGGCCGGAGTGGAGATCGTGCGCACCGGCTCGTTCGATCCGCAGCGCCTGCTGCGGGTGGTGCGGGGCGAGCCCCGGCGCCCGGAGGGGGGAGAGGCCGAGGCCGCCGGAGATGGGCGCGCTCCCGCCGGGGCAGGTGGAAAAGTCGTGGCCTGGATCAACCGACGGCTGCTGCCCTGGTTCCTGCTGCCCGACAGCAAGATCCTCTGGAGCTGGCATGCGCGCCGTGCCGCCGCCGCGCTGCTCCGGTCCGGCACCTTCAGCGCCATCTGGTCCACCTCGCCGCCCCACTCCACCCATCTCATCGCGCGGCGGCTGGCGCGGCGCTATCGGCTCCCCTGGATCGCCGATTTCCGCGACGCCTGGGCCGAGAGCGTCGTCGTCCACCAGCCGACCGCCTGGCACCGCCGCCGCCAGGAAGCCCTGCTGCGCCGCGTTGCCGGCGCCGCCGATCTCCTCATCGGCGTCACCCCCGGCATCGTCACCGAACTCGAGGCCGCCGGCGGCGCCGGCAAGACCCGGCTCATGACCAACGGATTTGATGCGGCTGATTTCAGCGTCGCCACTCCGGCCCCCGCCGCTGCGACGCCCGCGGGGCCAACGGCCACGCCGCTGCCCGCGTCGCCTGCGGGCACCCAGGCCCCCGCCGCCGCGCCGGCAGCACCACGCTTCACGCTCTGCCACTGTGGCTCGATCAGCCGCTTCAGCGACCCGGCACCCCTGCTCGCCGCCCTGCGCCCGCAGGACGCCGGCCGCCTCCGCCTCCACTTCGTCGGCTACGATGCCGGCGGCAGCCTGGCCCGGCAAGTCCGCGCCAGCGGACTGGAGTCGCTGATCACCTGCAGCGGCTACCGGCCCCACCACGAGGCGATCGCGGCCATGACCGCCGCCGACGCCCTGGTGCTCATCGCCTGCGATGAACCCGGGGCCCGTTTCATTCCGGGCAAAAGCTTTGAATACCTGGCCAGCCGCAAGCCGATCCTGCTGATCAGCAATGTCACCGAGACCCTCCGCCTGCTTGCGGTCCAGCCGGGCGTCGTCGCCTGCGCGCCGGATCAATCGCAGGCGATCCGTGCAGCCCTGGAGCGGCTGCAGCAGGACCCCGAGCTGGCGCGCGCGGCCGCAATGCGCGATCTGCGCCCCTTTGACCGCCGGCAACAGGCCGCCCTGTTGGCCGGAATGCTCCAGCAATTATCCGAAAAACCTTTGCCAAGAAGATGAAAAACCTGCAGCGAATCCTTCTTGCTCTCCTCGCCCCGCTCCTGGCCGCTACGGCCGGCGAACCCCTGCTCTTTGACTGGCCCACCGACGCCAGCCGCCTGCTCACCTCCACCTTCGGCGAGTATCGCGGCCACCGCTTCCACGCCGGCATGGATATCAAGACCTTCGGCCAGGTCGGCTATAAAGCCCTGGCGGTGCGCCCGGGTTCCATCGTGCGCGTCCAAACCTCCCCCTGGGGCTATGGCCGCGTCGTCTACCTCCTCCTCGATACCGGCGAGACCGCAGTCTATGGCCACCTGCAAAAGTTCAGCCCGGAGGTCGCCGGCCGGGTCCGCGCGGAGCAGCAGCGCTCGGGACGCTATGCGGTGGAGCTGCGCTTTGCCAAGGGTGAGATTCCGGTGGCGCAGGGCGAGATCGTCGGCTGGACCGGTCAGAGCGGCTCCGGTGCGCCCCATCTCCACTTCGAGCTGCGCGACGCCGAAGAATCCCCCGTGAATCCCCTGCTCAAGGGCTACAAGCTCGCGGACACCATGGCGCCGGCTATCCGCAAGATGATGGTCATCCCCCTCGATGTCACCGCGCGCGTCGCCGGCGACCTCGAGCCGGTGGTCTATCTCCCCAAACCGGCCGGGCCCGGCCGCCTCCAGATCGAACGCCCGATCCCGGTCTTCGGCCGTATCGGCTTCGCCGCCGAGTTTTTCGACCAGATCGACGGCGCCTCGAACCGTATGAACCTCTACCGCTACCGCCTCCTGGTCGACGAGAAAGAGGTTTTTGCCACCCGCTATGACACCTACCCCTATGCGATCGATCGCGAGGCCGATCTCGACCGCGAGTACCGCGCCCTGGTGCGCTACAAGGATCTCTATCAGCGCTGCTTCCGCGAGGAGGGCAATGAACTCCCCTTCTATGCCGGCCGCGCCGCCTGGTATGGCGCCCTTGAGTGCGATCCGGCCGACAATACCCCCACCTGGCTGAGCAGCCTCACCCGCGCTCTCGGATTCTTCTGGGACCTCCCCGCCGGCGTGACAATCCTCGAAAAAGGACTCCATCCCTTTCGCATCGAGGCCTGGGACTTTAGCGGCAACCGCTCCACCCTCGAGGGCCGGCTCCAGGCCGGTCCGCCCGCCGGCTTGAACGCCGTGGCTGCCACCGGGCTCGACCTGAACAAGGTGACCTTTAGCGTCGACGCCGACTATTATGACACCTACGTCCGCCTGGCGATCACCACCTCCCAGCCGGTCCGGCAGCTCCCCGCTCTCGAGGCCATCTGGAGCGACGGCCATGCGGAGAGCCTCCCGCTTACCCGTACCGGCCGGGCGGGCTTTCTCGGCGGCCTCAAGCTTGATCCGTACCATCCCGGCCCGGTGCGGCTGCGGCTCTTCGATCCGGCCGCGGCGGATAAAAACCTGCACGAGGTGATGCTCAATTTCGCCACGGTGCGTCAGGGGCGGGAGAAGAGCCTGGTCAGCGAGGACGGGCTCTGCGAACTCGTCTTCGACGCGGAGTCGCTGTTCAAGTCGCTTTTTGTCCGCGCGCACACGCGCAACCGCGGCGCGGATAACCTCGCCCTGGAGAGCAAGGTCTACCAGATCGATCCGATAGATGTGCCGCTGCGCGGCCCGGTCACCGTGCGCATCCGCAGTTTAGAGGCATCGCAGCCGGGCCAGGTTGCGCTCTACCGGCGGGCGCCGGGCGGCGATTGGCAATATCTCGGGCGGGAGGCAAGCGGCGGGGGCAGCATCGGCAGCCTTAGCCGGGAACTGGGCGAGTTCGCCCTGCTCCGCGACCGCGAGGCTCCCGTCATTACCGCGCTGCAGCCGGCAGAGGGTGTCAAGACCTCACGCACACCGCTGCTGCTGGCACGGGTGCACGACGCCCTCTCCGGTATCGGCGATGAAGAGGAGTATGATCTTCTCCTTGACGGCGAGCGGGTCATCACCGAGTACGATCCCGAGGGCGAGCGGCTGCTCCATCAGGTCGAGGAGCCGCTGCCTCCAGGTCGCCATTCGCTCGAGGTCATCGTCCGGGACCGTTGCGGCAACCGGGCGGCCAAAAAACAGAATTTTGAGGTCCGCTGAGCGGCAACCGGGCGGGTTCGCTGGCCGGCGGGCGGGATTGGGCGCCGGCGGGAGTGTACCATAGAAGAGGGGCAGCAGCATGATTCCCATACGCGATGAAAATGCCCGCCGGCACTTTCCGGCCGTGACCATCGGATTGATCGCGATCAACGTGATCGTCTTTATTTATCAGATCCTGCTGCCCGGCACACGGATGGATGAATTTATCCTGCACTACGGCGCCATCCCCCTCTATATCCGCAGCGGCGTGCACCTCTCCACCATCTTCTCCTCCATGTTCCTGCATGGGAGCTTTTTGCATATCGCCGGCAACATGCTCTATCTCTGGATTTTCGGCGATAACATCGAATCGGTGCTGGGGCCCTTCCGCTACCTGCTCTTTTACCTTGTCTGCGGGGTCTGTGCCTTTGCCGCGCATTTTGTCTTCGCGATGGACTCGATGACGCCAATGATCGGGGCGAGCGGCGCCATCTCCGGGGTCCTCGGCGCCTATATGGTGCGTTTTCCGCGCGCACGCGTCGTGGTAGCTGTGCCCATCTTCCTCTGGATCTGGCGGACCTTTGCGATCCCCGCCGTCTGGGTGCTGGGGTTCTGGTTTGTCATGCAGATTTTCAGTGGTGCCAGCGGTTCAGCCCAAAGCGGGGGCGTGGCCTGGCTGGCACATGTGGGGGGATTCGTTGCGGGGGTCGTCCTGATGCTTACCCGGAACAGACGCTTCATCTAGAACGGAATAGGAAATGGATTATTTTACCCTGCTTTTCATCGCCGTCGGCCTCTCCATGGATGCCCTGGCCGTCTCGATATCCAGCGGCCTGACCATCCCGGATGTCAACCGCTCCCATGGGCTCAAGATCGCCTTCTCCTTCGGCTTGTTCCAAGCTGTGATGCCCATCCTCGGCTGGCTCGCCGGCACCAGCCTGCGCCGCTATATCGAGAGCGTCGACCACTGGATCGCCCTGGCCTTGCTCTCCCTGGTCGGTGCGCGCATGATCTATGAGGCGCTGCGCGGCCATGAAGCGGAGGAACCCCTGATCGCCACCGATCCGAAGGTCTTGCTCCTGCTCTCGGTGGCCACCAGCATCGATGCCATGGCGGTAGGCCTCAGTTTCTCCCTCCTCCATGTGCCGCTTTTTCCGGCGGTCCTGATCATCGGGGTGACGACCTTTCTCTTCTCCGGCGCAGGGGTCTATCTCGGCAAGATGGCCACCGCCCATCTCGGCACCTTCGTCGAGATCCTCGGCGGCCTCATCCTCATTGCCATCGGGGTCAAGATCCTCCTCGAGCACCTGCAGATCCTGCCCTGAACGGCTCTCGCCGGCAGCAACAGAACCTTGACTAAAATACCCCCAGCCATTTGAGCAGGATGATGCCGGTGGCGATGGTGAAGATGCTCCCCAGGGTTGTCACCAGGATGATATGCCCGGCCAGCCGGGCGTTGCTGCCCATAGCCTCGGCCATGGCGTAACTGGCGATGGCGGTGGGTGAAGCGAAGAAAAAGAAGAGCACGCCGAGTTCAGGACCGCGGAAGCCCAGGGCAATGGCCGCCGCGATGGTGATCAGGGGGATCAGGACGATCTTGATCACGCCGGCCTGCAGGGCGGGGCGGAGATCCGCGGCCAGGCCCTTGAAGCTGAGGGTGCCGCCGATGCCGAGCAGGGCGAGGGGGAGGGTGAGCGTGGAGAGATAGTTGATGCTCTCGAGGAGCATTTTCGGCAGCTGCAACTGCAGCAGGGAAAAGGGTACGGCCACGACCGCGGCCAGGATCAGGGGATTGGTGAGGATCTGGCGGGCGACGGTCCGGCGGCTGATGCGGCGCTCCGTCTTTTGCGTCAGCGACAGGGCCAACACGGCGAGGATGTTGTAGGGCGGCATGATCGCCGCAAGGACCACGGCAGCGAGGGGGAGCACCTGCGGGCCGTAGGCGCTGTTGAGCATGGCAAAGCCAAGAATGGCAAAGTTACCGCGAAAGGCGCCCTGGATGAAGGCGCCGCGGTCGCGCCCGCTGCGCACCAGCCAGATCCCCGCCAGCCAGCTGAGGGCGAAACTGACGAGGATGAAGCTCCAGGCGAAGAGGATCTGACGTCCATTGAACATCTCCTGCATCCGCGTGGTCGAGATCTTGGTGAAAAGCAGCGCCGGCAGAGTGATGGTGAAGACCAGCCGTGAGGCGACCGTGTTGAAATGCGCGTCAATCACCCCGGTGCGCTGCAGCAGTAGGCCGGCGAAGACAAGGATGAAGACCGGGGCGACGATCTCCGCCGCCTGGATAAATATCGCCATAAGGACGCCTTCCCTCTAATCGTGCACGCGGCCGCGGGCCAGCGAGGCGAAAATACCGAAAACGCACAGCAGCGCGAATCCCCCCAGCAGCAGGTGCATCCCCCCGAGAAAGCGATCCTGATTTTGCGGAGCGATGCGGGTATGGCCGACAAAGAGGGCGATGACCATCGCCGCCATACCCATGCTGAACATCTGTCCCAGCATCCGCATGGTGCTGACCATAGCCGAAGCCAGGCCATACTGGCGCCGCTCGACCGAGCCCATGATGGCGTTGGTGTTGGGCGAGGAAAAAAGCCCGAAGCCGATGCCGAGGAGCAGCAGGCTGAGACCGATGAAGGAGAGGGGGGTGGCGGCGCCGACGCCAGCCAGCATTGCCAGGCCAATGGCGGTGAGCGTCATGCCGGTCGAGGCGATCAGGCGCGGCTCAAAGCGGTCGGAAAGAAAACCGGCGATGGGCGAAAAGAGCGCCTGCATGACCGGCTGCGACATCATCACCAGGCCGGCGTGGCGGGGCTCCAGCCCCTGGACATATTGGAGATAGAGGCTGAGGATGAAGCCGACCGCAAAGGTCGCCCCGTAGTTGATCAGGGCGGCGAGATTGGAAAAGGCGAAGACGCGGTTCTCGCGCAGCATCCGCACCTCCATCAGCGGCGAGGCGCAGCCGGCCTCCCAGCGCAGGAAGAGGACCAGCCCGGTGAGGGCCGCCGCCAGGGCGAGAACGCCGCTGCGTCCTGGGAGGGCGGATAGTCCGTACATCAGGGCGACCACGGCGAGGGCATAGAGGGCGGCTCCGGTACGATCAAAGGCCTCGCCGGCGGCCTCCCGCCACTCGTGGTCCAGGTAGCGCCAGGTCAACAGCAGGGCCGTCAGGCAGAGCAGGGCATTGATCCAGAAGATGGCACGCCATCCCCAGGCACCGACCATCCAGCCGCCGACCGGCGGGCCGAGAGCGAGGCCGAGATAGACGGCGGCGATGTTCCAGCCGAGAACCCGGCCGCGCAATTCCGGCGGATAGACCGAGATCAGCATGGCCGTGGCGGTGCCGAAGACCATCCCGCCGCCCAGCCCCTGCACCACCCGGCCGGCGATCAGCAAGGCGCCGCTGCGGGCCAGGGCCGCCCAGATCGATCCGGCGAGAAAAAAGAAGAGCCCGAAACTGAAGATGCGCTTGCGGCCATAAATATCTGCCAGCCGCCCGAAGGGCAGCAAAAAGACCGCGGCCGCAAGCAGATAGGCGGTAGCGATCCAGCTCAGGGACACCGCATCAAGCCCAAGCTCGGCGCCGAGCTTGGGCAGCGCCAGATTGACACCGGCACCCATGAAGGGGGTATTGAACGAGGTGAGAATGGCCACCATCAGAGTGGCCCGCTGCAGGGATGGGGTGGACATCAGACCTCCGCAAAGGCGCCGAAGTGATAGATCTCCTGCAGCGGTTTGCGCGGCGTGGGATGCTCGCGCAGCTGCAGTTCCTCGGCAAGCTGCGCCGGATCGCCGTAATAGCCGACCGCGATGGCGGCGATGGCGGTGAACTCCGCCACCGGGATATGCAGCGCGGAGTAGATCTTGTCGCGATCGAAGCCCCCCATGGCATGGGCGAAAAGACCGAGCTTGCGCGCCTGCAGCGCCAGCGCCATCCAGGCCGCACCGGCGTCAAAGGCGCCCCAATCGAGCGCGCGGCCGGAGGGACTGGTGCGCCGGGCCAGCAAAAAGAGGAGCACCGGCGCGGCGGCCGCCCAGATCTGGTTGCCGGGATGGAGCAGGGCGAAAAAACGGGCGTGCTCTTCCGGGGTGACGGCAGCGAGAAAGTACCAGGGCTGCGAGTTGGCGGCCGAAGGGGACCAGCGTGCCGCCTCGAAGAGTGAGAGCAGATCCGCCTCGGCTATCGGCCGGGGTGAAAAGGCGCGGGGCGACCAGCGTTCAGGGAACTGGGGATCGACGGCGGCCTCGGGAAAACGGGTGGATGCGTTCATAGGGGGTATCCTCGTGTTAGAAACATATAATATATGCTATTTGCACGTCCCCCTCAATGGTTTTGTTGGCCACGACGCCCGCGCTACCGCAGCGCCTCCCCACAAGGACTCGCTCCCACCGCGGCAGCGGCACCGCTGCGCCTCCCCACAAAGACTCGCTCCCACCGCGGCGGCAGTACCGCAGTACCTCCCGCCAGAGACTCGCTCCCACCTTGGCGTCGGCGCCACTGCTGCGCCTCCCCACAAAGACTCGCTCCCACCTTGGCGGCAGTACCGCAGTACCTCCCTCCAGCGCCTCGCTCCCACCTTGGCGTCGGCGCCACTGCTGCGCCTCACGCCCTCAGCGCTGCTGCACAATTATCCAGAGCCTCGCTCCCACCTTGGCGTCGGCGCCACCGCTGCGCCTCCCCACAAAGACTCGCTCCCACCGCGTCGGCGCCACCGCTGCGCCTCCCGCCAGAGACTCGCTCCCACCTTGGTGTCGGCGTCACCGCTGCGCCTCCCCACAAAGACTCGCTCCCACCTTGGCGGCAGTACCGCAGTACCTCCCTCCAGCGCCTCGCTCCCACTGCGGCGGCGGCACCGCTGCGCCTCACGCCCCCGGCGCTGCTGCACAATTATCCAGAGCCTCGCTCCCACCGCTGCAGCGGCACCGCTGCGCCTCCCTCCAAAGACTCGTTCCCACGCGTCGGCGCCACCGCTGCGCCTCACGCCCCCGGCGCTGCTGCACAATTTTGCTTGATTTTGACTCGTCCGTTTGGCTATATTTAACAGGAAAGGAGCGCGCAGTGGCGGGCATGGAGAAGGCCGGTTGAGCAAGGGCAGCG
>Ga0116170_10004257_pt1 | contig 13138 bp, 5 predicted proteins | sample AD_JPNHW1_MetaG_FD_89797 | JGI IMG/M metagenome (GOLD analysis project Ga0116170, IMG submission 89797) | Active sludge microbial communities of municipal wastewater-treating anaerobic digesters from Japan - AD_JPNHW1_MetaG | ecosystem: Engineered > Bioreactor > Anaerobic > Digestate | place...
CACCAACCCCTACCTGCCCAAGGCGGTGTGGGGCTTCAACGGCACCGAACGCCCCGGCGCAGTCTATCTGGCGGCCTTGCTTGCGGGCTGCGCGCAGAAGGGATTTCCGGCCTACGGCATCTACGGACACGAGGTCCAGGACCGCACGGACACGTCGATTCCCGCCGACGTAAAGGACAAGCTCCTGCGCTTCGTCAAGGGCGGACTCGCGGTGGCCATGATGCGCGGCAAGGCCTACCTCTCGGTCGGCACCTCGTCGATGGGCATCGCGGGCTCGTTCGTGAACCCCGACTTCTTCCAAGACTATTTGGGCATGCGCACCGAGAACGTGGACATGTGCGAGGTGGACCGCCGCATCGCCGAGGGCATCTACGACAAAGCCGAGTTCAAGAAGGCGCTGGAATGGACCAAGACCTTCTGCAAAGAGGGCCGGGACTACAACAAGAAGGCGCTGCAGAAGTCCCGCGCGGCGAAAGACGCGGACTGGAAGTACGTGGTCAAAATGGCCATGATTGTTCGCGACCTGATGGTCGGCAACCCCGCGCTGGACAAGCTGGGCTACGGCGAAGAGGCGCTCGGCCGCAACGCGCTGGCCGCGGGCTTCCAAGGACAGCGCCAATGGACGGACTACAAGCCCAACGGCGACTTCCTGGAGTCGGTCCTCAGCAGCTCCTTCGACTGGAACGGCATCCGCGCGCCCTTCATCGTGGCGACGGAGAACGACTCGCTGAACGGCGTTTGCATGCTGCTGATGTACCTGCTGACCAACCGGGCGCAGATTTTCGCCGACGTGCGCACCTACTGGAGCCCGGAGGCCGTTGAGCGCGTCACCGGCGCGAAGATGACCGGCATCAACGCCGGCGGCTTCATCCACCTGCTCAACTCCGGAGCCGCCTGCATGGACGCCAGCGGCAAGCAGCGCGACCAGGACAAGCCGGCGATGAAGCCCTTCTGGGAGATCACGCAGCAGGAGGCCGAAGCCTGCCTCAAGGCCACCCGGTGGGCGCCCGCCGACGTCGAGTACTTCCGCGGCGGAGGCTTCTCGTCCAGCTTCCTCTCCGAAGGCAGCATGCCGATGACCATGACCCGCATCAGCTTGGTCAAGGGTCTCGGGCCGGTGCTGCAGATCGCCGAAGGCTGGTCCACCGAGCTGCCGCCCGAGGTGAACCAGATTCTGATGAAGCGCACCAACCCGACCTGGCCGTGCACGTGGTTCGTGCCGCGCCTGACCGGCAAAGGCGCCTTCCGCGACGTCTACAGCGTGATGAACAACTGGAGCGCCAACCACGGCGCGATCAGCTTCGGACACATCGGCGCGGACGTCACCACGCTGGCGGCGATGCTGCGCATTCCGGTGGCCATGTCCAACGTGGCCGACGAAGACGTGTTCCGCCCGCACGTGTGGGGGCTCTTCGGCGCGGACGACCCGGTCGGCGCCGACTACCGCGCCTGCAAGACCTTCGGCCCGATCTACGGGTGAGGTGACGGCATAGCGGGAAAGACGGAAGAGACTTCCGAGATTTGCGAGGCCGCAGATATATGGCTTTTGAAATCCAGGGAGTCTCTTCTGCTGTGGGCAAGAGAAGCGCTTTCACGACGCGTTCATGCGGCGGGATAAAAAGTGAAAAACGAACTGGTTTGGGCCGCCATGGGGTTTTCTTCTCTCGCGTCCGGTGCAGTCGATACCGGCACCGACACAAGCGGGACGTCTTCGAGAAAAGTGCAGACCCAAGCGGTGCCAGCCACCGTGAAGGCACCTGACCTTGAAAATTTGCTCAAGCGTGTCGCAACGGATCAGGCGCCCAAAGAATTGTCGCTGGGGGCCATGTGTTACAAAGTGGCCATGCCGCCGGACCGCGTGGAGTACGTCTGCCCATCCTGCGGCACCAAGACCCTCTACGCGACGACGGAAGCCGGGGCGTTTGTTGGCGAAGCCGCTCCTGCGCTGGAAATTCAAACGTACAGGACGTATGTTCACAGGCTGGCCCAGTTCGGGCTCGACATCAGGTTCGACGAGTCCTGCCTCTGCAGCGCCTGTAAGAAAGAGAGCGCTAAAGCGCCGGCGATCGAAGTCCTTTACAAAGGCAAGAAGACCCGGAACGATCTGCACGACGTCAACGATTTGCGCAAACTGCTTGCGTTTGTTGAAGGCAAGCTGGTGTGGGAAGATTCGCATGCAGGGGAGCATCCGCTGAAACCTGAAATACCGCGCATCTGCGAATGGCTGGGGATCAAGCCATGAAAAACGAACTGCTATGGGCAGCGATGGGCTTTTCGGCCATCGCGTCTGCGGACATCAAAAAAGAGGCTGATGCGAATGCGCCGAAACAGCAGGACTCCCAGACCCAAACCGTGCCGACCGGCGTCAAGACGCCCGACCTTGAAAAACTGCTGAAGGCTGTTGCGGAAAAACCCGTGCCGAAGAGTTTGGGAATGGGTGCCATGTGTTACGACATGGCCATGCCGCCGGACCGCGTAGAGTACGTCTGCCCGTCCTGTGGCGCCAAGACTCTTTACGCGACGAGGGAAGCCGGGGCGCTTGTTGACTGGTCCGCTCCTGTGCTGGCGATTCAAACGTACAGGACGTATGTTCACAGGCTGGCCCAGCTCGGGATCGCCGTCAGACTCGACGAGTCCTGCCTCTGCAGCGCCTGTAAGAAAGAGAGCGCTAAAGCGCCGGCGATCGAAGTCCTTTACAAAGGCAAGAAGACTCGGAACGATCTGCGCGACGTCAACGATTTGCGCAAACTGCTTGCGTTTGTTGAAGGCAAGCTGGTGTGGAAAGGGGAGCAGGACGACGAGCACCCGCTCAAGCCGGAACTGCCCCGCCTGCGCCAACTGCTGGGGTTCGATTAAGCGCCATGCCAACGACGTCCATGCCTGCGCCTTCGCTTCTGCCGGCCACGGCCGTGATGGAGATGACTGGCGCGTGCAATCACGCCTGTCCCTTCTGTTCCTGCCCTTGGTTTGCGGAGGGCGAGTCGCGGCCGGGCGAAATGCCAATTTCGGAATGGAAGATGCTAGTCGAAACCTACGCGCGGGCTGGGGTCGTGAATTTTTGTTTCACAGGCGGCGAAGCGCTACTTAAGGAAGGACTGGACGATCTAATCGCGCATGCGGCCCACGTTCAGGCACGACACGTCGAAACCGTCGACGGCGAATTGCTGACCTGGGATGCGCCGCCGAAACTGTACTTGCTCTCCAACGGCAAGGCCGTCACGCATGACGTCCTGTTGCTCTGCAAGGCTTACGACGTGGCGCTCAGCCTCAGCCTGCCGGGGCTGGAAACGTTTGAAGCGCACACGCAGGGTGGCGCGGATGCGAGCCATGTCCTGTCGCTTTTCCGCCAAGCCAAGGCGCTGGGGATTACAACGACGGCGGGCATCACGGTGACGGCCAAGAACTTCCACGAGTTACAGGAGACGGTTGCGTTAGCCCTGATTGCAGGGGCTGACCGCGTGTTGCTCAACCGCTTCATGCCGGGAGGACGAGGGCTGGCCAACCGAGAGCTGGAGCTGGGACTTGAACAGGTGCGGGACGTGCCGCGCCTCGTGGACGAGGTGCTGCAAAAGGCCAACCGCACGGGCCACATCGGCACGGAAATGCCGCGCTGCCTAGTCGATCCGGCGGACTACCAGAAGCTGAAAGTCGGGACGCGCTGCGCGGCGGCAACGGACTTCTTCGTCGTGGGGCCGTCTGGCATGCTGAGAGTCTGCAACCATTCGACCGTTGACTTGGTGCCGTGGCGGGACTATGACGCGCTGCGCTCGCATCCTTACTGGAACCGTTTTGTCTTCAAGACTTGGACGCCTGAAGGGTGCGAAGGGTGCAGCGCGCTGGGCACGGTCTGCGATGGCGGCTGCCGCGAAGCCGCCCACGTTGCCAACGGCTCGCTGGACGCCGCAGACCCCCTCTTCTGCGGAAACAAGCCTCCGCAACTGAAAGGCTCGTCCGCCTTTCGCCTATTTTGACGCCATGCTTTTCAGGTCGGCCTCGGTGACCGTCAGGGTCGTGAAGGTCCCGTCCTCCTTGACGGTGAAGACACGGCAGCCGGGGTTGTTGTCGTTGTACGATTGGAGCGTGGCGGCCGGAGTATATCCGAGGCGGATGCCGTTCGCGTCGGTGCCGTCGAAGGTGTTGGGGTGGTCGTGGCCGAAATACGCGCCCTTGAGGTTGCCCATTTTGCGCCAGCTCGCGTAGAGCGTGCGGCCCTGGCACGTGTGCTCCGCGTTCGTATACGCGGCATATTTTGTCGGGCTCGGCACCTCCCTCAGGAGGCCTGTCGCGCGCTGGGTGTTGAGCAGGTATCCCTTGCCCGCATATTCGCCGTCTTTGTGGTAATAGCAGCCGGGCGTGTTGGTCGGAACGGCGAGGAGCAGACCAGTGTCGAAGAAGTCGGGCACGGGGATGTGCTGAAACCAGAGGCAGGGAACGTTTCCGCTCACGGACTCGTACCACTGGATCTGGTCGCCGCGGACGCCGTCGTAACCGCCCTTGACGTAGTCGCCCGAGTCCATCAGAAACAGATTGAAACACACCGCATCGCCTTGGGCGGCGCGAATCGGAATCACGCCGCTTCCCTTGCCGCTGAGGGCGGGAACGTCGTAGTCGACGAAGCCGTCGCCGCCCATCCGCTTGTACAGCGCGTACTGCTCTTCGCGGGTGTAGCAGTTCTCCCCCTTCTTTTCGGAATCGTGGTTGCCGAAGGCCACGGCAAAGGGCGCGTGTTGCGCCTTGAAGACCTCCGCGAAGGCCAACGCCGATTTTTCGAACGCGCCTTTCTGGTTGCAGCAATCGGTGTTGTCGCCCGTGAGCACAATCAAGCCGGGGTGGTAGCGCGCGATGGCGCTGGCGATGAAGGCCGCTACGCGGGCTTTCGGCTGGTCGTTGTCCTGAATGTCGGTAAGCTGCATCAGGACGAACTGCCCGTTCGAGTCGAACCGGAAGTCCGGAAGTTTTTGAGCGCGCACCGCAAGCGCGAGCGTCAGACAGCAAACGATGAGTGGAGCTTTCATAAACAGAGGGACCTTTTTTCGGTTAGCGAACTTCGAGCACCAGGCTCGCACCCCGCACGAGGGCGATCTGCTTTGTGCCTTTGTAATTGTAGTCGAGATGATAGCCCGCGGGACAGCCTGCAACGCCCGCGAACGCCGCGCCCGTCAGACCGGTGTAGAGGGCGACCGCGTAGGCCTTTTCGGTGAGCGGGGCGGCGACGCTGAAGGAGACGCGGGCGTTGGTGATGTCCAGACCCGACGCGACGAGGCGGCCCACCGCATTGGAGACTGCCGGATCGACGCCGAACGTGAGCGGCTGCGCTGCAGGCACGGCGTACGCGGGCTTCGCGGTCACGTCGAACACCGCGCCCGCGGCGACAGTGACGCCCGCGCTGGTCAGCGCGCCGTTCGCGCCGAGGGCCAGCGTGCCGGCTTTGACAGTCGTCGCACCGCTGTAGGTGTTCATGCCGAGAAGCGTCAGCGTGCCCGTGCCCAGCTTGATCAGGGTGTTGCCGGAAACCGGACCCGCCAACGCAACAGCGTTGGTGCCGGTGCTGATCGGACTGGGGTTGTTGTTGAGCGCGAGGGCGTTCGTCAGCGTCATGGAGACCGCGAACCGCAGGTCGCCCAGCGCCGTGTTGCCGTTGCCGTCCAAGAAGATCAGGTTGGCCGCGTCGCCGAGCCCTTTTGCGTTTCCGACGACGATGGCGCCGCGGTTCAGCTGCACCTTGGCGCGGAACGTGTTGGTTCCACTGAAGCGATAGGTTGTGGTGGTGTCGCCCACCGCATCCGAGTTGAGAAAGAGCGTGACGTTGGTGCTGCCGCCCGTGAGGTTGCCGTTGAGGGCCAGCTCCGTGCCGCCCGCGGCGGAGACCGATTTCTTGACGAGAGCGTACGTCTGCGCCGAGGAGGGCGCGGGCAAGACGATGGCGTTCGGGAGCGCGACGGCGCCGGTGTTTGCAACCGTCAGGAACGTGCCCCCGGCGAGCGTGTTGCTCACCGTGAGTGTGCCGCTGCCCAGCGCGCCGCCGTTGCCGAGGACCAGAGAGCCTTCGCTCAAAACCGTGCCAGCCGAGTACGTGTTCGTCGCCAAAAGGGTCAGCGTGCCGCTGCCCAGCTTAACGAGGGGTTGGTTGCCCGCCGCCGACACGACGCCCGACAGCGAAACGGAATAGGCACCGGTGCCGATGGGGCTTAGGGCGTTCACCAACTGAATCGGATTTGTCACCGTCATCGAAGCCGCGAACCGCAAGTCGCCCAGCGCCGCATTGCCGTTGCCGTTCAAGTAGATCAGGTTGCCCGCATCGCCGAGTCCCTGCGGGTGCTCAACCACAATGGCCCCGCGGTTCAAGTTCACGGTGGCCCTGAACGTGTTGGCGGCCGAAAAGCGATAGGTGGTCGTGTTGTCGCCGGCCGTGTTGCTGTTCAGAAACAGCGTCGCGTTGGTGTGTCCGCCGCCGAGGCTGCCGGCGAGGTTCAGCTGTGTTCCGGAAGAGGCACCGGACGCGTTCTTGACCAGCGTGTAGGTCTGCGGCGAGGAGGAAGCCGGCAGGGCGATGGCGTTCGAAAGAACCAAGGCCTCCGTGCTGGCCACGGTCAGAAACGTGCCGTCGGAAGCAAGACTCACGGCCAGTGCGCCGCTGCCCAACGCGCCGCTGTTGTTGATCGACAGCGAGCCGGCGGCGAGGGTTGTGCCTCCGCTGTAGGTGTTCGTTCCCGTGAGCGCCAGCGACCCCGAGCCGCTCTTGGCGAGCCCGCCGGCGCCGGAAATGGGCGCGGACACCGCCGTGCTGCCGTCGCCCTCGACGGTGAGCAGATAGCCGTTGTTGTTGAGCGCACCGGCGAGCGAGAGGGCGCTGCCCGCCGCCGTGGCGATTCGGCCTGCGATTCCCAGTGTTGTCGGGATCTTCCAAACGGTCTGCCCCGACGTGACCGCACACGACAAGTTGCCGTTCAGCGTCAGCGCTTGGCCGGCCAGAGTAAACCCCGGCGCGGAGACGGTGACGTTGCCCACGCGGGTCAGCGCGTCGTTGCTGTTGGCCGTTCGCTGGGCACCTGCAAAAATCAGGTCGTCGCCGTTCGCGGGGGCGACCCCGCCTTCCCAGTTTGCGCCGACGTTCCACGCGTCCGAACCTCCGCCGCCGTTCCACGTTTTAACGGTGTCTGTGGACGCGTTGACGGCGAACTGGTCCAGCACGCCGATATAGGAGCCGTCGGCGTTGAAGGCCCGGCATTCCACCGAAAGCGTGGAGCCGTGCACAGAGGCAAAAACATACTCGTTAAACAGACCGCCCGAGATGGGCTGAGGCGTACCCAGCACGCCCCACGAACTCTCTTTGGCCCAAGAGCCCGGCACGTTCTGAGCGCCGCCCACCGTCATGTGTGGCCAGTCGGCGACGACGCCGTCCGTTTCGAGCCAGCTGCCGCCGCCCGAGATCACGTAGTAGACGCCGTTCGTTTGGCCCCGCTCGTATTCGTGGGTGTGTCCGCTGAAACAGACGGCCACGCGGTAGCGCTCCAGCAGCGGCACCAGCTCGGCGCGCAGCGTGCTGTCCCCGTCAATCCAGCGCTCGCAGTACGGCGGCGCGTGGTTGATCACAAACCGGAAGCGTGCCCGCTGGGCCTCGGGCGATGCCAGCGCCTGTTCCAGCCAGCCGTTGGCGAGCTCGGCCTGATAATACCAGTCGAGGCAGACAAAAAAGCAGTTGGCGTAGGTGAACGCATAGGAGCCATGCCCCGAGCTGAGCCCGGGACGATAGCGGCTGGGCATATCCGATGCGCGGCGGATCACCGCGTGGGTGTCGCCGGTGTCGTGATTGCCCCAAGCGACATACCACGGAACGACCGAACCCAGATCGCGCGCCACGCGGTCGAGGTAATAGTTGCGCGTGTCGCTGTAGGAGGTGCCGCTCTCCGCCAGATCCCCGGACGTCAGGCCGAAGGCCACGCCCGAGCCCGCCATGTGCTTCATCATGCTGACGGTGGGCTCCAGCGGCGCGGCCGACCACGTGCCGTGGTTGTGCCCTTGGCTGTCGCCCCAGACGCCGAACGCGAAATCGACCCCGCCGGTGGCGGAGGTGCGAAACGTGTGATCGGTGCTAAGCGACGTGCCGCCGGACGTGGCGACCCGATAGTGATAGCCGCTCTCTGGGGCCAAGCCGGTCAGCAGCGCGCGGTGGATCCACGTGCTGTTTCCGCTCGACTCGCGCAGCGTGGCGACCGAAGCCCCGTAGGTCGCCGTAGGCCCGAAATCCACGCGGAGCGGCGCGTCTTCGCTGCTCTCGCACATCACCACCATGCCGGTGGGGGTCATGTTCTGCAAATAGGCGGGAGTGACCAGAGTGACGGCGACCTCGCCGGTCACCGCGACGGACTGCACCGTCTGCCAGACCGACGTGGCACCGTAGACGTCGCGGGCCAAGGCGCGCAGAACACAGGACGTGGGGCTGTGGTACGCGTGTGAGGCGGTGAAGACGTCGGACGTCTCCGAGAACGCGCTCCAGTCCGACACCTGCCCATCGCCCCAGTCGATCCGCGTTTGAACGGCGTCGCCATCGGCGTCCGAGCCGCGAACGGTGAAGCCCGCTGCGGCGCCGGTCGCCACGGTGTCCGGACCGGCAGAGGCCACAAGTATTTGGGGCGCGTGATTGGTGGGATTGGAGGCATAGGGTCCTCCCAGGGCGGCTGCCTCATCCGCCGTCAAGGCGTGGTCGTAGACGGCGATGCGCGTGAAGTCGATGGGGTTGTCTTCGCCGTTCTCGTCCGCCGCAAAAAGAACGTTGGTGGACAGCGCGAAGCGGCCGTCGACGGGCTGCGCGATGCCGTTCAACAACAGGCCGCCGTTCAGATAGAGGCGGAACCACGAACCGTTTTTGACGGACAGGACCAACCGATACCACGTCGCAGGATCGGTCGTCTTCGAACTGTAACCCGCCTCGCCGATGCCTACGGCGCGATCCGAGTTTCTGATGCACAGGTCGCTGTCGTTGGTGTTGGCCACGTCCGTTTGCAGCAGGCACATCCACCGGCCGGCGCTGCTGTCGGGGTAGCTGAAATCCCAGACGACGCTGTACTCGTTAACGCCGACCCCGCCGCCGTTGGGCGCCATTCCATGCGCGCACCGCAGAAAGCAACCGACCCCCACGCGAACGGCGCCGTCGGTCGGCGTCGTGCCGGTGACGGGAGTCACGACGCCCGAGAGGCCCAGCGACTGACCCAACGTCGCGCCCAGTCGGTTGGCGGGATCATCGAAACGCCACTCGCCAACCTGCGCGCCCGACGTTGAACCCACCGGCAACAACGCCAAACACCCCCCCGCCAGAAGCGCCCAAGCGGCGCTTCTGCCGTTGCTCTTCTTCGTCACACTACGCTCCTTGCCTCTTAGAAAATCTGAATCATCGTGCCGCCGCACTTCACGAGGGCGATCTGCTTTGTGTTCTTGTAGTTGTAATCCAGGAAGTAACCGGCGGGGCGCCCGGTGACGCCCGCGAACGCCGTGCCCGTCAGGCTGGTGTAGGTGGCGACCACGTAGGCCTTTTCGGTGAGCGCACCGGCGACGCTGAAGGAGACGCGGGCGTCTGTGATGTCCAAGCCGGACGCGGCGAGGCGGCCCACCGCGTTGGAGACCGCCGGATCGACGCCGAACGTGAGCGCCTGCGACGCGGTAAAAGCGTACACGGGTTTCGCGGTCACATCGAACGCCGCGCCCGCAGCGACGGCGACGTTCGTGCTGACCAGCGCGCCGTTCGCGCCGAGGGCCAGCGTGCCAGCCCTGACGGTCGTCGTCCCGGTGTAGCCGTTCGTCCACGCGAGCGTCAGCGTGCCGGGGCCGTCCTTCGCGAGCGAGAGCGCGCTTCCGGACGCGTAGATGCGCTGCGCGTTCTGCTGGGTCAGCGTGCCGGCGAACGTCGTGTTCGTGCTCTGCCAGACGGTCAGCGCCGCCAGCGGCCCGGAGCCCGACACCAGCGCGGTTCCCGCGCCACCGCCGGAGAGCGCGCCGATCGTCACGCGCGTGTTCCAGACGCGCAGCGCGGCGTTAGACCCCGCGCCCGGCGCGATCGCCACGGCGTTGGCCGCCGTCAGCGCGTTGCTGTGGCAAAGGAACAGGTCGCCGCCCCCGACCGTCACGCCGCCCGTGAAGCCCGAGTTGTCCGCGTTCAGCATGAACGCCATGTCCTCGGTTGCGTGCGGGTAGCCCTGGAACCAGAGGCTGCCCGCGCCGGTGATGCCCCCGTCGAGCCGCAGGTCGCCGAAGTCGCTCGCATGCCAGTTGAAAGGGCTGCAGTGCTGGTCGTAGCCGCAGATGAAACGCGTGGCGCCGGCGGCGCCCGTGTCGAGCGGCGTGAGGATCTGGATGCCCCACTCGTTGATGTCGTTGCTGGGCGCGAACAGGTCGGGCGAACCGACCGACGTGCCCGTTGCGCGGAGCCGCCACGTGCCGCCGCCGACCGCAAACGTCGTGTACGGGCCCGGCGCGCCGGGGTAGGCGGGAACCTGAACGGGGCCGGTCGACGTGAACGTCGCGCCGGCCACGATGCTGTTTGTCTTGGCGCCGCCCACGGCCCACGCGCCGACCTGCAGGTCGCCCGCCGCCACGGTGACGCCCGAAGCCGCGGACAGCGCGTTGGCGGCGCTGAAGGCCAAGTTGCCCGCGCCCGCCTTGGTGAACGCATAGCCGCCGGACACCGCGCCCGAGAGCGTCAGCGTCGCACCGGCCGTGCAAACGTCCACCGTGCCGCCGCCGGAACCCAGCGTGAAGCCGCGGTCGCTGCCCGCGCCGGTGCCGGTGTAACGGAGCGCACCGCCGCCGCCGATGACCAGATTGGCCGCCGCCGCGGTCGAGGCGCCGATGCCGCTCGGCTGGCCGCCGTTCGCCAGCGCGTCCACGCAGAGCGTGCCGCCGCCGATGACCGTGGCGCCGGCGTAGGTGTTGGTCGTGGCGAGCGTCAGCGTGCCGCCGCCCTGCTTGGACAGGCCTGCGGCGCCCGCGATCGAGCCTCCGCCCGAGACGGTGTAGTCGTAAGCCGAGTTGTTCACGGTTAGGCTTTGCGGCGAAACCGCGCCGTTCAGGGTGATCGTCGTCGGCGCGTTGACGTAGGTGTCGTCGAGCAGGACGCTGTCGCCGAGCGATCCCGACTCCTGATAGGCCGTGGCGGCCCCGGCGGTGTCTTTCCAGTTCTGGGTGGCGTTGACGTCCCACACGCCGTTGCCGGCGAGCGCCCACCGCAGCGGCTGCGTTGTCCCCGTGATATTCAGGTAGAGCATCGAGCCGGACACGCTCAGGTTGCCGGTGACGTGCGGCGGCAGCGTCACGGCGATCGGCGCGGTTCCGGAGAGGGTGCCGGTCCACGCGATCAGAGGGTAAGAGCCCAGCGGAAGGCTGCCGCTCACGGTCACCGTGGGCGTGCCGCTGAACGCCACGCCGCCCGCCACGCACAGGGGGGCCAACGTGGTGCTGGGCACCGCGCCGCCGAAGGCGAACTCCAGCGCCGTCGTGCCCGCGTCGAAGGTCAGACCGGCGCAGACCCACTGCTTGGTGTTGTCGGCGACGGCGACGCCGAGCGTGCCGCCCGGCTGGACATCCACCGCGCTGTTGGCGCTGGAGCCGCCCACGGCGACAACCAACCTGCCGCCGCCGACGGTGGTCGCGCCGCCGTAGGTGTTGACGTTGCTCAGCGTCAGCGTGCCGCTGCCGGTTTTGGCGAGCGCGCCCGTGCCTGAAATCGCGCCGCTCAGCGTCTGCGTGGCGCTGCTCGCGAACTCCAGCGCGCCGTAGTTTGCGACGGTTCCCGCGTAGGTGCCGCTGCCCAGCGTGCCGCTGCCGGCAAGCCGCAGGGTGCCGTTGCTCACGGCCGTCCAGCCGCTGTAGGTGTTGGTGCCCAGGAGCGTCAGCGTGCCGCTGCCCAGCTTGGTCATGTTGGCGCCGGAGACCGCACCGGCCAACGCGACCGCGTTGGCGTCCGTGTTGATCGGGCTCTGAACGTTCACCAACTGAACCGGGTTTGTCACGGTCATTGCGGCCGTGAACCGCAGGTCGCCCAGCGACGTGTTGCCGTTGCCGTTCAGGTAGACCAAGTTGGCCGTCGAGCCCAGGCCTTTCGGGCTCGGGAGCACGATGGCGCCGCGGTTCAGATTGATGGTGGCTCTGAAGGTGTTGGCCCCGCCGAGGCGGTAGGTCGTCGATATGTCGCCCGCGGTGGTGCTGTCGAGCTGGAGCGTCGTGTTCGCGTTGCCCCCCGTGATGTTGCCGGTGAGCACGAGCTCCGTGCCGTTCGTTTGATCGGGCGACTGCTTAACGAGGAAAAACGTCTGCGCGGTGGCGGGGGCCGGCAGCGCAATGGCGTTCGGGAGCGTGACCGCGCCGTTGTTCGCGACGGTCAAGAAAATGCCCGAGTTGACGAGGTTCACCGAGAGCGTGCCGCTGCCCAGCGCGCTGCCGCCGTTGATGGTCAGCGAGCCGGCGTTCAGGGCCGTGCCGCCCGAATACGTGTTCGCCGCCAACAGGGTCAGCGTGCCGCTGCCCAGTTTGGTCAAAGGCTGGCTGCCCGTTCCGGACACAACGCCGGCGAGAGAGACCGCGTTGACATCCGTGTTGATCGGGCTGGGATTGTTGCTGAGCGTGACGGCGTTCGTCAGCGTCATGGAGACCGCGAACCGCAAGTCGCCCAGCGCCGTGTTGCCGTTGCCGTCCAAGTAGACCAGATTGGCCGTGTCGCCGAGACCCAGCGGGTTTCCGACGACGATGGCGCCGCGATTGAGCTGTATCTTGGCCCGGAAGGTGTTGGCGCCGTTGAAGCGGTGGGTGGTGGTGTTATCGCCCGTCGTGCTCGTGTTGAGAAAGAGCGTGGCGCCCGCGTTGCCGCCGGAGATGGCGCCGTTGAAGGCCGTTTCCGTCCCCGTTGACGCGCTGGCCGCGTTCTTGGACACCGTGAAGGTTTGCGCCACATTGCCCAGTGCGATCGCGTTGGTCACCGAAACCGCCGAGGTGTTGGCGATCTGCAGCGTGGTGTTGCCGGTGGTCCAACTCAAGGTGCCGCTGCCCAGCGCGCCGCTGCTGCCGATTCCCAGCGTGCCCGCGCCGAACGTGGTGCCGCCGCCGTAGGTGTTGGCGCCGTTCAGCAGCAGCGTGCCTGCGCCCGCTTTGG
>Ga0116170_10004258_pt1 | contig 13137 bp, 9 predicted proteins | sample AD_JPNHW1_MetaG_FD_89797 | JGI IMG/M metagenome (GOLD analysis project Ga0116170, IMG submission 89797) | Active sludge microbial communities of municipal wastewater-treating anaerobic digesters from Japan - AD_JPNHW1_MetaG | ecosystem: Engineered > Bioreactor > Anaerobic > Digestate | place...
ACCTGGCGCTGCAAAAGCAGTTGCGCTGGTCATTCGACCAATACGAGACCCTGACCGCCGCGGATCGTGAAAGCGCGCTGGTGCAGATTCATCGCCACTCGCCCGCCGTCGTGACGATGGACCTCGGGCTGCCCCCCGATGCGGATTCGGTCTCCGAAGGTTTCCGCCTGCTCGAGGAAATCCTCGCCGCCGCCCCCGACACAAAAGTCATCGTGTTGACGGGGCAAAACGACCACGCCAACGCGCTACGCGCCATTGCGCTCGGCGCTTATGATTTTTTTGCCAAACCATTCGAACCGGAACTGCTCGCTTTGACGCTGGACCGGGCGTTTCGACTTTTTGACCTGCAACAGGAAAATCGCCAGCTACTCGCCACGCAACATCCTTCGGCCCTAGGTGGTTTGCTGACACGGGATGCCGGAATGCAACGAGTTTGTCGGACGATCGAGAAAGTCGCCAGCAGCAACGCGACTGTTCTCCTGCTCGGTGAAAGTGGTACTGGCAAGGAAGTCCTGGCACGTGGACTGCACGAGGCCTCACCTCGCGCCAAGGAACGTTTCGTCGCAATCAACTGCGCGGCCATCCCGGACAATCTGTTGGAAAGCGAATTGTTCGGCTACGAAAAAGGTGCTTTCACCGGTGCGGCAAAAACAACCCCGGGAAAGATTGAAACGGCCAATGGCGGCACGCTGATGCTTGACGAAATTGGTGACCTGCCACTCTCTCTACAGGCCAAGCTTCTCCGTTTCCTCCAGGAACGCGTGATTGAGCGGCTCGGGGGGCGTCAGGAAATCCCGGTGGACGTTCGAATTGTCTGTGCCACCCATCAGGATTTGAAAGCACAGATCAGCGATGGCAGATTCCGTGAGGATTTGTATTACAGACTAGCCGAGATCGTCGTACCGATCCCTCCGCTACGCGAGCGAATCGGAGATGCACCACTGCTTGCCCATGCCTTCGTTCGCCGCTTCTCTCAAGAACAGAAGCGCAGCAACATGACGCTCGGCGAAGACGCAATTCGGGCTATCGAGGCTCATCGCTGGCCAGGAAATGTGCGTGAGCTCGAGAACTGCATCAAACGTGCAGTCATCATGTCCGACGGAGCACGCATTACCCAGGAAGATGTCGGTCTCGTTAGCGAGATTGACGAGAGCAGTGAGTTTATCGACCTACGCAAGATACGTGACGATGCTGAGCGACAGGCTGTCGTTACCGCCCTAGGAAGAACCAACGGCAATTTGTTGAAAGCATCGGAAATGCTCGGCATCAGCCGTCCGACCCTGTATGACATGATGTATCGACTTGGCTTGAAATAACTATCCACAAAAGAGACTCTCCATGACTACGCTACGCCCGCGATTCACAAAGACCATCTCCTGCCTACTGGCAGCACTCCTCATCGCTGCCTGTGGCGGAGAGTCGCCAGAAAAGCTGATCACTTCCAGCAAAGAGTATCTGGAGAAGAAGGATACCAAGGCAGCCGTCATCCAACTCAAGAACGCTTTGCAGCAGAACCCGAATCTGGCGGAAGCGCGCTTCCTGCTGGGCAGTGCCTTGCTGGATAGTGGCGACATTCAGGGTGCAGAAGTTGAGTTGCGCAAAGCACAGGCACTGAAATACCCGCTTGACTCATTGGTACCTGCGCTCGCTCGCAGCATGCTCGGTCTGAATCAGGGACAAAAGCTGATCGACGAATTTGGCAAGACAACGCTGTCTTCCAAGACTGCACAATCCTCCCTGCTATCCACGCTCAGCGCTGCGTATGCGCTTCAGGGCAATGCCGAACAAGCCAAGGCCTTGCTTGCCGAAGCACTAGCCAACGACCCGGACAATATTCCTGCCCGAATCGCAGACATTCGCTACAGTTTGGCTGCCAAGGACATCTCTTCTGTCCGAAACAAACTGGAAGCGTTGCTCGAGAAGTATCCAACCAACCCTGAAGGGCTGTTGCTCAAGGGAGGCCTCCTGGCCAGCGAGGGTGATTCGTCTGGTGCGCTTGCACTGTTCCAGAAGGCAGTCGATACCAACCCGACGTTTACGCCCGCCTATTCGGCGGTGATCGGATCACTGCTGCAAGCAAAAAAAGTGGATGAAGCAGCCCAACAGCTTGATGCGCTGAAAAAAATTGCTCCCAAGAGTCCGCGTACCTATTTCCTTGATGCCCAGTTGAATTACCAGCGCCAGGACTTCAAGGCAGCCAGGGAGGCGGCCCAACAACTGATCCGCATCACCCCCAACGATCCGAGCAGTCTGCAACTGGCTGGCGCGGTCGAATACCAGATGCGATCTTTCCAGCAAGCGGAGACCTATCTCTCACGAGCCTTGCAGACAGCGCCCATGCTGTCCCTTGCACGACGCATCCTGGCCACCATCCAACTGCGTAGCGGCCAACCAGTTAAGGCTCTTGAAACACTGCAACCGATCATGGAAACGGTCGGCAAGGACTCCACTCTCCTCACGCTGGTAGGCGAAGCCTATTTACAAAGTGGCGAACCGAAGAAGGCGGCCGATTTTTTCACCAAGGCCAGCAAGCTTGACCCAGAAAACGCCAACAAAAGGACCTCGCTGGCGCTCGCCCATCTGGCCCAAGGCAATGCGGACAATGCATTCCAGGAGCTGGAAGATATTTCCAGTTCCGACAAGGGTGTATCGGCGGACCTCGCCCTGATTGCCGCCCATCTACGCAGCAATCAGCTTGACAAGGCCCTCAGTGCCGTAGAAGTGTTGATTAAAAAGCAACCGGAAAATCCAGCCAGTTATAACTTGAAAGCTCAGGCCCAACTGGCCAAGAAGGATATCCCGGCTGCCCGCCAGAGTTTGGAAAAAGCCTTGTCCGTATCGCCTACATTCTTCCCTGCCGCTGCAAATCTGGCTCGTCTCGACATGGTCGACAAAAAACCGGAAGAGGCAAGGAAGCGCTTTGAAGCGATCCTGGCCGCTGATGCCAAGAACACCCGCGCGCTTCTCGCCCTCGCCGAACTCAAGATGGCAACGGGAGGAACAGCCGATGAAGTTTCTGCTTTGATTGGAAAGGCCATCACCGCGGCCCCCTCCGAATCTGCGCCACGACTTGCGCTCACCCAGTTTTATCTAAAGAACAAAGACAACAAGAAGGCCCTGGCTACGGCAACCGACGCAGCATCTGCACAGCCAGACAAACCGGAAATCATCGAAGCCTTGGGCAAGGTCCAGCGAATTTCAGGCGATCTGAACCAGGCTGCCGCGACCTTTGGAAAACTCGCCAGCCTACAACCCGGATCGCCACTACCCATGATGCTGCTCGCCGAAACCCAATTGGCGACCAAGAACAAGGAGGAAGGCGTCAAGAGTCTGAAGAAGGCTCTCGAAATCAAGCCGGACTTGCTTGAGGCCCAAGTCATCCTGGCCACTCTGGCGATGGAAAACAAGGATACAAAGGAAGCATTGAATATTGCTGCCACGATTCAGAAGCAGAAACCCAAGGATGCCGCAGGATATTTGCTTGAGGGTAATATCCATGCCGCTCAGAAATCGTGGCCGAGCGCAGTGAATGTCTATCGTAATGGTATTCGCCAAATAGCCTCTCCCGAATTGGCCATAAAGCTTCATGGCGCGCTAATAGCCTCGGAAAATATGGCAGAAGCAGATAAACATGCGACTGCATGGCTGAAGGAACACCCGAAGGACGTTGCGTTCCGGATGTATCTCGGTGACTTGGCAACGGCACGTAAAAACTATGCTCAGGCCGTCAGTCATTACCAAGGCGCAGTGAACCTTCAGCCCAACAATGCGTTGATACTGAACAATCTGGCATGGACACTCGGTCAAACAAAATCTCCCAAGGCAATCGAGTATGCCGAAAAAGCGAACAGGATTGCGCCAAATCAACCAGCCTTCATGGACACGTTGGCTATGCTGCTGGCCGAAAAAGGGCAATATGAAAAAGCTGTCGAATTACTAAACTCGGCCTTAAAACAAGCTCCACAAGCAGCGAATATCCAGTTGAATTTGGCTAAAGTACTCATTGCGGCCGGCAAGAAAAATGAAGCGCGCTAGGAGCTCGAGGCTCTATCCAAACTGGGTGACAAGTTTGGTCAGCAGACAGAAGTCACCCAAATGCTCAAATCGCTTTAATTCATCCATTCTCATTCTTAAAAAATCAAGGATACGAAAACAATGACAGTCATTGCAGTGGTAGGTCTCGGTTACGTTGGATTGCCGCTGGCGGTCGAGTTCGGAAAGAAATTCAGGACTATCGGCTTGGATTTATCCAAGGAAAAAGTCGACAGCTACAAGAAGTTCATCGACCCCACGGGGGAAGTGAGTACCGCAGATTTACAAGCAGCAACGCAACTTAGTGTTACGACCGACGCTTCTGCGTTGCGCGAAGCGGACTTTGTCGTCGTAGCAGTACCCACGCCGGTGGATGACGCGCATCAACCGGACTTTAGTCCGCTGGTCGGCTCTTCCACTGCAGTCGGCCGGAATCTCAAGCAGGGCGCAATCGTCGTCTATGAATCCACTGTCTATCCGGGCGCAACGGAAGAGGTCTGCATCCCTATTCTGGAAAGGGAATCCGGAAAAACCTGGAAGAAGGATTTCTTCGTCGGCTACTCACCCGAGCGTATCAATCCGGGCGATAAGGAACGCACCGTCACCAAGATCGTCAAGGTAGTCTCCGGTGACACCCCGGAAACTCTGGCCAAGGTTCAAGAAATTTATGGCTGCGTAATCACCGCAGGGGTTTATCCCGCCTCATGCATCAAGGTTGCCGAAGCCGCCAAGGTAATTGAAAACACGCAGCGCGACTTGAACATTGCCCTGATGAACGAGTTGGCAATCATTTTCGACAAGATTGGCATCGATACTCTCGAGGTCTTGCAGGCTGCCGGCACAAAATGGAACTTCCTTCCCTTTCGTCCCGGACTGGTCGGGGGACATTGCATCGGCGTCGACCCTTACTATCTGACCCACAAGGCTCAGAAGCTGGGTTACCACCCGGAAGTCATTCTCGCCGGCCGCCGTATCAATGACGGAATGGGTAAATTTGTTGCAGAGCAGACAATCAAGATGCTCGTTCGGGCAGGACATCCTATCAAGGACTGCCCGATCATCGTACTAGGTCTGACGTTCAAGGAAGACTGCCCCGACCTGCGCAATTCACGGGTCATCGATGTTATCCGCGAACTCGAATCCTATGGAGCAAGAGTGGTTGTACACGACCCTGTTGCCGACGCGGCCGAAGCACGCCACGAATATGGCGTGGAACTGGTCGATTGGGAAAAATTGCCAAAGGCTACTGCGATCGTGGCTGCCGTTAACCACAAGCTGTACAAAGCCCTTTCCGTTGGTGATTTTGTAGCTAAACTGGAAAAAGGCGGCGTCATTAGCGACGTCAAGAGCATGCTCGATTGCAATGCGTACGCGCAGGCCGGGGTTACGGTCTGGCGTCTCTGAGGAGACATGGCTATGCAGCACTCAAGGAAACCGTTTCGAAAATATCACCCTTGGGTGCTGTGTGCGCTTGTTGCGGCGTGTACAGTTTGTAAGCACGGCATTGCCGAACCAGCCAGGTTGGATGCTGCCGCATTGCGCACCGAAGCCAAATCATTTGAACACGGCGAAGGACACCCCAAGGATCCGGAAAAAGCGGTAGCGCTTTACTGTGAGGCGGCACGGCTTGGCGATACTGAAGCTCAATACAACTTGGGCTGGATGTATGCCATGGGCCGCGGTATTCCCCGCGACGATGCTACTGCTGCATACTTCTTCAAAATGGCCGCCAAACAGGGAGACCCTCTCGCGGATCGGATGTTGCAGCAAGTTGGCGAACCACCTGCCACCATGCCAGGTTGCCTGAAAGCTCCTATCGACCATGATGTCGACGGTAAGGAAATCGTTGAAAAAGCGATGCCAGAGCACCGCAAGGTTATGGATCTTGTCCAGAAGCTCGCCCCGGAGTATGGCATCTACCCGAGACTGGCCATGGCTATCATCAGGGCCGAATCCAACTTCAATCCGTTGGCGGTTTCCCCTAAAAACGCCCAAGGTCTCATGCAACTCATCCCTGAGACTGCCGCCCGCTTCAATGTAAAAAAGCCATTTGATCCGGAACAGAACATACGGGGGGGGCTTTCCTACCTGCGCTGGTTGCTTGCCTATTATCAAGGCAACATCACATTGGTGGCTGCAGCTTACAACGCAGGCGAAGGTGCCGTTAACCGCTATGCGGGCATTCCACCTTATGCTGAAACCCAAGTTTACGTGAAACGTATTCGCGAGATTTTCCGAAGCGAAGACCATCCATTCAATTCAGACGTCACCCCGCCTTCGCCGGAAATGCGGCGCATAGCCTCTGCGAAAAGAATAATGTGAGACATCTACTGCCCCCCATGAAAGGTAGCGTTTTTATTATTTTTTTCCTGTCTACGGCGCTCGCGACCGAACTACCAACGACTATCGAAAAAATAAAGCCATCGATTGTTGCGATAGGAACCTATAAAAAAACACAAAGCCCGCCATTTGTATTCCGTGGCACTGGTTTCGTGATTGGCGATGGCAGGCAAGTTGTAACCAATGCTCACGTACTTCCCGACCAGATCACACCCGATGCCCCCGAACTCGCGGTGCTTGTACGCTCCCCTCAAGGCGAACAGCTCATCCGGCGGGCCAGAGTCATTTCCAGAATCACCGAGCGTGATCTTGCGGAAATTCGCCTAGACGGTCCGCCACTCCCAGCCTTGAAAATTGGTGACTCCAGCACTGTTCGCGACGGTCAATCAATCGCATTCACAGGTTTCCCCATTGGTGGCGCCCTCGGCTTTTCACCGGTCACGCACCGAGGAATTGTTTCTGCCATTACGCCAATTGCACTCCCCGGTGGAAATGCTAATCAACTCAACGAAAAGCTGATCAGGCAGATAAAACAAGGGTCATTTTATATTTTTCAACTGGACGCAACTGCCTACCCGGGAAACAGTGGTAGTCCGGTTTTTGATCCTGAGACCGGTCTGGTTATCGGAGTGATCAACATGGTATTTATCAAAGGTAGCAAAGAGTCTGCTTTATCCCAGCCTTCAGGAATTACCTATGCAATACCGTCAGTCAATCTTGAACGACTGGTGCAACAATGATGCAGAGCATTGTTGTCAGCTTTTTTTACACACAACCGATAAAACTCAACAGATAGATGAACCTAGCTGGCAATCCCATGATTATTTGAGAATTTTATTTTTGGCACAAATATTGCTCATGATTAACCAATGGTTTCGTGAAACTGATCACAGTCGACTTGGACCTGCAGATGCACACTGAACACAGTCACAACCAGTTTTGACCGGGAACTATAATGACCAACACTGACAAAAAAAAACAACGCCGGCGAGATATCCTGAAAGCTGCTGTAGGCGCGCCTGCAGTATTCACTCTGCCCACAGGTTCAGCCCTGGCGGCTACCAGCCTTACTTGTGTGGACAAAGGTAATCAACTACCCACCCCCAACGGCGTTACAACCACTGCCTCTTCTGACACTTGGATACGCTACAGCGTACCTGCCATAAGCTTCCGCAAGAGCGTGAGCGGGAACGTACGCGCAAATGGTTTCAAGTTAAGCAAATCTGGCGGTCTTGCAGGCTTTGATTACTACGAGGTATCCGGCACCACCATAAACCAAGTTATTCCACACAATAATGTAAATGAAATGCCAGTGGTCGGCATTACTAACTATTACTTGCTGGTTGATAGCAAAGCCTATTTGGACACCAAAGCACCTAAAGATTATATTTATCTCGGGACAGCCATTTCTCAACCCGTTGCAGGTGCGAGTTGCTGGAATTCAGTGATCGCAACGCCTGGCATCAAAACACTTACAAGCAATCTTATAAACTGAACGCTTGGATATCCCCCAGGCCATCTCGTCCGGCAATACTCATCTCCTGAGAAAACTCGGAGAGGTTACGGTATTGTTTGACCTTGGATCATGGGAAACTCATTTGCTTTTCCCCCCAGCCTCGACGATAGCGGAGATCGCACTTGAGTACAGGCTGTCTTTTGGCAAGCCCCCGACACAGGAAGTTTTGCAACAGATTCTGGTTAGCGAATACGACATGAATCTATCGCTTAGCTCCGAGCTACTATTGCAACTTCAAGTGATTGGCATCACAGAGTAATGGGTGAGGAGCACCCCATACTTGGCGATGTTCCGGAAAACAACCTGGTTCAGAAAATTCTATCGTCCGGGTTATGTATTGATTACGGCGCATGCTCAGTTCGGCTGAAGACGAATGTGGCAACTTTTGCCACGCAACTAGGGATAGTTTATAGAAATTTCCCACTTCAAACAGATGCCGAATTCTCTGATTTCCACGTAATAATCAAATGCGGATCATTTCTTCGACGGTTATTATGGCCAACAGCACATTTCCTGATTGACGGTATCCAGCCATTCGAGCCCTTCCCAACGAGCGATGCGTTACCATTATACGAGTGGGGTGTGAATTGGTCCCTTGCCCAGCGTTTTAATCAATATGTTCTGCTTCATGCCGGGGTATTGGCCCTCTCAAATCGAGCCATCATTATGCCAGCCACACCCGGGTCCGGGAAAAGCACCCTCGCTGCAGCACTGATGCTCAGGGGATTTCGTCTCTTGTCCGATGAGTTTGGGGTACTGGATCCGGATTTAGGGAGTCTGGTGCCCATGATCAAACCTGTGGCGCTCAAGAATCGCTCTATCGATATCATTCGGAATTTTGCGGACGAACCAGTTCTCGGTCCCACATTCAAGGCAACCCGAAAAGGTGATGTAGCACACTTGGGCCCGGACAGTAACAGTGTTTCCTCCGTTCATCAGCACGCCACACCCCGCCTTATTGTATTTCCAGTATTGCGAGGGCTCCCCCCTCATCGTCAAACCCCAGCCGGCTCATATGGCTTTTTCAAGGCTAGCCTTCAATAGCTTTAACTACGCCTTGCTAGGCCCGATATCGTTCAATGCCATCGCCAATATGGCCTCCACTTGTTCGGCATACGAATTACGTTACAGCAGGCTTGAGGAAGCCATCGATTGTATTGAGGACATCCTCCTGGAAACCTCCACCACACCGCAATCGGAATGAGTAAACGAAACGCAAACTCCCCAGCTGAGAAGCACCTTCTACCGCTTCTTAGAGATGTTGCCCATGCAAGCACAATGAGCCTTGAAGATTGGGATGTAACCATCAGACTCGCTAGAAAGGCAAAACTCCTGGGGCTGATTGCCTGGCGAGTAAATGAGCGATTGCCGTTATGGGAACAATTACCCAAGCAGGTTTGCGGCCATCTGCGGTCTGCAATCAATTTTTCCAACCAGCGAACACAAGCGGTTCGTTTTGAACTAGATGCCATCAACAAGGCATTGCCCGACCACTTAAAAGTCATCGCCCTGAAAGGGGCTGCTTACACTCTCGAAAACCGTGAGTTCTCCCGAGGCAGACTACCTAATGACGTAGACCTCCTTGTAAGCGCTAGCAACTTGAAAGAGACAGAAGAAGCCTTATTGGCCGGCGGATGGGAAACACAAGTGGTCGACGCATACGATCAAAACTACTATCGCAATTGGAGTCACGAACTCCCCCCCATGAGATATCCCGGGCACGCCCTTGAAGTTGACCTCCATCACACGATCACCCCACCAACGAGCCGGGTTCGCGCCAACACCGAAATTCTGTTCAAAGACATGAAACCAATCGCAAATTCCCGATATTTCGCACTGCATCCTCATGATCAGATAATTCACGCAAGCATTCATCTGTTTCAGGATTCAGAGTTAATGGGACGTTTGCGAGACATCGTAGACCTGGATGCCATGATTCGCGCCAGCGCCATTGATCCTGTGGGAGGCAATGAATTATTGATGAGAGCCAAGCACCATGGCGCAGAAAGACATCTTTGGTACGCCATGTATTTCTGCCACAAATGGCTCAACACTCCAGTTCCCGTGGAGACAGAGGCTTCGCAACCATCTCGACTAACGAGAACGCTAATGGATGCAATCTTTTCGACAGGATCACTCCCTGCCATCCAGAACGAAAAGACAAACCCCACTTTGGTCGCCGCATCGATTATCGGGAGCCTCCGCTACCATTGGCTTCGCATGCCCCAAAAAATGTTAGCTCGCCACCTGGGACACAAATGCCTACAGGGTTTCTCAAGAAGACTGTCTTAATGGCGTGCCCGGAGGGACTCGAACCCCCGACCTGCTGCTTAGAAGGCAGCTGCTCTATCCAGTTGAGCTACGGGCACATGAGGGTGATACTGAGAGGAATTGGTCGGGGCGGTGGGATTCGAACTCACGACCCTCTGCTCCCAAAGCAGATGCGCTACCAGACTGCGCTACGCCCCGACACGAGAGGCCATATTCTATCACCACGTAGAAACACACGCCAGATCAGGAAACTATCTTTAGCCAACAAACAATTCTTGCTTCACCGCCGCCTTCATGATATTTAATCGTTTTTTGGTCATCAGGCGCACAAGGCACAAGAACATGGCAGAAGAACTGCTCCACAAGCATTTCACCCCTTACCAACCCAAGGCTGGTGAGGAATACATGAGCAACAAGCAATTGGCTCATTTCCGCAAAATTCTCGAAGCAGTCAAAAAGGAATTGAGCGAGGATATCGACCGTACCGTTCATACGATGCAGGACGAAGCCACCGTTTTCGCTGACCCGAATGATCGCGCCAGCCAGGAAACCGATATGGCCATCGAACTGCGCAACCGTGATCGCGAGCGCAAACTGATCAAGAAAATCGACGAAACCCTGGGTCGCATTGAAAGCGGCGATTATGGCTTCTGCGACAAGTGCGGCGTCGAGATCGGCATCAAGCGGCTGGAAGCTCGTCCGACAGCAACCTTGTGCATTGATTGCAAGACGCTGGACGAACTCAAGGAAAAGCAGATGGCCAAATAGGCCAGCCTGTTCTGCACAGCTTGTCGAGCCCCTCTCGACAAGCAAAACAAAGGGCACCTTGCGGTGCCCTTTGTGCTTTCAGTAAACCTCAGGAATTACTGTTGCTGTTGCTGCTGCTGTTGAGCCACCTCAGCAGACGGTGCGGTGGCACCCTCTTCTGCTGCAACAGCCTTCATCGACAGCTTGACGCGACCGCGGTCGTCGGTTTCCAGAACCTTGACGCGAACAACCTGGCCTTCCTTGACGTAGTCTTCGACCTTGTTGACGCGCTCCTGAGCGATCTGGGAAATGTGCAACAAGCCATCCTTGCCCGGCAAGACCTGAACGATCGCACCGAAGTCGAGGATCTTCAGCACAGTGCCTTCGTAGATCTTGCCAATCTCGACTTCTGCCGTGATGGCATCGATGCGGGCACGAGCCGCCGCCGCAGCCTCGCCAGACGTAGCGGCGATGGTGATCGTACCGTCGTCCTGAATATCGATCGTGGTGCCTGTTTCCTCCGTCAGGGCGCGAATCACCGCACCACCCTTGCCGATCACGTCACGGATCTTTTCCGGATTGATCTTGAAGGTGTACAGACGCGGCGCGTAGGCCGACATTTCCTGACGCGGACCAGCTGCGGCTTCTTGCATCAAGTTGAGGATGTGCAAGCGGGCATCCTTGGCCTGAGCCAGTGCAACCTGCATGATTTCCTTGGTAATGCCCTGGATCTTGATGTCCATCTGCAGGGCAGTGATGCCGCTGGTGGTACCGGCAACCTTGAAGTCCATGTCGCCGAGATGATCCTCGTCACCCAGGATATCGGTCAGAACGGCAAAGCGGTTGCCATCCTTGATCAAGCCCATGGCGATACCGGCAACGTGTGCCTTGAGCGGTACGCCGGCATCCATCAGCGCCAGGCAGCCACCGCAGACCGAAGCCATCGACGACGAACCATTGGATTCAGTGATTTCCGAAACGACACGCATCGAGTACGAAAAATCTTCCGGCTTCGGCAACACCGCGAGCAGTGCACGCTTGGCCAGGCGACCGTGACCGATTTCCCGGCGCTTCGGCGTCCCCACACGACCACATTCGCCGGTTGCGTACGGCGGCATGTTGTAGTGCAGCATGAAGCGATCGCGGTATTCCCCGGCCAGTGCGTCAATGATCTGCTCATCGCGGTTGGTGCCGAGCGTGGCAATGGCCATCGCCTGGGTTTCACCCCGGGTGAACAATGCGGAGCCATGGGTACGCGGCAGAACGCCGGAACGCATGGTGATCGCGCGAACAGTACGGGTGTCACGACCGTCGATACGCGGCTGGCCGGACAGGATACGACCACGCACGATGGCCGCTTCCATTTCGAAGAAGAGGTTGCCAACCGTATTGGCATCCGGCGCACCATCTTCGCCGGTACACAGGGCGGCGACGGCTTCGGCGCTGATCTCCTTGACACGCTGGCTGCGCGACTGCTTGCTGGTGATGCTGTAAGCCTCTTCCAGCTTCGCGCCAACCAGATCCTTCAGGCGGGCAACCAGTGCCTCATCCTTGGCCGGCGGCTGCCAGTCCCACTCCGGCTTGCCGGCTTCTTCAACCAGTTCGTTGATCGCGTTGATCGCCTTGCGCATTTCGGTGTGACCGAACACGACGGCGCCCAGCATAACGTCTTCCGGCAGTTCCTGAGCTTCCGACTCAACCATCAGAACAGCCGATTCGGTACCGGCGACAACGAGGTCGAGCTGGGTTTCTTTCAACTGGCTCAGGGTCGGGCACAGCACATACTGACCGTTGATATAACCGACACGGGCAGCACCGATCGGGCCATTGAACGGAATGCCGGAGATCGACAAGGCAGCGGAAGCACCGATCATCGCCGGGATGTCGGCATCAATTTCCGGATTCAGGGACATCACGGTAGCCACGACCTGGACTTCGTTGTAGAAGCCATCCGGGAACAGCGGACGAATCGGGCGGTCGATCAGACGCGACGTCAGGGTTTCCTTTTCGGACGGACGGCCTTCACGCTTGAAAAAGCCGCCGGGGATGCGGCCGGCTGCATAAACTTTTTCCTGATAATCGACGGTCAGCGGGAAGAAATCCTGACCAGGCTTGGCGCTCTTGGCACCGACGACGGTCACCAGAACGACCGTCTCTTCCATGGACACCATGACGGCACCGCCAGCCTGGCGGGCAACTTCACCGGTCTCGATAGTGACCTGATGATCGCC
>Ga0116170_10004262_pt1 | contig 13128 bp, 10 predicted proteins | sample AD_JPNHW1_MetaG_FD_89797 | JGI IMG/M metagenome (GOLD analysis project Ga0116170, IMG submission 89797) | Active sludge microbial communities of municipal wastewater-treating anaerobic digesters from Japan - AD_JPNHW1_MetaG | ecosystem: Engineered > Bioreactor > Anaerobic > Digestate | place...
ACGGCGTGGCCTATCAGCCGGGTTACTTTTTCTACAGCGATTCGCTTCGCTCACAAGCTTCCGAAAAAGTAATCCCGTCTTCTCTCCACGCCTTGCATTGAAACATTCAATGAGCTTTTGTATAGCTGAAGCTTGACCCCGCGTGCCACCTTATCAGAACAGGGGTTTAAAAGGTCATTGGCTGGTTTTGCCGATGCGGCTTTTGATAAAATCGGCATCGGCTTTGATTACCGCAGCGAGTCTCGCGAAGGAACCTGTGGTGTAGAGAGGTGCGACCACTGCATTGATGGTAAAATCATTTGCTACGGTGGCCAGCCATTTCAGTCGCCGGCCACCGGCCAGATCGAAAATACTCATGTAATCGCGGTGCCTGACGATGATTCGCCCGCTGACTGACTCGTCGAGCTGAAGAACCGGCCAGTCTCTGGCGGTGCGCAGGTCGGTGCCAAAAGTATTTTTAACCTCGACGCCGAGCAGGTTGCAGATGATCGGCAGAAGATCGGCGTGCGTGGTTGGCGTGGTGACCAGACGGGGTTGCACGCCGGCGCCAAGAAACAGAACCGGTACTTCAAACTGGCTGATATGCGGCCCGGTGGCATGGGTAATAAAACCGGCTTCGCCGAGGGATTCGCCGTGGTCGCCAAAAATTACAAACAGGGTATTGTTCAGATACCCGGCGGCGGCGGCTCTGGTTAAAAACGCATCGAGCAGCTGGTCAACGTATAGAGCAGCGTTTTTGTAACGGTTTTGCAGCCCGGCAAGATTGTTGCCGTCGGGTTGCAGAAGAAACAAATTGGTATCTTCGGGCAAAACCGGCCTGAAGAGCTCAGCTTCAGGCGGGTAATAGTAATTGAAATGCAGATTATACAAATAGGCATGAATCGCCTGACGGCCGGGCCGGCTGAGTGCGGCAAAAAGCTGGTCGAGAACCGCCGGGCCGCTTTGCCATGGTGTAGTTGCTGATGCCAGGTCGAGATTGCCTTCCCAGAAGCTTGAACGCTGAAGCATGGCGGGCGAGTGAACGATGAGTGAATTGCGATGCCCGCAGGCGGCAAGAAATTCCTGAAATGGTATTCTGCCGGTCACGTGCCTTGAAAAAGCAAGGTTCAACGGAAAGCTGCCGTGAAAAATACTGTGAAAACTGCTCAGGCTGACATTGGTCACCGACTGATGCATGGCAAGGCTAAGCCCTTGCGCTGCCCAGGACTTCAGGCGAGGCATCGTGGCGGCAAATTCGGCCCGGCGCAGGCTCTCGACAGAGATCATCACAAGATTTGGCAACGGCTGAGCGGTTGCAGAGGCGAAAGTGCTCGGGGGGTAACAGCGGCGCTCATCGATGGTGAGCGGCTGTTGCAGAAGACCGCGAAGTTCTGGGGCAGCGCGAAGAAGCGGGTGATCTGGAACCGGCATGATACCGAGATCGAGGCGCAGGGGAAGATATTCATGCACCGGCAATTTCGAGCATGAGGCGTCGAAACGAATAATTGTCAGAAACATAACGGCAAGAGCAATCCACAGCTTCAGCAGCAGACCTTTGCGACTTCTGATGTAACCGGGTTGCCTGGCGCGGCCTTGCAACAACAGGGCCGCCGGAAGCACGAGCAGCAGAAAGATCAGCATTTCGGCGAGCAGCATCTGATAGCCTTTTCCGGCGAACTGCAGGGCTTCGAAAAAATAGTCGCGAATCAGGGGTAGTTGCTGCATGTGGTTAAAACTGAGATGGGTCTTGCTGACCGTATAAAACATGCGGTCAAGGTAGAGCCAGACAATGCCACAGCCATTCGCAGCAAACAGCAGCCAGAAAAAGCCCGACGACAGGCGCAACAGCAGGTGTTCAGCGGCGAGCAGCACCGAGGCCGCTGACGCGCCGGCCAGCATTACCCAGCCAATCAGGTCTGTGTCGGTCGCCGATTGCAGATTACCCGTCAGCGACACCAGCAATGCCAGCAGCAGCGGCATCTCAAGATGCAGGCGCACGAACCTGCAGGTGATGAACAAAAGAAGAAAAACGAGCAACAAAGCCCCTTCTGGCCCGGCAGCATTGATTAAAACAAGAGAATTCGCCGGCCTGATCTGCCCGATCAAAGAAAAAAACAGAAAAACCATGGCCAGCACCTGCAGCGAAACTGCGTGCTCCCGCCAGGTCGGCAAGCCTGACCCGCCTGTTTTTTTGTTTACTGATAATTTATTTAACATATCCATTCTGGTTCGAGCTTACCGCAGATTCTACTGAATTAAAAGATACGCCTCGCAATTCTTAAATGGGGGTCTCGTCTAATTCAGCACCAAAAGAGTCTTGTAAATAATCTTCGTAACACTTGTATTGTGCTGGCTCAGGTTGATTTTGTGAGCCATCTTAATTTTACCGGGAATTGCTGTAAGTCATAGCAGCGGGCTTGTATTGGCGGGGCGGCTTCAGTATAATGGGCGACAATGCTAAATAAACAAACCTTCTCGATAGTTGTCTTCTGTCTGCTGGCGCTGGCGGTTGCGGCCAGCGATTTTGTGCCGGCAAATGATTTTGTTCCGGCCAGTGATTCGTTTGCGATACCTGATGCGGCACCTGATATCGTCATAACCGCCAACACCATGACGGTGCGTGATGGTCAGGCGATTCTCGAGGGCAACGTCAAAGCTACCCGCGAGAGTGACATTCTGACCTGCAACCGGGCACTGGTGAACAGTTCGCCCCGCTGGCTTCTTGCCAGCCTGACCCCGAGGCTCTATCGTCGTGAGGCTGTTATGTTGCAGAAGATCATTCGCGAGACTAACCTTGAGGCCCGTAACATATTCTATGACAGTGACAATGGCAAATTCAGCGCCTCTGACAGTGTTCATCTGCGCATTGAAGAGCGCACCTGGGATCTGGCGACCTACAGCTGGGCGGTGATTACCGCCGATGATATGCTTGGTTTTCGTGACAGCCGGCGCATGATTTTCAGCGGCAACGTCAAGGTTCGCGACCAGGATCACTACGGCTACGGCAACCGGCTCGACTATCTGAAAGAAAGATCTCTGGCGATTCTCAGCGGCAACGCTGTGCTTGAAACCAGGCAGAAAAACGAAAAAACCGGGCAGATGGAACCCCGAATTCTCAAAGGCCAGAAAATCACCTACGACACCCAAACCCGTCAGGCTGTTTCTGAGTGACCGCGAAGCGAGATAAAAGCTTGCGGGCAACCAGTTGGGCGGGTTATAATGTGGCGGCGAAGCAAACCGCATACCAGCAGCAATCAGACCAAAGAAAGAACACGGCACACTTATGGAATTAAACGTTAAATACCGCGATTACGTTCTTGATGACTTTCAGATACAGGCGATCACCGAGATCGAAAACGGCCACTCGCTGGTTCTTTCGGCACCAACCGGTTCAGGCAAAACGCTGGTCGCCGAATACCTGATCGAAAAGGTTCTCAAGACCAACCAGCGCATCATCTACACTTCGCCGATCAAAGCCCTGTCGAATCAGAAGTATCGCGACTTTTCGCGCCTTTATGGTGACAAAGTCGGCATTCTCACCGGTGACGTCGTGGTCAACCGTGACGCCCAGGCTCTGATCGTCACCACTGAAGTTTATCGCAACATGGCCATCGAAGACCCCGAGGCGATTGCTGACGTTTCTTATGTAATCTTCGACGAAATTCACTATCTGGGCGATATTGAGCGTGGCACCGTCTGGGAAGAATCCATCATCTTCTCGCCCAAAACCGTGCGCTTTCTGGCTCTGTCGGCCACGATTCCGAACTGTGACGAACTGGCACGCTGGATTGAATCGGTAATCGACCACCAGGTCAAGGTTATCAGCCACAATGAACGTGCCGTGCCGCTCTCTTTTCTTTTTTACCACAATAAAGCCCTGATGCCCTTCAAGGACCTGCGCAAAAAGATTCGCGACAAGGTCAGCGACAGTGAAGGGCCGCGTGACCGCCGTTCCAAAAAAGAGGGTGAGTTCAGGCATTTTGATATTATCAAGCAGTTGAAGCAGCAAGACCGCCTGCCGCTGCTCTACTTCGTTTTTTCGCGGGCGCTGGCCGACAAACTGGCCCAGGATACGGCCCGCAAAATGGATTTTACGTCGCCAGCCGAAAAAGAGCGCATCGAAGAGATGGTCGATAACTGCATCGAGAAATACCAGTTGCAGAACCTCGAAACCGCCCAGAATCTCAAAGAAGAGCTGAGTCGTGGCGTCGGCAGGCATCACGCCGGTCTTCTGCCGCAACTGAAAGAGCTGGTTGAAATTCTCTTTGCCGAACGAACCTTAAGGGTGCTGTTCGTAACCGAAACCTTCGCGGTGGGCGTCAACATGCCAGCACGCAGCGTCGCCTACGACGCCTTAAAAAAATATGACGGCCGCACCTTCAGACCGATGCGGGCACTTGAATTCACGCAAATATCAGGGCGGGCCGGCCGGCGCGGTATCGACAAGACGGGCTGGGTTGTCGTGCCGCATATTCCGAGAGACCTTGCGTTTGAAGACCTGCAGAACCTGGTTTACGGCGATATCGAAAATTTAGAGAGCCAGTTCGACCTTTCGTTCAACAGCGTTCTCAATCTCTACGCCGGCCACAAAACCGATGAAGTGCGCATGATTCTCAAGCGGAACTTTGCCCAGTTTCAGGCCAACAAGAAACTGCCCGAGCTGACCGAAAAAGTTGCGAAGCTGCGCCTCGAAATCGAGCGTGTCGAGCCGCGCTGCCCCGAAAAGAAAAATGATTTTCCTGAATTCATGGTGTTCTTCACCAAAAAAGAGCAACTCGAAGACACGATGCATCGCCAGATGGACGACATACGCTTCGGGATGCGCGGCCGCAAAAACCGCCAGTCTCAGGCCGAAATCGAAAAGAAATTTTCTGATTCGCATGCCGAACTGCAAAGCCAGGAAAAGAGCTTCATCTGCGGGCGTTGCCATGACCGCAACCGCTGCATATCCAGGCACTTTCAGGCTTCCAGACTCGAAAAGAAGCTCGATTACTGGCGCGGCCTGCTTGAAGAACAGGGTGAGCTTCAGTTGCCGCTCTACGAGCGCAAGCTCGAACTGCTCAGAAAGCTTGGCTACATCGACGACAAGGGCCTGCTGCCCCGGGGTGAACTTGCCAGCCGGATACACACCGAAGAAATCGCGGTTACTGAATTATATTTCCATGGTTATTTTCATGAGTGCAACGAGCATGAACTGAACGCCCTCTGCCTGTCGCTGATTTACGAGCACCGGCGCCGGGGCGCTAATGGTGAGCAACAGCGCCCGGTGGCCAAGATGCCCGAAAAGATCAAGAGCGCCCGGGGTTTCGTTAACAGCCTGGCACGGCAGCACCCGTTCATCAAGCCGCTCGAAACACGCATCTGCCATCTGATGGTTGCCTGGAGCGAAGGGGCAGCCTTTGAAGATATCATGGCAATGACCGACATACCCGAAGGCGATCTGATCAGGGCTTTCAGGCAGGTAATCGATCTGCTGCGCCAGATTCGTGATGCCGTTAAAGAGATGAGCCTGCGCGACAAACTCCTGTCGTGTCTGGCCTGCATCAACCGCGATATCGTTCTGGCGACCGAATTAAGAGACTGATGCAGAACAGCAGTTCAATTAAAAGCCTCTCACCTGAGCAGACTCTCGAAATAGCTGGTCAGCTGGCGGGGCAATTTCCAAAAGCGCTGGTGCTGTTGCACGGCGAGCTTGGTGCCGGCAAAACTCTTTTCGCTAGAGGCTTTGCCGCCGGTCTTGGCATTGACGACCATGTTTCCAGCCCTTCGTACACCCTGATGAACGAGTATCGCGGCGCCGGGCAGAGCATGTTTCATCTTGATCTCTACCGCATCAACTGTTTTGAAGAGGTGATAGACATCGGGCTGTTCGATATTCTCAAAGCCGGGCAGCCATGCCTGATCGAGTGGGCCGAACGCGTTGCCGAACTCGACCGTCTGCCGCACCTGAACGTGCGAATTACCCTCTGTGCCGGGGATTCAGAAGAACACCGGCAAGTCAGCTGGCAATGGCAGGAGGGGCAATCATGAATTATCTGTTCATCGACGCCTCTGAAAACACCACCCTGGCGCAGACTGGCAGCGAAGAAGGCTTTAAGCAGCAGATTTTCGCGACCGACCGCAATTTTGCTGCCCGCATCACACTGATTTGCGATGAAATGTTGCAGAACGCCGGTCTGAGCCGCGAAGAAGTGCAAATGCTGGCCGTCTGCACCGGCCCCGGCAGCCTGACCGGCCTGCGGGTCGCCGCCGCTTTCATGCGAACCGCGGCGATGTTGCTCGACAAGCCGCTGGCGGGCATAAGCCTCTTTGCCTGGTCGTTGCAGACTTTGGCTGATCAGGGCATCACCGGCCCGGTCAGGCTGGTAATGCCAACGCTCATCGACAAAGCTTTTGAAGTATGGGCGACTCTGCCGGCAATCGAGCACACAGCGCCAGTATTGATCGAGCGTTCTGAGGTCGGCAATCAGCCGCAGACCTGGGGAATCCGCTTCGCGGCGCCGGGCATAACCTGCATGCAGCCAGAAGCGGCCTCACTGCACAAACTGCTGACCAGTGGCGGAGTGACGACGGCAAAGGGGCTTAAAGAACTGCTCGATATTCTGCCATTGTATGTAATACCTTCGCAGGCTGAACGCAAATTCAAGGAAGCGTCATGATCACACTCGGCATAGAATCTTCGTGCGACGATACTTCGGTTGCGCTGGTTGAAGACGGCACCCGGGTTCTGACCAGCCTGGTTTCTTCACAGATAGAAATCCACCGTCGTTTTGGCGGTGTAGTACCTGAAGTCGCGTCACGAAAGCATCTCGAAGCGATTCTGCCGCTGCTCGACTCGGCTATGACCGGTGCCGGCCTGACTTATTCAGCCATCGGTCAGATAGCCGTTACCGCAGGCCCCGGCCTGCTCGGGCCGTTGCTCATTGGCCTGAGCACCGCCAAGGCGCTGGCCTGGCACCTCAAGGTACCTCTCATACCGGTCAACCACATTGAGGCACATTTAACCGCTTCATTTCTGGCGGCCGGCCGCCGGCCCGAATACCCGTTTCTCGGCCTGATCGTCTCGGGGGGGCATGCCAATCTTGTGTTTGTCACAGGCCCGCGTGACTTCAGGCTGATGGCTCGAACGCTCGACGATGCTCCGGGCGAGCTGTTCGACAAGGTGGCACGCCATCTCGGTATTGGTTACCCGGGTGGCCCGGTCATTCAGAAAACCGGCGAAAACGGCGACCCAAAACGTTACCGGTTGCCACGCCCGATGGCCGGCAAGGGTTACGTTTTCAGTTTCAGCGGCCTGAAAACCGCAGTGATGCGCATTGTCGAGCAGGAAGGCGACCGCCTGAATCTTGCTGACCTGTGCGCCGGCCTGCAAGCTGCCGTTGCCGATTCGTTTGCCGAAAAAGTCAGCATGGCCCTCGACGAAACAGCGGCAAAACGTCTGGTGATGGCCGGCGGAGTCGCAGCCAACCAGCCGTTGCGTGCCAGAATGCAAGAACTTGCCAATCGCCACGAGGCAGAATTACTATTACCAACCATTCACCTGTGCACCGACAATGCGGCGATGATCGCGGCGCACGGCTATTGCACCGCTGACACGGCGCCGGCCAACAGTCTTGAGGTCAACGCGGTCGCCGGCTGGGCGATGGGTGGCCCGCACAATTTTTAAGGAACAGCTATGCAGAACGGAAAAATAAAAGTCCTCGCTGACGACATCATCTGCCGCATCGCAGCCGGTGAAGTAGTTGAACGGCCAGCTTCGGTCGTAAAAGAGCTGATCGAAAACTCAATTGACGCCCGGGCAACCCGTATCGAGATCGAAATAAAAGACGGCGGCCAGAAGCTGATTGAGATTACCGACAACGGCGAAGGCATGTGTCGTCAAGACGCGGTGCAGGCGTTCAGCCCGCACGCAACCAGCAAGATTACCAACGATGCCGAGCTTGAGCATGTCATGTCGCTGGGTTTTCGCGGTGAAGCACTGCCGACCGTAGCATCGGTCGCCCGGGTTTCGCTGGTGACGAGGCATGAGAGCGAAGAAACCGCCACCCGGGTTCTGATTGAAGGCGGGCGCATTCTCAGTGTTGATTCCGATTCGTTTCCGCAGGGCACCAGAATTCAGGTTAAAAATCTGTTCTACAATGTGCCGGCCCGCCGCAAGTTTCTTAAGAGCATTCAGGCCGAAATGGCTCAGATATCAGATGTAATCTGCCATTATATGATGGGCTACCCCGAAATTGCCTTTAAATTCAGCAAAAACAATGTTCAGATCGCCGCAACCAACGGTTCGGGCAATCTCAGCGATGCAATTCTCGCCGTTTACGGCCCTGAAGTCACCCGCAGCCTGGTGCAGTTAAAAGAACCGGCCTCGATCGCCGGCACGGGCATGGCGTTGCGCGGCTACATTTCGCCGCCGAACCAGGCCCGGCCGGCCGCCAGATATATGACCACCCTGGTCAACCGGCGGGTTGTCAAAACCCGGTTGCTGACCCAGGCCATCAACAAAGCCTGTGCCGCTTTTTTCCCGAAGGGGCGCTACCCGGTGCTGGTGCTTGATCTGCGTGTGCCGCCCGACATCATCGACGTTAACGTTCACCCCCAGAAGTCAGAGATACGCTTCAAAGACGAACGCTGGGTCTTCGCCACCATCTGGGAAACCATTCAATCTAGCCTTTCGGGTTTGCGCATGGTTTCGACCCCGGTTCAACCGGCCGATTCGGCTTTTACTGACCCTGAAACCGCCGACCTGCCAGACTTTGCCGGCAACGGGGCGCAACCCGATAATTCGCCAGCCCCGGCAGCCGGCACGATTTTTACGCCGCCACCGGCGTTCAGCATGCCGGCCCGCGCTACGGGCAACTTTAATGCCAGATTATACGAGCTGAAAGAAAGTGAAGTCGAGAGACTGGGGCCGCACTCGACACCGCCGTCGCTGCCCGGCACTGCATTTATGCCGGTCGTCACTCTGACCCGCCCGAAAATACTCGCCCAGCTCAAAAATTCTTACCTGCTCGGTGAAGACGACGACGGGCTGTTCATCATCGACCAGCACGCAGCGCACGAGCGCATTCTTTTTGACCAGTACACGAGCACCTACCGCGACACACCCGTAACCGCGCAACCATTGCTGTTTCCGGTGCCGCTCAAATTATTGCCATCTGAGCGCCTCATTATCAAAGATCAGTTGCCGCAGCTCAAAACCCTCGGGTTTTCGATTCATCAGGAAGACGACAACCAGTTCTACGTCACTGCGGTGCCAGTCTCAGAAAAGAAAACTTCCGACAGCGAATCGATACAGAATGTTCTCTCTGAAGTCCTCAACGGCTGGGAAAGCCGTTCGCTGCTCGAAATCAAAACCGAACTTCTCAAAATGATGGCCTGCAAGGCGGCGGTGAAGGCCGGCGACCCCCTGAGCGATTCAGAATGGAACAGCCTTCTCGAACAGTTGCTCAAGACCGAAAACCCGTTCACCTGCCCGCATGGCCGACCAATCGTCATCAGACTGACAACCCGGCAGATCGAAACCGGCTTTCTGCGAACATGACCCCGGCACCCGGTCAGGGCGAAAAAAAACCGGTGCTGGCAGTTCTCGGAGCCACAGCCACGGGCAAAACCGCGCTGGCAATATCGCTGGCTGAGCGCTTTGGCTGCGAGATCGTCAACTGCGACTCAAGGCAGATTTATGACGAGATGCGCATCGGCACCGCCAGCCCCACTGACGAAGAACTCGCCCGGGTGCCGCATCATCTGTTCAATTTTCTTTGCCCGGCGCAGACGTTCAGCGCGGCCGATTATGCCGCGCGGGCCGCTGCCAGCATCAGAGAAATCTGGGCCGGTGGCCGGGTGCCGCTGCTGACCGGTGGCACCGGGTTTTATTACGCCGCTCTGGCCGAAGGCCTCGGTGAGGCTGGCCACAACGCTAACCGGGCGATTGAACTGCGCGAACTGGCAGAGAAGAACGGGCATGACAGTATGGTTGCCATGCTTCTCGGTCTTGATCAGGCTGCCGGCGCCACGGTTGATCTGCTGAATCCGCGCCGGGTTTTGCGGGCCATCGAAATCGTCGAGACAACCGGTCAGCCTTTTGCAGCGAATTGCCCGAAGCCGCTGCTGGCTGAAGCTGAATTTATGCCGGTGGTGGTCACCCGGCCACGGCCGGTGCTTCACGCGGCCATCGAGCGCCGCGTTGACGAGATGATCGCCGCCGGGCTGGCCGGCGAAGTGCGCCACCTGAGCGAAAAATATGGTCTGACTGCCGGCGGGCTGAATTCAATTGGTTACCACGAATGGCTGCCTCACTTCGCAGGTGACTGTTCGGCCGCTGCAGTCAGAGAACTGATCATCATTCACACCCGGCAGTATGCCCGGCGCCAGGAAATCTGGTTCAGACGCAGACCTGGGGTGCCACTTGCCGACCCTGGCGAACCTGAACAATTCGCAGCAATTTTCCTGAAGGTGGCTGCATTCTTGAACAAGTTTGGGTTATAATCATCAGGGCAACCATAAAATGACGGTTCGTTGCGAGTATTTTGCCCGGCTTATAAACAAAGTTCGCTACTCTGCCGATGACTTTGTTGAATTGTAATTTCACCAACGGAACTGGAGGCCAAAATTGAGGGAGGCGACTGATCTTGCCATCAGCGCCGGCATAAGACGCGAGTTGTCTGGCCGGCGAATTGATCTGTCCAAATTAAAGTTTCCTGTCAAGGCCGGAGTGGTGAGTCTGCAGGGTGAGCTCTGCTTCGTCGGGCTTGAAAAGACCACTGACGAAACAGCAGTTGAACTTAAGTTCATCGAATCCAGCCTTAAAAAACTTCCCGGTGTCAGCGCGGTCATCTTTGAGCTCACCAACTGGGCCAGAAACGACAACGGCATCTGGGAATCAGCAAGCGGCGGCTCTGCGAGCGGCGGGTCAGCAAGCCCGGCGTTCGACGGCGAAGGCATCGTATGCCCCGACTGCGATTACGTTATACGCTTCTGCCCATGCTGCGGCAAACCGCTGGCGGGTGCCGGCAAATCAACCGCGGCCCGCCCACGCAAGACCTCGTTACCGGTCAGACCCCTTATCAAGAAAAAGCGGCCCGCCTCACCGCTTCTCTCGCCAGTGGTCAAGCCTGCTATGCCTGGCACTCCAGTCATTCAGGCACCAGATGCCATCAAAGGCATGCCGGTCAGCGGCCCGGCGGTGCGACCTGCACCTTTCCCGGCAGCAAAGCCCACCGAGGGTGCCAGCCCCGAAGCCGGTGTACCGGTTGTTCCGACCATACCTCAAACAGCCCCAAAACCAGTAACCGCAGTACCCGAACGACCGGTTTCGCCCGCAACGCCAGGCATTTTTGGTCGACCAACCCCTGTGCCCGCCCCCACCCCGGCAGCAAGGCCGGCAGCACCGGCGGCGCCGGCAATGCCTGCCGTTCCGGCAGCCCCGACCATTATGCCAGCCCGACCTGCGGCTCCCGCGGTAAAACCTCTGACACCAGTTGCCCAGCCGGCTTCTAAACCTGCAATTCTTGCACCAACCCCGGTCCGGCCAGCACCAATGCCAGTCAAACCCGCACCTGTTGAAGAATTACCAGCTGAAGACGAAATAGACACTCCAGATTTTTCGGCATTCTCGCTCCCAACCGAGGGCGATGGCGACAGCAAAAAAGATGCTGCCGATATCGACCAGCTATTCGGCAGTCTTAAAGCTGATATTCCCGAAAACGAAGAATTACCCGAAGAACCCACAGTGGCCACGCCACCTCCTGCCGCTCCTGCCGCTCCCGCTGCACCGCATACCGCAGCTCCCGCGCCTGCGCCAGCCCGGCCGTTTAAGCCGGCACCACCGGCCGCAAATGTTCCCGACTTCAATTTTGATTCGCTGATCTCTGACTCTGAAGACGGCACCCTCGCAGACAGCGGTGGCTCCACCGGCGCACCGGCCTTCGATCTTGGCTCCCTTGGCGATCTTGGCGCCCCACCGGCAGTCAGCGAAGACGAAGATACCCCGCTGCCGCCGATGCGCCAGGCTACACCGATCAGACCGGCAGCCAAACCTCCGGTCAAACCCGCAGCCCCGCCCACCCCACCGAAACCGCCAGCCCCCAGCCCTTTCGAAGACGACGACACGCCCTTGCCGCCGATGCGCCCGGCGACCCCACCGGCCGCCAAAGACAGCAAAGATCTCTTCGCATCGTTGTTCTCAGATTCTGACCTCAATCTTGGTCTGCCGGCCGATAACACCGGTCAGGGCAAAAATCCATTCGGCAACCTCGACCTCGAACTTGACGTGCTTGAGGTTTTCCCAGGCGATGAACCCCCGGCACCGGCTGCCCCAGCCGGCAAAAAGCCGCCAGCACCAGCGAAACCAGCTCCTGCTGACGACAACCCCTTCAACCTCGACAACGTAATCGACCTCGACAGCCCGGTTGAAGAAAAGTCGCCCGCAAAGAAAAAGGGCAGCAAAGATCCCTTTGACGACTTTGATATCAGCAAATTCAAGTTATAAGGAGCGTTTTGCATCATGAAGTTCATTCATCCGGTTTTTATGCTTTTTGTGCTCACTTTTCTCTTCAGAATTCACAAAATCGGCAAGCAGGCGCTGGCGGTTAACCCGAAATCCCCCGAAGCCGACCAGAAAGAAACTTTTCTGGGTGAACACGCCAAACTCAGCAAAATTGCCGCGCTTCTTTTTGCAGCCGGCCTGATCGGCGGCATTGTCGGGGTTGTGCAGTTTATGCAGGTCAATGCCGTTTTTCTCAAAACCTATGGGCACGGCTTTGCGGGTGCCATACTGCTCGGCCTGATGATTGCCAACATTTTTGTCGGCAATTCTATCAAGACCCTCAACAAAGAAAAATCACGCGAAAATCTGCGACGTTTTCACTTCAATCTCTTCTATATGACCCTTGCCTGCTCCCTCTATTCTTTAATTTCAGGGCTGGCAGTTCTAATAAAAGGGCCGATGAGCTGATCTAAAAACTGCTGCCGTAAACACAGTAATTCTTGGTGAGTTTTACAACTCGCATCAAAAGCCACTTGTGTTTAACTGGTTGTCTATTAAAAGGGGCAGCTTCGGCCTATCAGCCGGGTTGCTTTTTCTCCAGCGATTCGCTTCGCTCACAAGCTTCCGAAAAAGCAATCCCGTCTTCTCGCCTCGCAATTTTATTA
>Ga0116170_10004267_pt1 | contig 13124 bp, 8 predicted proteins | sample AD_JPNHW1_MetaG_FD_89797 | JGI IMG/M metagenome (GOLD analysis project Ga0116170, IMG submission 89797) | Active sludge microbial communities of municipal wastewater-treating anaerobic digesters from Japan - AD_JPNHW1_MetaG | ecosystem: Engineered > Bioreactor > Anaerobic > Digestate | place...
CCAGGGACCATAAGCGGCTGCTCGACGGCGACGCCGGCCCGAATACAGGGGGAATGGGCGCCGTCTGCCCCGTTGGTATTTCTCCTGCCGATCTTGAGACCATAAAAACCGAGGTGTTGCAGCGGTTCGTGGACGGTTTGAAAAAGGAGCGCATCCCCTTCCGGGGCGTGATCTTCGCCGGGCTGATGTTCACTCCGGGAGGGGTTAAGGTCCTGGAATTCAATGTCCGCTTCGGCGATCCGGAAACGCAGGCCATAATGCCGCTGGTAAAATGCGATCTGTTGGCACTGCTGGACGCCTGCGCAGACGGCCGGCTGGCCGGCAAGCAGCCGACGGTCTCGGCGGAGACCTGTGTAACGGTGGTGCTGGCCTCAGAAGGCTATCCTGAAAGCCCGGTGAAGGGGAAACTGATAACCGGCCTGGACCAGGTCCCTCCCGGCGTCCTGGTCTTCCACTCCGGCACCGCCAAAAGAGACGGCGCCTGGCTAACCGCCGGCGGCCGCGTTCTTTCCATAACCGCCACCGGTCCGGATCTGGAAAAGGCCCGCGCTAAAGTTTACAATGCCGTATCAAAGATACACTTTGAAGGAATGCAGTACAGAAAGGATATCGGGTTGTGAGGCGAGATAGAATTATTTGTGGTCCTCAGCTTGTGAGGTTCTGTCGGGGCGGCCGGGGTGTTCCCCTGCGAACCCGGGCAGAGGAAACCCTTGCGTCGGTTTCCCCCCAGCCGCTGCGGCTGGGGCCCCCTTTCCGCAACGGGTTCGCAGGGGAACACCCCGGCCACCCCGAGCCCAGATTGCCGACGGGTTATGCAAATATGCGGTTGTCTCTAAAGCTGGATTTAAGATATTACATCAGGAGCATAAATGACTACTTATAAAAAAAGCGGCGTGGATATTAAGCTGGCGGATAAATTTACGGAATTTCTTGAGAAGAAGTCCAAGGCGATAGGCGGCTTCGCCGGGCTGCTGCCTATAGCGGAAACCAAAGATAAATACAGCCTGGTGGCTTCTACCGACGGGGTGGGCACCAAACTGAAACTTGCCTTCATGCTCGACAGGCATAATACCATCGGCATAGACCTGGTGGCCATGTGCGTCAACGACCTGCTGTGCTGCGGCGCGCGGCCGATGATCTTCCTTGATTATTATGCCACCGGCAAGCTCGACCTCGCAACCTCCAAGAAAATAATTGACGGCATACTGGAAGGCTGCCGGCAGGGCGAATCCGCCCTGCTGGGCGGAGAAACCGCCGAAATGCCCGGCTTCTACCAGCCCGGCGAATACGACCTGGCCGGCTTCTCCGTGGGCATAGTAAAAAATTCCGAGGTCCTTGACGGAAAGAAAGTCCGCGCAGGAGACGCCGTCATCGGCCTGGCGTCCACCGGTTTCCACTCCAACGGTTTCTCGCTGATACGCAAAATACTGGACGATAAAAAGCTCCTGAAAAAATACGCCGCGCGCCTGCTTACGCCCACACGGATATATGTAAAGGACATAAACAAACTGCGCGCCGCCCTGCGCAAAGAGCGCCGCGACGTGCTGGCCCTCGCCCATATAACCGGCGCCGGCATCCCCGGCAACCTGCCGCGCGTACTCCCCAAGAACCTCTCCGCCGTCATCCACACCAATTCCTGGAAAGTGCCGCCCCTGATGCGCGAGATCCAGCGCCTGGGCAATGTCCCCGAAGCAGACATGTGGGATTCGTTCAACATGGGCATAGGCATGATAGCCGTGGTCAAACGTGATGCTGTAAAGATCGCTTTGAAGACCATAAAAGGTTCCAAACTAATCGGCGAAATAGTGAAAGGCAACAACGAAGTGATCTTAAAGAAGTGATTAAATATAAGGGCTTTTGTAAGGAAATGGCAGGCAAATAATCGGAGCGGGTGCCGTGGGGGTGGTGCAGCAAACCCTCACGGAAGGCGAGGTGAGGACCGGCTTTAGAGCGAGGCATAATTATGCCTCGCGTCCGGTCCGCAAGGGCGCAGGCAATTTTTACAGCGAAAAATTGCCGAGCCGGGGCCGCGCAAAACCGCTATGCGGTTTATGCGTGGCTGCGTAAGCGCGGAGGCCGAGTGGGGAGGGGCGAGCACGGTGTGCGAGACCCCGTGTTTGCGGAACCAAACCCCCGGCAGGCCCCGCGAACCTGCAAGCCTGCCATTTCACTTTTCTTCCAGGAGACCTAATGAAAAACATCGTCGTATTTGCTTCGGGCGGCGGCAGCAATCTTCAGGCATTGATAGACGCCGTTAAAACCGGACAGATAAAAGGCCGCATAAACCTTGTCGTAGCCAATAAAAAAGACGCCGGCGCGCTGGAACGCGCGCGCCAAGAGGGCATACCGGCGCAACTGGCAGACCCTAAAGATTTTGAGAACCCTGAAGCATACGACAAGCGCCTCGCCGAACTCTGCTTGACGCACCAGGCCGACCTGGTCTGCCTCGCCGGCTTCCTGCTCAAGCTCGGCCCCAAAATGCTCTCGACCTTCAAAGGGAAAATAATTAACATCCATCCCGCCCTGCTGCCCGCTTTCGGCGGCAAGGGCTTCTATGGCCTCAAAGTCCACGCGGCCGTCATAGCGTCGGGCGCCAGGCTCAGCGGCGCCACCGCCCATTTCGTCGACGAAAATTACGACCAGGGGCCCATCATACTGCAGCAGTCCGTCCCCGTATTCCAGGACGATGCTCCCGAAACGCTGGCCGCCAGGGTGCTGGCGGTGGAGCATTCCATCTATCCCGCCGCCGCAGCCCTGTTCTGCGCCGGCCGCCTCAGCCTTGAAGCCGGAAAGGTCAAAGTCTCCGGCCCTGTCCCTGAAAGCGGCAAAGTCCGCCGGGCCCTTATCTCTGTGTCCGACAAAACCGGCGTAGTAGACTTCGCCCGAGGCCTGGCCGCGCAAGGCGTGGAGGTGGTTTCCACCTCCGGCACCTTCAAACTGCTGAAGGAATCCGGCGTGCCCGTGCGCGCGCTTGAAACGTTTACCGGCTTCCCGGAGATGCTCGACGGGCGCGTCAAGACGCTGCACCCCGCGGTGCACGGCGGCATACTGTACCGGCGCGACAATCCGGCGCACGTGGAGACCGTCTTTAAATTCGGCATCGAGCCCATAGACCTGGTGGCGGTGAACCTGTATCCCTTCGCCGAGACGGCGAAGAAAGCCGCGCCCTGGTCCGAAGAGCTGATTGAGAACATAGACATCGGCGGCGTGGCGCTGCTGCGGGCCGCGGCAAAGAACTACGGCGCGGTAACAGTAATAACCTCGCCTTCAGATTACGGCCGCAGCCTGGCAGCCCTGTGCGCTAACGGCGGCGTTATGCCGGAGGAACTGAAGAAAGAATTCGCCGTCAAAGCGTTCGCGCATACCGCGGCTTACGACGCCGCGATCAGCGGTGCGCTGTGCGGCGAGGTTGAGGCGCCTTTCCCCGCAAAGCTGGACATGAAGCTGAATAAAATAAGCGCGCTGCGCTACGGCGAGAACCCGCATCAGGCCTGCGCTCTATATTCCAGGAAACAAAGCCTGCCTTTCACCCAGATGCAGGGCAAGGAACTCTCCTATAACAATATCCTGGACGCCTACGGCGCCTGGCAGGCCGTGCGCGAGTTCTCCGGACCCGCCGCCGTCATCTTCAAGCATGTCACGCCCTGCGGGCTGGGCACAGGGGCAGACATAGCCGAAGCCTTCGAGCGCGCCTGGAGCACCGACCCGCTGTCAGCCTTCGGCGGCATCATCGCGGTCAACCGGAAACTGGACGGCCGCATAGCCGGGTTCCTGGCTAAAAAATTCATCGAGGTCATCTGCGCCCCGGATTATGACGGGCCGGCGCTGGAAGTGCTCTCTAAAAAACCAAACTTGCGCCTGTTGAAATGGGGGGAGTTCCCTAAGGACAGCATGGTCCTGAGGTCGGCGGGCGACGAAGTGCTGGTAAGCGGCGACGATAACAGGCTGCTGGGAGATAAATGGGCGGTTCCGACGCGAAAAAAACCTTCCCAAGAAGAGGAAGAGGCGCTGCGCTTCGCCTGGGCCGCCGTTAAATACGTTCGCTCCAACGCCATTGTGCTGGCCGATAAAGACCGTGCCGTCGGGATAGGCGCAGGCCAGATGTCGCGCGTGGACGCCGTGTTCATGGCCGGCCACAAGTACGGGGAATTCCTTAAGGCCAATCCCAGGCCCGGGCTGTTGGTGCTGGCTTCGGACGCTTTCTTCCCTTTCCCGGATTCAATAGAATCCGCCGCAAAACTGGGCGTGTCCGCCATAATACAGCCCGGGGGCTCGGTAAAAGACGCTGAAGTTGTAGCCGCCGCCGACCGGCTGGGCCTGGCCATGGTGCTGACCGGCATGCGCCACTTCAGGCATTGAGCCGGGCCGGTCTTAATCGCCCTGCCGCCTGTTGATCGTTGAAATTCCCGCCCCCTGCTTCTGAGCGGCGCGAAGCCGGGATCCTTCGCGGGGGTTCCAAATATCCACTGCGGTTCAGTCTGGAGCTGCTCCGGCTTTTTCCTCTGAGGACTGGTTTGATAGCCTTCCGGCAGTTATATATACTGTACCTGGTGTGACAGTTTGGGGAATATTTAAAGGAGGCGCAAATGCGCACAATTGTAAAACTTATACTGGCCGGCCTGGTGGCGGCGGGGGCGAATTCCGCGGCGTCGGCCGAGAACGCGCCGCAGAAACTTTTCCATATTGAGAACGACAAGCGGGTGGGCAACTTCAGCCTGCTGCAGGACGATTCCATAATAGCGATCCGGGAAAGAACGCGCCTGTGGAGCTATGACGGGAATACCGGCGCTAAACTCTGGGAGACCAAGGTCAAGGGCGGCGTGGACGACGGCATGCACCTGGTCTGGAACGATAAGCTTTATCTGATGCCCCTAAAGAAAGGCATGGTAGCTTTTGATGTCAACACCGGCAAGCAGGTCTGGGAAACGAAGCTCGACGTCAAGATGAAGGATTTCTACAAATCCTACAGCTACAAGGATAATTTTTTGCTGGAATTCGAGAAGGACATGATCTCGCTGAACCCGGATACCGGCGAGGTAGCCTGGCGAACTTCGGACATGGAATATTCCAAGGCGGCCGGCAAAGCCGGGGCGCAGCGGCTGTATTATATCAGCAAGGACTGGGGCAGCAGGATACTGCTGCTGGGCAAGAAAGGCCCGAGCCTCATAGACGCCAAGACCGGCAAGGTGCTGTGGAAGTCCGAGCATGACTTCTCCGACGAAATTGAAAAGCCGGTGCTGTTTACCAGCGCCGGCCAGGAGGCGGCGCTGCTGCTTTACGAGGAAGGCGCTTCCAGCATTGACCTGAAGACCGGCCAGGAAGCCTGGTTCATCAAGGACGAGTTCGAGGACGCCACCGGGCTGGTCCAGTTCGAGAAAGACGGCGGCAAATACTGCCTGTTCGCCTTCGGCAAAGAGCTGGTCATGTTCGACGCCCTGTCCGGAAAGATCCTCTGGCGGACCGGCAAGGACTCCGACCTGAAGGGGCGGCCTTACATGGTGCAGGCCGACGGCGGTAACCTGCTTATCCTTACCACGCGCAACCTGGGGACGAAGGGCGGCCTCCTCACCCTGTTCCGCGCCAGTTTCGATACCGGCGGCGTCGCGTGGAAGCGCGACCTGGCGTTCAGCAAGCAGATGCACATGAACTTCAAGATCCCCATCTTCGGGATCCGGATGCGCAACAGCGGCATCTGGTACCGGGACCCGATCAAGACCCCCAACGGGCTGCTTTTTCAGACCTGGGGCACGGCGACCAGAAAGCTCGACGATAAAGGCGAGCCGGGAGAGAAGGAGGGCGAAGGCCTTATCATGGTCAACCCCGAAACCGGGGACGTGGTGTGGCGCAGTTACTTCAAAGTGTTCGACACCGTTTCCGCCGACGCGCAGAAAATACTCGCCGGCGAGAGCGAGGCCGGCATAGCCGGCAAAGGCCGCAACGCCATGTCGGCCAACGACGTCGGTTATCAGAACATGATCCCCGCGCCGGTAATAACCGGGGACGTCGTCTACGCCATGGGCAATGAAGGCGTGCTTAAACTGGAGCTGGCTACCGGCAAGACCCTCTGGGAATCCCCCAAGTACGGGTATGTCTCTAAGATAATGGTGGACAACGGCGTTGTTTACGGTTTCCAGGGCAGCGCTTCCTGGGCTTATACCGCCGACGCAAAAAAGGAAAAGGCCGACGACGTTATCATCCAGTCCAAGAAGCAGGGCTATTTCAGCCTGGACGCCGCCAGCGGCAAGGAACTGTGGAATATCAAGAGCTCGAAAAAGCCGTATTCCATCTTTAACGCCATCGTCGGTAAGGATGGGAAGGACCTGTTCCTGTGCGACGGCAGGTACCTGCGCCGCCTGGACCTGACGCCCGCTACCAAGGGCTTCGCCTGGGAGCTGGACCTGAAAAAGTCAGATATCGGCGAAATAGGCGCCGAAGAGGGCGTAGTCTTCAAGGAGAGGGGCACCACCTTCTCCAATTACGGCAGCTACACTGAAAAAACCACCTCCTACGACGTGAGCATGCAGCACGGCGCCTGGCAGCTGGCCAACGGCGACCTGCTGGTGATCGCGGCCGAAGGCCCGGCCCGGATCAGCGCCGACGGCAAGATAAAGTGGAAGACCGAATGGGACTGGAAGCGCAACAAGATCAACTTCACCCCCACCAGGCTGCAGGCCGACAAGTACCTGGTTTACCAGTACAAGAAGAAGATCTTCTGCCTGGACCTGGAGACCGGCGAGATAAAATGGATGACCAAGGAAGCCAAGAACTCGGAGATAGAGTTCGACGCTAAAGAACAGAAGATGTTCATCGTTGACGACGACGAGGTCAGCGCCTACGCCATTTAAACGGCGGGCCGGCGCAACCGGCTGAAGAAAAAGCCCCGGCCGCAAGCCGGGGTTTTTTCTGGGTAACTATCGCCGGGACCGCGCCGCGGTAATTGCGGCGATCCGCCCGGTGTTTACTATAACTCAGGTTTTGTGTTAGAATTAATCGCAAGACCCCTGTGCGGGCTGTTCTTGCGAACAGTGCGACAGGGGTAATTTTTTGCGGAGGCGCGACTATGCCGGCACAACGCAACCTGGAAGCGGTGAACCCTTTGGACGGGCGCTACGCCTCTAAAATGGGCAGGCTCGGCGCCCTCACCGGGGAGGGCGGGCTGGCGAGGTACCGCACCCTGGTAGAATGCCGGTACCTGGCGAAGCTGGCCGCCACCCGCGGCCTGAAAATACGGCGGCTGACCCGCACTGAACTCTCCTTCCTTGAGAAACTCCCGCTGCTCGGCGAAAAGGACGTGCGGCATATCGTAGCCATCGAAGAAACCGGCGCGGGCGGCGTCGCGGCCACGCGGCACGACGTCAAAGCCGTGGAATATTTCATCAAAGAGAAGCTTTCGCGCACTTCGCTGCGCGATATAAAAGAGTTCGTTCATTTCGGCCTTACCTCCGAGGACGTAAATAATATTTCCTACGCGTTGATGCTGCGCGACTGCCTGGCCGTTGAAATTATTCCGGCCTTCGAGGAAATACTGGCCGCGCTGGACGCGCTGGCGCTGAAATACGCCGACACACCGCTGCTGGCCCGCACGCACGGCCAGCCCGCGGTGCCCACCACCTTCGGCAAGGAATTCCGCGTCTTCCACGCCCGGCTGCTGCGGCAGACGGAGCAGCTGAAGGCCGCGCATATCTGCGCCAAGCTCAACGGCGCCTCCGGCAATTATAACGCGCACGCGGCCGCCTTTCCCGGGACTGACTGGGAAAAGTTCTCGCGGGAATTCGTGGAAAGTTTCAACACCGGCCGCGGCCCCGCGCTGAGCCATAACCCTTTCACCACGCAGATAGAGCCGCACGACAGCTACGCCGAACTTTTCGACGCGCTGCGGCGCGCCGATACCATCCTGCTGGCTTTCTGCCAGGATATGTGGCGTTATATCTCCGCCGGGCTGGTGGTGCAGCGGGCCGTGGCGGGGGAAATAGGCTCTTCCACCATGCCGCAGAAGGTGAACCCGATCCACTTCGAGAACGCCGAGGGCAACCTGGGGCTGGCCAACGCCCTGCTCGGTTTCTTTTCGGCGAAGCTGCCGGTTTCGCGCCTGCAGCGCGACCTGTCGGACTCTACCGTGGAACGCAATTTCGGCGCGGCCTTCGGTTACAGCCTGGCCGCCTGCCGTTCGGTCCTGACCGGCCTGGGGCGTGTTTCGGTGAACGCGGCGGCGGCCCGCCTGGAGCTGGAGAGCCATCCCGAAGTGCTGGCCGAAGGCATTCAGACCATCCTGCGGCGCGAGGGCGAGACCGGGGCCTATGAGCTGTTGTGCAAATTTACGCGCGGGCGCAGCGTCGGCGCGGCGGAACTGGGGACTTTTATCGACGGGCTTAAACTTAAACCCGCGGTAAAAGCGGAACTTAAGCGGCTTTCGCCCCTGAACTATACGGGGCTAGCGGCCAAACTTGCGAAATTCAAGCGTTAAGGAGAAAAACATGCCTGTTGATATAGTTGTCGGCGGCCAGGCCGGGGACGAGGGAAAGGGCAAGATCTCGGCTTATCTCGCCAGTAAAAACAATTACGAATATTCCATACGCGTGGGCGGCCCCAACGCCGGGCATACTGTTTTTTTTAAGGATAAGATCTATACCCTGAAGACCATGCCATCCGGCTTCGTGAACCCGCGCACCAAACTGGTGCTGGGCGCCGGCACTTACATTATTACCGACTGGCTGGAAAAAGAGATGCAGATGACCGGCGGCGCGGGCCGGCTGATCATAGACCCGCACGCGGTGATAATTGAACCGCGCCACACCGCGGCCGAGCGCGCCGACGCGCGTATGATGGGAAAAATAGGCAGCGTGGGCACCGGCCTGGGCGCCGCGGTGCGCGACAGGGTGGACCGCAAAAAACTGCGCTTCGCCAAGGACGAGCCGCGCCTTAAAAAATACGTCAAGGACGTTCCCGAACTGCTTAACAAGGCCCTGGCCAGAGGCGCCGGCCTGCTGCTGGAGGGCACGCAGGGCATGAAGCTTTCCGTGCTGCACGGCGAGTACCCTTTCGTCACTTCGCGCGACACCACTGCCGCCACCTTTATGGGCGAGGCCGGCCTCGGCCCCAAGTACGCCGGCGACGTGTACGCGGTGTTCAAGCCCTATGTCACCCGCGTTGGCCCCGGCCTGGTAGCCAGCGAGATGCGCGACAGGAAAAAACTAGCCAAGTACCACACCGCCGGCCGCGAGGTGGGCAGCGTCAGCGGCCGCCTGCGGCGGGTGGGGGGCTTCGAGATGGACGTGGCCCGGCAGACCGTGATGATAAATTCAGCCACGCAGCTGGCCATCACGCATGTCGACATGCTGGGCGGGGCGGATATTTCCAAGGGCGTAAAAAGCTTCACGGGCGAGGCGAAGAAATTCATGGCCACGCTGGAGAAGGTCTGCTCCGTCTACCCGTACCCCAAAGTGCGGCTGGTCTCTTACGGTCCCGGCCTGTTCGACGTGCTGGACCTGAAGCGGGGAAAATAGTTCCAGGGCGGGCGCCGCCCGGAGCAGAGACAGCAATTAGTCTGAAAACTGTCTTTTATCCGGCCGCGGCGCGGTCCGTTAAGGCTCCATGTTCGAAATATCAGTGCTTGCCGCAGTGTTCCTGCTCATAGCCGTGCGCCAGGTAGGGGCGCTGCGTTTTGAGATCTGGCAGGTCATGTGCGGCGGGGCGGCCGCCGTGTTGCTGGCGGGCGGGATAAGCCCCGCGGCGGCGCTGAGGGCCATAGACGCCGACGTGATGGTTTTCCTTTTCGGCATGTTCGCCGCCGGGCAGGTTTTAGAACTGAGCGGCTGGCTGGCCCACGCCAAGTACAATGTGTTCAAGCGGGCGCGCACTGAGGAAGGCCTGCTGCTGCTGCTGGTGTTCTTCATGGGCGCGGCTTCGGCCGCGCTGATGAACGACACGCTGGCAATAATCGGCACGCCGGTGGCGCTGCTGCTGGCCCGCAAGCACGGCATCTCCCCCAAGGCCCTGCTGCTGGCGCTGGCTTTTTCGATCACCGTCGGCAGCGTGATGAGCCCCATCGGCAACCCGCAGAACCTGCTGGTGGCGGTGAAGGGTGGGATCGCCGCCCCTTTCCTGACATTCCTGAAATACCTGGCCGTTCCCACCTTGCTGAACCTGTGCGCCGTATTCCTGCTGGTGCGGCATTTTTACCGGGAGGAATTCACCGCCGACAGGCTGGCCCATTCCCAGGAGCCGGTAAAAGACAAGGCGCTGGCCCGGCTGGCCAGGGTGACCGCCGCGGTGCTGGGCATCATGATAGCGGCGAAAATAGCACTGGCCTATATTTCTCCCGCGCTGGATTTCCGCCTTACCTGGATAGCGCTGGCTGCCGCGGCGCCCGGGCTGCTGTTCAGCCCGCGCCGCCTGGAGCTGCTGCGCCGGACGGACTGGAGCACGCTGGCTTTCTTCGCGGCCATGTTCGTCCTGATGCAGGCCGTCTGGGATACGGGCGTCTTCCAGGGGCTTATCGCCGGTTCCGGCGCGGAACTTCACGGGGTGGGGCCCGTTATGGCGGTAAGCGTGGTCCTGAGCCAGTTCATTTCCAACGTGCCGCTGGTGGCGCTTTACCTGCCCGTGCTGAAGCATTCCGGCGCCGGCACACCCGAGCTGATGGCGCTGGCGGCCGCTTCAACTTTTGCCGGCAACCTGTTCATCCTGGGCGCGGCCAGCAACGTGATAATAATCCAGAACGCCGAGAAAAAGGCCGGCCAGACCATAACCTTCACGGAGTTCGCACGCATAGGGATACCGCTTACTTTCATAAATGGCATAATATACTGGCTCTGCATAAAGTTCACCTGAAAAGGGCAAAAAATGACCGTTCCCACCGGGAAAGACGAGCGCAGGAAGGACATGAAAGAGTTCTTTAATTTCATGGTCTTTCCCTTTTCGTTGGCAGTAATAAATTCCGCTTTTTTTAAAATGGCCATGGTCAGTTTAACCGGGCTTCCCGGCAGCCAGAAATACCTGGTGCATGTCAGTTCCGCCGGCTGGCTGGGGTCCGATTTCGGCTTTTCATTCGCCCTGATGATCTGCCTGGTCTATCTCTGGGGCCGGCCGGCTTATTTATATGTGCGGCAGCCCACGGAACAGCTCAAAGAGATCCTGCGGCGCAGGATCGGCAATGTTTACCGGGACGCCCTGCTGATGCTGGTGCTGGTGCAGGCTGCCGCGTTCGCTATGCTTTCTGTAACGCCCGGCCTGGTCTCAAGAGCGGAACTTGCCGCCGCCGGGGTGTCCTTCTTTGCCCAGGCCGCCATGCTGGTGGTCTATATCGATTATCATCTGTCCGGTCAAAAGAACCTGATGCAGGCGCTGTACTCGGCCGAAGAATTATCCCGCCCCAAAGGCGGATTTTCCATCCCGGTATACATAAAACTCTCCATGCTGATAATCGGGTTCGCGATAATCCCGTTCCTGCTGGTGGGCATTGCGGCCTCCAAACAGGTGCCCTGGGAACAGCTTAATCCGTACCTGATCTGGATGCTTTTTATTTCCGGCATCGTGCTGCTGCACGGTATCAATAACGTTTATTGCGGCATACAGAAACCCCTGGACGGCCTTATAGGCAGGATGAAGAACGTCGCCGGGGGCGATTATTCCAAGACCCGCATCTATTTCTCCGATGAAGTGGCCGCCCTGAAGACCGGCTTCAACGAGATGGTGGACGGGCTCAGGGAGCGCGAAGAGCTGCAGGACACCTTCGGCAAGTATCTTTCGATAGAAATAGCCAGGGAGCTGCTAAATAACAAGAAGGTGAACCTGGGCGGGGAGGACATGGAGGCCGCCGTGATGTTCTGCGACATCCGCAACTTCACCCCGCTCAGCGAGAAGCTTTCCGCCGCCGGGCTGGTAGAGTTCCTGAATAATTATTTCCGGTATGTGACGCCGGCCATCACCGCCCACAACGGCGTCATAAACAAGTTCATCGGCGACGCCGTAATGGCTATCTATACCCCGATGCTCGGCTCGCATAACTTCGCGCTGGACGCCGTGCGCTCCGCCGTGGAGATGCGCACGGCGCTGGCGGAATACAACGCCTCCGGCGGCGCGCCGGGCAGGGTGGAGTTCGGCATCGGCATACATTCCGGCAGGCTGGTGGGGGGTAATATCGGCACCCTTTCGCGGCTGGAATTCACTTTTATCGGCGACACCGTGAATATCGCTTCCCGCCTGGAATCTAAGACCAAGGACCTGGATACCGATATCCTGGTTTCTCAGCCGGTGCTCGGGGGCCTGGGCGCGGACCGGGCCGGGTTCAGCTTTGAAAGCGTCGGCCGGGTCGCGCTGAAAGGCAAGGCCGAGCCGATGGAACTTTACAAGGTCCTCTGACCGCTATGCTCCCGCTGCTTTACCTTACCGACGGCAGGAACAGGGACCTTATCCCCGACGAGGCCGGCATTGACCGCGCTTTCAGGGCCGCCGGGATCGAAATTGCCGTCAAGGTCTGGGACGAGACCGACTGGAACTCCTACGCGAACATCCTGATCCGGACCCCCTGGGATTACGCTTTGAAGACGGGGCTTTTCCTGGAGAAGCTCAGCGGCGCCGCGCAGCGGGGGGCGAACATCCTCCATCCCGAAAAGACCGTGAGATGGAACATCGACAAGAGCTACCTCGTCGAGCTGTACCGCAAAGGGCACAAGGTGGTTCCCACCTATATCGAAGATGAGTTCGGGCCGGCAACGCCGGGAAAATACTTCAAAAAGCACGGGACCCTGGTGCTGAAGCCGCGTATCGGCGCCGGCGGCAGGGATACGTTCAAAGTGTCCCCTGAAAGCGCTCCGTCGTCGTACGCGGCCTTGCGCGGCCGTTCCGTCCTGGTGCAGCCCTTCATCCCGGAAATAGAGACCGGCGGAGAGTACTCCTTCATATTTTTCGGCGGGGAATTCTCCCACGCGGTGCTGAAAAAAGCCCGCGGCGGAGAATTCCGCGTGCAGGACAGGCACGGCGGCACGGTGGAGGCTTACTCCCCGTCAGCAGCCGAGATCGGTGAGGCCGCGGCCCTGCTGCGCGGCGGCCCGGATACAGTTTATGCCCGGGTGGACGCCGTTAAACGCGGCGGGGAACTGCTGCTGATGGAGCTTGAGATCCTC
>Ga0116170_10004269_pt1 | contig 13123 bp, 14 predicted proteins | sample AD_JPNHW1_MetaG_FD_89797 | JGI IMG/M metagenome (GOLD analysis project Ga0116170, IMG submission 89797) | Active sludge microbial communities of municipal wastewater-treating anaerobic digesters from Japan - AD_JPNHW1_MetaG | ecosystem: Engineered > Bioreactor > Anaerobic > Digestate | place...
AAAGAAGCCGGAATGAAGCTTATTAAAAGACCTTCAAGGCCTGATGATTACCTTTTGTTTGAAATTTCCAACTCAAAAGAAAACAGAGAGTATTGGGAAAAATTCTACAAAAAAGCTTCTTGAGGGTGTAAATAGTAAATAGAAGGCAAGAGGGCAGGAGAGAAAGCAATTTGTCATCCCGCACGAGCAAAGCGAGTTGCGGGATCTGTTAAATAATTATTCATATAATAGATCCCGAAAAGCGGCGAACATTTTTAATGGCAAAAACTCATGTTTCGGGATGACACAGAGGTTGAACTATTCAGCCATTCACCTATTCACCCATTCAGCTTTTAATAAAATCCTTATTGTAGTGTATATGAAAAATCAAATTTTATGCTAATATATTCTTGTTAGTTAGAATAGGGCATAAAAAATGGTTTTCAGGAATTTTTTATTAAAGGTGAAAGACGCTGATGTATTGTCAAACCTTGCAGACGGAGTAATTCTTATTGATACTTCGGGCAAAATTCAACTTGTAAACGATACTGCGTGTATTATTTTAAACATCTCAAAGAACGAATTTTTAAAAGCGAATATAAACGAAATAATCGAAAGCGGACTTGACTTAACAAAACAGATTGTAGAAAATGCAAAATCCGCAGTCGGAAGGGCAAGAACAACTGCCGATAAAGAACTTTTTCTTGAAATAACGGGAAGAATTTTAGACGATTATTATCTGCTTTCAATTCGGGATGTAACTCAAAGCTACAAAACCGTCGCCGGTATTCTCACAGAACATGAAGCCTCAAAAAAAATAAACAAAGACAAAAACGCTTTTTTGGTTAAGCTTTCGAACGAGCTTAAATCTCCTGTGCATTCGATTTTGGGCTTTTCGCAGGCTATGGTGGAAGGCTTGGGCGGAGATATGAGCGAAAAACAGGCAAAATATATAAAAATTATAAATAAAAATTCCAACGATATGCTCTATCTTATGGACAAAATAGTCGAACTTTCAAAAACAGAATCAAATCTTTTTGAATACGATTTTCAGATTTTTGATGTAATCAATACAGTTCAAGGGATAATCAAAAATAACGAAGCTACGGTTAAAGAAAAAAATCTTAATATGGTATTTGACACGGAAGACATTGTAAAGCGTACTATTTTTTCCGATGAAGGCGCATTGAAAGTGATTTTGCAAAACATTTTAGAAACTGCAATTAAATCAACAGATATAGGCTCGATTAAAATTAAAGCGCATCATCCTGATTTGGAATTTGTATTCCAGCACGATGTTTATGTGCCCCAAGATGCAGTCGAAAAATCTTACATAATGTTTTCAATAACAGATACAGGAATTGGGCTTAACGAAAATGAACTGGCGGTTCTTTTTGAGCCTTATGCTCAGCTTGATAAGCCAAATAAAAAGAACATAGTAAAATCAATCGCTCTTGCAAGCGCAAAAAATCTTGTAAAAACTCTTGGCGGAGACATTTGGGTTGAATCTGAATCTATGCAGGGAACAACTTACAATTTTATAATTCCGGCTGAGAAGTTTCATCAAGAATAGAAATTTTAACAGAGGCATCAAATGGCAGAAGTAATTTTGAAAAACATTCAAAAAGCCTATGACAAAAAAAACGTCATAGACGGAATTGATTTGGAAATAAAAGACAAAGAATTTTTGGTGCTGGTAGGGGCCTCAGGATGCGGAAAGTCCACGATTTTAAGGATGATAGCGGGGCTTGAGGAAATAACTTCAGGTGACATTTACATAGGAGAAAGAAAAGTAAACAAAGTTGCCCCAAAAGACAGAGATATTGCTTTTGTTTTTCAAAGTTATGCACTTTATCCTCATATGACTGTTTATGAAAATATAGCTTTCGGGCTTAAAATGAGAGGGTTTTCAAAAAAAGTTATCGACGAAAAAGTAAAAGAAGCAGCCGAAATTCTTGATTTAAAAAGTTATCTGGATAGAAAACCCAAGCAGCTCTCAGGCGGACAAAGACAACGTGTGGCACTTGGCAGAGCAATCGTAAGAGAGCCTAAAGTTTTTTTGATGGATGAGCCTCTTTCCAATTTGGATGCAAAATTAAGGGTTCAAATGCGCTCTGAAATCAAAAAACTTCACCAAAAACTTCAGACGACCTTCATATATGTAACCCATGACCAGACAGAGGCTTTGACTATGGGTGATAGAATTGTAGTTCTGGATAAAGGTGTTATTCAACAAATTGACACTCCGGAAAACATTTATAATGACCCTAAAAATGTTTTTGTGGCAGGTTTTGTAGGTTCTCCGCAAATGAATTTTCTTGAAGGAAAAATTGCAGATAACAGTATTAAAATAAATGAGCTTTCAATTCCTATGACTCAAGCGCAAATTTCTGCAGTCGGCGACAGAAAAAAGGTATTAATTGGAATTCGTCCCGAAAACATGACCTCAGAAGGCGGTAAAATAAGATTTTGCACAAAAGTTGATATGGTTGAAATGCTAGGCAGCGAAAAAATAATTTATTTTTATATAGGTCAAAATCGTTGCAGTGTAAAACTTCCGCCTGAATTTTCGGTTGACGAAGATTTAATTCTTAATTTTGATGCCAAAAATATTTTGATTTTTGATAAAAAAACCAACGAAAGACTTTATTAGGGGTAAATGTATTTAGCTGAAAAGATTAATGGGTGAAGGGCTGAAAGCTCATAAAGAAATGTAAACCATTTGGATGAGATTTTTAAAGTTTTTGAAAGAATTTGACGATAAAGGAAGTATGAAGAACCGAAAGGTTTTTCTTAACCTCCTCCCCAAGTCTAGTAGCCGTCCGAATGGTCGGCTTTTTTTTGTCTTTTCTTCTTTAATCTTAAATTTTTATGTGATATAATGTCAGATACAAAGAGCAAGGAGCTAAAATGGAAGATTACATTATCCAGTCAATTGAGACAAAGAAAAAAATACTTCAGGACAAAAAACTTTTAAAAGATATCGAAAAAATGAGTGAGGTTATAGTAGAAACTCTAGTCAATGACCGCAAGCTTCTTTTTGTGGGAAATGGTGGATCTGCAAGCGACTGTGATCATTTGGCGACTGAGTTTGTGTCTAAATTTTTTAAAGAAAGAAAAGCTTTTAACGCTATTTCTCTTGCCTCAAATAATGCTCTTATTACCGCTTTATCAAATGATTTTGGCTATGAGAAGGTTTTTTCAAGACAAATTGAGGCTATCGGAAAACCCGGCGATATTTTATTTGCCTTTTCCACTTCCGGAAAATCAAAAAACATTATTGAAGCCTTGAAAACAGCATCAATGATGGGGTTAATCAAAATCGGCTTTACAGGCATTACACCCTGTGAAATGGATAAATTTTGTGATATTTTAATTAAAATCCCTGCAAAAGAGACTTCTATTATCCAAGAATCGCATATGATGCTGGGACACGTAATTTGCAAAATGGTTGAAGACAAGCTTTTTTCTCACGTTTAGCCGTCAAGGCAGGTGGTAAACAAATTTTTAAGGGAATATTTTCTCTTCACGTATTTTGCGCAATTAAAAAAATCTTCGTTTAAACTGCCTTCTCCCAGATGAAAACAATTAAACTGTGCTGCCTTCAGTTTTATTTTGTGATTTTTTGAGGCATTTATGCAAAAATCTTCAACATACATGTGCCAGTCAAGGTTTTCGTCAAATCTGAGATTATATTTATTTATAAGTGATGAATGTACTATCATACAACAGCAATCCAGAGTCGAAACAGATTTCTCAAAAAAGATTTTTTCTCCGAAATCTTTGAAACCCAATTCACCCTGACCTTGCCTGATTTGACCGAAAAATTTTCGCTTAAAGGGAGAATACTCATCCGATTTTTTCATCAGAAATTTCTTTATTGCCCTGATTGGACTGTAATAAAAGCTTGTGCCGATTGCACCGTAAATATTTTTTTTATTAAGCGAATTGATTTTTTTATAAGGATTTTTTTCAAACCCGAAATCCTGATGACAAAAAATAATCCAAAAATCATCGTCTTTATTTAGTTTTTCCAAATAGCTGTTATATCTTTTTGAAATTCCGATATTTTCAACGGTATTGTCAAAAGTTGTTATTTCAAAATCTTTGACGTTTTGATTTTGCCCGACTACTTCGTCAAAAATCTTTTTGTCATTGAAAACACATGCAATTTTTATATTTTTAGCTTCGGTCATTTTATCTTTTTTCTAACATAACAAGAATATTAAACTTCTTGCTCATTTTTGCTTTTATTCTGTATATTTTACTATTTTGTAAAATTGATTTCGAAAAAATGTCAATCCATGGAATAAGCAAATATTCGAGGTTTTCGGCGTAGAGTTTTGGGTGAAACATTACTATTTTTTTAATTAATTCGGGTAGATTTTTATTTGCCGAATTTGCCGAGCGGCTAAACTCCGATTGACGGTAATAAAATAAGATTTTGGGGATTCTGTGAACTTGCCCCCCTGCTTCAATCAGCGAAAGCCAAAATTCCCAATCTTCAAACCCCTTATCCATTTCTTTTTTATAACCACCGACTTTTTCCCAAGCAGATTTTCTATACATAGCCGTACAAAAAATACAGTTTCTTGCCAAAAAATCTTTCAATTCAAATTTTGGCAAATTCCATTTTCCTTTTATATCACCGAAAAATTCGGCTTCACAGTAGCAAATTCCTATTTGCAGATTTTCATCAAGGATTTTGACTGCACTCTCAACGTATTCTGGATGAATTTTATCATCCGAATCAAGCGGGAGAATATATTCCCCGCCTGCTTCTTTTATACCGGTGTTCCTTGCCTGAGATACTCCTTGATTATCTGTGTTTATGACTTTTACATCTGTGTTGTAATATTTTTTTAATTGCTCAATGGTGTTTACATCCGTAGAACCATCGTTGACAATTATAATTTCAACATCCTTGAAAGTCTGATTTTTAACACTTTCTACTGCCTCGTCAAGGTATTCGCCGCTGTTGTAACAAGGAATTATTATTGAAACTTTTGGCATAATTTAATTTTCGCTTTCTTTTTTATAAAATTTATTCAATTTTATAATTGCTAACATTTTTCTGAAATATTTTTTCTTATGTTGTCTTTTAAATATTATTTTTGAAACTTTATATATAAAATGCTCAAGTCCCGAGTAATATTTTTTCACTACTTCTTTACGTTCTTTTCTGTGAATATCGGCAAATTTTGCACTTGAACATATTCCGTTTAAATCAAAAATTATAGCGTACTTATCAACATAAAGATAACTGCCGCCATATTCGTTGAAATATTTCAAATACCATTCAAAATCACTTACTATCCTGTAATTTTCATTATACAATCCAACTTTTTCAAAAATTTCTCTCCTGAAAAAGGTGCAAGGATGCGGGATTGACTGATAATTGAACAAGTATTTATCGATAATATTTTCATTAATTCTGACAACATCACCGTTATATTTATTAAATGCAAACAAATTCCCGAAAATTATTTCGCTTTTTGCGTTTTGCAAATGGGGTAAAAAGTCTTCCACAACTTTTTCATTAATATAAAAATCACCCGCGTTCAAAAATTGGATAAAATCCCCTGTCGCAAGTTTAATTCCTTTATTCATCGCATTATAAATACCCGTATCGGACTCGGATATATATTTAGAAATTTTATCTTTGTACTTTTTAATAATTTCTTTCGTGCCATCTGTAGAATTTCCGTCAATGATAATATATTCAATATTTTCCAAAGCTGTTTGTTTGAATACACTTTGAATAGTGTCTTCAATGTCATTTTTTGCATTATAACAAACAGTAATTACAGAAATTTTCATAAAATGATTTTATCATAAACAAATTTTATATAATTCTGATACCAAAAATAATAAGTTCCGGATTTTTTGAAGAAAATCGTATTTTAATGATTTTTTTTCTTAACTTTTTAAACTCACTTTTAAAATCTATTTTAGGTTTTTTAATTATTTTAATAACGGGATTAATTTGATGTAAATCACGGCTCATATCGATTAATTTTTTAATATAGGGCTTATAAAATATTTTGAAATTTTCTGATGTGACTCTGTAAAAATTTATCTTATTTCTGTCAATTCTGCCCTTTTTGTCTATTTTTACCGAATGAAAGTGATAAAAAATTACTTTATTCTCTCTTAAAGTGCTTTTTTCTTTAAGTAAAATCTCTTCTTTTATACTGAAATTGTAGTTGTTGATGTTCCAGGGTGCGACTCCGCCACCAAGATGTTCTAAAACGTGTATTCCGTCAATATGGCCCGAAACTTTTTCTTACACAACCGCAGAAGCAATGATGCTTAAATATCCGGTTGCATGTTTTGATATAGGAGCACCTGCGCAAAGGGTTAAGAATTATGATAAAGGGGTTGTTATTTCAAAAATTGACGCTCAAACAGCATTAGATGAAATTGTTAATTTTTTGAGGAAATAAAACTTTATTGACCGGTTAACAAATCTATTTTGTTTTTCACTTCTAATGCTTTTTGTTTGTACCTTTTTCTTTTACCACCTATAAATAATTTGGAAAAAACCTTGTATCTTTTATAATTACAAGTTAATTTTTTAAGTACAATTTTTTTTAAATATTCATCATAACAATCTGCTTTTGACTTTATATCCAAAGCGGTTTTCAATTCTTTATAAAACGGCGTTAATTTTGCCACATCCCAAAAATCTTGAGCATTTTCCGCCTGCATTGTGTTCCATGGTTTTCTGCCGGTATAATGGATTAGAACATGATTGTCTATCGCGCCTATTGCTTCTTTTTTACCTAACTTATAAATGTAATCTTTATGGTCCGGCATAAAATCAAATTTATAATCAAGAATTTTAAAATTGTTTGCAAAAACAAAATTTAAGATATCCTGATCTGCACATCTTATCAAATCTTTTAATTTGACTGTTGTATCGATTAACTGCTGAGTTATATTATTTTTTCTGAAATAATCCAGGCTAATTAATAAAACTCCCGCATTGAAGTAATTGCTTCCGCCATCATAGTTAGGGCATATTTGTTTTAAATATTTATAATTCTCGGGGTAAAAATCTTCTAAAATTGCGGCTATAGGATAATCGTTCATTTCCTGATTGTATAACTGTGCAATATCTCCTTTTACTATTATGTCAATATCCAAGTATAAAATTTTATCTAAATCGGGTTTTAGTTCAGGAATAAAATATCTTGAAAATGTATTTACAGAGTAATGATTTAAATTCGGGAATCTTTCCAGTCCGCACTTGCCCATATCAACAAATTCAACGGAAAAGTTTTTAAAATCACTTTGAATACTTTGAATTTTTTGCTTATTCCACTCAACAATACCGCCGTCTAAAACATAAAAATTTATAAAAGATGTTGTATTCTTTACGATTGAAGTGATTGTGGTTGCTACAAACGGCGCATAATTATCATCACTTGCTAAAAAAATCGGTATTTGTTGTGTCAATTTGAACTCCTTTTATAACCTTTAACTTCTATATCCAAAAATATTAACCTGCAAATCCATATTACAATAAATATTTCTTTCAATAAATGGGTGCTGCTGATTAGAAATATTTTGTAAATGATATCTAAACCCTGCGTTTGTTATAATTGATAAAATCTTATCCAATGTTTGAGGTTTATCTACTATAGAATGGTATTCTATGAACACATTTTTAACCTTTTTTAACTCTTCTGCACAATCAATTATAACATCCGTTTCTGCACCTTCAATATCCATTTTTAGAAAATCTATTTCAGATTCTTTTTGCAAAAGTTCTTTCAGTCTGAGCGCCTTAACAGTTTGTTTACAGTCAAAATTGTTTACTATGCTTCCCGCATCTGCCCCTTCAGAATTAAAGCATAAATTATCGTTATTTACCCAGACAGCTTTATGATAAACTTCAACATCACTAAAATCTTTTATGTTTTCTATCAAATATTCATGGATTTTTTCATCTGCCTCAAATGCTTTTATTTTTGAATTAGGAAATTCTCTTTTAAAATATAGAATACTCGTTCCGACATTTGCTCCGCAATCATATATTAAAGGAGCTTCTGTTTTGGGCTTAAACTTATAAACCTCATCCAAGAATATATCTTTTATCTGATATGCAAAGCTTACCGCATCAGGCACTTTGAATTTGTACCCTTCAATTTCAATGATTTGTTCTACAAATCTTTTTTTAACTTTGTTTTCTTCAAATATTTTTTCAAATTCGTTTGTATATTTTCTTTTTTTCTTAAAAAGTCTCATTTTTAATCCTTCTTTTTCTTCTAATCATTTTTAAAGCATAAGATAAATCCTTAAACGGGTTTCCTTTTTTTAAGTATAATAAATACAAAATTTTTGCCATTTTAAGTCGGCTTATTCCATCATAAATACCCAAATGTTTCTCTACAAATTCTTTTTGCTCAGGAGTAATTTGTTTATTTAAGCCTTCAAACATTTTATAAATTTTTTGATATTGCGGGTTTTCTTGAAATTTACATTCTCCTTTTTCGAGGTTAGAATCAGAATTGTTCATAAGGACCAGCTTCTCTCCATAAATAGAAAAAGGTATTCCCATTTCCACGCTGTAATATGTGTAAGAACCTATAGCATTTGAAGTTGAATATCTAAAGTTTTTCAGGATATCGTAAAACCTTTGGGCAAAATTTTGGTCATACATGTCTCCTGCAGTATAAACCGGAATATTATGTTTAAAGAAAAGCTTATACTGACCTTTATTTATATCACAATGATGCAAACAAACACTTACAGGTTGAAATTCCTCCGGCAACGCCTTGAGCTGCTCAATATAAATTTCCATGTCAGACGCTAAGTCAATGCAATGAGTTGAATGAATAGGGAAGGCAAGAGTTCCTTTTGCTTCAGATATTTTTTCTATTTTATTTTTTCTTCGATACCATACAAATGGCGAAAATAATGTATAGCAAGGTTTATTAGAAACTTTTTTAAATAATTCAACACTCAATGGCGAATGGTAAAATTGACATGGCGCATCACTTTCAAGTTCGTGTTTTGCAACTTCATCAAAATAAGCGCCTGCACCATGATCCGTAAAACAATAAAGCGTAAAAGCTGAAGGATAAAAAGCATAATCTCTTATATGCCTTCCGAAAGAATAAACTTCCGCAGACCAATATTTCCATTTTGCAATTCCCCTGTCGCTTTTGGTTTCATCGCAAAGTCTTAACAGTTTTTCTTCACTATATCCTTTATAATCAAAATCTTTTGCCAACTTATTCCTCTAATTTTAAAATAAAATACGGTTTCAATTCACCGTTATAACTTAATTTATAATCGCCTCTGTTAGGCGAATTCACTCCGACAAAATCAATTTTTTCTATATCATTTTCAAAAGCATCTCTTATCATATTCAGCATAAGGAAATTACCGCCAAATAAATTTCTATATTCAGGGTCATTTGCTCCGAACAAGTAATAAGCCGTAGTATTATCATATATAAAAAGAATTGATGAAATAGGTTTGTTTTCAAAATATGCGGCACATAATTTACCGTACCCAAAGTCAATCGCATTTTTTGTTATTGATTTCAGCAAAGCAGATTCTTCCTCGGAACGCTCTATATTTTGTCTTTCAAAAGTTTTCTTGTGAATGCCGTCTAAAATTTTTTCATCTTTTATCCATCGAAATTCAATATCTTTTACTTTATTAAATTCCTGTCTTCTTACCGGACGAACTGACATTAAATAATCATCAAAAGATTTGAATTTTGTTAAATCCAAAACTCCGGAATATCTTAAATCTATTTTAAAAGTCCCTTTTTCCCTTTCATGATAATTGTACCACTGAAAAGCTCTCATATCATCAAAATTATAATGCTGGCAAAAACATAATGAAGGATATTTTTTTGTTAATTCTTCAATAAAAAATTCAATAATTTTAAATTCTTTAGAGATTCTTTTGTGATTGGATAATACTGAAAAATCTTTTAATATAAGACCTTGGTATTGGGTAAACGCATGAATATTTTTTATCGGCCGTTTGTTTTCGTCAAACAAAATAACGCAACCGGCAAGAACTTCCCCTCCATCATCAATACAAGTTATAATTTCATATTTTTTATTTAAGCTATCCAGAAATTTTGAATATAAAAAGATACACCCCTGAGGCGATTGAGAAACAAAATTGTCCCATATCTCTTTATTTTCATTAACTTGAATTTTCATACTTTCCTTATTTATTAACTGATGACCAATTTTCATTTTTATGAACCAAAACAGTATAATTATATGGCAGGTTATTGTGGGCTAAAGTTACTCTGCGAGAAAGATGTTGAACACAAAATGAAAACATTTTTTCGGGTTCAACGTAAAACATTTCCTTATTTTGGAAATTCACATATGTTGAAATTAAGTTAAAAGCCAGTATTTCATTACAGTGAACAAAAAGTTTGCTTAAAAATTCAAAAATCCAATCAAGTGATTGGCCGCAATTAAGATTAAAAAGTCCGCTTATTACCATATAATCAAAATTTGTATCAATATTTTCTTTCATAATATCTTTTTTATAGACCTCAATATTTTTAAATCTAGACTTTGCCTGTTTTAATAATTTTTCATTTATATCAACCCCTACATATTTGCCTCGAAAACCTTGGAAATTTAAATATTTATACAATTCCGCATTACCACAACCTACATCTAAAATAGTTTTTTTATCCGAATTAAAATCAAAGTTTTTTGTTAACTCATGAAACCTGAAGTACTGACTTTGTTGATCATTCAAAAGCACAGCACCGCTGGCATCACCATACTTTTCAATTGCCTGATTATAAATTTGAATTTGTTTTTTTATAATTTCATCGTGTTTTAAAGTCATTTTATAAAACTCCTGTTTTTAAATTAGTTCACTTCGATTTTCCCAAACTTTTTTAACCGCATTTATAAAATCATCCAAGTCTTCTTTTTTCATGCCGGGTCGCATATACTCATGAGTTAAAAGCCTGTTGAAATGCAAATCTTCCACCACAGGACAAATACCTTTCGAATAATCATATTCCCGCCCCGCCATATTCCAGGGGAATCCTTTTGAACCGTATGCGATTTTCTTTTGAAAAATCGGCTGAAGGTAAAGCGGCTTTACGTACCCGCATCCGACTTTTATACCTTCGGTTTCCCTCAACATTATCGGCATTAATTCAGCTTTTAAGGCTTCGGTAAATTTATCCCTGTGAACGCCTGCGATTTTTTCGTCGAATAAAATCCCGTGCTGGTAGTACACATTGGTGGAACTTTCCCTGACTTTGGGCATTTTCAGACAAGGTATTTTCGATAATTCTTTTTCCAGATATGCGATATTTTTTTGACGTTCTTCAACCAATTTAGGTAATTTCTTAAGCTGAGCGCGAGCTATTGCAGCCTCAACTTCCGTCATTCTGTAATTAAACCCTATCATATTGACAAAATCTGTTTCGCCTTTAGCCTCAACAACAGCCTCCGCATGATTTCTTATCAACCGTAATTTGTTCGCAAGCTCATCATCGTTTGTAACCAAAATTCCGCCCTCGCCCGAGTGAATGTGCTTGTGGTAATTAAGCGAATAAATCCCTATATCGCCAAGCGTTCCCGCAAATTTTCCGTTGTACTTTGCAAAAGGTGCTTGAGCGCAGTCTTCAATTACCTTCAGATTATTTTTTTTGGCTAAAACATTTATTTTTTCGGCATCATAAGGCTGACCTAAAATATCAACAACTATTATGGCTTTTGTTCTGTCGGTAATTTTTTTCTCAATATCTTTAACATCAAGACAGAAACAATCAGGCTCAACATCAGCAAAAACAGGAATTGCATTATAAATCAATGGCGCGGTAGCACTGGCTGACATTGTATAGGGCGACACTATAATCTCGTCAAAAGGCTCTGTCCCGATTGCTCCGACCGCACAATATAGAGCGGAAGTTGCTGAATTTACGGCAATCGCATGTTTAACTTTAAAAAACTCTGCCCACTCTTTCTCTAATGCCTGAACCTGTTCTCCGCCAAAAAAATCTTCGTGCCAGCAGCCTAAGAATCTTGAAAACGTATTTGATTTAAAAACTTCATTTACATTTTCAAATTCTTCTTCCCCAATAGGTAAATATGGCGGAAATTTTGTTTTTCTTGTTTTTTCGCCGCCGTTTATCGCCAATTTTGAAGTTTTTATTTCCGGCATAATTCCTCACTTATAAATTTTATAATTTTTTCTACGGCATCAAATTCTATACTTTGATTATACTGCAAATATCTCTTCCCGTTTAGAATATTAAGTATCTTTTCCTTAAAATCTTCTTTATTTTTTACAAACGGGAGCATTTTATTTCTGGTCAAAATAAATTTATCGGGATTTGTTTCATTAGGCTGATAGCTCAATATATTTTTGCCCAAAATCATTGCTTCAAGCAGGAACATAGAAGTCATCGAAACAATCAAATCACTTGCCATTATAACTTCTGTCGGAGCAGTTTCTTTATCAAACATTACGTTTTTAAATTCCGAATATTTTGAAAAATCTTCTTTAGGATGGAGTTTTACAATAATTTTTATATTTTTGTCTTTGGCAATATGAATTAAATCTTCTAAAACCTTTTTTTCATTGCCCTGCCCGTAATCTTCCGTGTAAGGTTCTGATGCAAAAGTTATCAAAAATTCATTTTTTTTTGCAAATTTTGAGCGAACATTTTTAACATTTTTTGACTGTCTAAGCAAGTTTTCAAAATGAGGATTTCCCAGCGGGTAAATAATTTCAGCAGGAACTCCGTCTTTTATCATTTCTTGCTTGGCAAATTCATCCATTACTATTATATAATCGGGCAAAAATTCGCATTTTTTATCAAATTTTTCTATCTCATTAAGCCCGTATTTAGAAAACCTTATCCCGTAATTCACCCAGTGGTCAAGAATTGCCATGGACTTTATGTTCAAGTCCTTAGAATCCTGCCACAATAATTTTTCCGTCATATCACTTGCGCTGGTACCGGTAATCAAAAAGTCAGGATTAACAATTTTCAGGGTGTTTTCTTCCAAAATTTTGGGATTCGGCAGCTTTAAAAGAGCCGGGCCTTTGGCAAAAACAAAAACTTCATTTTCCTTCTCCAAAGGCTCAATTAAAGGCAAAATGGCATTGGCACCACCCGGATCGT
>Ga0116170_10004270_pt1 | contig 13119 bp, 9 predicted proteins | sample AD_JPNHW1_MetaG_FD_89797 | JGI IMG/M metagenome (GOLD analysis project Ga0116170, IMG submission 89797) | Active sludge microbial communities of municipal wastewater-treating anaerobic digesters from Japan - AD_JPNHW1_MetaG | ecosystem: Engineered > Bioreactor > Anaerobic > Digestate | place...
CGCCATCCTGAAATCTTCGAGCGGCTCGGCATCTCGCCGCCGAAGGGCGTGCTGCTCTACGGCCCGCCGGGGACGGGGAAGACGTTGATCGCAAAAGCGGTCGCAAACGAGGTCGACGCCCACTTCATCACGCTCTCGGGCCCGGAGATCATGAGCAAGTACTACGGCGAGTCCGAGAAGGGCCTTCGCGAAAAATTCGAGGAGGCCGAGCAGAACGCGCCGGCGATCATCTTCATCGACGAGATCGACGCGATCGCGCCCAAGCGTGCAGAAGTGCAGGGCGAGGTCGAGCGGCGTGTTGTCGCCCAGCTCCTCGCGCTCATGGACGGCTTAAAGAGCCGCGGCCAGGTGATCGTGATCGCGGCAACCAACCTGCCGGACGCAATCGACCCGGCGCTCCGGCGCGGGGGCCGGTTCGACCGGGAGATCGAGATAGGCATCCCGGACAAGAAAGGCCGGCTCGAGATCTTCCAGGTCCACACCCGGGGCGTCCCGCTCGCGGACAACGTGAAGATTGACGAGTTCGCGAACACGACCCACGGGTTCGTGGGCGCCGACATCGCGCTCCTTGTCAAGGAAGCGGCGATGCATGCGCTCCGGAAGATCATCCCCCAGATCAAGATCGACGAGGAGATCCCAACCGAGGTCCTCGATTCGCTCAAGGTGACCAACGAGGACTTTGCGGAAGCGCGGAAGAACGTCGAACCATCCGCGATGCGCGAGGTGCTCGTCGAAGTGCCGGACGTGACCTGGAAGCAGGTCGGCGGGCTCGAGGACACGAAGAAGGAACTCAAAGAGGCGGTCGAGTGGCCGCTCAAGTACCCGGATGTCTTCGAGAAGCTTCAGACCAAGCCGCCCAAGGGCATCCTGCTCTTCGGGCCGCCGGGGACAGGAAAGACGCTCCTTGCAAAGGCGGTCGCAAACGAGAGCGAGTGCAACTTCATCGCGGTCAAGGGCCCCGAGCTCCTCTCCAAGTGGGTCGGGGAGTCGGAGAAGGGCGTGCGCGAGATCTTCCGGAAAGCCCGGCAGGCATCGCCGTCCATCATCTTCTTCGACGAGATCGACGCGCTCGTCCCGAAGCGGGGCAGCTACATGGGATCGTCCCACGTGACCGAGAGCGTGGTCTCCCAGATCCTGACGGAGCTGGACGGCATGGAGGAGCTAAAGAACGTCACCGTGCTTGCCGCGACCAACCGGCCCGATATGCTGGACGATGCGCTGCTCCGCCCGGGCCGGATCGAGCGGCACATCCATGTCCCGGCGCCCGATGCAGAGAGCCGGAGGAAGATCTTCGATGTCTACCTGGGCGACACCGGCGCGATCCTTGCAAAGGACGTCGATATCGACGAGCTCGTGAAGCAGACTGAAGGCTATGTCGGCGCAGACATCGAGGCGCTCGTCCGCGAGGCGAAGATGGGCGCGATGCGCGAGTTCATCGTCGCGATGACCGGCAAGACCGAACAGGAGCGGACCGATGCGATCAAGAACGTGATGATCACAAAAGCCCACTTCGCGACGGCGATGGGCAAGGTCAGGGCGTCGCTTGATGACGAAGCCATCGAGAAGTCCGAGCGGCAGGCATGGGAGATGCTCTACAACCAGGATCAGCGCAATGTGCTCGACCGTGCGGCATCCGTTGTCAGGCGCGCCGGGCTCACCGGGCTCTCCGGCAAGAAAGCCGACACCACGGAAGTCGATGCACTGCGGAAGATGACCTTTGCGCACAAGAAGGATTTTGCCGCAATCAGGAAGAAGACCGAAGAACTGGAGAACCAGCTGGAGAACCAGCTGAAGAACCCGCTGAACAAGAAGTAAGGAAATCATAAAGGAAATTCGAGGTGACTGCTATGATCGGCGAAGACTTCCCGGACCTCTTCCGGAGAATGGACGCGATGATGGCGCAGATGATGAACGGGATGGAATCCGGATCCTTCATGGAATCCTTCATGAACATGCCGGACAGGCCGCAGGGCTCCGGGTACCGGATCGTGATCGAGAGCGGGACGCTCCCGCAGGAACCGGTACTTCCGGAAACCATCCGGTCCCGGGACGCGGGAGAACCGGCGGCGGAAGTCCACACGATAGGAAACGAGGTGAAGGTAATCGTCGAACTCCCGGGGATCTCAGAAGATGCTCTCCGGCTGGATGTCCGCGGGGATACGCTGGTCATCGACGCAGGTGACGGGGACCGTCACTACAATACGTCGGTGAAGCTTCCTGCCGTGGACCCGGCTTCGATGCGGACAACCCTGAAGAACGGGGTGCTCGAAGTAACGTTCAAGGCAGTATCCGGTGCTTCGGAAACGGCCGGCGCACCGGAGTCATAATCCCGGCAACCGGGAAGACCCGGGGATTTCCTCACGCTCCCCGGGTCTCCTCTCAAACCCCCTTCCGGATCCAGACCCTCACATCATACGTTTACCCATCATCCCCCAATCCAACTATTTTTTCAAATATTTCCAGAAATTTCCCGGGACTCCGGAACGGAGCGCGTACCGTGATCGTCCGGCCAATACAATTGCCAACCCTGATATCCCCCCGGATCCAACCATTCCTGCAACGAAAACGAGACGGCGGGCCGGCCGCCGGATTGTTGTTACACGAGAGGATGGCAGACCATGTTGCTTAAGGATTTTCTTGCGCAGGAAAAGACCGACGGGAACCTTGCCGAGGTGATCCTGTTCCTTGCCGATCAGGCAAAGGACGTGAAGAAAGGGTTCCTTGCCTCGGCCCGGAACACGATCGCGGACGAAAAGACGAAAAATATGTACGGCGAGGAGCAGATGGCCCTCGACAAGTACGCCGACAGGATCTTCATCTCCGGCTTAACGAAGACCCGGCTCGTCCGCTCCATTGCAACCGAAGAGCAGGACCACATCATTGAGATTGAGAACGCAAAGAACAAGTTCGGGATCGTCATCGACCCGCTCGACGGCTCGTCGCTCCTCGATGTCAACCTCTGCGTCGGGACGATCATCGGGATCTGCAAAGAAAGCGTCCTTGACCCGGGAAAGGACATGGTTGCCGCACTCTACATTTTATACGGTCCGCTCACGACGCTCACCGTCTCCACCGGGCACGGCGTCCACGAGTTTGCCATGGACGAATCCGGCGGGTTCTTCCTCCGGCAGCGTGACATCCGGATCCCGGAAGGGAAGATCTACGCTCCCGGAGCGCTCCGGAAGGACTACCTCCCCGCCCACACACGCTGGATCGAAAGCCTCGAAGCGGCAGGGTACAAGCTCCGGTTCTCCGGAAGTTTTGTCGCCGACGTCCACCAGATCCTCCACAAGGGCGGCGTCTTCACCTATCCCGGGTTTAAGGGAAAGGAGAAGGGAAAACTCCGGCTCCTCTTCGAGGCAAACCCGATGGCAAAGATCATCACCGATGCCGGCGGTGCGGCAAGCACCGGAACGACAGGTATCCTTACGTTAAAACCGGAAGCGATCGACCAGCGGACCCCGGTTTATATCGGGGGAAAGAAGGAGATCGCAACGATTGAAACGTTTATGCGTCTATGAGAAGGAGTACATAGGAGTGTTCTGATTATGGCAGACAACGAGTTTGGCCCGGTCCCCGGTTCAGCAATTTTTAACGGAATCTCCGGTAAAAAAGCCATCATCATGGCCGCAAACACCCGGATCGCAACCGTAGCCGAGGGAATTTTCCGGGCGGCAAAAGACACCGGTTCCGCAGTCTTTATGGAACTTGCCCGGTCGGAATCCGATCTCAAAGGCGGGTACACCGGCATGACGCCGCAGGTATTCTCGGAGAAGATGAACGCGGCGGCAAAGGCGGTCGGCTTTGACATATGGGCGCTCCACGCGGATCATATCACCATCAAGAAAGGCGATGCCGGGGAGATCGACGGCACAAAGCAGCTCATCGATGCGCAGGTAAAAGCCGGCTACACCTCCTTTGCCATCGATGCGTCCCATCTTTTCAACTTCGAGGGAAGGAATGTCCGGGAGGAACTGGAGCAGAACATAAAAGTCACGTCCGATCTTGCCCGGTATATCCACCAGAAGATGCACGGCAGGGAGTTCGGGCTTGAAGTGGAGGTGGGCGAGATCGGGAGAAAGGGAAGCGAAGGACTCGTCCTGACCCGGCCGGAGGAGGCCGTGGAGTTCATCAGGGCACTCAACGGGAACGATGTCCATCCCCACGTTCTCGCGATTGCAAACGGCAGCTCGCACGGCCATGCCTACGATGCGGACGGGAACGTGATCGAGCAGCTTTCAATCGACATCGTCCGGACAAAGGAGATTGCAAAAGCCCTCCGGGACAACAGCCTGCATGTCGGTATCGCCCAGCACGGGATCACCGGCACCCCCCGCGAGCTCATCAACAGGTACTTCCCGAAAGGCGACATCATCAAGGGAAACGTCGGGACTTTCTGGCAGGACATCGCGTTTTCCACCTTCAAGATCTACGAACCGTCGCTCTACAGGGATATCGAGAACTGGACGCTGGAGAAGTACCGGCCGGCAAACCCCGGCAGGAAAGACCGGCAGATCTTTGATGCCAACTGCAAGTACGCCATCAAGGAATTTTACCGGGATATCTACGCGGTTGACGAAGAGACCAATAAGGCCATGCAGGCGATGGCGTACGCGGAAAGCATGGTCTTTTTCCGGGCGTTTGGCTCGTACGGGTCTGCATCGGTCATCCGGAAGACCATGCAGTGATCGCGTAACCTGCCGGACCTGCAGAGATCTGCTCATCCGATCATCCCCTCCACAATCTTTTAGTATCCTGCGGCTATCTCATACTGTGAGTTTTCATGCCAAGGACCACCGTCTCTGTTATCAAAGCGGATGTCGGGAGTTACCCGGGACATTCCCGCGTCCACCCCGCACTCCTTGAGAAGGCCGCAATGATGCTCCGCGAGCAGAAGGGAAAACTGCTCACCGACTCGTTTGTCACCCACTGCGGCGACGACCTCGAGCTCATCATGACGCACACAAAAGGCGTGGACAACAGGGAGATCCACGAGCTTGCCTGGAGTGTCTTTACCGAATGCACGAAGATAGCCAAGAGTCTCAAGCTCTATGGTGCCGGGCAGGACATGCTCGCGGATGCGTTCTCCGGCAATGTCCGGGGCATGGGACCCGGCGTCGCCGAGATGGAGTTCGAGGAGCGCGGGTCGGATCCCCTCCTCGTCTTCATGGCGGACAAGACCGAGCCGGGCGCATGGAACTTTTACCTGTACAAGATCTTTGCCGATCCCTTCAACACGGCAGGGCTCGTGATCGATCCCTCCATGCACGCGGGGTTCACGTTCGAGGTGCACGATCTTGTCAAGAAGCGGCGGATCCTGTTCCAGTGCCCGGAGGAGATCTACAACATGCTCGCGTACATCGGCGCCCCGTCGCGGTACGTGATCAAGCATGTCTTTAAGAAGGACGGGACGATTGCGGCTTCCACAAGCACCCAGCGGTTGTGCCTGATCGCCGGGAAGTACGTGGGGAAGGACGATCCCGTCATGATCGTCCGGTCCCAGAGCGGCTTTCCCGCTGTCGGCGAGGTGATCGAACCGTTCAGTATCCCGGTGCTGGTTGCCGGCTGGATGCGGGGGTCCCACCACGGCCCGTTCATGCCGGTGGGCCTTCCCGATGCCAACTGCACGCGGTTCGACGGTCCGCCCCGGGTCATCTGTTTCGGGTTCCAGGTCTGCAACGGCAAACTGATAGGGCCTGCCGACATGTTCGATGATCCGGCGTTCGACCGGGTCCGGGCGCGGTGCAATGAACTCGCGGATGTTATCCGGGCGCAGGGGCCGTTCGAGCCGCACCGGCTCTCGCTCTCGGAGATGGAGTACACGACGCTTCCGGCTGTCGAGAAGGATCTGGCGAAGCGGTGGGAGCCGATCCCGGAATAGGGGCTCATCCCCGGTTCCCATATTCCTGTATTCCTGTATTCCCACTTTTTTTCTGTCCCCGTCCCCATCGTTTCGTATGCTCCTGCGGTCCGGGCCGGTACAGAGCGTTGCGGCCGGGATTTCTCCCGTTTTTTTTAAAAGGAAACTTTAAATTAGACAGCCCCCCAATGTAGGGCAGATGGTTAACGGAATTGTTCTACCGATAAAGAAGGTCTTTGCCCTTGTGGACTCCAAGGTCAGCGTCGAGATCAAGGACGAGAAGCGGACCCTGCAGGGCCGGCTTATCGCCGTCGACGAGTATCTCAATATCCACATGGACGAGACCATCGAATTTGTCAACAACCAGCGGGGCCGGAGTCTCGGGACTGTCGTGATCCGCGGCAACAATATCCTTACAATCGCCCCCCTGATCTGAGGTTTATGGCATGGCTTCTCCCGAAGAAGAAATGCTCGAACTGATCCGGAAGAGACCGGAAGGCGTCCTCCAGAGCGAGCTCTGGAAAGAACTGGGGGTTGACAGCCGGAAGTGCTCGCGGCTTGTCAAGAAACTCGAAGAGGACGGGCTCATCGAACGGGTCGAATATAAAAAGAACGGCACCAAGACGTTCCTTCTCAAGGTAAAAAAGACGGAATCGAAGGTCAACCCCGCCTGTCTCCTTGCCGGTGACGAACTGATCCCCTGCATCGGGTGCGAACTTGAATGCATTGTCGAACAGTGCCACCCCCTCATGGACTGGATGTACCAGCTTGCAATCGTCCAGCATTCCGGGGAGTAATGGGCGGCGGGACTGAGGAAGGTTCCCGGCCCGGCAGGTTTTTTCCCGGCAGGTTTTTTCCTTTTTTGCACCGTTGTACCTGCTGCGACGTTTCCTCCTGAACCGCGCAACAACTTTATATCGGCAGACCGGCCACCTTGTAAGCAATAATTCCGGCGGTAATCCTGCCAGGAACCATTCATGATCTCTGTTCTGCTGGTGGACGATCATTCCGAGATGATGGCGGGTGCACGGTCGGTACTGGAGAAGTCCGGTGAGATCCGGCTTGATGTGACGCACTCCACCAAGCAGGCGCTGGAACGGCTGCAGGGCCGGACCTATGACGTGATCGTCTGCTACGAACAGGTGCCGGAAGTCGACGGCGTCGAGTTCGTTGCCGACTTAAACGGGATCGAGTTCATCAGGCTCCTCAAAAACCAGGGGAACATGACCCCGGTCATCCTCCTCGCCCGGCGGAACCCCGGCAAGGTCATCATCGAGGAAGTGGCTTATTGCAGCGAGGTTGCGTTGCCGCGGGGGAGCGATCCGCGTTCCCGGTTTCTGGATCTCCTCCTTCTCATAAAACAGACGATGTTGAAGAAGAAAGCGGAGCGGGATCTCAAGGTCCAGAACGAACAGCTCGCATCCATCCTCTCGGCAACGCCGCTCGGAATCTTCCAGATGCGGAACAACGTCATCACCTGGGTCAACCGGCCGTTTGCTACGATGCTCGGGTACGAGGAGAACCAGCTTGTCGGAAAGGACACCCATACGCTTGTCCCGGGAGCCGGGGAATACGAACAGCTGATGCGGGATCTCTCCATCAGCCACAAAGGCATGGGACAGGCGATGGCGGAATGTGCCCTGTTGAAAAGCGAGGGCAAGACCGTCGCGTGCCAGATGCAGGTGCAGGCGCTGGACCCAAACGATATCGCAAAGGGCGGGACGTTTGTCATCACCGATATCACTGCCAGAAAGAAACTGACCGACGCCCTCAAGGCGAGCGAGGCGCGGTACCGGGAGATGCTTGCAAATACCCAGAGCATCATCATCCGGATGGACATGCAGGGGGTGATCACCTTCTTCAACACGTACGCCCTCTCGTTCTTCGATTATTCCGCGGAAGACGTGATCGGGAAGAACGTGGTCGGGACGATTGTCGCAGAGCACAACCGGATCGGTCACGATCTCTCGATGATGGCAAACGATCTCGGGTTCAATGCCGAGGGGTACGCCATCAACGTGAACGAGAACATCCGGCGCAACGGCGACCGGGTCTGGATCGCGTGGATCAACAAGGCGATACGGGACGAGCACGGGCATATTGTCGAAGTCCTCTGTATCGGAAACGACATCACGGATCGCCGGCGGGCGACCGGGGAGGTCCGGATCAGCACGGACACGTGGAAGGACCAGGTCGTTGCCGACACGGACATCCGCGAAGAGGTCTTCGATACCGTCTTCCACATCTGCACGGAGATCTCGATCGAGGGGCGGGAAGGAAAGGCGGTCGGCACCACGTTTTTGATCGGCGACGCAAAGAACATCATGGGCAAGTCCCGGCAGATCATGCTCAACGCCTTTGAGGGTCACAAGCCCGAGCTGCGCATGGTGACAAATCCCGATCTCAAGGAGAACATCAAGGAGTTCGCGCAGCTGGACGGTGCGTTCGTGATCACCGGCGACGGGTTCATCGAGGCATCGGGGCGGTACATCACGGTTGACACGAGCACCGTCTCGCTCCCGAAGGGCATGGGCACGCGGCACAACTCGGTTGCCGCGATCACGTCGGTCACAAACGCTGTCGGGATCGTCGTCTCCCAGAGCGGCGGGGGGATCACGATCTTCAAGAACGGGCAGATTTTAAAGAAGATCTCGCTGTAACGGTTTTTATCCGCATCTTGGGGTTGGAACTTTTATTGTTGGCGCTCCAGTTTCTCTTCCATTTTAATCATCACATTTTCCCACGACGGCGGCACTCCCGTTGATTGCGTCTGCATGGATGGTGTACCGTCATAAATTTTGGGCTTTGTAGAAACGGACATGAACGTGAGTTCACACAAGAACCATGAACCAGCCACCCGGCTAGATGATGGTGGTAGAAGGTTCGAACCGGCTGCCCGCCACGCGGCCCGACGAGGCGCCGTGTTGGGCGAGGATTCTCGTATTGAGATAAGAAGGAGATAAAACCTCACACGAATTTTTAGATATCCCGCTGATTGAAAAGTGTGTTGGTGGTTCAAATTAAGCAATCACCAATATTAAAATCTACGATAGTCCCCGCCCAGTGTGCCGGAAGCGTTGCCTGATGGCTTCTCGAATCAGTCGCCGCTGAAGCAACGACTGCTTCTCATCAGGGCACACGGCGGGCAGGTCGGTTGATGAGAAACGCATGTTCTTCGTATAACTGAGGCATTCTTTGGAAATCCTTCAGGAAAATCCACGCCCATTTTTTGCAAAACAGTTCCTGCCGGGATAACCGGATCGGGGAAAGGAAAAAGGTGAGGGTGAAAATAAATTGTGTTACACCTATTCTATTGATACATTCCATTGTCCGTCGGCAGTAATGTCAAGGTAATATCTTCCGGATGACAATTTTTCTGAATGCTTACCGGAATATGGACCGGTTTCATTCACGAGAAGAATGACGGGATCGCCCTGTTCGTCTTTGAGCTGGACTGTAAAACCGGCGTTCCCGGAATATTGCATCGTAAAAATCCGAAGTCCGGTGCTTGTCGTGTTAAACGAAACAACGTCGTCTCCGGTCCCGCTGATTGTTGTTGAAGCAGGAGGATTGCCAGGTGCTGAAGCAGGAGAAGCACTCTTAACCGGTGTGATAACATTCTGGAATTCAGGTTCACATGAATCCAGTGCTTCTGAATATTCAGCGAGTTTTGTTTCTGATGTTTTTAAAGCGTCGCGGGTTCTCGTATGCGCTGCAGTGTTCGGGGCCTGGCAGTACGTTGTTGCCAGAATGAGATAATCCCGGTTCTTTAGAAGAGATTCCGATCTGGGTTTTGGGCCCTTCAAAATCAGTTGGTTCACAAAAGAACCATCTGCCACGTTACAATTATACGATAAGTCTTCAATCCGGGAAACAATGGCGGAGTCGTTGACGTATTGCAGGTACGCGGTATCGTCATCCAGGCCGTCAGCCAGCAGCTGGCAGGCGGGTGAGAGCGTGTATGCCGGGAGGGGGGTTGCCGTCGGCGTGACGGTAACGGTGACAGTGACATTGACGGCAGGGGGAGTCTGCGTCTGTGTTATGGCCGGGGCAGACGCAGGTGACGAAGTGCATCCGCACAATGCAATCGCGGCGATGAGTAAACCGGTGAGAAGATAACGACAATTTCGATCCATTGCTGTTTCATGAGCTCCGTAAAAATTTATTTCTGTCACTTTGTTGTGCAGTACGACCGAAACATTCGTGGATCTCGTCCCCGCACCGGTGCCGGCAGATCGTCCCGATCGCCCGGAACGCGTCCTCGAGCTCCGGGAAGTTCGGGATGCCGGAGTCCCGCAGGATCCGGACCGGCATCTTCATCGAGTCCCCGCCGATTAAACACCCGACGATCATTTTACGGGTATGTTTCGAGAACCGCACCAGCTCGTCGGCAACCCGGATGGGATCGGAGATCGCGGAAGGAACAGCGATCACGATCGCGATATCCCAGTCGTCCTGGTGCCGGATCATCACGTCGAATGCCTTCGCGTACCGCTCCACGCCGGAGTCGCCGACCATGTCGATCGGGTTTGCCCGGCTCCAGTTTGCCGGCATGACGGCATCGAGCTCGCCAAGAAGTCCGGGTGAAAACCCGATCAGGTCGATGCGGTACCGTTCGGCATAGTCTGAAGCGAGGACGGCAAATCCTCCCGCGTTGCTGATGACAACCGCCCGGATCCCTTTCGGGTATCCCTCGGAGGCGAGCAGTTCGGCGGTCTGGAACGCATCCCGGATGGAATCGACGGCGATCACCCCGGCCTGCCGGAGCGCCGCCATGTAGATCTCCTGGCTCCCGGCAAGCGCGCCGGTGTGAGACGAGGCTGCGATACGGCCTTTCTCAGACGATCCCGATTTGATGGCAACGACCGGCTTTGTCTTTGTCACGTCCTTCATGACGGAAAGGAACCGGGCGCCGTTCCTTATCTGTTCGATATACAGGATGATTGCATTCGTGGACGGGTCGGTGCCGGCCGAGCGGGCGAAGTCCTCGATAGTGAGATCCGCCTGGTTCCCGACACTTGCCACTATCGAGAACCCGATTCCCTCGGGAATGCTCCAGTCGACCATGGTGGTGATGATCGCGCCGCTCTGCGAGATGAACGCGATGGAGCCCGGCCGGGGCGAAATGGGATCGAAGGTCGTGTTGATTCCGCGGGCCGGGTTCATCAGCCCGAGGCAGTTTGGCCCCATGACCCGGATCCCGTTTTTGCGCGCCGCTGCCATCAGTTCGTCTTCAAGGGCTTTACCGGCGGGGCCGGTCTCCCGGAACCCGGAGGAGAGGATGATCGCAAGCGGGACGTGCTTTCCTCCGGCCTCATCGATGACCTGCGGGACTTTTGGGGCGGGGATGGCGATGACGACCGCGCTCACGTCCCCGGGGATCGAGGCAAGGTCGGGATAGGTCTTCTTGCCGAGAATTATGCTGTGCTTCGGGTTGACCGGGTATACCGGGCCGGGGAAACCGAGCAGGTTCCGGACCACCGCATACCCGACCTTGCCCGGCTCCGGCGATGCGCCGACCACCGCGATGGACCGGATCGCAAGGAGATCATCCGGCATAAAAGGCCGGGTCTCCGGAGCCGTGGCAACGCCCGGCTCGCCGATATAGAACCGGGCGTCGACGGCACATGCCCCTTGTTCGTAGAGGATGAGGGGGTTGATGTCGAACTCGGTGATCGCCGGCTCCGCAAGGAACATCCGGGCTGCGGCGGCAATCACCCGGACGAGTTCCGCCTCATCGCGTGCAGGCTCGTTCCGGAACCCCCGGATCAGCGGGTACCCTTTCAGTTCATGGATCAACTGGCAGATCTCTCCTTCATCGACCGGGAGGACCCGGGTCCCGGCATCCCGGAGGAGTTCGACGAGCGTCCCGCCCATCCCGACGGTTATGACCTTCCCGAACGCGGGATCGATCTTACCGCCAACGATCAGTTCGAGCCCTTTTTTCTGCTGCTCCTCGACCATCACTCCTTCGATCACTGCCGAGGGATTGAACGCTGCGACGCCGGTCACGATCTTCCGGAACGCTGCTTCTGCCCCGGCTTCGTCCGCAACCGGGAGGACAACGCCCCCGGCATCGCTCTTGTGGACGATCTGCGCCGAGATGACCTTCATGACAACGGGATACCCGATGGAACCGGCTGCTGCCGTCGCCTCCTCCGCACTTTTTGCAACTGCAAAGCGCGGTACCGGAATCCCGTACCGTGCCAGTATCCCGTATCCTTCCGCTTCCCCGGCAAGCCGGCCGTTCACGTATCCACGCTCCACCTCAGTTCCTGACAAAGCAGATCCTGACAAAGAGTTCCGGATGCAGATTGTTTAAGATACCGATCGTACTACCAGCCGTTCCGCCCGGGATCAGGACCGGAGAAACGGGCGGTTCGTGGAAAGGCAGGCGGAAAGTTCCGGAAGAAGCGAGCCCGGCGCCGATCCGGCTTCCATGCGGTCGCGGATCAATTCTGCAAGCGACCCGTGCGCGATGCGCTCGCGGATGAACGGGAGATACTGCCGTTCGTCGGCGGTCGCGTGGTCCCATGCAAGCGTGTACAACCGTTCCAGGTCCGGCCGGAGCGTTGTTGTGCCATCGCGGATCGCATCTTCGAGCAGCGCCAGAAGCGTATCCCGGTCGGTCGGGAGATCGAGCTTCCGGCACCGGAGGAGCGACCGGGTGAAAGCGCAGACTGCCATGTCGGAACGGATGCATTCCTGTTCGTCGAGCGCCTTGATCTCAAGGCACCTGCGCGAGAACCGGATGATCATCCCGGCCGAGTTGAGCCATTCCTCGCAGAGAATGCCGGCATCCCGGGCGCGGAGCTCCGTGTAGATCGCTTCCTGCGATCTCTCGTAATCATGGATGGAGCTCAGTTCTTCCGGAACAATCCCGTTGCAGATCTGAGGGATCTTCTCCTGGTTGGCCCGGTAGAAGAGGAGCCGGTTGTCCATCGTGCCCGTGAGCTTTCCCTCGACCAACGGTGATGAGGCGGTGACTGCGACAAGGTACGGCAGGAGCTGGCGCGTGCGGTTGTAGAGCAGGAGAAGATCCTTTTCGGCGGCATAGGAGAGGTTGACCTGGAGCGCCTGGATGTTCAGCCACCCGTGCTGGCGGATGGAGAAGAGCCGGTCATAGACCGTGTAGTATTCCCCTTCGCCATGGTCCCAGACAGCAGTCTGGTCGAGGGTGAGCGTCGGGTGCATGCCGAGACCGAGCAGGGCGTACCGGTTCCTGAAGATATGGTTGAATTTCGCAAGTCCGCTTACGA
>Ga0116170_10004272_pt1 | contig 13117 bp, 11 predicted proteins | sample AD_JPNHW1_MetaG_FD_89797 | JGI IMG/M metagenome (GOLD analysis project Ga0116170, IMG submission 89797) | Active sludge microbial communities of municipal wastewater-treating anaerobic digesters from Japan - AD_JPNHW1_MetaG | ecosystem: Engineered > Bioreactor > Anaerobic > Digestate | place...
AAAGCCGAAAAACTCTTTTTCTGATTCATAACTTCACATCTTACTACAAATTGCCAAATGGCACAAATAAGGGAGAGGGCTGGTGCTGACTCAAAATACCGGTTTTGAGCAGGTCATTCCTGAGCTCAAGTTGATAAACAAAGATTCTGTCAATCTGTTTAATACTAAATTAGATAATAATCGGTTTTTCGGGTTTCAGAAATGATAAAAAAATGAGAATCTGGTCGTTACATCCGAAGTATCTCGACGGCAAAGGGCTCATCGCCCTCTGGAGAGAGACGTTGCTGGCAAAAAAGGTGCTTGAGGGCAAAACGAAAGGGTACCGTCACCATCCCCAACTGGAAAGATTCAGGCAGACGGAAAATCCGCCCGGAATGATCAGCCGTTATCTTCAATCCGTTTATCAGGAAGCGGTTGAAAGAGGATACCATTTCGACAGCTCAAAATTTGATTCCGGCGACGGGGATTATCGCCTTTCGGTCACAAGCGGACAAATGGAATATGAATATCATCACCTGCTTAATAAATTAAAAATCCGGGACCCGGAGCGGCATCGCCAATTCATCAAACTCACTCATATTGAGCCTCATCCATTATTTGTCGTGGTTGAAGGCAAGGTTGAAAAATGGGAAATAACGGAACCTGACAGGCCAGCTTAATGCAACAACAACCGCATTCTTTAAGATTTCGCCACCAGAAAAAGCAGGTTTTTGCTTAGTACTCCGTAACTTTACCGGATGTTAAACTAAAACCAAAACCATGAAAGCAAAGTTTATCGCGTCGGGCCTCTTCGGGGGAATTATTAACTTTTTCCTTGGCTGGCTGGTTTACGGAAAGCTGCTGATGCCATTCCTGAATGCAAATACAATTCATTATGAAGGCCTTACCAAAGAAATGCCGGTGTTGTGGATGTTAGTCATTTCATGTTTGGCAACCGGGTATTTCCTGGCTTTTATCTTTAAAAGGTGGGCCGGGATTTCCACCCTGAAGGGCGGATTGATCGGTGGACTGATCATCGGGTTTTTCATTGCCGTGATGTATGATTTCTCGTTGATGTCGATGTGGAACCTGTACAATCTGAAAGCCATCCTCGTTGATGCGCTGGCAACCATCGTCATATACGGAATTACCGGAGCTGCCATCGGTTGGGGGTTAGCTGTGAGAGAAAAAAAGGAATAATCCGGTGATACCATGGCGATGATGTGGCCGGCAGGCCAATTATCAACAAAGCCGGCCTTAGGCTAAACTTCCCGCTCAATTTGGCAACTTCGATGTTGTGTTGAGTTCCGTCTTTATCTGGCAGATAGCCGGAAACAGATAAAGTTATTACGAAGGTATGTAAGTCATTCACTTTCAATTTTAAATGCATAAAAAATCCCGGGATGAAACCTTCCCGGGATTTTTTCCGACCGTCGGGCGGCTGCAGCTACTTTCCATCCGTCTTTATATATGTCATATCGCCGAGCAACAACCATTTTCCCTCTTCTTTCACAAAAAATTCAACATTTTTGCCCGAGTAAACCTTAACCTCACTCTTCCCGTCTTTCTTTTCGGAAATCGTTATCGAAAAGTAGTAGTCGACTACGGCGGAATTCTCGCTTACGGTAATCCGGGCCGGTTCTATTTCATAACTTTCCAGTTTCTGGATATCTTTATTTTCCCTGTACGACGCAATATTTTTTTGTTTACCGACCGGCAAAGGCAGGTAATTATTCCATCCCTGGTATTTTTCGTGAAAACCGGCTGCAAATCCGTCAAGATTTCCGGCTTTCAGATTCGACCAGATGTTATCAACCGCCTGCCAGACTTCCTTCTGGGCTTTTGTCCATTCCTGCGCTGATACTGTTGTAAAGACTGACAACATGATGACAGCCGCGAATGTTGAGATAATCGCTTTTTTCATTGAAATGGGTTTTAGGTTACATTTAAAACAGGAAACATGATCGAATGATACAATTTCAGACTGTGTTTTCTTCCGATCAGAGAATTACAGATTTCGAACCCTGCGGATTATTGTTTCATCAGCCTGATCACTTTAAATTGTGCACCCTGACGGATTTCGGCCAGATAAATGCCCGGGGTATAGCCGTTTCCGATGCCCAGCATGCTGTTAGGCTGAATTCCGGTTTGATCGGATACAACGCGGCCTTCCGAATCGATGATGCGCAATGAAATTGATTCCGGAGAATTGCTTCTGATATTCAGTTTGAACCCTTCTGCGCCGGGATTCCCTATTACAGTTACCAACAGGCCACTTTCCTGTTCAGCATCATGCTGAAAACCGGCCGGCCCGCTTTTGTCGCCAGGAACGGTAGCCCCGGCGAAAGCAATATATTTTCCGTTATTCGAAGCGCAGGGGTCATAATTGCCGTAATCCGGAATATCCAAACCGCATACCAGTTCCGGAGTTCCCCCTTCAACGGATATTGAATAAATATCGTATTGCCCGTCAGGAGACGCATCATGATAGTAAATAGTCTTGCTGTTGTTCGACCAGGTAGGCTGGCCGCCGGTGGAAGTCAATTGAACGGGATCGCCGACAGGATTTCCGGCGTGATCAACCTCTATGATCCAGATTCCGCCACAGCACCACCATTCGTCGTAAACGATGTATTGGCCGTTGGGCGACCAGTCGGGATTCTCGGCCCCGAAAACCACAAACGTCTCATCACCGTCATCCAGGTGCATGGTTTTAAGCCACCATGTATCTTCGTCCAGGAATACGATATAATGCCCGTTCGGCGACCACTCCGCCATGATTCCGTAATTCCTCAGCAATGTCGGGTCCCCGCCTTCGTCAGGAACGCAAAAAATGCCCGAATATCCCCATTCGTCGGTCACTTTATCAAACATGATCTTTTTCCCTTCAGGTGACCAGGCCGCATCGTTCCCGTTTTCGCCGCCGGCAAGCGGAGTGGTTTCATGGCTGCTGATCTCAGTGATATAAATATTCTGGTACCAGTTCCCGTTGATGTCGAAGCCGCATTCTTCATGGGCCAGTTTTTTACCGTTGGGAGACCAGCTTCGATTGTATTCGTAATAACCGGGGGTTACGGAAGCCTGAACTGTTGTCCCGTCTATGAGGCTGTAAACATAGATATCATAGGTAACCTGTGCCGTCAGCCTGTTAATGCTCACAAGGAGCAGAAAAAGAACGGGAAGCCATCTGAACAATCGTAAAATGTTTTTCATTGGTTTTCGCTTTTAATGGTTCATGGTTACAAAATAATTTCTCAACCAGTCCGATCAGGACCGGGTTTAGCAGGTAAATGTTTAAGGCGATACTGACTGATCTGCTGTTTCCTGTTCCTAATACCCCCTTTCGTTGAGATGAAAATGAGTAACTGCAAAGACGTATCTCTGTGAATTCTTCCCCGGTAAAATTGAGACAAGTTTGGGAACCTAAACTGAGGTTGTTTAAGAGAAGTGATGATGCAGGGCCTGTTGTACAGCCATCTCAATCAGGACCATACAAAGGTTTCCGAAACACAAGCCTGTCAGGAATAAATAGTGATAATCTATGAGATTGTATATCAAATATACGGAATAATTCCGGTAAATTTACCAATCCATGTAATTATCAGCGTGTTATAAATAAACAATTGTTCTCTTTTGCCTGAGACGGCAGGGTTAAAAATGAGGCTGGGCCGGTCAATCATTACGCTGTTCCAGGAGTTGTCATAAGCCGGTTTCCCGGAAATAAAGAATCCTGTATTCCGGATCACGGGCAAAAGGCCGGGAAAATTTTATGCCGGAAGGATCCGATAGCCGCTTTCTGGTGAATTTTTGGTAATCTTGCACCATCATAACCCCATACTTAAAGTAATAATGAACCGATACAGATTAACAGTAAAAACAGCGTTTGCAGTTGTTTTTAGTACGTTTATGGCCATGAACAGTTACAGTCAGAAGACAAGAACCGAGATTCCCGACAACTACAAATGGAATCTCACCGACATTTACAAATCCGATGCAGATTGGCGTGCATCGAAGGAAAGCATTGTGAAGAAGATGGATGAAGTTGTAAAATTCAGAGGAACTTTGACCAGGTCTGCTTCCGATTTGCTCAGGTGTATGGAATACAACTCCGGGATCAGGAAAGAAGCCAATAAATTATACCTGTATGCCAACTTAAACTCCGACCTGGACACCCGCGACATGAAATATTCGGGGATGAAACAGGAACTGCAGCAAATATTTTCCGGCTTCGCTGCAAAATCAGCCTTTATCGAGCCTGAGATACTGTCGGCCGACTGGAGTCTGATTGACGGGTTCATCAAATCGGAACCCCGTCTTGCGCCTTACCGCATGGAACTGGATAATATGTTCCGCATGAAAAAGCATACGCTGAGCGAAGCCGAAGAGCGTATTCTCGCCCTTTCGGGGCCGGTCGGCGGCGTTCCGGAATCAGTCTATAATACCTTTTCAAATGCCGAAATGCCCTCGCCCGAAGCGACTCTTTCGGACGGTACAAAGATCACGGTTACCAAACCGGAATACAGCCGGTATCGTGCTTCGGCAAACCGTGAAGACCGGCAGATAGTGTTCAAAGCCTTCTGGGACAACTACGATAAGTTTAAAGCCTCTTACGGCGAGATGCTTTACGGAAATGTACAGTCGCATATTTTCCAGGCCAAAGCCCGCAACTATCAGTCATCGCTCGAAGCATCCTTATATCCCTCCAACATACCCGTCGAGGTTTACCGGTCATTAATCAGTAATGTCGATAAGAGCCTGCCGGCTTTTCACCGGTACCTGCAGATCAAAAAACGAATGATGAATCTCGACACCTTGAAATATATGGACCTTTATGCTCCGGTGGTAAAAGATGTTGACCTGAAATACAGCTATGAAGAAGCCTCGAAAATCATTCTCGAGGCATTAAAACCGATGGGGGAAGAATACGTTTCCACGGTGAAAAAGGCCATTGATGAGCGCTGGATCGATGTATACCCTACCCAGGGAAAACAAACCGGCGCCTATTCCGACGGTTCTTACTATGACGGGCATCCTTTCATCAAACTGAATTATAACGGCCTGTATGATGATGTGAGCACCATGGCCCATGAACTGGGACACACCATGCAAAGCTATTATTCGAACAAAACGCAGCCTTTCCCGCTTGCCGATTACCAGACATTTGTAGCCGAAGTAGCTTCTACTTTCAACGAAGTGTTGCTCTTTAACTACATGCTGAAGAACGAAAAAAACGACGACGTCAAGCTTTCGTTGCTCATGAACTGGCTCGACGGATTTAAAGGCACCTTGTTCCGTCAGACGCAGTTTGCAGAATTCGAACTAAAAATACACGAAGCAGCCGAAAGAGGAGAACCTTTGACAGGCGAAACGTTTTCGAAGATGTATGCCGACATTGTAAAAGCATACTATGGCCACGATAAGGGAATCTGCAAAATCGACGATTATATCGCAATGGAATGGGCCTATATCCCTCATTTCTATTACAATTTCTATGTTTATCAGTACAGCACTTCATTTACGGCATCCATATCGCTTGCCGAAAAAGTGATGAGCGGCGATAAGAATGCGCTGAACAAATACATCGAATTCCTTTCGTCCGGCGGTTCGGACTACCCGATAGACCTGCTCAAAAAAGCAGGCGTTGACATGACAACGTCCGAGCCATTTGAAAAGACGATCCAGTCGATGAATAAAGTCATGGATGAAATTGAAAAGATTTTAGACAAGAAATCGAAATAGTCACTCTATCAGCCGGAGGCTGTTTCAGAAGTATATAAGGGCTTCTGAAACAGCCTTTTTTTAATGCAATAACGGTTTTCCCTGCCCTTTTCCAAAGGACGAAAGCCACAACTATTCTTCACTATACTATCCATTTTTTCAATTTTCATATCTCCTTACCCTGAAAGCTATCAGCAGCTTTTAGAAAACAACCGGCACTTAATTCAGCGAAGTTTAACTGCGGACACATTCGCATTCCTTTGGAATACAGCATTCTCAGAAAACGAGAACAGGCGTCAGTATCGGATGGAGATCAACATCTTTGACCGGTTCCGGCGAATTTGGTTTCAGGGTAATAATGTCGTATATTTATAATGTACTAAATGAAATCCGGAAACGGAATCCTTTACCCGGAATGCAGCTCCCGAAATCACAAGCTTGGAATGCGATCGAAAACAGTGAACAGGTTTCCCCGGATATTATGATTCACGATAAATAGATCATAGCCATGAAAAACAACAGTTTTTTTTCTGCACTATTGTTCATTGTCATCCTTGCTGCCGGGATCGTATTGGCCTATTCCATGAAGGATACGGCGACCTCCGGTACCACCACAGCCGTCGGGATTGGATCGTTCCTGCTGGCGCTCATCGCAGCCTCTGCCACCAAAGTAGCCGATCAGTGGAACAGGGCCATCGTTCTGAGGCTTGGAAAATTCCACAGGCTGCGTGGCCCGGGGTTGTTTTTCATCATCCCGGTAATTGATGCTGTGCCTTACTGGATCGATATCAGGGTCATCACAACTACCTTTAAAGCCGAAAGAACGCTTACCCGCGACACAGTCCCGGTAGATGTGGATGCCGTGCTTTTCTGGAAAGTGATCGATCCTAAAAAAGCGGCGCTTGATGTTGCCGAGTACCAGAGCGCTATCAGTTGGGCATCCCAAACTGCTCTCAGGGATGTCATCGGGAAAACAATGTTATCGGATATGCTTGAAGGACGCGATAAAATGAGCATCCTGCTTCAAAAAATCATCGACGAACGGACAGAGCCCTGGGGTATCACGGTTATTTCGGTTGAAGTGAAAGATGTCCTTATTCCATCCGGCCTCGAAGATGCCATGTCGATGCAGGCCCAGGCTGAACGCGAACGCCAGGCGCGTGTTATCCTTGGCGATTCGGAAAGGCAGGTTGCCCAAAAGTTTGAAGAAGCCGCACAAACGTATGCCGACAATCCAACCGCTTTTCACCTTCGCGCCATGAACATGTTGTACGAAGGGCTCAAGACCAATGCTACCATTATCGTGGTGCCCAGTACAGCCGTTGAAACAATGCAGTTGGGAAGTGTTGCCGGACTCACAGCCCTGACAAAAGAGCTGGCAAAAGAAAAATCCCAGAACCAGCCGCCGGCTTAGGATAGTAAACTGAGTACAGAAGCGCCGGAAGCTCCTGTAAACATCAGATTCAAGCCGGCAAACCTCAGAAACGGGTCAAAAATATTCCGGAACTACAGAATTGTCAGCCCTTTTAAATAAAATTATACTTATGAACAGCAAAATTGTCAATTGGTCTGCCCGGATTCTTTCCCTCCTGTCTATACTCTTCATATTAATAATGTCCTTTGATTGCATAGGTGGAGACTATTCCCTGAAAGAGCAACTCATCTGTTTCGTGATGCATAACATTCCGACTTTCACACTCATCATACTGATTATCATTGCCTGGAAATGGGAACTTGCCGGCGGCATCCTGTTCATTGTGGCGGCATTTGCCGGAAGTATTCTCTTTAAGGTTTTCACCGGGAATGCGGCCGCCCTGATTCTGATAGCGCCGATTTTAATTGCAGGGGTATTGTTTGTTATCAAGGGGGAAGTGTTAAACCGGAAACCTGAATAAATTACCTGTTAACCTGACCTGAATGCGCAAATGTGACTTTAACCAGCAGCTATGAGAACCATACTTTTATCCTTAATACTGGCCGCGTTATCCATGATCCTGAACGCCCAAACATGGAAAGTCCGGGTAGAAAAAACCACCGGCAGCCACAGGGTAAAAACCCTAAGGATCAAGCCAACCATGCAACTGACCGTCGGAAACCAACTGCCGGTTACCGATACCCTGAAACAGTACAAATATTACTATGGTGAATTTATAAGCGGATCGGCCGATTCGCTGCAGATGAAGCTAAAAACCATTACGGCGCACCAGTTATACACAAACGGCATCCATTACACCAGCGTCGTTCCTGCAAAACAATACTACCTCTCAACCCCGTCAGCCGATACCAATATGATGCGCATTGCCTTGTCCGATATTCATTCGTTGGATTACAGCTTTGAAAAATGGAGAGGTATGAGCGAAATCGGCGAACCGGTCATTTTGGGGTCGCTGCTGGTTTTGATTTTCTCTCCGTTAATCTGCTATAACTTTTCAGACGGAAAAATTAACCCGGAAAGTTACAGGAACTGGGCGCTGGGAAGTACCATCGGGATTGTTGCCGGCATCGGAACGGCTGTTGCCATAAGTGCCATATTTCCCCACGGCAGATATCAGTTCCTGGAAGGATGGCCTTATAAAAAGGCCAAAGTTTGGAAATTCAGATAAACCGGACTGGAATCTTCAAGAAGCATTGTTATGATAGAATATGTCCACAATCACATCACCTCTGAATTGCAGCAAAACGCACGGACTGATACTATATTTATACTTACTTCAATAGCGCTCAACCTTATCACCCTTGCCGTGAATTCGGGGATGGCTGAAAAATCAAGAACCAATGAATCCACGTTTGTAGCCATGTTCCTGTTTGTAGTGCTTCTGGTGCTGGTAAATCTGGTAGTGGTGATAGGTTTGCTGAAAGGCAAGCAGACACGCAGGAAACTCATTTCCGGGCTTATGAAGATTTATAAGGATAAGGATGTTGACAAGTATTATGATGAATCCCTGCTGAACAATTACAGTGTACGTTACAACCTCTTCATTTCGGTTGTGGCAGGAACAGGACTTATTGCCATCGTTGTCCCTTTTGTCCTTAGATAATACGGACATTTCATTTTCACATCCGTTGTTTTGGGTGATAAAAAAAAGAGGTTGCCTTGTTGCGACAACCTCATTTTTATTTTTAACGACCGGGATTAATGGTCGTGCCCGCAACAGCCATGAACATGCCCGTGGTTCAGTTCTTCTTCTGTTGCCTGCCTTACTTCAAGGATTGAGCCTGAGAAATGCAGGTTTTGACCGGCCATGGGATGATTAAAATCCATTTTAACAGCGACTGGTGAAATGCTGACCACTTTACCCTGTAACATATGGCCTTCCGAGTCGCGCATCGGGATCATATTGCCGGGAGCAACCATTTCTTCATCCAGTTTGCCGTCAACTTTAAAAATTTCAATATCCAGGTCGATGACAGCTTCGGGATCATGATCGCCGTATGCATCGGTACTTAGCAGCCCGAATTCGAAAGGATCGCCTTGTTTGAGGTTTGCCAGGTTTTCTTCAAACTTTGGCAACATCTGACCGGCACCATATAAAAATACGAGCGGATCAGTTTCCTGGGCTACTTCAATGATATCTCCTTCTGAATTGTCGGCTTTCAAGGTATAGCACAGTGAGACTACAGTGTTTTTTTCAATTTGCATGAGAGATGGATTGGATTTATAATGATTGGAATATATGCCTGACCATCCGGGTTATTCAATGATGGAATCGTTGGCCAGGCGCAATGAGTCTGCTTTTGGCAGCACCGTGTGACAATCGTAGGATTTGGAAATAGTAACAGCCGGTTTACCGAAACGCTGACGGTACCGCTTCATCTTTTCATCTTTCAGCACTTTCTCCATAAACTTCCCGTAAACAGGCATGGCTGTTCTGAGGCCTTCGCCGACGTGCGACGTCCTGAAATGAATAGAGCGGTCATCGTTTCCAACCCAGCATCCGCCAACCAGTCCCGGCGTAACGCCGATAAACCAGCCGTCGGCATAGTCGTTGGAGGTTCCTGTTTTCCCTCCGAAATCGGTATCGAACCTGAAGATGTCATGTTCGAAAAGCCCCTGCGGAGTGCCGCCCGGTTCTGTCAGCCCTGCCCGAAGGATGGTCGTCATCAGGAATGCATTTTCGCTTGAGATGACACGTTTTTTTTCGGACTTGGCTTCATAAAGGACATTGCCGTCTTTGTCCTCGATACGTGTAACCAGAACGGGATCCACACGATAGCCGTCATTAATAAAGCCGCAATACGCCGCGACGATTTCGGCCAGCGAAACGTCGCTTGACCCGAGACATACCGAAGGTACATCCGCCAGTTCCGATTGAATTCCCAATGCATGGGCCCGTTCTATTATCTTCTTCCACCCTATTTTTTGTGTAATCTGAACGGCAATGGAATTCACCGACCGGGCAAAAGCATGTTTAAGCGTCATGGAACCGCTGTGGCTACGATCTACATTCCGGGGTTTCCACTCTTTGTTGACTCCCTTTTCAACGTATTTGATCGAAACCGGTTGATCGGTAAGGTGATCGCAGGGGCCAAATCCGTTATCAAAGGCAGCAGAGTAAACAAAGCCTTTAAACAATGATCCCGGCTGCCGTTTCGACTGATTCACATGATCATATTTGAAATAGGCATAGTTGATTCCTCCCACCCAGGCTTTTACCAGACCGGTAGCCGGTTCCATGGCAATGAAGCCGCACTGGAAGAACCTCTTGTAATGTTTTATTGAATCGATGGTGCTGAGTGTCGTATCGCGGACGCCGTTCCAGGTAAAGACTTCCATCTTGTGACGCTTCGTAAGATGGTATTTGAGCGAATCGGCATTATTTCCCCACCTGATGACAGCATTTTTTATAGCAGGTACATCGTCGGTAAGGTTTAGAAAATACCCGAAATCCTCTTTCCCGTTTTCATCGATCCAGGGAACCACTACGGATGATCCTCCCCGGTTAAAAACCTGTTGAAGCCGGCGAAGATGTTCCCCAACCGATTTTTCAGCGTATTCCTGCATGTGCGAGTCGATTGAGGTATAAATTTTCAAACCATCGGTCCAGATATCGTAACCGCTTTCACGGCTCCATTGCTGTAACGAACGGGCCACAGCATCGCGAAGGTAGGAAGCGCCGTCGCTTTTTTTGTTTCTCCGGTCAAATTTCACACCGAGCGGCAGGTCTGATAAAGAATCTTTTTCAGCCGAAGAAATGTAACCATATCTTTCCAACTGAACAAATACCTGGTTACGGCGGGTGAAGGCTTTTTTGGGATGAGATACCGGACTGTAATACGATGGAGCCTTGAGGATGCCGACCAGCAATGCCGACTGATGAGGTTTAAGATCTATCGGGTGGCAATTGAAAAACATGGATGACGCTGAATTAATGCCGAACGCCTTGCTTCCGAAATCTACGGTGTTGAAGTACATCGTGATGATGTCCTCTTTGGAATAATAGCTTTCTATTTTGAGCGCATTAATCCATTCTTTCATCTTGTAATTCAGGGTAGATAAGCCGGGTATCTTTCCGACAATTCCCGTGGAATAATCGCTCCGGGTTTTGAAGAGGTTCTTTACCAGTTGCTGGGTGATGGTGCTTCCACCGCGTCTGTCGCCCCGGAGTGTCGACCATAAAGCCGCAAAGGTGGCTTTGAAATCGATGCCATGATGCTTGTAAAAACGGACATCTTCGGTAGCAATCAGCGCGTCGATCAGGTTTTGGGGCAGGTCTTTGTATTCAACTGGGGTACGATCCTCGGTATAGTAACGCGCTAAAAGCTTCCCATCGGCCGAGATAAGTTCCGAAGTAATACTCATCGGCGGATTCTTCAACTCCCGTATAACCGGAGATTTGCCGAAAAGTCCCAGGAAGTTTATATCAACAAGAAGAATAAAAAGCAGGAAGAAAGCAAAAACATATGCCGTTACAACCGCCCCGCGAACCAGCAATGGGACACCCTCGGGTATCCGGAAATAATCAATGACAGCCTTCCATGAACTGCGTAATACTTCAACAATCTTACCAAACGACGGCCATTTGATGTTCCGTAATTCCTTTAACATGCAATCGGATTTATTTCATGGAAATGATCTGCAAAGGTAGCCAAAAACAATCCACGGGATACGCGGTCGGATTATCTTTCTTTAAAGATTATTTGGCTGTAAATCAGCGGCTTGTATTAAGGCTTGAATTTCTGCAATGCCTTTAGTCTTTCCAACAGGGGCGGGTGGGAGTAATTAACAAATACATAGAAGGGATGCGGTAAGAGGTTAACCAGATTTTTCGACGACAGTTTTTTCAGCGCCTGTTGCAGGTCTTCGCCGCAATGGTTAGCGGCAGCAAATGCATCGGCCTGGTATTCATGCCGGCGGGAAATTGCATTCATGCCGATTCCCAGAAATTCCGATACAGGGCTGTATAAAATTCCGAAAGCAAGCAACCCCATGTGAAAACCAGGGAATGATGAACCTAACGAGGCTGATAAAACAGGACTCCCGACCAGCAGCGAAAGGATATACAACAATGCACCGGTTTGTACAAAGCTAAACGCCAATCCCTTAAAGATATGATTCTTTTTATAGTGGCCTATTTCATGGGCCAGGATAGCAACCAACTCGTTGTTCGGGTGGTCGGCTACAAGCGTGTCGAACAACACAACTTTCTTCTGTTTTCCAAAACCGCTGAAATAAGCATTTCCCTTGGTCGAACGTTTTGATCCGTCCATCGTGTATATGCTTTTCAGGCTGAAGCCTGTCTTTTTTGCAAACTGATCAATGTCCGAGTAAAGGCTGCCCGGTTCCAGCGGAGTTAGCTTATTGAAAAGCGGAAGGAGCAGTACGGTGTAAAAATAATTGATAAAAACCGTAAAAACGGTGATAATGCCCCAAACGTAAACCCAAAACCAATCGCCGGTTCTGTAATACAGCCATACGATCATGGCCAGGATTCCACCTCCGAGGATGCCGGCAAGCAGCCAGCCTTTTATCTTATCGAAAACATAGGTGTATGCGGTTGTAGTATTAAAGCCAAACTTTTGTTCAATGCCAAAGGTCTGATACAGATCGAAAGGAGTTGCGAGCAGGTCGGCTGCCAGGCCCAGAATGCCGAAAAATAATATTGTCTGCCATATCGCTGAATCGCTGATAGCGCGTACAAACTGATCAAGAACAGCAAATCCCCTGAAACACAGCATTGCCAAGATAAGAATAAATGAAAACGCACCTGAAATCAATTCAAACCGGTAATTCACACGCTGGTAATCCTGCTGCTTCCTGTATTTCTCTTCATCATAAATACCCTTCAAGGCATCGGGCATCCTGCTATTCAAAGTTCTGGAGTTGAGAAAATCGAGAACTATGCCGAACAGAAAACCGGCAACGACGATCGCTAAAATGATGTAATACAGGACTTGTGAGGTCATACTGGCTGTTAGCCTT
>Ga0116170_10004275_pt1 | contig 13114 bp, 11 predicted proteins | sample AD_JPNHW1_MetaG_FD_89797 | JGI IMG/M metagenome (GOLD analysis project Ga0116170, IMG submission 89797) | Active sludge microbial communities of municipal wastewater-treating anaerobic digesters from Japan - AD_JPNHW1_MetaG | ecosystem: Engineered > Bioreactor > Anaerobic > Digestate | place...
GCGACGGGCTCAGGGTGTGCGCAACGCCGCCGGGCATAAACAGGATATCGCCCGGCTCAATCGTGTACGTAACCTCTTCCGCAACGCTTGTGTAATGGTTATGCAAACCCTCGACAATCTCCAGCGCGTGGTGCCAGTGCTCGGGGAAGCAGGTATCCCGGTGCGTATACCAGATCCGTACCGACGTGCCCGGAAGAAATTCGATCTCCTCCTGCTTTCCATGCAGCAGCGGGCAGTCCCGGTAACCGGATATGGGTTGCGGATACGGCGAACTGCTGGTAAAGCCTTCGTACATATGCTTCTTTCCTTTCTTTTTTTGTACGGTATCGCTGTGCGAATACCCAAATTATACTTTGTTTTCCCAGATTTAGCAAATAACGAAAAAACTACGCAAGCCCTGCAAAGCGCGGGCGCGATAAAGCGGTTATAATGATTCTAAATAATTGTGCGTATCAAAAAAGAACAGGGAGCCGATGCCATGAAATCAATCAGTCGAAGAAAAATGCAGTCTTATCGGGAATTTCTGTACATTCTGCCTTTTATCGCCATGGTAGCCGTGTTTTCTTATTACCCTCTGTACGGCTGGTTCTACTCCTTTTTCGATTTCCGGCCGCCCAAAGCATTGGATTTAAGCAGTTTCGTCGGCTTGAAATGGTTTGTGTACCTTGTCAACAATCCCGTGCGGCAAAAGCAGGTTTTTCAGGTGCTGATCAACACCTTCGCCATGAGCGGCCTGAATATTCTTTTTTCCTGGCTGCCGATGATTTTCGCCGTATTCCTGAACGAAATCAAATGCATGCCTTTCCGGAAAATCGTACAAACCGTTACGACGATCCCGAATTTCATCAGTTGGGTGCTTGTGTACTCCATCTCCTACAGCCTGTTCTGTTCCACCGGCATGGCCAACACGCTGCTGCAACAGTTGGGGCTCGTCTCCGCGCCGGTTCAGTTTTTGCAGTCCGCAAGCCATATCTGGATCAAGATGTGGGCCTGGGGCACGTGGAAAAACCTTGGCTGGGCCGCCATCATGTACATGGCCGCCATTTCCGGTATCGACGAAGAACTCAACGAAGCGGCCCGGGTGGACGGCGCGACGCGCATGCAGATCATCTGGCACATCACGATTCCCAGCCTGCTGCCCACCTTCTTCGTCCTGCTGATGCTTTCCATCGCGAATTTCCTTTCCAACGGGATGGAGCAGTATTACGTATTCCAGAACTCGTTTAATAAAAACACCATCCAGGTGCTGGATCTTTACGTATATAACCTTGCCATGGGAAGCGGCAGCTACTCCGTCTCCACGGCGCTCAGCATGCTGAAAAGCCTGATCAGTATCGCGCTTTTGTGCGCGGCGAACGGGTTGAGCAAGCTTGTGCGCGGCGATAGCTTTATCTGAGTTGGGAGGACACGTCCATGAGCCTGCTTGCTAAACGTAAAAAACGCGCGCTGGGAAGAAACCGCTCCTTCAGCGACCGGCTGATCAGCGTGCTGACCTATGTGCTGTACGCGCTTTTCGCGCTGATCTGCATCTACCCGTTTTACTATATCTTTATCAACACCATCAGTTCCAACCTGTTGAGCAAGCGCGGAGTAATCCTTTTCTGGCCGCGGGAGATCCACTTTCAAAACTACCTCGACGCGATCAAGATCAACGGGCTGATGGACGCCGCGAAAGTCTCCGTCGCCCGCACGGTCATCGGCACCCTCCTCACGGTGATTTTCAGCGCGTTTCTGGGTTTTATGTTTACGCGGGATACGATGTGGAAGCGAAAATTCTGGTACCGCTTCGTGATGATTACGATGTACTTTAACGCGGGCGTGATCCCGTGGTACCTCACCATGCGCAATCTGGGGCTGACCAACAATTTCTGGGGATACGTGCTGCCCACCATGGTTGCGCCCTTCTACATTATCCTGATGAAGACCTACGTCGAGTCCACCCCGAAGGAGCTGCAACAGGCCGCCGAAATCGACGGCGCGGGTACGCTGCGTATCTTTTTTCGCATCATTCTGCCCATCATCAAACCGATTCTCGCCACCATCGCCATTTTTACGGCGGTTACGCAATGGAACTCCTTTCAGGACACGCTGCTGCTGGTAACGGATAACAAGCTTTACACCCTGCAGTTTACGCTGTACCAGTACCTGAACCAGGCAAGCTCGCTCAAGAGCCTGGTGAACGCCACCAATTCCTCCGCCGCGTCGGTGGCGCTTGCGCACGCGCAGACGGCTACCTCCATCCGCATGACGGTGACCATCATCGTCGTGTTCCCCATCCTTACGATTTATCCGATTTTCCAACGCTTTTTCGTAAAAGGCATCATGATCGGCGCCGTGAAAGGGTAATGCGCCGCCGGAACGGCGGATGCAAATAGGTGACAAAGAATAGGGAGGAGAAGGAACCATGAAAAAAACCGTATCCGTGTTGCTTGCCTTCGCGATGCTGCTGAGCCTGTTCAGCGGTGTTGCCTTCGCCGAAAGCAGCGAAGAACCCATGACGCTGGAAATCTACGACGTGGCGGCGAACTATCAGGGCCTTCAGGGCGGATGGTTTGCAAAGGTAATCAAGGATAAGTTCAACATCGAGCTGAACATCATCGCGCCGCAGGTGAGCGGCGACGGCGACGCGCTGTATCAAACCCGCTGCGCGTCCGGCAACCTGGGCGACATCATCCTGCTGGACAACTGGGATCTGCAGGATTGCATCCAGGCCGGCCTGATCTACGATCTGAGCGACATCGCTGGGAAATACTCGAATCTGATGGGCTTTGAAAAACAGATTAAGGCTTTCAACGATTCGCTGGGCGATGAAGCCGTCGGCAAAACGTATGCCATCCCCTGTGAAATGACCAACACCTCCATCACCACGCACACGGAGGAACGGGTTTACACCAGCCCGCAGGTGCCCTGGGATTATTTCTCGGAGCTTGGCTGCCCGGAAATGAACAACCTGGACGACCTGCTGGATATGCTGGTTAAAATGCAGGCCGCGCATTCCAAGAACGACGCGGGCGACCCCGTGTACGCGATCAGCCTGTGGCCGGACTGGGATACCAGCTACATGGAAAACGTGGCGCAGCTTACGCCGTGGTACGGCTACCAGACCAAGGAAAGCCTGCTGATCAGCGGCGACAACGACATTAAACCGCTTACGGCGGACGATGGTGCTTACTACAAAATGCTTCACTTCCTGTTTGACGCGTATCATCGCGGGCTGATCGATCCCGACAGCGGCTCGCAGAACTGGGATAACGCGTGCACCAAGATGCAGAACAAACAGGTTTTACTGTTCTGGTACAGCTGGCAGACCGGTTTCTGGAACACTTCCGATCGTGCCAACGACCGCAACGCTTATATCTACGTGCCGGTTAAAGATATGAACTTCGTGGATGACGGCGACTCCTACTACGGCGATGGCCGCAGCTTCAGCATCGGCTCGCAGGTTACCCCCGAAAAGCGGGATCGCATCATGGAATTCCTGGACTGGCTGGCCGCCCCCGAAGGCTCCACCTACCTGCAGGCAGGGCTGCCCGGCTGGAGCTACACCACAAACGACGACGGCACCTATACGCTGACGGAAAACGGCGAGTATCAGCTGATGAACAACCTGGAAGTGCCCGAAGAATTCGGCGGCGGCGGTTACCAGGATGGCAACTGCATGATTAACCAGTGGGTGATCGCCGGCGTGTCCACCAACCCGGTAACCGGCGAAACCTACTCCTCCACCTACTGGTCCAGCACCATCGAGAAGAATAAGACGACCATGACGAAGGAATGGGCCGAAAAGTATGGCGCGGCCAACCAGGTGAAGTATCTGCTGGCGAACAATATGCTGACCGTCGCTCCGAGGGTCAACGTGAACCTTGGCAGCGATACGACCGATATCGCCCTGATCCGCGGCCAGTGCGGGCAGCTGATCAAAGACGTTTCCTGGCAGATGGTCTTCGCCGAGGATGAAGACAGCTTCAACGCCATGTGGACGTCGCTGAAGGAACAGCTGAACGGTTTTGGCTGGGAAGAACTGGTGAAGTACGATACGGAGAAGTATCAAACGCTTGTCGACGCGCGTAAAGCCGCGCTGCAATAACCGCAGCCTGATAACAAAGCCCGTGCTTCGAAAGAGGCACGGGCTTTGTCAGCTTGCTGAAAAAGGCCCATCTGCGTTGTCAGCCGCGGGATGGCAAGGGGGTTCACTTACAAACGGTAAGCTCAACCCCTTGCCACCCTTGCTTCCTCGCATCTGAACCTTTTTGAGCAAGCTGCTCTTTTCTACTGAGAATAGGTTTGTCAACGGTCTGACAAAGCCCGTGCTTCGAAAGAGGCACGGGCTTTGTGCTACCCATCCGGGCGGACAGGGAACGGAACAGTTCAATTCGGTTCGCTCAGGGTTTCGTCTGCAGCTCGGCCAGCGCCGCGGCCAGCTCCACATCTTCCCCCTGCGCGGTCTTGAGGGCGTTTTCGGCGGTCATGGGGATGCGAAGGGTGGGGGCTACGCCGCCGACCCCGTTGCGGCTGTCCAGCTGAATCTGCCGGTCAGCCCCCAGCGATTGCCCGGACGGCCACGAAACGGTGAATCCGCCGGGCATGGTTGCCTCCGCTCCGGCCAACCCGAAGGAGCCGTTGGTGCCGTAAAAACCAAGGGTGTCCCCGTTTTCCAGATTGCGTATGCCCATCGCCAGCCCTTCCCCGCAGCTCAGGCATTTCTGGTTAATCAGAGCGATCACCCGGCCGGTGTAGCACGGCTCAACCGGTTCGATGTACAGGGTTCCGGCGCTGTCCTCCGTGGCCGATACCGAGCGCGTGCCGGTCGCGGAATCGTAAACATTCTGGTACTCAAACAGCGTTTTCTGCGTATAGAATGATCCCAGCATCGCGGCGGTCATATCGTCCAGCCCGCCCACGTTGTTGCGGATGTCCAGAATCAGCGCCGCCGCGTTCGCGTCTACGGCCTGCTGCACCGCCGCGCGGAAAGCCGCCAGCGTGGAGGGCGCGCTGCCCGTGTCCGTCAAATCAATGTCCAGCTCACCCAATACCCGGATATAGGCGATATTTCCCTCCAGCAGGCGGAAGGCGACCATCGTATCCGCTTTGGGGCCGTTGTAGGGAATATTCAGGATCATGGCGCGGATCGGGTCCGGTACCACCGCGTCCGGGTAATTCTTTTGAAGCGTGATTCCCTGGTCGGCATAAGCGGTCAGGTTCGCGGTGTATATCCCATTATCGTTCGGGTGTTCGAACACGACCGTTGCCGCCGTGCCCACGGGCGCGCGGGCAATATACTGCACGCGCTTCATCGCCGCGTTTTCCTCGGTGGCGGAGTTGGTGGCAAATTCCACACGGGCCTGCTGCGCCGCCTGCGTGAAGGGTTCGCCGTTCCAGCGGATCAACGCGTCCCCCGCGCGCATCCCGGCGCGGTACGCGTCGGAGGTCTCGTCCACCCAACAGGCGATCACGTTTCCGTCGCTGAGCAGCGCGGGGGAAAACCCAAATCCGCCGCCTACGTACAGATCATCCACCTGCGGCAGGTTGCTTACGCGCACATGCCCGTCCGGGATGGCGTTTCCATACTGCCGAAGCGCTACATAGTACGCATTAAAATCGTCGCTGGCCTGCGCCTGCTCAATTTTCGCGCGGCAGGCGTTCCCCAGCGCGTCCCAGTCGACGCCTTTCCATTCCGTAAACGCGTATTCGGCGCTGATCCGGCTGTGCAGGCTGCCAAACGCCTCCAGCCAGGACTGGGTGGAATAGTCCGTGGTGGGTTCCTCGGCGAACGCGGAGAAGGGGCAAAGCAGTATAAAGCACGTCAACAGAAAAGAGATTCCTTTCGTAGTCCACCTTTTGCTGATTTTAAGCACATGCAAGCCTTCTTTCCGCATCGATTTGACGTGTATATTCCAGCGTCCGGCCGTTTTTCGGTTCTTCTGCAATTCCTGTTTGATTATCTAAATCCTTCTTTTTAATACCATTCGATGGACAGGGCTCCGGTTCCTTCGAGAAACAGCGAGGCTCTTCCCTTTTTCATCCGTTATGCAGCAAACGTATTGACAAACGTAGATATAAGAACCATAATAACCTCAACAGCGAACGAGAAGGAGGCAAAGAAGATGGAAAACAGCAACACTGCCAACGCAAAGGTAATGAAAGCCTTTTGCGACGAGAACCGCCTTACGGTGCTGCAACTGCTGTGCACGGGGGAAAAATGCGCCTGCCGCCTTCAGGATGCGTTAAGCATCGGCCAGTCTACGTTATCCCATCACATGAAAATCCTCTGCGATTCCGGCGTAGTCATCGCCCGCCGGGAGGGAAAGTGGACGTATTACAGCTTAAGCGACGAGGGTTGCGCGGTTGCCGCCGCCATCCTCTCCGGTTATACCCATGTCGTCAGCCGCGAAAGGGACCCCGGCTGCGCGCCCTGAGCCCCCGCCGAAACGAACCGACACCCAATATAAAATCAGGCTACAAGGAAAGAGGGCTTTGTAATGGCATCCAAGCAAAAGCAGGATATGGGGATTTTTCAGCGGTATCTGTCGCTGTGGGTCATCCTGTGCATGGCCGCGGGCGTATTGATTGGGAAATTTCTGCCGGGCGTACCGGCGTTTCTCAACCGGTTTGAATACGCAAACGTCTCCATCCCCATCGCAATCCTCATCTGGCTGATGATCTATCCCATGATGTTAAAGGTGGATTTTCAAAGCATCCGCGACGTTGGGAAAAACCCAAAAGGGCTGTTTGTGACCTGGGTGACCAACTGGCTGATTAAGCCGTTTACGATGTACGGGATCGCATGGTTCTTCTTCTATGTGGTCTTCCGTTCCCTCATCCCCGCCGACCTCGCAAAGGATTACCTTTCCGGCGCCATCCTGCTTGGCGCTGCGCCCTGCACCGCCATGGTGTTCGTGTGGAGCCACCTTACAAAAGGAAACCCCGCCTACACGGTGGTGCAGGTGGCCACCAACGACCTGATCATTCTGGTTGCGTTTACGCCGATCGTAGCGCTGCTGCTGGGGATCGGTGGGGTGACGATCCCCTGGAACACGCTGATCCTGTCCGTTGTGCTATTCGTCGTCATTCCGCTGGCGGGCGGCATCCTCACCCGAACGCTTTTCATCCGCAGGCGGGGAGAAACGTATTTCACACAAACCTTCCTGCCAAAGTGGGATCATGTCACAGTGGCGGGTCTGCTGCTTACGCTGGTGATCATCTTTTCTTTTCAGGGAAATGTCATCCTTGCCAATCCCCTGCATATTGTGCTGATCGCCGTACCGTTGACCATTCAGACTTTTCTGATTTTCTTTATCGCGTATCTCGCCAGCAAAGCGTTAAAACTGCCGCATGACATTGCCGCCCCGGCGGGGATGATCGGCGCGTCCAACTTTTTCGAGCTTGCCGTGGCCGTCGCGATTTCCCTGTTCGGCGCGAAAAGCCCCGTGGCGCTGGCGACCATCGTGGGGGTGCTGGTGGAGGTGCCCGTGATGCTTACGCTGGTGAAAATCGCCAACCGCACGACGGGCTGGTTCCCCGCGCGGAGCGACAACCGATAACGCCGCGCCGTTCCCTCTGTTTTGACATTACGGCGATGGCGACCGGAAACTGATACGGGTTTTTGTGAAAGCATTTCTCCAGGGACTTCTCCGTTGCCTGTAAATGTGATAAAGTGTCTTTAAACCCTGCCCGGGAGCGGCCCTGGCACTCACAGCCGCCATGGGGAAGGAAAGACAGAATTGATTACAGAAGGGGATTTTTCGGATGGAGCTTTTCGCCTACCACCGCGTTTTCGCCAGCGAAACCGGCGCCGCCATGCACCTGGCGCTGGAAAAGGACGGGCAACTGATTTCGCTGAACAAAGGTTTCGGGGTTCTGTTTCCCAAAGCGTCGTTTACCGGAGAATCATTTGACGGCCAGAGCAAAGGGATGGTTTGCCCCTGGATTTTCCGGCTGAAGGAGGGCGGCTTCGGCGTGCTGGCGCTGCGCCGCGACCTGGGCAAGGAAGGCGCGACCACGCCCGAAAAAGAGGATGCGCATTGCGCCCTGCTGTTCCGCTCGGAGGATTTGCTGCATTATACCGAAATTGGTTTGCTGCCCATCGCCCCGCCGGAAGAAACGGTGGAGGATATCCGTTGCCGTTGGGACGGCGCCTGCTACCGTATTGACGGTTTCTATCGCGGCGGCTGGCACGCGTTCTGTTCCGCCAATCTGCAAACCTGCACGCCCGCGCCGCAGGCGGAACCCGTAGCGCCGCGCCGGGAAACCGGCCTGTGGGACGCCGCCCCCGCCTGCGCGCTCCCCCTGAGCGACAGCGAGGGCAATCGCCTGCTGACGCGCCTGACCACGCCGCCGCTGCCGTCCGGCGCGCGCACCTATCCTTTCCCGCTGATGCCCGCGCGCGGCGACCCCATGGCGCTTCGGTACGGGGACGGGTATTTGTTTATGGCAACCGACGACGAGCACGGCCAGCTGTTCCTCAAAATCCGGCAGGCGGCGACGCTCGCGGACATCCCTACGGCCGAGGACCATACGCTGTTCCAGGCGAACGCGCAGGGCGACCTGTCCGGCTGTCTCTGGGCGCCGGAGCTGCACTGGGTGGGCGGAAAGCTGTGTATTTTCTTCGCGGCCGGGATGCCCCACTGGTACACCGTGCAAAGCCGCGTGATCTGGCTGGAGGGGGACGATCCCCTGAACGCAGCCTGCTGGACGGCCCCACGGCGGGTGGAAAAAGCCGACGGCTCGCCCCTGACCGAAGACGGCATCACGCTGGACATGACGGTAATACCCACCCGGAACGGGGATTACGTGATCTGGTCCCAGCGGCCTATCCGTACGGACCCGCTGCTTTGCGGCACCGCCGACCTGATGATCGCCCGCCTCAACAGCCGGGAACCCTGGCGGCTTGCCAGCGAGCCGGTCACGCTGTCCCGGCCGGAATACGGTTGGGAGCGCATCCACAGCCCCGTGAACGAAGGGCCGTTCCTGCTGCGCCGCGGGGATCGCCTGTGGGTTACCTATGCCGCCGCTCTGATCGACCACACCTACTGCGTGGGGATGCTCTCCGCTCTGGACGGCGACGACCTGACCGATCCGGCCAGCTGGCGCAAGAGCAACTATCCCGTGGTGCACCGTTTCAGCGTTCCGGATCAGATCGGCGCAGGCCACAACTCCTTTGCAAAGGACAAGGAGGGGAACGACATATTGTTGATCCACGCGCTGTCCATGCAGAATTACCTCAACGACCCGTCCGATCTGCGGCGTTATCCTGGTTTCCGTCAGGTTGTATGGGACGCAGAAGAGTATCCGCATTTCGACGCGATGCCCGCACAGGCGTAAATCAGTCTGCCTTTCCCGCCGGGCAGACCGGCTTCGCAGTTTTCGGTCTTGTGCCGAAGAACGCGCCATGGCTGACCGACAGGCCGAATGAAATACGGTTTTGGCAGGGGTTGCGGAATGCGGCCCCTGCTTTTTGTTGCGGCGCTGCATTCCGGGGTTGCGGGGCAGAGATTTTCCCATGTCGGAGCAGGCCGTTGTTTCGATCCACAAAAAAGGCCGCCCCGCAGCCGGAAAATCGGCATTGCGGGGCGGTCGGAGGCTAACGGGGATTCGCGACGGGGGTCGGCGCGCCTGTGCTCAGGACTTCAGCGCATCCAACAGACCGTTCGGATGAAAGCGGGCAAAATCCTGCTCAAACCCGCGTACCGCGCCTTCCACCAGCGGGGAGCCGAGCGCCGCGCGCAGCAGGGCGGGGGCGACGGTTACGGCATGCGCGCCGCAATCCAGCGCGTCGTTCACCTGCGTTACGTTCTTAAAGCTGGCGGCCACAATTTTGGTTGCGTAGCCGTCCCGGTCAATCAGGCGGCGCGTGGTTTCGATGGTATGGCGAAAGTCGATGTCGTTATTCTCCATGCGGTTGCAATAGGGGGCCACGTAGTCCGCCCCGGCGGCGACCGCCAGCAGCGCCTGCGCCAGATAGTATACCGCGGTGGCCGTTACCGGTTGGTTCTTCTTTTTCAGGGCGGAGATCGCTTTCAGCCCCTCTTCCGTAACGGGGATTTTGGCGTAGGTATTCGCCCCCAGCAGATCATAAATCGCTTCCGCCTCTTCCAGCATCCCGTCGCAAGTGCGCGCCAGCAGCTGCACGTGCAGCGAGCGCTCGCCGCCGCACAGCCTGCGAAGAACGAGCAGTCTTTCCCGGATGGAAATGTCGCCCTCTTCCGCGAGGATGGTGGGGTTGGTGGTAACGCCCTCGATCGGGTAGCGGTCCAGGCCCTGCGAAACCTGCTCCAGATTGGCGGAATCCAACATATATTGCATCAAAAAACTCTCCTTTTCGTCGCGCTGCCGGGGGAATGTTGGCCTCCGGCTTGCTTGGCGCGTCGTATCATTCTCCGATGACCGTCACCTGCACCGTGCGTTTGCGCGCGCGGGTCTGGTCGAAATCGATGAAATACAGATAACCGAACTCACCCAAATCAATCTCGCCGTCGATCAGCGCAACGGTTTCGCTGCGCCCCACCAGCGCCGACCGAAGATGCGCGTCCGTATTGTGGCAGCCGCGCGCGTCCTCGCCATGTTCCTCGGCAAAAGCAAGCGCTTTGGGGCCGGGATGCAGGTACATGCCCTCCCGGTGCTGCCGGGGAGCAAAGTTTTCAAACATCTCCACAAAATCCTGCTGCAGGGTTTCCAGCCCCGTCATGGACTGGTCAAACGCGCATTCCTGCGTGATCACACAGCAGGTGGTATGGTGGGAATATACGTTCACAATCCCGTTACGGATTCCCGAACGCTTCACAATGGCTCTGGCGGCGTCCGTGACGTTGTGAAACGTGGGCACGTGGTCGTTGGAAAAAAGCTCGATGGCTTCACGGTACAGCAAAGGGTTTCCCTCCTGTCGGCGTTTACTTTTTCAGGTCGTCCGCCGCCCGGCGCGTGGCGGCGATCATTTCGTCAATCATGGCGAAGGGATCTTTCGCGTTCATGATGCCGGACGCGGCCCCCGCGGCCTCGGAGCCTGCCATGATAAAATCGTATACCTGCTGGCCGTTGGTAATCCCGGCGGCCTGCTCCACCATAATTTCGGGATCAATCGCCTTGATCGCGTCGATCACCTGCCGGACATAGCCCATGTCGCTTACCCCGCTGCCCGTGCCGCCGATCAGCTCCGTAGGTTCGGGGTTGATGATGTCGGGGTGCAGCTGCGCGATCGCCTTCGCTTCCGCCACGGTATCCGCGCAGGCGAACACCAGAAAATCCAGTTCCCGCGCGCGTTCGATCGTTTTGCGGATGGCTGGAAGAGACATGGGCTTTTCACAGTGGTTTACCACCACGCCCTGCGCCCCGGCCGCCTTCAGCCCTTCGGGCAGGATATCCGCCATGCCGCGGCCGGGCCTTAACGTATCCATGTAAGGGGCCAGCACGATCAGCCGGCTGGTGTTTTCCACCACCCTGCGGATTTCGGTTGCCGGGGTGATAAAAAGAACGTCGATATCGTACTTTTTCGCCGCCTCGTCGGCGGCTTTCGCGTAGGCAAGCACGGTATCGCCATAGATATAGTTTTTCGTGCCGATTTCAAAATAGGGCGTGCGGATTTTGGGTTTCACTGGTCGTTTCCTTCTTTCCTGTCTTGTTCCGGAGAAGCGATGCGGATGGCGACGCCCGCGGCTGTGAGGCGGCTGAATACCGGCTCGTCCGGCTGCCGGTCCGTTACCGCCTCGTCGATGCGCTCCAGCGGCGCATAGGAGAAGAACGCGCCACGGCCTACCTTGCTGCCGTCAAAAAGCACATATCGGCGGCTGGATCGGCCCAGAATGCTGGCGTTCAGGCTGGACAGCTCGGTTTTGTTGGACGAAAAGCCGGTTTCCACCGTTACGCCCTCGCTGCCCAGAAAGCATTTGTTAAAATGGAACGGTTCGGCATACCGCTCAGTAATGGGGCCGAAAAAGTCCCTGCGTTCGCTGTGGTATTCCCCGCCCAGCAGGATGATCTTGCCGGCGGAGGAATCGCCCAGCGCATGCAGGTTGGCGATGGAGTTGGTCACGATGTTCAAACCGGTCAGCCCGCCCATGCGCAGCCGCTCGCCCAGCGCGATGGCCATTTGCAATAGCGTTGTGCCGCAGTCCAGATAGATCGTGTCCCGGTCTTCCACCAGCGACGCGGCCAGCTTGCCGATCCGGTGTTTTTCGTCTTCGGATTGTTTTTCGCGCTGCTCGAAGCGGTAACTGTCCAGCGAGCCCGGCAGTTGCGCGCCGCCGTAGGTACGGATGATCTTTCCGCTCTTTTCCAGATCCAGAAACATGCGCCGCACCGTCGCCTGCGAAACGCCTGTAAGGCGCACCGCGTCGTCCGTGGTGATATGCCCCTGCAGATTTAAAAGGCCCATCAGGAGTTCTTCCCGGCTTAATTTCTTCTTGCTAACGGTACTCACGTCCTTTGCATTATGCCCGGTAATGATCGATTGATTCATACTATACCAACAGAACGTCATAATGTCAATCTGTATTATGATTGATTTAATCATGTTTTACTATTTTTGAATTTTGTGTGCAATAATAGTTGACAAACGAGGAACACAGGAATACACTGACCGTAACGTAAAAAAGAATTCAGGGAGGAACCCAACGTGGAATTTAAAGTTTTCCAAAAAGAACTGGAGCTTCAATCGAGAGGCTGGATCCCTACGTTTCACGATATTACCAAAGAAGTGCGGGAGATTATCGCGGCTTCCGGCGTGCAGAACGGCACCTGCTGCGTGGCCTCCCACCACACCACCTGCAGCGTAATGGTGCAGGAAGCTTCGCACGATCTGGACAGCTTTGATCTGGAATACCTCCAGCACGACCTGCTGGATATTATGCGCAAACTGATCCCGGATTTCGCGGAGGAGCACCAGTACCGCCACCCCGGCCCCATCCACGCGCAGTTCGGCCGGTATGTGGACGAACCGGGCAATTATACCAGCATGAATACCGACGGCCACCTGCGCAGCTGTTTTTTCGGCCGCAGCGAAACGCTTACGGTTAAAGACGGACAGATGGACGGCGGGGAGTTCGCGCACGTGTACTTTATCGACTGGGACCATGTGCGGGCGCGCCACCGGCAGGTAAACGTCACCGTGATGGGCACAAGC
>Ga0116170_10004278_pt1 | contig 13107 bp, 12 predicted proteins | sample AD_JPNHW1_MetaG_FD_89797 | JGI IMG/M metagenome (GOLD analysis project Ga0116170, IMG submission 89797) | Active sludge microbial communities of municipal wastewater-treating anaerobic digesters from Japan - AD_JPNHW1_MetaG | ecosystem: Engineered > Bioreactor > Anaerobic > Digestate | place...
AACGGTTGGCAAAATTATTGAACCGAAAAAATCTAGATGCGCTAAAGGATTGATCGTCAAACGCCCTGCTCTGGCAGCCGTATCATCACCTAGACGATGTGCCATCCAGGCATGGCCATATTCGTGAATAATAGCTGCTAATAGAAAAACAACGATTTGAAAAATAAACATAAAAATTTTCTTAGTCTGAAAGTTAGAATAACATGGCTTGATTATTTTAGCAAAACCTGTTATCCTTGGAAAAGACTAATCAACGATTAGCTGATTTTTTGATTATAAGTAAATAAAAATATGGCTAAAAAATGCGATATTTGCCAGCGTAGTGCCACCAAGGGCGCTAGCCGCTCCCACTCCAACATTAAAACTTTGCGTCGCCAAGGCATCAACTTGCAAAATTGCAAAATCGATGGCGGAACTATTAAGGTTTGTACCAGTTGTTTAAAGACAGCTAAAAAGTTGGAAAAAGCCGCTGAATAAAGCAAATTACTTCTCTTTTAAATAAAAACAACCGTTTTAACGGTTGTTTTTTTGTAGACTGAGCCGCCCGTCGGACTCGAACCGACGACCGATAGTTTACAAAACTATTGCTCTACCAACTGAGCTAGGGCGGCCTTTTGGTACGCCGTACTGGATTCGAACCAGTGACCATCTGCTTAAAAGGCAGTTGCTCTACCGACTGAGCTAACGGCGCAAAATTAACAATCAACGATTGCTAAACCAAACTTTAGCAAAAAGCGAAAAAAAAGGCAAGACCAAAAAAATGTCTTATTTTATCCGCTTACTGCCTAACATAAATAATAGCAGTATTATCGGAGTAAATCATGCGCCAATCTGGCATTTTAAGCATGACTCGGCGGATATTTTCAGAAAAATTATCATAATCTTGAATTTTCTGACCACGACCAAGTAACCAAATTTCCAACCAATCAAATCTTGGAACTTGCGGTTGGCTAATTACCACAACCGACAAATTGCTATCATTAATAAATTTCTTGATTTGTGACTCTTGTTGAAGTTGCAAAGCCTCGCTAGCAATCACCGCCTTATCTGGCCACTGCCAATAAAAATAACCTTGCCAATCATAATTAATCAAAGTTATCCAGTGCCTATAAGGTGTTTGGCGCAAATATTGCAAAGCAGCACAAGGATAATTGCCACAATAATCACGATCGGGCTGTCTTAGCCAATTGGTATTGGCTACCGCTAGACCACCCGATAAAATAACAGCTGACAAAACAAAAAGCTTGAGATAAATTGGCCACTTAGTCTCAATGGTCAAACCCCCAACTAGTTGATAATAAAAACTCGCTAGCCAACTAAAGGAAACAATAACGAACAAAGGAAAATTGTAGGCCGTAAACCAGGTCAGAAAAAACCAAGCAATCGCTAATAAAATCGTCCAATAGTCTTGACTACTCCACCACTTAACAATCTGACGACGATTGTCGGCTGACTGGTAACTAAGTTTAATTATTAGTAAAACTAAAGCCGCACCAAAAATAAAATAATAAAGTGCTTGCCAACTCCAAAGATCATTAACTAATGGCTGCCAGTTTAGTGTTAAAGAAAAATCAGTCCGTCTAAATAAAGCAGCCATAAGCCACGACAAACCAGTAATAATTAGTGAGATAACAATCTGGCGCCCAGGTAGTGTTCCTTGAATAACTTTACCTGATTGTCTAAATCTACCAGCAATCCAAAGTAGTAAACGGTAACCGCTCCAACCAGATAAAACTATCAATCCAGCCATTACTCCGTGTTGCAAGGCCGCCCATAGCCAAAAGAAAACTGGCAGCAAAACTAAATCAAAATTACGCCAAGCTTGGCGACGAACTACTTTGGCTAACCAAAGACTAAGAATTAGTAAAAATAAAATCGTAAAAACCTGACTGCGAACACCGAAATAAGGGAGACTCGCCTTAAAAGCAATCGCTGTTAGCAACCAAAAAAATAACGAGCTTCCCTGTCCACTGAGTTCATTTTTAACTGTCTGACGAATTAAAATAAACCAGATAGTCCAAGCTAGACCAATAAACAACAAGCTCAAAGCCAGATAACCGCCAAAGTGACTACAACCATAGGCTATTAGATTGGTTAGCCAACCATGCTCTAAAGAAGCTAAAGAAAATTGCTGCCAGGTTTGGCTACCCAGTTGATAGTAACGACCAAAATCAGGATCAAGATAGCTAAAACTATTTTCGGCTAGTAACACTACCGCCAGCAAACCAACTAGGGCTAGTAGCCAATATTTAAAGTGGCCCAATAATTTGCTGGCCATAGCTATCATAATTAAAAATAAGGTTATCCTAATTATAACAGACGAGGAACAATTGACAAGCCGGTCAAGCTTTGTTATAGTAATACCCAGCTGAAAACAGCTGATTTTTTATTGTTTAGTTTTAATACTATGGCACACAAGAAAGCCGGTGGCTCTACAGCGCTAGGTCGCGATTCACAAAGCAAACGCTTGGGCGTTAAATTACAAGATGGTCAGATTGCCAAAGCTGGCGCCATTATTGTTCGCCAACGCGGTACCAAATATCGAGCCGGCACCAATGTTTCAGTTGGTAATGACGACACCTTATTCGCTACTAGCGAAGGCAAGGTTAAGTTCCGCACCAAAAAGATTCGCCGTTTCGATAACCAGTTAAAATCAACCAAGATTGTTGATGTTGACTAGTTTTATATTTTGAAAACATTTTCTCAAATTTAAAACCACCTCTTATTTAAGGGGTGGTTTTTTATAATTCAGTTTGATTTCGATTTTGTTAACTTTGTATACTGCCCCCTAACAAAAATAACACTAAAGATCAAAACCAAGGTTATGACATTTGAGTTATCTGGAGCAGATAAAACATCTAACCAGGAGATATTTGGAAATATTTTTTCTAAATTATTTCGACAGATCATATGAAAACTAACTCCAAACCAAGCACCAGCGAAACATATAACCTTGGTAACATCATAACCATATTCTTCTTCTCTTGCAATTAGAAAATCCCAAGTGAGCAAAAGAAAAAAAATACATACCCAATACCCAAAAAATAAAAAAAACATAACCAAGAAAGACAATAAGAAAATAAAAGAAAGTACTGCGTAGTTTAACGGTTTATTCTTTACACCTTTCAATTTATCTATTATTCCTTCTTTCATAAAGAAATGGGTTGTGCCTATAAAAGCAGCAAACAGACTAAACAACAAACAAACATATTTTTCATGAGGTTCTTCATGACTAATAAAAATACAAACAACAACAATAATAACAGCCCACCAAACCGTCATTTCTTCTAATACAGGACTAAAATTAGAGTCTTTCATTTTTCTCTCCTTTTTCTTTCTATTTATTTTTTAAAGTTCAATCCATTTTGAACAATATTATATTATACATTATTATCTTGAATCTGTCAAGGGATTATAATAATAAAATATAAAAAAGCCACTCTTTTTAGGAGCGGCTTTTAAGTATCTCTTTTTTATAAAATATCCAGCTTTATTTGGCTTTTTCTTTTAAGATCTGACGAGCTTTATCTAGCTGAGGATCAATATTTTTATTAAAGTCTTCTTCAGTTAAATCAACTTCAACATTTGGTTTAATGCCTTTTTCATTAATTGAAGTGCCCTTTGGAGTCAACCACTTGGCGGCAGTAATCTTGACCAAAGAGCCATCGGGTAAATCACGAACTACTTGAACGGAGCCCTTGCCATAGCTAGTTTTACCAACAACTGTGGCTTTTTCATGGTCCATCAAAGCACCAGCGACAATTTCAGAAGCCGAGGCACTACCTTGGTTAATTAAAACAACAGTTGGAATATCGGCTAAATAAGCCACTCCACTCGATAATTGGTCCTGTTTGACACCAGTCGAGAACTGTTCACTAACAACAACTTTATCTTGAATCCAATAGCTAGAAATAGCTACAGCTGAATCAAGATAACCGCCAGGATTATTGCGCATATCAAGAATAATTCCCTTGGGGTGTTTAACTTTGATATCTTCAACCGCCTGGCGAAATAGTCCATTGGTATCGCTATTGAAATTGTTAATTTCAATTAAATAAAGACCGGTCTTTTCGTCGTAGCTAGTTTTAACGCTCTTAATAACAATAGTGTCTCTAACAATTTTAATATCACGAATCTTGTCGCTACCCCTGGCAATAGTTAAAGTAACTTCCGTGCCTTTTTCACCACGAATTTTTTTAACTGCTTCATCGACACTAAGCCCAGCTGTTGATTCTTTATTAATAGCATAAACTTTATCCCCGGCCCGGAGACCTGCTTTTTGAGCTGGCATACCTTCTAGTGGGGCTACGATAGTAATAATATCGTTACGCATACCAACTTCAGCGCCAATCCCAGTAAATGAACCAGACAAATCATCGCTAAACATTTTAGCTTCTTCTGGATTCATAAAAACTGTATAAGGATCTTTGGCTGCTCCAACTAGACCACTCAAAGCTCCATAAAAAAGCTGTTTATCAGTTAAATTGCCGTGATCAACATAGTCAGCCTTGAGCATATCCCAAGTATTCCAAAATAGAGAAAAATCAACATCATTGGCTAGCCGACCTTGGCTATCTTCTTGGTATACTCCACTTAGTTTACCCAAAAAAACAGTCTGTTTGTCAGTCAATCGGCGGACAATATCAATTCGCTCAGAGTAAATAACCCCAAGTAAAAAGCCCCCACTAATGGCGGCACCTATAACCACAATGACGATAATCAATTTCAACCATCGCCAGCGAGAACCCTGTTTAGACATAAATATTTTAAAATTTAATTCAGTCTTTTTATCTTATCATAAGTTGAAAGAATCAACAAAGTAGTCTATGATATAAATAATTAATCTTATTTTTATGGGTAAATTCATAATCAACGGACAAAAACCTTTGGGTGGCCAGATTCGTGTCGGCGGTGCTAAAAATGCTGCCTTAAAAATCATCCCGGCCAGCCTACTGTCTGAACAAGCTATTACTATTGATAATCTACCAGATATCGAAGACACTAAACGCTGTCTAGAAATCGTTGAGGCTTTGGGCGGCACCGCTAGCTACCGCGAAGGCCAATGCCAGATTGAAACTAAAACTTTGGCCACTACCCGAATACCAGCTGACTTAGCCAACAAGCTTCGCGCTTCTATTATGTTTGTCGGACCAATCCTGGCTCGTACTGGCCAAGTTAGTTTTCCACACCCTGGCGGCTGCGTTATTGGGGCTGGCACTAGGCCAATTGATTTATTTTTAGAAGGCTTCCAAGCTTTAGGGGCTAAAATCAATTTTGCTAACGGCTACTATGAGCTTACAGCTAAAAAACTAACAGGCGCTGAATATTTCTTTACAACCGTTAGCGTTACTGGCACTGAAGCCTTAATGATGACCGCTACTTTGGCCAATGGTCGCACCACTTTAAAAAACTGCGCCATGGAGCCAGAAATTGTTGCCTTGGCTGATTATCTTAATAACCAAGGTGCTAAAATTGAAGGCGCTGGCACCCCGATAATTACCATTGACGGCGTTGATAAAATTAACGGCGGTGCTTTTACCGTTATTCCTGACCGAATCGAAACTGGCACCTTTGCTATGCTAGCAGCTGCCAGTCAATCTGAACTATTAATCACCGATTGCTGCCCAGAACATATTGAAATTCTTTTAAATATTTTTCGTAAACAAGGTGTTAATTTTGAGCAAGGTGAAAATTGGCTAAAAATGCTACCTAGCAAGAAAATTGAAGCCTATAGCATTAAAACTCACGAATATCCTGGCTTTCCAACTGATTTGCAGTCACCCTATACTGTTTTAATGACTCAAGCTCATGGTTCTAGTATTATCCATGAAACAATTTACGATCGCCGACTACTCTTTACTGATATGCTAACTCAGATGGGCGCCAATATTATTATGTGTGACCCTCACCGAGTCGTTGTCAACGGTCCAACTCCACTGCATGGTCGCAAATTAACCTCGCCTGATCTTAGAGCTGGTATTGCTATGGTAATGGCCGCCTTAATTGCTCAAGGTAAAACCGAAATCGACAATATTTATCAAATTGAACGAGGCTATGAAAATATTGCCGAAAGACTTAAACTAATTGGTGCCGATATTGAAAGAGTTGAATAAATATATGACCCCTCGACAAAGATTTTGGCTTTCCCGTTTTTTTATTGCTATTTTTTTAGTTACTACTCCACTAGTCTTAGCTTACGCTGCTGGATATCATGTTAATTGGCGCTATTTAAGGCTGGAAAGAACTGGACTTTTAGAAATAAAAACTGAACCCACTAAAGCAACGGCTACAATTGATGAACTTAGAGCTTGGCTGATTAAACCAAAAGATTTGACTACCCCCCTAAAACTAAAAAATCTCCGACCAGGTAATTATACTGTTAAATTAGACTTGCCTGGCTATCATTCTTGGAAAAAAACCTTAACTGTTAATCCGGCCGAGACGACTTTTGCTAAAAATGTCAGACTTTTCAAACAAAGCGAGCCTGAACTGATTTTTGCTGTGCCAACCAATCAAGATTGTTCGCAAATCGATTGGCCAGAAAATAACGATTACAATTTTAGTAATAAACAAGCAGCCACGAGTTCAATTGATTATTTTTTGACTGAAAAACAGCTAGCTGATAACTGGCTAGACACCAATCAAATTAAATCAATTTGCCAATTACCTAATAAAAAACTAGCTATTGCTAAAGATTTTGAACTCTGGCTAGTTGATCCAGAAAAAAAAGATAGCACTCTTTTGGGGCGTTTCAGCCAGCCAATTAAACAACTTATCTGTCTACCAGATAATGATAACTATCTAATTTACGGTCACGACAGTAGCTGGGAATTAATTGAATTAGACGATAGACAGGGCCATAATATTTGGCGACTAGCTGAGATGCAGCAACTTTACCGTTCAGCCATCAACAAAAAAGGCGACCAACTATATTTTTATGGACGCCTTAATGATCAAAACGGTCTCTACTCTCTAGATCTTTAGCTTTTAGCTAACGAACAAACTTCTTAATAAAGCCCCGTAGGTCTTCACCGATTTCCGGGTCTTTTAAACCTAGCTGAATAGTTGCTTTAATAAAGCTAAGCTTATTGCCGGTATCGAGCCAAGTCCCCTCTAATTCTTGACCATATAGTGGCCGGCCATTCTCAAGCATTTGGCTAAAAGCATCAGCCAAACGGAGTTCGCCATTTGGCCGGGGCTTCATGGTCTTTAAATTATCTAAAACTTCTGGGGTAATTACATAAACTCCAACCGCCACCAAATCAGATGGGGCTTCGACTGGATCTGGTTTTTCAATGAAGCGCTTGATTTCATAACTGCCACCTCCCAAATTAACGCCGTCAATAACACCAAATTTGCTAACTTCCTGATGATCAACCTTAGAAAGCCCAACAACTGGATCGCCATATTTAGCAAAAGTCTTTAAAACCTGACTAGCTGGACCTTCTTCAGCATCATATAAAGTATCACCAAACATTACTAAAACTGGCTCATCATAAACTAAATGAGCAGCGCAGGCTAGAGCGTGGCCATCACCCAAAGGTAACGGCTGACGAACATAAGAAAACTTAGCCATCTCAGAAATTCGACGAACTTTTTTAACTAAATCTAGCTTATTTTTTTCTACCAAAGTCTTATCTAGTTCGAAAGAATAATCAAAATGATCTTCAATAGCCCTTTTACCACGCCCAGTGACAAAAATAATTTCCTCAATACCAGCGGCCACAGCGTCTTCAACTAAATATTGAATAGCAGGCTTATCGACTACCGGCAACATTTCTTTAGGTTGAGCTTTAGTGGCTGGTAAAAATCTAGTGCCAAAACCAGCGACCGGCAAAATAGCTTTAGTAATCTTGCGCATAATGTTTAACGATTATGAGGGACATGCGATTTAGCGAAAAGACCCCATTTTAATAAATACTTAATCCAAGAAAAAATATGTTGCCGTCCAGCCCAACTAAAAAATACTTTATATAAAGGCATACTAGCACTGGTTCTAAGGTGATTATGCAAAACTTCGGTCAAAGGATAATATGACACTTGCCAGCCTCGATACCACATCTGCCGACAAAAATCAGTATCTTCAAAATAAAGACGATATCTCTGATCAAAATAATCAATCTGCCTAAGAGCGGCTGCCCGAGTAAAAAGACAAGACCCGAGGAGCCAATCAACTGCTTGCGGATGACCTAAATCAACATCTTCCATTAAAAAACGCCTGAGTTCACGGTTCACCCACTTGTAACGGCTAAGACCATTAATACGGCGACAAAATGGCGTAGTCAGACGATGCCAACGATAGCAAGATGCTTGACGACTGCCATCTAAATTGCGCTGAGCTGGGCCAACTACACCAATTTGGTGATGACTTTCCATAAAATTGTAAAGCTGCCAAATAGTGTCTGGAGCCAAAACAGTATCAGGATTGAGAATCAAACAATATTTACCAGTGGCTTGTTTTAAAGCCAAATTGTTTCCAGCACCATAACCAGAATTACGATTGCCAATATAACGAACTTCTGGCCAATCCTTAGCAATTTTACTAGCTAAGTCCTCTTCACTGGCATTATCAACCACAAAAATCTCAAACTCCAACTTATGCCAATCAGTAGCCCGAAGCGATTCCAGACAGCGGAAAATAACCTCTTGGCTATGATAGTTAACAATTGAAATACTAATATCCATATTATTTACCAAAAGATTACTAATTTAACAACCTGCCAATAAAAATTTAGACAAAAATTACCAAAAGCGATTAATTTGGTTTCAAACTCGGCTTCCTGAAAACTAATCCGGCCAACAAACATTTTGACAATCTGACGATCAGATTTGGTTCGCAAACGCTGAGTTTGATGGCGCATCTTTAATAATTTCGGCCAATTTAAAGGACTTATAAAATAAAACCAAGTTTGTAATTTTTGTTTTAGCCGACCACTGCGCCAAGCGAGTATGGCCAAAACCAAGTCGCTACCAATTAGGGCTGGCAGCAATAAAATAATAGTTAACCAATGATAATTCTTCCAGGCGGCTAAAATCCGATTACGATCAAGCCAATAATATTTACTAGTGCTACGACTAAATTCGTATTTATGGCTAACAACTGAAGCTGTGGCTAGTCGGCACTCCCAACCAGACAGCCATAGACGCCAGCCAAGATCTTGGTCTTCATTATACATCCAAAAAACTTCATCAAATAAACCAATCTGACGCAAAGCTGATATACGAAGTAGCACTGAGGCCCCCGAAGGATAGGCAATTGGTTGGTCATTTAAAGCGACTAGATTTAAAGATTGGGTTGGCTGGCGATAACCAAGACAATAACCATAACCTAAGAAATGAATAGCATTACCAAGACTATTAACCAACTCTGATTTTGGCCAGAGAGAGAGTAGTGACTGAATTGCCCCAGCTTTTGGCTGTCTGATAGCTACAGTCACTAATTCTAACAAGCTATTCTCAGTAACAACCGTATCCATATTAAGCACCCAAGCAAAATCAAAACCCTCAGCCATAGCAATAGCTAGCGCATCGTTATTACCTTTAGCAAAGCCGTCATTATTTTTGTTAGCTAGTAGTCTCGCCTCAGGAGCATTTACTTGTAAATAAGCCAAACTCTCTTCCGAGGAATCATTATCAACAATAAATATCTGGGTTTCAAGTTGCCAATCAGCTGAAGCTAGCTGTATTTTTTTTAAGCTAGACCAACAATCACCAAGATATTTCTTGGCATAATCATGATAATTTATCAAAATAATGGCAACCTTGTAGGTCATATATTTTAAGTTCGCGCTTTTGGTTTACTTATTTTCTCACCAATTACAGCCATAGCAATACCAAGCGGCCAAGCTAAGCGTAATAACCACGCCTGCCAAGCTGGTTCCCATTTAGCAAAGTATTTAATCATGCTCTGGCGAAAATAAAGCTGCTTACGGCTACGACCAACCTGTCCAAAACTTTGACCAACATAATCAAGACAGTTAGCTGCTGGCGTATACCATACCTGGCCACCAGACAATTTAACCTGACGGCAATAATCAACTTCTTCAAACCAAATAAAATAACGCTCATCAAGCAGTGGCACTTGCCCTGATTCGTTGGCTCGTAGCCAGAAAAAGCCACCACGAACTGAATCAACTGGAGCAGCTACTCCATAATCAAAATCAGTTCTCAAATATTTGTCGAGAATATGGGGGAAAAAATGAGGTAGTTTCAAGACAATAGCGAGTTGATCAACTAAAGTTGGAAATCGACGAACATGAAGTAGAGTTTCACCACTGACCTGTTTTAAATGGCAGCCAGCTACGGTTGCCTCTGGGTTCTTGTCCATCCACTCAACCATACTGACTAAAGTTGTCGGTTCCACCAGCATATCTGGGTTAAGGAGTAAACTATAGCGAGCCTTAATTTCTTTTAAAGCTTGGTTATTGGCTTTGGCAAAGCCTAGATTAATCTGATTGGCAATCAATTTAACTTGCGGAAACTCCTCCCGAATCATTTCGATTGTGCCGTCGCGCGAATCATTATCAACCACCCAGATATCAAAACTGCCAGAAAATTGACTAGCTAAAAGTTGCTGCAAATTTGCGCGCAGTTTATCTTTAACTTTCCAGGAAACAATGACGATAGCTAGGTCTAGCATATTTTAACGACGCCATTTTTCAATGGCTAAAGGATCAATCTTGATAACTAAAGCCTCTTGGCGTTTTTTAATATCAGAACGCTTTTGCCAAACTTTAAATAGATACGGCAAAGTGCCTGGCTCAAAAATAATTGCCGCTATGAGCCTTTTTAGCTCATAAAATATTTCACGGTATTTAGTCGATGTTAGTTTAGGCAGCCGATAATATTTCAAGAAAATTACTAGCTGATGAGTAATTGACCAACCTCTTATTAAACGACTGGTCTTACGGCGAGACCATAGCTGACCAAAAATCGATCGGCCTTTTTTAGCTGCTGTTCGATCATGATAGACGGTAGCAGTTGGCACCAAGTCAATCTGCCAGCCGGCCAAACGCAAACGATAGGACAAATCGCAATCTTCTTTGTACATGAACATTAGCTCGTCAAAATATTCGCTGTTTTGACCATTGGCAAAGGCCACCTCTTTTAGAGCTGCCAAACGCAGCAAGACAGCGGCCCCAGAAAAGCCAAAAATCGGCTGGACTTCTTTAATCTGGTCATCAATTTTACCTTGCTGATCATCAACAAAACTGCCATCTCTACCTATAACCACCCCAAGACTATCAACAAAGTCAGTTAATTCCTGATGAACAAAATCCCAACGAAGAATCTTGGGCACAGCTGCGGCCACTTCTGGATGACTATCTAAATGTTCAACCAATTTAGCAATCGCCTCTGGTTGAAGAACCGTGTCTGGATTGATTACCAAAAAATAGTCGGCCTCAGCTTTAATAGCTAAATCAATCAAATAATTGTAAGCCTTAGCAAAACCAAGATTAACGCCAGAAGAATATCTGGTCACCAGGGGAAAATCTCTTAGAGCCAGCTGGTTGGGGTTATCTTCACACTCAGGGGTATTGTCATAATTTACAATTACCAAATCCTGACAAGATTGTTTAGCTAGACTAGCCAAAAAATCAGGCAGATACTTGGCAGTTGATCGGCCGTAGCTTAGAAACCCGACTTGGATTCTCGCTCTTTGAGCCATATAAAGCTATCTAGAATAAAAAGCTGAAGTTGCTGTGTTAAAATAATTATCGCTATTTAGATAATTTTCAGTGCGACGAATAATCTTTTGCATAGTTTCAACAGCCTTGGCTGGATAAAGACCAACGGCTGTTTCGTCAGATAGCATCAGAGCGTCAGCTCCATCGATGACAGCATTAGCAATATCACTAACCTCGGCTCTAGTTGGTCTTGGGTGTTCCATCATTGAAGTCATCATTTGAGTGGCGACAATTGCCGGCTTACCATGCCAATGAGCATGACGAATTAAGTTTTTCTGGATAATTGGCAAATCTTCCATTGGCAGTTCAATACCCAAATCACCACGGGCCACCATAATACCATCGGATTCTTTAATAATTTCATCAATAACTTCCAAGGCTATCGCTCGTTCAATCTTGGCAATTAAGCCAACCCCTGGATTATTAATAATATCTCGCAAACGGCGTAAATCTTCACCATTTTGAACAAAAGATAGAGCCACAAAATCAATCACACCATAAGGCAGGGCAGCCTTAACATCATCAATATCTTTTTGAGTTAAACCACCACGAGTTAGACTAGTGTTAGGAATATTGATTCCTTTATGAGACAATAAGACACCACCCCGTTCAACTTGGGCGTAAATCTTTTCTTCTTTAATGTCAGTAATTTTCAATTCCAACTCACCATTGGCCAAATAAAAAGGATCACCAATTTTCAGATCTTTATACAAATCTTCATCATCGATTGGAATTTCTTGGTTAGCTAAACTAGCTTCTCCGCCAGTAAAAACATAGGTCTCCCCTTCAACCAATTCAATTTCCTGATCTAATTTACCAATACGGATTCTAGGACCCTGTAAATCTTGCATGATTAAAGCCCGACGACCGGTTTCTTGTTCAATTCTTTCTAAATTAGTTTTGAGTTCCCCTAATTGTTCAATTTTAGCATGGGAAAAATTCAGACGAATAATATCGACTCCTTTTTCAATCAAGTCTTTCAGTACTTCGTACTCCAAAGTCCGGGGACCGACTGTTGCAATAATTCTAGTATTCATAATAAAACTATCTTTAAATAATTAATTTATCTTGTAATCGTTCTTTAGCTAAGTTTTGAGCCTCAAGCAAACTATCAAAAGTTCCAGCGTCAATCCAGGCTCCATTAACCATAGCCACCTCTAGTTCATTGCGCTCTAAATACCAATTGTGTAAATCAACGATTTCTAGTTCACCGCGAGAACTTGGCTGAACGCTCTTGGCTGCTTCAACAACTCGGTGATCATAAATATATAGACCAGTTAAAGCTAAATTACTCTTAGGCTGTTGTGGTTTTTCTTCAATTGACAGAGCGTGCATTTCACTATCGACTTCAACTACACCAAACCTTTCTGGATCTTTAACAGCCTTAGCAAACACCTTACCGCCTTGCTTAAAATTAATA